>Ga0335072_10001167_pt1 | contig 43586 bp, 45 predicted proteins | sample Lox_Sample_21_FD_206725 | JGI IMG/M metagenome (GOLD analysis project Ga0335072, IMG submission 206725) | Soil microbial communities from Loxahatchee National Wildlife Refuge, Florida, United States - Lox_Sample_2.1 | ecosystem: Environmental > Terrestrial > Soil > Wetlands | place: USA... | reverse complement strand
CGTCGGGCGAGAATGCAACGGCGTTGTCCGTGTTTGCGTGCCCCTCCAACGTGCGCCGCGCCGTGCCGGTCATCGCGTCCCAGAGCCTGTCCGTGCCGTCGTCAGAGGCCGACGCGACCCGCTGGCCGTCGGGCGAGAATGTGACGGCGTTGACCCAGTTCGAGTGCCCCTCAAGCGTGCGCCGCGCCGCACCGGTCTTCGAGTCCCAGAGCCTGACTGTGCCATCGCAAGAGGCTGACACGACCAGCTGGCCGTCGGGCGAGAATGCAACGGCTTTGACCCAGTTCGAGTGCCCCTCGAACGTGCGCCGCGTGCCGCCGGTCTTCGTGTCCCAAAGCCTGACTGTGCGGTCGCGAGAGGCCGACGCGACTAGCTGGCCGTCGGGCGAGAATGCGACGGCGTCGACAGAGCCCGAGTGCCCCTCGAGCGTCTGCAGAGATGCATTCCACTCTTCTTGAACATCTGGACTACGTTTGATCCAGGCTGGGACTTGATCCCAAAAGAACTGCCTAACAATGCTCGCTTTCGGACTGAATAAAAGTGCAGAGCAATATACTTGTAGAGGTGCTACTCCAATGATTGATGCGTTGCTTAGAATGAAGCGCTGTGCATCATGAACAAACGCCAGCAAAGCTGGAGAAGCCTCGGCTTCGTGTTCCGTCTGCGACGGCAGGTTCTCTTGCAATTTGAGCTTTGATAGGACTGTCGCTATCACCCTATACGGATGTTTTGGTAGCGAGGTTGCTTTTACTTGAGGCTTAAGGCTTGTGGATCAGCGAGCAATACTGGTTCATAGTTGGCTTGAACAACTTACCCTAACCATCGAATCCAGGATTCTTACCATATTTATCCCATCCGATATGCACCTTATCATGGCAAGAGCCTCAAGCCAATGGAGGAAATGGTGTTGGAGGAAGATCTGAATTGCGCGCCAGTCGCAGGCTTTGATATTACTCTGTTGAAGATGATAGACCCAGAATCGGCATGCGTACTGAATGTGGAGGGGAATGTGCCGGTCTACCTCGCTTCTATCCACCTTGGCGGCAAGAGCCCCCGGTGATTTAAGGTCGCATATGTCACGTCTCAGGTGAGATGACATTGCCTTGAGACAATTCGTAAATATGTGTTGATGTGTTAGACTTCTATCAATCCGGAACTGAGGATGCAAGCATCTCCGCTCATCGAGGAGGAAGTCCCGAAATGAAGGATGGAGTAACCGTATTCTTCCGTCTTGATGTTTTGGGATGTCCAAAACAGAATGCAGGTGTGTCAATGTCTGATCAATTTTCTCCTTCGGCATTTGGAGAAGCTCAGCCAAGCTGAGAGCAGGCAATGTGTCGAATAAAAGGATGAGAGATCCAACAACGTAGCGGAACTTACTGCAAAGGCCCTCAGTCTCTTGTTCGCTATATTCTGCACGGACTGAGTGCGTCAACACAGTAATGTAGATTTCGTCGAGCTTCTTCTCCAGTTGTAGAGCAGTGTTGTCATGCTGAAGAAGCCGTGTTAACCGCGAACCAGCAAGTCGTCCATCCTCACGGATGAAACGGCACGCCGTTGCAGCATAGATAAACAGTCCCCCAGCTCGTTGAACGAGAAGCTCGATGCTTTCTTCACCAGGCCATCCCAAGGCAAGACTGTAGTGGCGCTGAACAAGCTCTAGATTGTGCTTGAAGAAGACTGAAAGATCATGATCAACAATGGACTGAGCTATATTGTGGAGGATATAATCTTGATGCGAGTCTTCCGGAATCTCACTGATCTCATGTCGAATTGATGTTTCAGGTCTGCTTGTGACAAAGATCCGGAGTCGAACATTGTGCAGGGACTTGGCATTGGCAAGAAGCTGAAGGACTAGTTGAATGTCATCATCATTGTTGCACTCGTCCAAGGCGTCAATAACAATAACTAGCGGCGAAGTGACTGAACCGCTTTTGACCCTAGCAAGAGGTTCAAGGATTAACTGTCTCCACTGGTACTCCAAGCCCATTTGACTGATACTGGTGTTGTTAACGACAGCCTCGCAGACGTAGCGGCGAAATTCGAGCTCCTTATCTGCCAGCTGCTTAGCAAGGCTTGTGAAGAGCTTACTCGAAGAAGCAAGATCTCCTGCGCCTCTAGTAAAGAAGAAACTTGCACCAAGTCGTCCAGCTTTGTAGCATTCATTGGCGATCGTGCGTGCAATAGTGGACTTCCCCGTACCAGCCATGCCGTTCAACCAGAAGATGCACCTCTCATCACATTTATCATCAACCCAGGCCATTATTCGCTGGAGAACGTCAACTCTTGTCCCCGGAAGGCAAATGGGGTCGTGCTGCCTTTCACTGTATGAAAAGGCCGAATGTGGAACGGAAGGTAGCAATGCTAGGGTGGCCTCGTCTGGACACCGTTACACTTCTGTTAGTGATGTTTTGAGACACATGTTGAAGATCTAGTGGTTGATTGAAGGAGGAGGCAGGTATTAAATGTATAGACTTACCTTCATTCCGTCTGGTAGTCTCGTCTTCAATGTGTAGCTTGGATGTTTCCGTAGCAGGGACGAGTAACAGTACTTCCTTAGCGCATGCAGCAGCGGCAGCAGCAGCATAAGGCTGCCACTTCTTGTTTTTATGTGAGTCGGCATAGTCGCAAATACCTCTGATGACAAGGCAGGGGAAGCTGTTCATGAGGCCCGCGGCTTCCATTTCGAAGCAAATGACACCGCCTAGTTCGGCGCTCAGCCTGTCCCTAGTAATACCGTCTTTCATGACCTGGTTTCCAGATGCTATCGTGCCATAGTGTATGACCATCTCTTGACTTGCCCTTGGAGTTCTCTTCTTTGTCTTGTCTTGTCCACATCCATCACACGTTGGCCCTCCAATGTGATCGTAGGTCGCCTCATACAGGACATCTGAGCCTGCCCTGTCGCGGGAAAACTCTGCCAGCCCCTTGAAGGCGGAGAGATGCATAGAGAGAGTATCTTGGCCCAGATAACGGTTTGATCGTAGCTCCGATATCGCGTTTAGAAGGACTGTCGGCGGCATGTTGATGAAGCTTGTCGGAGCGAGTCGGCCACCTGCTCCAGTCTTTCCCAAGTCGTACTGCACCACCCCTCCATATGTTGCATGCGGTTGGCTGATCACGACGTCTCCGAGTCGTATGTCTGCTTCCACGCTTGGTACTCCGCCTCCAATACCTACCATCAAGCCTATGCGGAGAGACGGGAAGCTCGATTGCATTCGCGTCGCGACGGCGGCTGCAGAGTTGGTGCCTGTCTGGCCTGCAGGTAGGCAGGCAAGAACAACATTGTGTTTGCCGATGCTGCCGAGAGTGTACAAGTTGTGGTCATTGTCATCGTGAGGTAGGCTTTGATGCTTTTCGTCTAGCATCACCGTTGCGGCGGCCAGTTCGACCGGTAAGGCACAGACCCATCCAACCGTGTAGTCCTGAATGCGAAGCTGGCGTAACAACATCGCGAAAGGGTTGGAACCATTATTCCTCTGGTCTGTAATAGCTGCAAGAGCGGTAGTGGTGACTACGGGTCTCTACTAAAATGTAAAGTGTTGAGCCTAGCTCTCTCAAGCAGCAAGATAGAGAGAATTGCAAGGCCGGCGCAGTTTAGAAGTCGGGTCGACTCAGCCACGATCGTTCAGGCTTAATCCTTAAGCTAAACAATGCTGCGTCGGCGAGCCGCTGAGCCAGACTTTACATACCTACATATTCGTCAACTTTAGTATATCCCGTACCATCCCCTAAGCCCTATCCAGGTACGCCGGAAAGGACAGTCATGCAGGCTACCCATATACAGCTCCCCTAGCAGGATTACGTAAACGTCCCGAACTACTCCCACCAAACCGCCTTGTACAGCCAGAACAGCACTCCCAAACGTCGCGGTCGCCAAGCAAGCATAGGTCAAGACAATCCCAGCTAGGTTCCAGCTAAGGGTCTATTTGGGGAACTTGAGTGTGCGAAAGTTCTGATTAGGTTAACCTTTTCGCTCGCTGGAAGCGCGTATGAAAGTATGGCCTCGGGTTTACAAATTGGAGGGGCCTCGAGAAAGCGAATTGCGAAAAGGGCGAGAGGGACGAGAAGAGGGACATAGAGCCATTTGTACGCCTTCTTGAGCTTGAAGCTGCAGGGGCGACCACGACCGCCACCGCCCTCCACGTCCCAAAGGCACAACCAAGGGGGTCCACTTCTGGCATTTTTGCCTGCGATCTTGCAAAAAAGGTCGGGTAACTCGAAAGAGTGAGAGGGCGTAGGAGATGGTTCTGCAATTGAGCAGCCGCACCCCCAAAGAGGCCTTAGCGGAGGAACATCCGAGCTCGCCTGAATTCAAAAGTCGCCGCTTTTGAGGTCGCCATAAGAACCTCCCTCCCATCCTCCCGACGTCGACCTCTCCTTCATCCTCCTCTCTCTCTCCATTCTGGCCCCCCGGTGCTCCTGCCCTGCTTCACATGACGCAGCTGGAGCCCTGCACTCTCAGGCCCCCCTCCAACCCGCCCCTTCCGCCGCCCAACCGGCCCTCCAATCACCGACCCTTCCTTTGCTACAATCTCGACTCGAATAGTTTCGGCCATCCAAAGCTACCATTTCTGCCTGCCGACTTCGACTCCACCTGTCACGCCATGTGCTGACGTGGCTCACCATTTTTGTGACAGCCATACGCCAGTCGGGGCTCGCCGTCAAGTCTACCCATCTCACACCGCCTCGTTGAGCGTGTGACTGTTCGCGATGATCTCCCTGAGTTGCCCCAGCTCATCACCACCTAAGGGCTGATCATCCCAAGCGTCGGTGAAAGGGCGGTCTCTGCGACATCAAGAGTTTGTAACCAGATTTCAGTACTGTACTGTCGCGTTTCTCCCCCATTTCGACGCGGAGGCCTCGATGGCTTGATGGTCTACGTCCCACGAACACCATGCGAGGTAAAAGCTCCGCCTCAGGGGCCACAGCTTCGGGCGCATCGATTCAGCTGGGCCAGCGGTTACCGGAGATGGCTCTGCGTAAAATCAGGCATGATGCCAGGGCGCCGGCGGAGGAGCGGCCCCCTCCTCCTATAACAGAAATATGCGGAGCAGACGAGCGTCCAATCAAGAAAATGCCTCACGGGTTATCGGCAGCGAGTCTGCCTTGCTGCCTGTGACGGATGCGCCTCTCGCCGAGAGCTCTGCCTTGAACTCGCGCTGGAAAGTTGGTTGTCGTGTTGATCAAGTGTTCTACTGACTGCTCCAGTCGGGGTATGGTTTCTATCGGTGCTTGTGGCTGCAGCGTCTCTTGTATTTCCTTTCCGACTGCCTCCCAGTCTGTGTGCTCGTACATCTTCCTTGGAGGAGGATCTTCGCGGAGTTCTGGACACACATTCCACTAAGAGTATGTTCCACGATGATCGGACCCATAGTTGTCCGCATAGAGATGGCACCTGATTGGAGGCTCGTGGGTGTTGGTCATCGTTATGTCCAGGGTGGAGTTGGTGCCTCGTGCCGCTCGAGACCAGAAGGTGGGTTCCCCTCGAGGGAGATGACTTTGTAGGCTGTGGTCTCGTATGAATGCGAGGAAGTGCGTAACTTCGTCTATGTGGTATGGGTTTATGTTATCTCTACTCTAGATTGGGTGTTGCCGGTTAAAGTCTCCCCCGATGATTGTCTGTAGGGAAGCACTAGTGTGTTCGTTTTATTCCTGGATTGCTTGGTTCATTGTTCGTAGCGTGTTCTGAAGGTTAACTTCTCCGGTATTTCTGTCTTCGTTTGCGGGGGGGATGTAAGTTGAAAGAATTAGCAGACGGCCCGTTGGAGTTTGTAGTTGGATTGTCACAACGTCGGGGTTGTTACATCTTGTTTGCCTATGTGTGGAGGGAGAAAGGCGTTTGTTGACGTAGATTAGACTTTCTTTTTTCTTACATCTGTCTCTGTGGTTGTCGGCTGGTATAGTTGCCAGCAGCGGTGTTGCACATGTGTCTTATACTTAGTTATTAGTGGCTCCTGAATGAGGAGGATGTCGAGGTCCAGTGTTTTGGTGTTGTTGATAAGGGCTTCCATGCTGGCTCGAGATCTCATGGTGCTTAGCTGTAGGATTCGCAGTGGACTCGTCATAAGAAACGATCAGCGGCTGTTGCTCGTTGTCTGCATTCAGACGAATCTGTTGGATGATTCTCTCCGCAGTCGACATATGTTCGGGGGGCAGTCTCGTCGGTCGTGTTCCTCAGCGCAGCGCCTGCATCGCTGTGTTTCTTTACAATTCCAGGCGATGTGGCCAACTTCAGCTCAGCGGTAGCACCTTTCCTTTTGTTCTCGTATGGTTCAACACTGCCCACATATCTCTGTCCAAAGAGTGGGCCGTCCCGTACCGCCCACTCTGCTGCCTCTGGGCTGTCGAACCATATCCCAAGCGATGCAGCCGCGCCTAGGGCAGAATCCCTTTTCTTAAGCCAGGCGATGTCTTCGATTCGGAAACCCTTGGCCATGCTCCGCTCTCTGTTTTCGGACAGCAGGACCTCGTCTGTCGGGGTGCGGTGGACCACCACACCATAGCGTGGTTTCATTATTCTGGTACCAGCTCCCAGCGCTTGAAGCCATCTTTTGGTCCTTATTCGCTAGTTCTAGGGATCCTGCGTCTTTGAATCGGATCAGGTATCCTGCCTTTGTCGTGCAAACCCCTGCGACGGGCGCGTTCTGGGTTGTCTCACTTTTTGCGAGGGCGTTGGCAATGTGGGTTGTAGCTCTGGCTGCGGTCATGTATCTTGTGAAGCACTCGTCGGAGGCCTCTGGGGATGAAGGGAGTCGTGGTGTGCTGATTCGAAGGCAGGGTCTATTTGTTTAGTGGTTCGATTTCGTTGTTTGGCTCAGGTTGGTGTTTGACGTGTTGTTGGTTCCGCTAGCGGCAACTGATGCCCACGACGGGGCTCGAGTCGGGGTTGATTGGAGTTGTGTTTTGAGCATTGGGATCTGTGTTTGTAGGGCGGCATTTTGGGTGGCTAGCTCCTTTTATCCAGCTTTAAGCTCCTGTTGGCTTGCCTTAAGCTCTTCTATGACTCGACTTTGTTGTGTTATCGTTTCCTTGAGGTTTGCGATGAGCCATGCGATTTCGTCGAGGTTGGTACCTTTCCCTTCTCCTCCGGAGAACTCAAAGCATTGTTTGAGCCTGTGAATGTTGTGACGTCTGTTCTTTTCCTCTTGGAGCTGCGCGTGATTCTTCTGATTGCCGGATCTGATTGGAGGGGGGGGACGGTGTGACCGTGATGGAGCCGGAGTCTCCTCCTGCGTCAGGCCAGTATTCCCAACGACTGGCCAATTACAAAACAGTCCAAAATAGGTCCCCGCTACGAGTTGACGACGATTTATCACAACTATTTCACTACGATTTGTAGTACTACAAACCGAAGCACTACGAACTGTAGTACTACAGCTCGAATCCGAGGATATGTGAATTTGTCGCCGAAAATGGCGGTATGTCACGCTTTGTTTTGCAAGAGTCATGCTGCGGTCCCTGGGCCCTCCAATGCCAAGCCTCACGTGACCAAATCTCTTGCACTATGCTAAGTCTGGGGGCCTCTTTCTGTGGTGCTGGGGGAAATTTTTGTATGTGTAGCCTAACTTGAGGAGGCATGAGTAGTGGCTGTTGTGAAAGAAAACGCATAAAAATCATTAAGATTCGACCCCCCGGCTTAGGTGAACCTACAAAAATCTCCCCCAGCACCACAGTAGCATGTAGCAACTAGCCCCTCATCCAATAGAGTTCCCCGCATTTCAATCCTCAAAGGATGCGCCGCCCTCTTGCTGTCTTCCACAGTAGAGCACAGAGGCAGTGCTATTCTTAGCACCCCTCTTAACCACTATGTGAGATCAAGCCCCACCTCGGGGCGTGTTCTTTCTCACTTAAACTTCTCCCGACATCCGCTTACCCGCCCGTCAAGCACCGCTAGGTAGCCTACAGGTTTCAAGTCAACAACGACTGCGCAATGAGTGGCTAAAAGCCAACATCACCCATAGGGACACGGTTCTCGGAAACTTCAGATAAGTATCTGCTGTGTGCCTTTTTCGTTCCCTGTCATCAGCCATATCTCCCAGCAGTACCATCGTCTTCTCCCAATGGTCGTCAAGTTGGACGTGCCCTTATTATCACCGACGCTTGGCGAAACTCTGACATTGACATTGAAGTGTTATATATGTTACAAAAGAACCACAACCTCTCCATCTATTAGACTTTGCCCAAACTTACCTGGAACCTAATCCAATTCAACCGGGAAACCAAGAAAATGACACACTTTGAGCGCTACCAGTCCGAAGATGCCTCCGCGGCACAACTTGCCGAACCCTTACACTTCGAATTCAGCGGCAGAACTACAAAAAATCGTTTCCTCAAAGCTGCGATGTCGGAATTGCTTTCGTCGTGGTCACCAACAGACCTACGTGCCCGCGGCATTCCTACAACTAACCTCATTAACGTATATCGTAGATGGGGAGAGGGTGGTTATGGCCAGATTGTGACTGGCAATATTATGATTGAATATGAGCAACTCGTGGGTGCCGGAAACGCAATCATCCCACTGAATGCATGTTTTGAAGGCGAAAGATTTGAAGCGTTCAAGAGACTTGCGGAGGTTGGGAAGAAAGAGGGCAGTCTAATCGTCGGGCAAGTGTGCCACCCAGGACGGCAGGTGGGATCGAAGATTCAGAAAAATCCGATAAGTGCTAGTGACGTGCAACTGAAGGGTACTTAGCCTCTTCGCACCTTTTTCCCCTCCTTTGTCCAGAACATTAGGTCTAATGCAAAGGTCATTGATGCAGGTCAAGCTTATGGCATGACGTTCGAGAAACCGCGGCCTGCAAGCCAAGACGATATTAACCGGATAATCGAATGTTTCGCACACGCAGCCGAGTTCCTGTATAATGCCGGCTTCGATGGAATTCAACTGCACGGAGCCCACGGCTTTTTGCTAGCGCAATTTCTATCTTCGACAACCAACAAACGTACCGATGAGTATGGCGGCAGCTTACAAAACAGGATGCGACTAATCCTAGAGATCGCAGAGGCAGTGCACGAGCGCGTTCCGTCGTCGTTTGTTCTCGGCATCAAAATCAACTCGGTTGAGTTTCAAGAAGGGGGATTCACTCCGGACGAAGCCCAGCAACTTTGCAGGGCGTTAGAAGACAGCCGCTTCGATTATGTCGAGTTATCCGGAGGCACATATGAAGAGTCCGCGTTTGCGCACAAGCGCGAGTCCACCAAGAAGCGCGAATGCTTCTTCCTTGATTTCGCAAGGGAAATCGTGCCGGGACTGACCAAGACGCGGAGCTACGTGACTGGGGGATTCAACACGCTTGGTGCGATGGTTAAGGCGCTCGACACTGTCGACGGCGTTGGATTGGCACGGCCAGTCTGCCAGGAATTTCATCTGCCGGCTGATTTGCTTGAAGGAAAGGTAAAAGGAGCTATCAAACAAGGTTTGGATCCGCAGAATTTTGGGTTGACATATTTGGCCGCTGGATCGCAAATTTGCAGGGTGGGGAAGGACAAGGAGCCTATCGATTTCAGTCGCAAGGAGAATGTCAACCAGTTTATGAAGGATTTAGAGGCATGGCAAAAGAAAATGGCAGAGGATAAGGAGGGGAAGGAATACGGTTATATTGATGTAAGTGCGGATTGTTGTGAATAGGCCGCGTTTCAGTTACGATTTGTTGTGGCGCGGCCCCGGGCCAGGGCCAATTCGCCCCATTTCCGCACAAGAAACCCAACCGACACTGATTTCCTTTCGCACTCGGCCTGTAATTCACTCTGCTGCTGCTCAACTTTCGTTAGAATAGCTGAATAGAATCATCTTCACGCTCGCCGCAACATTTGATTATACTCCTCGGCGGTACGCTTTCGACCCATCGGCCCATAAAAGTAGACTAGATGAACGGAAAAGCAAAGACAGCAACGATAGCACAACAGGTACAGCACCACGGTAAGTAAAGGCTGAAAATGAAGCGTACGATTCGAGAAGAATAAGATAGAAGAACGAACGACCGCGGTCGACAGCAGACGACGAGAGGTTGGGGAAAGAGAAGATAAGATGGAGAGGTAGGAGAGCCCAGTTCAGGGTGGGTATTTAGAGCCGACTTCCCTTCGTTTGCGGTGCAACCCAGAAACGACACCATCGGGGGGAGCCCATTTGGGCTGCGCTGGGCCAGGGCCCCAAAATAGACCCGCGTACGGTGACTCGATTGGTCGAGCCAGCTTGGGTGAGCGAGGGTCAGCTCACCCGGCTCGCGCGAGGCGGAGGATGATGGCGGCGAGGGTTTTTATACCACCCGACGCGGCAGGCGCGCCAATTTACTAGTATCCCCCCCGGGGAGGGGGGAAAAGGTGGGTGTTTTGGAACCAAGGTAGCGCGTTGGCATTGAGGGAAGAATGCCGCCAAAAGCGGCGGCACCACCCGCCAAATTCGGCGGCAGATTTCCCTGCAACCTGCGTTGTGTTCTAAAGTCGTCGCAGGAAAATCCGTCTCCAGGTTACACTCCCCAGCGTCTGCCTGACCGGGACGCCGTCCGCGGTCGTCCGCGCCTTCGTATACCGCGAGGCCCGGATCTCGCGCCCCAACACCCGGTCGTTAAGGAACAAGACCACCTTATTTTCGTACACGAGCTCGCCGTCTTCGAACCCCTTCTCGGCGCGGAATTCCTAGACGGGGGAGGCACGGCATGAACCGAAAGGTCTCTTCAAAAGGGGGGCGACCGCCGCGGACGTCTAGCAGTCTGACGTCCCCGACAGAGGGGCTGCTTACTCGCCATTCTCGCTGCTTGGAACCGTACGTCTTGTTCGTGTTTTTAGGGCGCATGTCACGCGCCAGCGTGAGCGCGCGCGTACCCTGGGCGAAAAGCTCGACGTCGAGGCTAGAGGAGGAGGACGACGAGGGCGACGGGGACGCTGGGGGAAACGCCATCGCGAGAGAGGGAAAGGGGGGTTAGGCGGGGGTTGCGGGGGGCCGGCGAAGGCAGGGCGCTAGGCGGGTCGAGAGCAGGTATAACGCAGCTCATCTCACGGCCAAGAGGGCCCCCAATATGCGATAGTTATGGGGGGGGCTTGGCGCCGGTAGAACCGCGGTTATTGGGGGGGTCGCGAGAAGCGGGGGCGTCTCGCGAGATCTCGCGGGCCCCCGGATAATGAAAACTTTTTACAATCGTAGCTTCCACCATGGCCGACTCACATGTTCCCCAGGCAGGGATAATTGGAGCTGGAATTGCTGGCCTAGCAGCCGCAATCGCCCTTCGTCGTGCTGGATGGCAATGTGAAGTCTTTGAGCGCTCAACGTTCAAAAATGAAATCGGTGCCGCAATCAGTGTCACTCCAAATGCCACAAGATGTCTTGACCATTGGGGGTTTGATACTGCTAAAGCTCGTCCGGTCGAGAATCAGCACTTCAGAATTATGATGGCGGAAGATCTCCAGGTGGTGTTCAACGAAGAGTATCCTGATCTCGAGCAGCAATTTGGACATAAAAGTTGGAGTTTTCATCGCGTGGACCTCCATAAAGGACTGCTTGATCTCGCCGTTGAGCAGAATGAGTGCAAAGGATTACCCGCTGTCATCAGGCTGGGTTGCCAGGTTCAAGGGGTGGACTTCCCCGAAGGAAATATCGTATTGGCCGATGGTAAAAGCATCAAGAAAGATCTCATTGTTGTTGCTGATGGTGCTCATGTAAGTTTGAACACAGAGGAACCCTTCGTCTTTGCTAACAGTTCATCAGAGTCGAATTGTAGGCCAGATGGAAAGCCAATCCAATCTCCAATCAACTGGGCGGTCAATCTATCGATGCCTGATTCCAATGCACAAAATTATGTCCGATCCAGAGATTAAAGCACTGTACGAAGGCCAGCTTCCTGGATTTCTAGGTATCCGGGATCCGATTGATGATGTCCTCTTCGTGAATTACCCTTGCAGAGACAATGAGGTCATGAACTGCGCCGTCGTCCATAACTCACGCCATCAGCAAACCGAGGATGAGATCACTTCCTGGAACGAACCCGTACCATGGACCGAAATCTTAGAAACGGCACACAATTTTCACCCTACAGCAAAGAAGATTCTGAGCATGGCTTCAGACGCCGAGTCTGATGTCAAAGTCCACCATCTGATGAAGCGTGCACCAATGGCGAGTTTTGTCCGCGACAGAGCTGTCGTGATCGGTGATGCTGCACATGTTATGATGCCAACTCATGCCGCCGGGGGAGCGGTCACGATCGAATCTGCTGCCTGTTTGGGGATACTTTTCGACAAGATCTCCATACCGACAGATACAGGACTTATCGAAAGTCGGTTGAAATTATTTGATAAGCTTCGCCTGGGAAGATGCAACATGACCATGATCTTATCAAATGCTGGTTTTGCCGGAATTGGAGCACCTGGTGTTGAAGAGGAAGTGAGAAGGTACTATGATGGGCCTCTGCCGCCAGCAGGTAGCATACCATTCTCCGCCGAGAATCGGGAGATATTCTTCAATTACAACGCACTAGAAGAAGCTAGAAAAGTGCTTCATGAAGAATTGCTTGAGTAGCTTGGGCGTGGGCTTCGTCTATGCGCTACTGCCTCTCTTGGTTGAGTCCTTCACGGAACGTCAGTCGCTCATTTGAAATGGGGACATTTTGAAATATTTGCTTATGCGACATCAAAATCTATTCTGCATAAGGAGAATGATACCAAGTGAAGGAGAGGCGTCCCAGTCCAGAGAGATTGCAGAGCTGTGGTCATCTGAGATAGCTGTCATCTACGCACTACGTCGACCGTCATGCCAAGCTCGCTGCACAAACATGACAACGATCTATATCCATACAACGGTCTTTACGTTCTAGTTGGGAGATCTAGCGACAGTGTTTACCTCACAAACTGATCGGTTACCCACCAGATCCTTCCCCCAGAGTGGCGCTGCGTTGCTCCTATGCCGTGGTGAAGGGAACTGCCGAGATTTACAGTCGACCTCTGGCACTGTTACTGGAGCGTGAGACACGTAGATGAGTAGGCGGTGAGACAGTACATTTTCCTGCTCGCCACGTCTGCTCCCAGGAGCATTTAGCCCTGTCCTAGGAGCATTTGAGCCGACCTTCTGAAGCGCATAGTGCTCGAGGTCGGAGATGACGACAATTCACTAGGGGATCATGGGTCCGACATCTGAACAATTCGCCATTGGATCGACGATCTATCACATGATTAAGGGACATGAGGTCTATGGTAATGAGTTGGTTCGGCGCCGAGCATCCGTACGCCCACCAATCGCCGTTGCTGTTGACCGTCAGGTCCGGACGCTCGTACCACTTCATGACAACCTCCCAAACGATGATCCCATTTGTGGTTCTATTCATGATCACACTCTCGTCCGCGGTCCGGTTCATGGTGGCGGCGCTAGACAAGACCGTCCTAATGTTCGAGATGCCTCCGTACCTTCATCCATCAATACTCGTGAATCTCTCTGACTATCAGCTAGACCGTGACCATATCCGTGCCGCCAGGCTTGTTCCAGTAAGTGACCGGGTTGTTGATCCTCTCCTTGTGTAGGAGAACTTAGATGGAATGAAGCGACTCGACCGGATTGTCCCTAGGGCCATTTGCGTGTAAGGATCAGATGAGAATGAAGTGCTCGACCGAATTGTCCCTAGGGCCATTTGCGTGTAAGGAGAACCAGGATGAGAATGAGGTGCTAATTGTCTCTAGGGAGAACTCGGACGAGAATGAAGTGCTCGACCGAATTGTCCCTAGGGGCTATTTGTTCCTAGGGAGAACTCGGATAAGAATGAAAGTGCTCGACCGAATTGTCTCTAGGGGGCTATTTAGGGAGAGCTCGGACGAGAATTGCTCAACCGAATGATGCCTAGGGCCATTTGTCCCGGGAGAACTCGGATAAATGCTTTTTTTAGGTGCTGTTAAGCGCCGTGCCTTTTATAGCAGGCGCTTATGACAGTTATCAGAGTTTTGTGCAGTTACCATGCCTTTATGCAGTCATCAGGCTCTTATGTATTCATCGTGCCTTTTGTGCGGTCACACGCCGTAGAAGCAGTCCAGGGCAAGGTATCCCAGGCCTTTCTCTAAGCAGGCACAACGAGGACTGGAGGTTGGTAACAGGTAGTCGTGGAAGGCGGTAGGTAGTCGTGGGAGGGAGCAGGTAGTCGTGGGAGGCAGCGATAATCGTGAAGGTACGAAGGGCGGAGCTATCTTCGGAGCCGAAAACACGGCAGGCATTCACAAGCCAATAAGAAATATCACGAATAGGCGCCCTCAGTTTCCTGTGGTGCTCATTCCGGGCCAAAGGCATCGTCTTCATTTCTTGAGATTTTTCTGTTCTCATCACAGTCGGTCTCTGGTCCTAAGGGGGCCAGATTCAGCTTCAAAGGGCACCCGTGCCAAGCCAAGAGGAGGCCTGTTCGGACTCCAGGAGAGAGCCTGCTCTAGCACCTTATCCCCTCCGCAGCTAAAATGGGCACGTTCCGGGGCGAATGGGCACTCCTAGGACCTGAATGGGCAACCCCCCCAAGGACCTGAATGGGCCCCCCTAGGACCTGAATGGGCCTCCCTAGGACCTGAATGGGCATCCCCTACGAGCCTTCAATTGGTGAGCTCTGGAGATGGAATGGACCCAAGGACCCGTCCTTGCTCTAGAGCCTCTGAGTACGATCTTGCCTGGCAACTACCGGCGCCGGCAGATGACGTATGCAGAGGAAATTCCGCAGCACAAAGCTGTTGAACTGGACCAAATGCCCGGATACCAATGCGCTGTCTCCCCCAGGTAGCACCTACTGCCTCCCACGAATGCCTGTGCTGTCTCCTACGAGTACCTACGCTACCTCCTACGAGTACCTGCTACCGACCCCGGCCTCCTCGACTTCGCAGCCTGCTCAAAAGAAGCACCTGAGATACTGTGTTGTGGGCTGCTTTACCACAGCCGAATCCCTTCCCGGCTGCCATTCTTTGCCAAAGGGATGGGAACAGGGCCTACCAAGAGCACAAAGGCGCCATAGGTATGGTCCATGTCGTTATGGGTGACCGAGTCATACTCTTAAGCTTATATCTTGAAGAAGCACCACCCTCCTTAACGAGGAATCTTACTGTTACACCTGTCAGCGCTACTATTGCGGATGGATAGGTATGCCAAAAGGCTGGTTATGGGAAAGAGAAGAAAGTGATAGTGAGAGAAGAGCGAAGCCCCAGAGACACGTTGTATCATCCGCTTGCTTTGTTGTCTATCTGTGTAGTTGTTGACGATATCTCTGACAGAAGCTAAAGATAATCGCCCAGCCCGCAAAGGGGTAAATGGCTAATTAGCCACACTACATTATTCTGCAGTACGCCTTTTCTTCGACACTTTGAATGTTCCCTGCTCTGTTCTTTCAGATAGGGACGTATCCGGGGTTGTATCTTGCGAACCCACAAGGCTTGACTGACTGTCATCTTCCCCCAGCAGAGAATCGGCGTTTGATTGTTGAGAGAGATGACGACCTTCTAAGTCCTGTGAAAGTCCTGGCTTCTCTTGGACCAAGAACTGCAGCTCGGATTGCTGCGAGAGCCCGAAATCTAAATCGGGTGGCAACTCATCGATAACTGAACAGATTTTTGTGAAGTGAGTCGGTATCCATATATCGTAGATGTTTTTGGTGAACTTGTATGCCGTCCATTTCTCTCTGCCATCCAATGCCGTGAAGTCGAACGTATGGATCGGGTGACGGTAGAAGGTAGTCTTATTTCCATCGATCAGAGCGTAATGGCCATAGATTCTCACCGTCCGGTGATCGTGAGAGATCGAAAAGGCGAGAATTTCCCGGTCCACTTCCTTTTCGCGCTTCACGAGTTTGAAGAGCTCGACAATAGCTCTCACTGCAAGGGTCATGCTGTGAGCATTCTGCCGATCTGCGATATCGAATGCTGCAGCGCCACACTTCACTTCGCACGTCAGGAACGGGAAGTACATGTAATACGTGGCCATGAAGAAGGAAGTGTCCGTGAGTTCGCCAACAATGGGCTGGATCCTTTTGAGCTGATCTTCTGTGAACGCCTCTCGCCTGAATCCCACGGAATAATCAGGCTGCGGACGAGTCTTAGTCACAGGTATAGAGTTGTTCCAGCCTTCGTTGACGCTTTCGATCAAAATCTTGAGGTGTTTAGCGCCGCGTATGGCTAGGGTTCCCGCAGAAGGAACGATTAACCGAGTGATATCTTGCAATACCTTGGCCTCGTTTCTGTTTCGTACCATCTCGCAAGTTTCTTCGAATAGATCATCGCGAAATAGTGAATCTTCAGGGGCTGCCAGCTCCGTCTCAAGTAGGGTTTGGCAGAGGTCCTTACTTACTTTCGTGATGCCCTCTTGATATTTGCCCATAAAGCTGCCCTTGGTTGCAAGCAAGGTTTCGTAACGCACATGCTTGTAGTCTGCACTCTTTTCCTCCCTTGGCTTCTGATCGCTAGGGGTGGTAGAGCTTGTTGTTACAGAGCCAGGTTCCGATTGTTTACCGCGAAGAGAGGATGACGATTTCTTCCTTGCTAGTAGATGACTCATGTTGCTCTTCTCTTCCCAATATTTCTCAAACCAACTATCTTTCTCGAAGTCTTTCCTACTCCGATCGTCTTGTTTGAAGTATTCCTTAGGCCAGCTTCCTTTCCGAGTCCAATAATCAATTGGATTAATCTTGTTCTCGCTGGCGCCATTCACCACCTCCCGGCCAAATGTGTCCTCAACAGCAGAGTTTTCAAGAGACGTTCGCGGTCGCTTTTGAAGGAGCTTGGATGGAATACGATAGAGTGAATCTGCAGGTTCTTGTGATTGTTTCCGTCTTCGATCTTTAACCTGCAGAGAAGTTGGCAGATTTTGTGGAAACTTGCCTTGAGTTAGCTTCATAGCATAGCAGTAGCGAAGTAACATGCCTTTTTGATGTTTCGTCGCCGTATGCCCGCTCTCGAATTAATAACACCATCAACGACTGCCAGTGGTGAGGGCGAACAACCACTCCTAGGTGCCTTTGGGTTCGTGGGGGACGATTCGTCTTTGTCCTTGGGGATCCGGCGTTGTTTGGCTACGCTGGTCAGCATTGTAAATGATAGCACGCACAACATGGCCTAACTGACGTTCCCTTGAGACTCTTAGGGTCCTAGGTCTAGCCTGAGGTTGCTCTTGTCTAGGGTGGTCGCGCGTTTTAGTTGTTCCGGGTGACGGTCTCGTCTGTTCCCCTGCTCGCGCGACTCCCTGTTGGCTCGAGTCACGTATCTCCTGCAGCCGTGTGCTCTTGCGGTGAGGTTGAGACTCTGCATTACCCTTAGGGGTCTGGTGTCGTTTGTTGACTGCAGAGGGTGAGTGACATTGACAGACGGACAAATTGAACCGTAGCACTGACGACTCTTTTGTATTCTCGGGCTTTTGCAAGTGTGCTCGGTTGCGTCTCCGTCTTGGGCGCTACGGCGCCGTTTGCCTATATACAGTCAGTCACGTTGAGATCTGACAGGATGAAGAGTAGTCAAACGATCTCGCTGACCTGGCCCGACCTGCTCGTCTGGTTTGGTGCGGCCTCTTCGCACTCGGCTAGTATCTCGCTTCGTAGTGCCAGCTCCATATTGATCGACAGAGGGAGGAGGATATAGGTGCCTTTCTATTGTTCGGACGGCAAAGACGATGGTTGTTTTGAAAGTAGAATTAGAAGCGTTGTGGAGTTGCAAGATTCTCCAGTTATCGTAGTTGAAGATCAACCATTTGCCAGAGCCACGTTCAACCCCACTACAGAACACTACCTAGATAGGATAGCTCAGACTTTATGTCACGTTCAGCCGTTAGAGAGTCTCCTCGCTCGGCCCTATGTTCGAAGTTAGAAAACGGCATGGCATAGGATGGTTTGCCGAACGCTTGGCGCAGAACGTCAAGAGCCAATCGTTGGCCGCTGGAAAGCCTTCTCACTGAACAACGGGCGACTTGGGGAAATGTGGGTTTCATTTTCCCCGCTCATAGCATTGCTGCCTGTGACTCCCTACGACTGTTAACTAGAAGCACAGTAGATTCCGTTAAACAAAAGCGGCGGGCGGTTAGTAGTTACCTGAAAAGGAACAATTATGTGAAGGTGAAGGCCCGTACACCTCGCCAAAGCAAATCTAAATTCAGGGTATTATTACACCCGGCTTACCGCCCGCCCACGTCCAACCATAACTGGTTGGATTACTGGCATCCAAAAAAGAAGATTGAATTGAGAACATCTACAAGTTGAACCAGGCTTTGAATCCTAATAGCCAGCGCTTGAAATGGTCCTGCTCTGTTCGATCTTGGCCACCTTGGTTTGTAAAGATCAGATCTCCCGGTTTGAAAAGCGTCCAAAGAAGCTCGAATTTCATAACCCCATGAAATAATAGGTCGTTGTTCGTATCAAAGGTCTCTTCAAGCTCTCCTTCAAGGACTTTCTTCAACAGCTGAACGTGGGCTCGGCTTTCTTGATCCTTGTTGTCCTCGACTACTGCCATCTTTTGAAGTCTGTCTCAACGGTGAAAGAAATTAGGTGGCCCAGGCCAGGTGTGATGCCAGGATAGCCATCGAAAACCGTATTCCAAGGCTCGCTTCAGGAGTGCTCTGGATGTCAATTGAGTGGATTGCGAGGGGTCTTCGACCACCGTGATTCTTCCTGTTTCGAACCAGCAAGGCGTGCTGTTGGCTCTCCACTTTGCACTCAGCAGATTCTTCGACATCATCGGGATACTCTCCGACCGAATTGATAACGCTAGGAGGTGTATGTGCGGATTTTGTGGGCCCTCATAGAGCTTTTCCATGCTGCATTTGGCACCAAAGCCGGTGGAAGTTGACAATTTGGGATCAGCAATGGCTGCGGGGGTGGCCGCATAGCTGCTAAATGCTGTTCTTCGTCGAAGAGCTCGCGGTTATGCCGCTGGATGTCCTGCCTATCCCCAGGAGAGATAGTATACTGTCACTTGCCCGTGTGTCTTGCATCTCGAAGCCAGAAGATGAGAAGTACTACCAGGGAGGAAACGATAAGACAGCCCCTGCGATCGAACCTTGGAAGGGGGAAGGAGGAGCAAGGAGATTTGGAAAGGAATCTTATCTTAAATATATAGGCATAGCGGCTGGAAACGCTCTAGAGCCTCATCTGAACGGTCGCTCGCTGCCTCCGCTGTCTTGTTGCACTTAGCTTGCTCAGCTGCTTGTTTGCCTCTTTGATAGGCAACCGCCATACCTCTGTACAGCAGGGCTGATTAGCGCGACCGTAGTGTGGTTCAGCGACCAGCATTGAAGGGGGAGGAAGCGCTTCGCCATTGATCAGTAATATCTGGTTGCGACATAGAGGAGACGCAAGGCAGCATTCTGCATTTCGATACGTGTTGGTGTATCAGTATGATTTGTTCTCGAGAGCTGGAACTATAGCAGCTTCCTAAAGTTTAGGAGAGAGCTCCCATTTGTCACGTTATCGGATAAGTCACACAGTTAGCAAGCGATTTGCAGCCCTCAGCTCCCCAGTGGTACGTAACACATACGGCGGGGCCTTTTGGTGTGTCGTAACCCATTTCACTATGGCTGTTACCACCGGCCCCCATGGCACGCGCCCCGTACCATTTAAACGAGGGTGACTTTTTAGGCGCCAAGCCTTCGCGTCAGTCCCTTGTCGCGCCTATTTGATCGCCATTGACGGCATTAATTTGTTTACACCTTTCACAGCAGCGTCACAATCTTTCATTCACGGCGTGCTAGTGTTGTTTGCTACGTAACAACCTCGACAGTATTGAGACGGGATCAACCTGGAACTCCTGTTTCCTCCCCCACAATGAACAAGTTTTCTGCAGACTACTCGTCAAGTCTGCCCTCTACGCCAGATGCCCAAACTCCTATCAAGGACCGCCCACTATTCGGAAATATGTCGAACCATTTCTCTACGACACCCGCCGGGCCTCCTCCGTCCTCAGCCGCATCTTTCACACCAGCCGACCCTCCACCGCCGTCAACGTTTGGGAGCTCACAAATTGGTTCAGGCGTCAGCAAGTTGAAGTTTACCAAAAGTCCCAACAAGCAGGCGCAGGCCTTCCGTACTTCGACTCAACCGCCCTCCTCCATATTCCCTCCACGAACCAAAAATGGTACACCTGCAAAAGTGCGGGACTCTAGGCGATTGATGGCGCCCAATGATAGCCTTTCTTCACATAAGCATCCCTTCCAGCAGAATCAAGAGCCAGCATCGGCCTCTGAAGAAGAGGTCTATGAGGACGAAGAAGAGGATGTACATGACCGAGGTGAAAGCATGGACTTATCTAAACTGGCGGGCACACCAGGTTTCACAGGCTTCACGAACATCAACCCTGAGCGTGGCGATGGACCTACACGGTCCTCCGTATTCCAGCGAACTACTCAAAGCTCAAGAAAGCCTCGATTTCAAGCATCAACACGCAAGCAGAACCACATGCCAAAGGCTTCGCACCTTCCACGAAAAGGCAAGGATTCAGTTATACCTAGCATAGCGCGGGATCTCATGTCAAGATCCGAGACTGCTTCCTTACACGAGCCCGACCAGATGATTTTAGAGACGGAGGATCTTGTGCTAGCTCTGGGTACAGGATTGGAAACGAGTACCACTACTGAAGCTGCTGAAGCATTGATTTCTGCACGCACAAGCGACTTACTGCGACTTTGGCGCTCGCAATCAGGAAGGCCTTCCACCCACAATAACAGCGATGGAATCGGTCCTGGAGATTCAGCTTCGCCATTGGAAAAGGCCTACTTCCTAAGCTCTCTGCTACTGTGTCTCCATCATCCACCCTCGCAACAGTCTCAATCAACGTCAAATTTTAGATTCTCTACTTCAAGAAACATGTCCCCGGTACCTTCCTCGGCGTCGACGCCTGCACCTATTCCGCAGGTCTTAATAGAATGGCTAGACAAACACCACGTGACGTACACGGATCTATTGCAAAGTGTGAAATCAGCGAGTCCAAACTGCACGTCGCACGATATGTTCTGGGATGCAGTACAAAGCCTGGTACTGCGTGGCAAACTCCAGGATGTTATCCAATTGTTTGCAGCGGCAGATTTCAAGTATGCCGTGACCGCACTTGATGATGGAGAAGAAGAGCCAGGGTATACAGGTGCTCAATTGCAGACCGTACAAGGGATTATCTACCGGGCTCGCCAGGTTCTAGATGGCTGTCCTGGTTTGCGACAGGGTGATTGGCAGGTCGATGGGTCTGAGTGGGACCTCTACCGAAAGAGAGTCAGCAACGAACTCGAGCACCTAAACCAGCTTTTCGAAGGTCATGCGAACAGCGCAGAAGGCAATGGTTTCAACGCCGAGAATTTTGGAATCCAGAAAGGTGCCCATTCATTGCTAATGTCGACCCACAGACGACACATCACCGTTCCAGAGACCATATATAAGAACCTCACAATCATGTATCGAATTTTGTTGGGCAGTGCGATCGAGATCATTGCACAATCCATGGATTGGCTTGAGGCAACTGCAGCATTGACGATATGGTGGGATGGAGACGACGATGATACGATAGCGAGATGGAGTCTGGATGTTAGTCGCTCACACCGGCCGGACCATCCTGACGGACACGAAAACCCGTACCTGTCACGACTAAGCGCTGCGTTTCTCTGCGTCACAGATCCAGATGACAAAGACTCTTTCCAGATCAATACAATGTCTGTGCTAGAAGTTGGCCTTGGTTCACTCCTCCAAGGGAATGTTGAAGGTGTCCTTATGGCATTGCGAACATATTCGCTTTGCATTACATGTGCAACGGCCGAGGTCGCTACCTTCGCAGGCTGGTTTCCCACTGGTGATTCTTCGCAACCAGCTGGCCTTGACGAAGAAGACCTCATGGTCTTGAGTTACGGCGCCGATCCAGGAGGCATCAAAAAGAACGACATCGTCATCGCTTATGCTGAGGCGCTGTTTGAGCGTGAAGAATTGCATGGGAACGATGGGACAGTTATCGAAGGCTGGGAGATGTCTATCACCCTTGCCTGTCGAATTAACGACGATGACTTAGCACATAGCACCGCATCCCAATTCCTCGAACAGATCCCACTGACCAGTCAAGAACGGATGGAGAAGCTTGTCATGCTCTGCTCAGATCTAGCCTTTGAAGATGAAGCCCGCAAAATCTGCGAGAGATATGCCGACCATCTTGTGAACAACACCGCTGATTATGGCACAGCACTCCTCTTCTACGCTAGAAGCCATGCTAGTTCCAAAGTTCGCCTTGTTGCCGACCTGCTTGTCTCGTTTTGCCTTGTACAGTCAGCTGCCTATCCTACCACCTCTGAGCTTGATGCTAGCCTTAGGTATCTTGTCGACAGTCCGAAGAAGGCACTCTCGGGCCTGCTAAAGACTGACCCGGAAGCAGCCGAGATGCTCTCATTCTATCTTTCTGGCTATGCCTGTCTGCGCAGATTCTACAACCTCCGAGATGAAGACATAACAGCGAAGGCGGAGGGTCGAAAATCTGCCATGCGTCCAGTTGCTCGCAGGCGCGAAGCTGCAAAGGCACTTACTGCCGTCATCAACAGCGCTGCTGATTGTATCTACGGTGGTTTGTATGACCCGGAACGCCAGTCTGCAATTCAGGTCGATGGAATACTAACCCTGCTTGGCGAAGCGACCGCATTTCTAGCCCATCACGCTGAGCAGAAGGGGGCATTCACCACTGACCAGATGTATGCGCTGCTAGCTGCTATTGAAGATTTGGAGACAGTCAATTCGCGCGTCTACGAGGCTGCCGAGGAGTGTCTGCAAACTGCGCTCAGGAATTGGCATGGAAGCGCACCACCCAGTCCACATGCGATGTTGAAGAAGAGCATCAGCTCAGGGACGAACTCCAATTTTAGCTTCAGCATGATGGGAAGTGAGATGATGGCAAGGAGTGAAGAGAGTGGGCGAAGTATAGGAGGGAGGAGCATAGGTGGGAGTGGCGTGCTCGTTGCAGGTGGGAAAACGGAGTACATGGAAAGGGGATGGGACTGGCGGGCAAGATTCAAGGGAAAGCAAGCCACAGGCGCTGAGGTGCTAAAGGCGTTGAGAACCGGCATAGCGAGGGAGTTGAGCATTGCAGAATTGGGGTGAAAAGCATTGATTGTGATTGTGATACCCAATTGTAAATGGACTCTCGCACAGCAGGCCGTGAAAGTCAACTTTCGGTTAGTGTTCACCCTTTTCTCTTCGAAAGGTGTGTCATTTTGCCTAATAGAAAGAGATTAACCAGATTGATGTTGCGACTTGAAACATTGGTTCTTACAATATCGCCTTGTTCAATACAGTTCGCCATAAGGGGAGGCATCCCGAAACATGCCACATGCCACATGCCACATGCCAGCATCCGAAGGGATCTCAAAAGCGAGTCGAACCCGCGCTTTACTTCCAAGTCTCATCGCAACATACGGTGCTTGATTTATGGCTTTGATAGGAGCTAAGAGACGGTTTTCATGCCTACAACGCATCTCATGACATTGCGTGTTTTGAAGCCACACCCCTATTTTCTGAGGATCCAAAGCGTCAGCATCTCCAAAGTTGATCTACGCAACTGGTGACCATTTCCCTCGCGGTGTCCTCAAGGTAATCTTAATGCTCCATTATACGGCGTGATGGTCTTTCATGGCTCTTCATACCTATAGCATGATCGCCGGTTCACATTCCAAAGGCAAGCCGTGTTCGGTCAATGAAGGAGGTCTTCGAGAAAAGAGAAACGCTGGCCAGCTGCAGGTCGTGGCCCTCCCGTTTACGGAAGATGTGCAAGATGTCAGCGACCGAAAGGCTCGCTTCTCCGGATTATGCCGATTCAAGGCACTCCTTCGTGCGTGTGCAATCACCTTCCTAATACGGACTTCTAATGGTCAGGAACATCCTAGGTAATGCTCATGCAACCCTCAAACTACTCCAATTCTAGGACAAGTCATGTATTTGCCTTAACACGATTCTGTGAATGTCCGTTTTGGCCCAGATTGCCGCTCAGGAGCTTTGAAAAGAGCGCGGTTCGCTCAAACCATCCCAGGACTTGAGCTGAAATAAGGACACTTGAACCGTAATGCTAATTTTCTTCTCCAATTGTTCCTATGATGGAGGCCGCCTGTGGTCGAGGTGCGACGCTGCTATTGGAGGAAGTACTTGACCATATGGTCTGGTAACTTGAGTCATTGTCAAACAGATGCAATGTAACATGGTTTCGCACGGTCTCGGGTTGATTACCTAGGAGTTGCAACAAAAATCATTGCCTCCAGCGGCAAGCCAGCAGGGCTGCATAGGCCCCCCTCGGCAACACCGAGACTCAGCTGACCTACCACTCTGCCTTACCGGCACCCCCGCAACCAAATAGCATGGTCTAACGATACGCTTATAGCAAGGCAGCACTAGTGGCCATTCCGGAAACCCCGTTTTGGGCTTTTTGAGGCTCACCAATGGGCGCGAGCATAACGGCTTCTAGTCTGCAAGGACCCTTGCTTCGGGGATCCTAAGCTTGGTACTCTTTCCCCGTATGTTCCGGGCAAGGGAACTTCCTAACCGCGTGGTTCCATTCCAAAGGCCTTCTACCAGCAAGCCATTCGTTCATGGATTCGGTGTACGCTTCTGACCCCATGCTTTTGGATGGTTGATTATGTGGCCTGCTCTGACATCGCTGACCAGCTCATTTTGAATATCTGGGTATATGTACATGGCAACTGCTGCAATTTCATTGCCCCTTGAGTCGACTACCGAATCGCCTACGTTTTCAGAAATGGATCATTTCAATAATCGTGAGCGCCAGTCAATATCACTTACCTCAGAACCCTTCCTTCACCTCCAAACAGACGTGAGCTGTCCCAGCCCTCAAGATCTTTGCAGCTGGTTGATCTATCTAGCAAAATATGGAAGATTCATCAATCAATTGGACGATGGAATCTCTCGGCTTCCTCGAGTCGCGTGCAGGGTTATCATCTATCACCCCACAGAACCCGACGGAATTTCATGACACCCAGAGGCACTGGCAGAGAGATTCTCCAGTTGATGCATGCGACGTCATGGTGGAGACAGACCCAAAGAAGCAAAGATGGAGGAGTCAGAATAAAGCAGTGTCAGCACCGCCCTAACCCCTTTCGGAAAATCGTCTTACGTGAACAAAACTAACGATAGGAACAGCCAGGCAGCATACCGCAAACGGAAGGAAGAGCAAATCCAGATTCTAGAGCAGCAGGTCAAGCAGCTTCACCTTCTTTCAGAAGAGCTGAGGAGTTCCAACGAGGAATTGAAAGTTGCTGTCACGACGTTGAACACTGAGAATCGGTTCTTAAAGTCACAAGATTTCAAGCTGAAGTCAGAAGACGTCGAAACATCCAATAACGCACCGGAGCTGGCTCTTAGCACCTTAAGCATCGAGAACGAGTTGATGAGGACCCTGATTACGCAGATACATATTCCCCGTTGTTCACAGAGTTCTCAGAGCACTTGTCAACTATGTCAGAATTCCGGGAGGATTTCTTGATTGGAGCAACGACAGCGGGCGCGCCGAATGATTTAGAACACTGGCGAAGCTTGGGAAGAAGATAATTTGTCTGCCACACCATAGGCATCGTTGCATCGCTCTTTCTCATCGAAGGTAATGATCTTTCAGAGTTCGAACGCTTAGTTATCACTCCTAGCCCCCGAGGAGTCATTTAGCGGGGTCGGTCCAAATCGCACTATTTTGCATGCAGCAACTCCTTCCGTGTTATGCCTTGATGCAGGGAGATCAGCCCTTTGACTTTCGACCTAGTTTAACTCGTTTTGGGAGAAATTCTGACTGTCTCGACTAGTAGCTCCAGGTTGGCTCACTTCGAAGCTCACGTGAGAAAGCTAACTGCGCCTCAAGACCCTCTTAGTCACCTGAAATGTCGCCTTTCGGAAAGAGCAGTCTAATCTTTGGTTAGGCCCTGGCCAATTTACCTTGACAAGCATACCTTCCCCTGAGGGACGCCATTTCCTTAGGGTCACCTGCGTCATACGAAAATCTGAGTTCCTGTAATCTAAGTCCAAGGTCTGAGCAGGCATGTAGATCGGATACTGCTCACCGGCATTCTAAGGGGCTGATAAAGTCGTGTGTCTGCAAGACGCCTCTTGTGCAGGTCGACCCACAGTAACTGTCCGGAAACCATCTCTTGGCGCCAATATTGCAACATGAATTCGGGTATCATTAGAGGCAGTGCGGAGCCACTTCAAGTTCATTGACAACAGCGAGAACGGGCTTTTTCCGCAAAGCCAACTGCAAAAGCCCAGTCACAGCGAATTCCATTGAGAATTTGGTCCTTTGCTTAACATTTCCGGGATAGAATCGGGAATCCGCATTACTTTGAGCATGAGGCCGAACTGGTAGGATTGTTCGGCGCAAATATCGTTGGTTTCGCCTCGGCCTAAGTACTCTACAGAACAGCGCCCTCTTTTGCGATTTCAAAAGCCATCTGCGATAGAACGGCACTCCAAATTTCCTCGAAGTATGGCTCTGATTTTCCTAGAGGCTTCATTTTCATCTCCCGCAATAGAGTCACCACCAAGTTATACCTTCGCTTAGAAGAAGATAATGGCTACCACGAGCACCGGCCAAAGCAGCTATTCCCAAGACCATTACGATTCCGTCACACGTTCCCATGCCTCCTGTACCGCCGCCAAAGACGCTGCATTCCTTCTGCCCCAGATCCAACCACACCACAAAATCCCCGAGTAGGCTGCGGCCCCGGCACCACCACATCCGGGTTCTGCACCTATGTTCCAAATGGCTCCACAACAGGCGTTGATGCTTCTGGGGATGTAATGTCTCAAGCCAGAACTCTAGCCTCTAGCTCTCCAAATCCGCCCGACAACCTAACTTTCCAAACCGCCAACATCCTTAACGGCCTCCCTTTCCCCGACGCCACCTTCGACATCCTCTTCACCTATCAAGTCCTCCTCCACATACTCAACCGTCTCGCTGCGATCCGCGAAATGCGCCGCGTTGGCAAGCCTTCCGGCCTCCTTGCTTCGCACGAAGGCCACGGCGTGACCTTTACCTGATATCCGGACCTGACAAGCACTCTGGCACTCTGGAGGGACTCCATGGCGAAGATGGTTACGCTCGCGGCGGCAGTCTACACACGGTAGTACTGCATACGTGGTTCCGTGAAGCAGGCTTTGTGTCAAGGCGTGGCCCATAGCCTCGGCCAAAAGACCAAAAGACTAGAATGATGCGATGGAATCGCATCATGGGCCACAACCGTATGATATGCCTTGGCTGGCATGACACTTTGATCCTACGCGCATGATTAAGAGTACGTCAACGACGAGCTACTCGACTCCGGAGGAGCGGAAATGGTGGGCACAATTGCATAAGGAGCGGATAGAGAAGAATAACGTCCAGGAGAAGTTTCTGCAGGCCGGTATGAGAGGAGCAGTTGGCTGTAATGGGACAGGCGATGCTGGATTGGGCACACGATGTAGACGGCATATTTGCCTTTATTCAGTATGAAGTGATTTGCCAGGCGTTCAGCGTCCGTCACTACATGCCTTGCCGCCGTATCCATTTTCGTGAACTCAGTTGAGAGGCTACTGGAAGATGAACGCTGCGCCTTTTTCACTATCTCAGAATCTGTGCTCCACGAAGTAACAACCGTGGGGGTGTTGATACAGCGTCCGGCGCAAATATTGCTTCTATGGACTCAAACTCATGCTCACCCTCAGACTCTACTCGTGTATGGCTAAAGGCCATGGACACTAAATGTTCAGTCAGAAATACTCAAGCAACAAGGAGAATAGCGTGGGAAACGGCCAATTCTTGCTCGTATTTCGGGGCCGTGGACAAGACTTCTATTTCAGAGCCCGCGATGGCACAATAGAATGGAGAAGGTGGAATTGTTGTAAATCAGGACTTTTGATTGGACTTATTTGTTGGTCTCACCCGCCTGACTGCAAACCTCAGGCTCATCATGCTTTGCTTGCTAGTAAAAGACAAAAGTCTCAAGTATGCCATCCTTGCGTCGTTATCATGGCCATATGATGCCTCCCGGTACTCAGATCACAATCGATCTCAAAGACCTCTACCGCTTTGCTAACATTTCAGAATTGAGGCCACTTTGTAAGCACAATTGCTCTGTTCACATTACTTGCATCCATTGCTGCATTCTTGTAGGTGCGGAAACCCACCAGTGGCGAGACTCCCAGTCTTACAACAGCTCCTCTTCTTTCGAGTTCTGCCGGGAGAAAATCGTGCAGAAACGGATCCTTATTGGTCATCGCATTTTGTTGGAATAGTGCGCCGACTTCGTGGAAGGTGAACGACCACTCATAGGGACCTCCAAGCATCGATCCCGCGAGGTTATGCGCTTCTACCATCAATGACATCATGTCGTCCCAGTCTTTGGAGGTTTTTCGGTGCATCATTGGGTAGGTGATCGCCCAGAGATCGTTGCCACGGTCCCTGCATCGCTGAAAGAAGAATTTTTGGAAATCTGGGCGTGCTTTGAGATGGTCGACTTCTTGGGCAATGTTCCTGAGTAATTGATCTCTGACCGCATTGGGAGTGGCTGTGACAATTGATGGTTAGCAACTAATTGCAGGACATGAGTTTGAGAACCCACTTTGATAGATACAATTTGCGTGCATCTCAATTTTTGCATCGATCTCTTCATCCAGACCGCTAAAGCAGGTCCGTATTAAGACATGCTTGCTGATCCACTGATTTATGACCCTTGCGACGATGTAATACCGCGTCTGGCCGTTGGACATTAAATTTCCCGCTGAGTTGCCGGCGACTAGCTCCAATTTGCCTTTAATGTATGAGGAGAGGATAGCATCCTTTGCCGAGCTTGGAAAGTTAATGTGGGCAACCGCGTATCGTTCGGACATGGTGAACAGTGCGTCAAATTTTGCCGAGAAACCAAGATCTTGAGCAGCATTTGTGATTCTTGCCAATGTCCCAGACATTGGCAGAGCTGTTTCCGGAGCCGGTTGCTGTGGTATAGTCGGGTATGAGCTTTGGGACGAGTAGAAGGGCTGGTTCGGCGATTGCTGAGAATACCCTGGCAGATAGGAATTTTTGGAAGCTTGGGTTTGGACTTGGTATGTACCATGGGGCTGGTTGGCGTGGCAAATCGAGGGCAGTGGTTGTGCTCGTTGTTCGGCAGTCAAACCGTAGCCAAGTGTTCCTGGGAGAGAGGCCGGACGTGGGTTCGTTTGAGGCGGGTTGACGTTTTGTTCGTGGAAAGGTTGCTGGAAAGTACTGCCTCGCTGATACGTACCCTTTGGATCGGCTATCTTGGCTGGTCTCGGAGTTGACCTGCTTCCGTAATTCAGCTTACTATGTGGCATATCGGCGTAACTGTTTGATTGTCGAAGTGTATTCTGAGCAGCGGCTACAGTCCCAGATGGATCGAATCGTGGTGGAGGAATCGGTGTTGGATAGAGGTTGGGCGTAGGATAGGCGTTTCTATTTTCGAAAGGTGGGTGTGGGAAGGGTTTGTGGCCTGACTGAGGCTTCTGGATGATATCGCTCTGAGTCTTGATGGTGACTTTACACTTTGCAAGTTCCTGTTCAAGCTCAACCTGCTTACGCTGCAGTTGCTGATATCGACGTTCTAGGTCGTCTCGGTCATTCACACTCATGGAGCGGTTGGATTGTCGGGCGGAGATCGCTTGCTGAAGCTCTGCTTGGTTTTGTGATACACGCATCTCCATGGTTCTGTGTGAGGGTGGTGGTTCGCGGACGCTGCTTGGCTGAGGAGTTGGTGAGTTGTAGCAGTCCATTGTGACACGAGTCTGGTTTGTGGTGGACGCTGTATAGATGAGATATGTTAGAAATGTACACGGAGATGTCGGAGTAGAGGTCTTGACTAGTTAAGATCCCCCGAAGTGGACGCTCTAGTCGTAACCGGCGAATTTGGTGGTGGTGGAGGGTAAGTGATTAGCTACTGAGGTTGTCGCAAGTTGGTAGAACTCTCAAATAGGGCCGGCGGAGCAAGATGCAGCTGTGGTCCGGCGTGACTTCACTACTAAGCTGGGGAGCTGCTTGGCCGACTCCGAACCCGAGCCCAGCCCTAATGTTGCCATAGGGTACAAACACGCTCGGGTGTTCGCTAAAAGCCTTGCTGACCAGTGGATGCACCATGAGGAGCAGCTTAAACAAAGCCAGAACAGGAACAAAGGCTGCTGGAGTAAACAAGGCACAGTCGTCTGCTTGGAGGCTTAGGTAAGCAATTTCGAGTCCATCCCTTGCTTCCCCCGCTCGAAGTCCTGTCTGCTGAAAGCAAAATGGTGTGCATATTCGCAAGGCTCAAAATTCTGGCCAGAGCAATTGTCCTTCTCTTTGACCTTGGTTGACTGCTGGCAGGAACAACAATTTCCCTACCTCAGGACTGACACCAGGCATGCTGAAAGGCACCTAGTAGGCCGTTCCGAACGACCTTCGCCGTTCCGATTAACGCCGTGGCTTCTTCCTAGGGAAGGGCTCGTCACTACCGAATGTCGGTCCTAGCGAGGCACCACCTGTCTGCTCTTCTAGGTGGGCCTCTTCCGAGCAAGCTCAGTAATTCCTGACAATAGAATGCCGAGATCCTAGGAAAGCCGGGGTGTCCAATAATGCCATACCCTAGGGCAGCTGGCAACTTGATTCAGACTAAATCAACTCGTCCAATGCTCAGACTCCCCGCATAACCCGGCAGGAAAGTACACGATTGATAACGGAAAATCAGTGGAATGGATTATACATACCAGAATCCGAGGAGGTTAACCCAAGGTCAGCGTTTGCTAAATTTCCACAGGTATCAGAAAGACTAAACAGGTCAAATCAGAGGCCTTGCGCCTAATATTTCAATTTTGGTTCGGAATGCTCCGGCAAGGCAAGGTTGCGAAGTGTCATCTCACCTTATACAATCTGATGCTGGGACTTCTCTTCAAGGGCAAGCTCGGCTCCGCGACATTCCAACGTTCAAGCGCGAACACGCAGGTGGCTCAAACCGGAAGTTCTAAATCCAAATCAGTCAAGCCTTCATCTTCCCGCATACCCAAAGCACCAGGATGATGAAACGTACCTCTTGCACCCGGAGGTCTCCTGAGCAGCTCTTATATATATACCAGCAGGAGCCGCGAGACTAAGTTGTGTCCTTCATCATTCGTGAAGCTTGAAGAAGTGATAAGAATCTTGTGGTAGTCCGCTGTAAGAGGCGAACAGGAAATTTTTTCAAAACAAGACTCCACAATGCCCACAAGGCACGGTCTGCTGCTCGCTTGCCCTCTGCTCTTCCTTTGTTCTGGTTTGACAAACCATAGCCTTGCCTATCTTATACTTGGATTGCGCAAAGGAAACGAATTGATCTCTCCCTTATCAAGTCGTACTGGAGCAAGATATGCTCTTGTACTTCATGGTTGTCGTCTTGGTTCGGCGACTCAGATCGCGACTGATTTCGCTGAGCGATTGGCTTAGGCCATGAACATTGGCTCTCCAATTTGTCCACGCTGTCTTCCCGAAAACCTTCTGTGAGGTTCTTTTCATGGGAACGGTCACAACAGTGCATGACGTATTTGCGGAGTAGCGAAAGGTATGCCTGCTAGGATGGCTGAAAGGTCGCACTTTGAGGCACAAGCAGGAGTGTCTGCCTTTGTACTTCTTGTCTCAGTTAATGTCTCGGACAGCTGATGGACCCCCTTTGCATGGTAAGCTAGGAAAAAGGCAATGTCCTCTAGATTTGTGAATTACGTACCACAAAGGTATGGAATTCCGGTTTCGAGACAGATGCATGACATCCAGCAGCTTGTGGTGCTCACTTCATGAGCAAAGGCAGCGCAAAAGATGCAAGCAGAAATGTCGGATACTGAAGAGGCGACTGCTTCAGAGTCACTGGCCTTCGGGGGAGCCTGAGCTGTGGCCCGGTGGTTGGAGGGATGGGGTGAGTTGACCCTTTATGCAATGCTTCATGAGAGTGACAGGCGTTGCGCTTGAAGCTAAAGCTGACAAACAGAGTCTCTAGCGTTTGAGCAAACCGACGGCAGGTCGATTTGGCGTCTACTCAGACTGTTCTGGATCACAGCAGGTGTCAGTTTCGTTTGTGGGAGTGGTTGGAACAGAGGACAGTTGGGGAAGGACTGCGGACTTCGGACTAAACCTATTTAGCCACAGCAATGACGATTCAGCGACGACTCAGTGGGCGAGCGAACAATTGCTCCACTTGGCCCATTAGCGGAGAGACATGTACAGAAATCTAATCCAGCAGGACGTTGCATAGGGAGGCAAGAATACTTCTTGGCCACCTAAATGAAAGTCGTTAGTCAGCTGTTGATAATATCATTGACTGAACCTGCTAAGAGGACATCTGCCATTTGGATGAGTAGACGAGACTTCCTCTGGAATCACGTCAAGGCAGAACAGGGGAGTTGTTTGACCGGCACTATGCAAGGAGACAGATGGATCGAATCGGCAACCTTTTCATATACCTCTCTACCGTCCTTCCCTCTACTCTTGCCAAACCTCGCACTTTCTGTAATACAGGAGTCGCTTTGTGATACATTGTATTGTTGGTCTAGGAAGGGCAGTCGACTGGCATAGGTGATGGCATGACGCTAGGGCTACGGATGGATGAGCAGTTGATCGTAAAATCTTCGGATGTGTTGGAGGTACGTTCTATCAAAGTCATTGTCATCAAGTTCTGAGATGGGTAGGGGGGAGATGCAAGGCAGCGATTAACGAAGTGACTCAGGCATATTGTATTCTCAATTATCTTCATGAAGCTAGTGAGTCTCAGACCTACCATCACTGGCAGCACGAAGTCGAAGTCGAAGTCGAAGTCACAAGAATTGGACTTGGATGATCAATCAATAGAAGCTGCCCGCCTTGGTGCGGACCTGATACCTACCCCCACTTCCTTACGCATACTGGTGTCCAAGGTGGTGTCGGAAGATCAGAAGGCTTTGGTGGTGCGAGCAAAAAGACTGCTGTAGACCGCGTCAACAACTGGCTGAGCACTAATTTGCCTACCACCAAAGAATCGGCCGTTCAAGCCCTTGATCGCATTCTCTCCACCCTGCACTCGATCGAACTTGAGATAGATGTCGCCTTGGGTATTCGGATCTAGGGCAATGTGTACCACATGACCGTACTTCTCTTCGCATTCGGCACGGACGTCATCCTCGAGCTCTTTAACCCAGGCTTCGCCTTCTTCCCTAGAAGAAAGAAAGTTAGCAATTTGCAAATACGCAGTTGATTGAAAAGACTTACTCGGCGGGATTGAACATGTTCCGAAGAAGGACACATCGGCTAGCTTGGCTGACACTGACAGGCAGAGGCTTCGTTTCGGCCTTGGGCTTCGCCATCTGCTGTTTCTGATTGACAGAATCGGCGGGTTCATCTGTTCTGGCTAGTTTCCGCATCAACGCATCTCGACTGTAGTTATTGAAGTTCACACCGGCGACGTCTGTGTCATCTAGAGCGCTGGCACCTCCTGTACCCTTGTCGTTGTCTCGACCTCCGGCACGATCAAAGTTTCCTCCAGAACCACCAGCGTGGGCGCCTCGACCACCAGCACCAGAGAAAGATGATCCCTGGAAGCTGTGTTGGTTTGGACCTTGACCTTGAAAGCGCTGCAACAGGTTCGCGGTGGATTCAGGAGTAAACTTATCGTTACCGAGACCGACGCGAATTGGTCTGCCAGCTAGATCGAAGCCGTTCATCTTTTCCAGTGCCTCACGGGCTTGATTAGGGTCACGAAATCTAGAAGCGTCAGTATTTCCCGGTCAGATGAATGGATGGATGGATGGATGGATGAAAGGTGCTTACTGGACAAAACCATAACCTCTGCTCCGACCCATCTCTTCTTTCTGCAATTGAACAAACTCCAGCTCGCCGAAAGGCTCAAAGACATTTTGGAGATCGCTTTCAGTAATGCTGAAATGAATGTTGCCGACGTATAGACGGTGGAAGGGAATGGAATTGTGGTTGCCACTGGAGGCTTCGGGATTTCGTGCTTGTCTGTTCTTCTCTGCTTCAGTAAGCTGCGCGATGATGGGTATTCCCAAAAGCTTCTGGCCAGTCAGCTGAATCGCAAGCGGGACCGATTCTTCTTGTTTGAATTCAACGTAGCCGACCCTGACAAGCCGTTAGCATAAGATCAAAAAAGTGGTTAGGTAGCAACATTTACCCTTTAGACCGTCCACTGACTCTGTCCTTCACTATTTGAGCTTCCTTGACAGGGCCGACCTTTTCGAAGAACTGGATCAGCTCTTTAGTTCTAAGCCGTGCGGCAAGTTGCTGAACAAAGACCGTCCTCCTATCACGTTCGTCTTCAGTAAGTTGTGGTTCCGGAGTTTTGCTTTTGACACGCTTCTTCGGACTTGCCGAACGTCTCCTCTCTACCGGTCTATCACGCCGATCTCGAGCTCTGTCATCATCTCGTTCTGTATCGTCACGTCGAGGTCGTCCATTTGCACCTGGTCGGTAGTATCGGTCGTCACCTGGTGACTTGGAGCGGGATCGACCACGAGGTGCGCCTCGATAGAAGTCGCCTCCCGATGATCGGTAGCCATCTTCACCATGGCGGTCACGTCGAGAATGTCGCCTATCATCATCCCGGCTTCTGCTTCTCTTTCTGCTCCTATGGCTCCCATTAGCACTTCCACGCTCGCTATTGGGGCTTTTCATCTCCTCGTCTCCTTCTCTGTCCCTTTTACGATCCCGGCTCCGCTCACGTCGCTTTCGATCCCGATCCCGATCTCGTGATCCATCTCGATGGCGTTCGCGATCGCGGCGTTCGGATCGCTCGCCCTTGTGGCGGTCGTCGCGATCATGACCTTTAGGACGGTAATCTTGGTCTTTGGAGGCAGAGGCGGCGGTAGAGTCGAGGAGCGCTTCAACGTCGAGACCTGACATTTCGGTGATGGTTGGAAAGCTGCTTTTCTAATCACAGGATTTGTAGATCACTTTTGCTTCGGTCAGACTGGATCGCAAGACAGGCGTGCAAAAGCGAACCCTTCTTAATAGTATCCGCTGCCGACGCAATAGAGTATCAAGTAACTCAGAGAGTCTAGCTCTTTTGAGGAAATTGCAGAGCGTATGCTGCTGATTGATATGAACGCGTAGTAGTGTGAAAAGAAATCGATAGAAATGTGGTGAGTCGTGCAGGCAGATCTTTTTGCCTCGCACGTGACTCACGAAATTTAAGCGCGGATTCTTCTTCAGATGCATGTAGCAGTGATATGTCACAAGTATTTGGAGGCATCGATAGAGTGAGCATGTCTAACAGGCCTTGGTGGCAGAGTAATTATCTAGCTATACAGGTCTTCGTTCACTTGAAATGCACGTTCCGGTAACAACACCATTCCTTGCCATGCCCCTTTGGATTATGTGACAGTATTATTGGGGATTCCGACATAAAAGAATTTCGTGGAAATTCCAAGAATTGCAATCAAGCTGCTTTGACAGGTATGGTGTACGCCAACTGCGTACCAAACACACGATCCCAGAAGCGACTTGTCACACCGAAACCATTCTCGAAATCAGCGAAGTGATGCTGAAGATGGTATTTCTTCAGCTCCCTGTAGTACAAAGGCAGATTTCGATGGTGGAGGAAGTAGTGCGTGAGATCGTAACATATATAGCCAAATATTCCACCAGAAAAGACCTCAATCGCTGCAAATCGATTGTAGGCGAAGACGACGTGGGCCAACTTGTAGAACGGCGTCGCTAGTACGATGAATAGAGTGGGAGGCATGACCAGACGATACTTGTCCATCGGGAGGTAATGGTGGATCCCGTGGAGCAGGAAATGTGCGGTAATGCCAACTCGATTGTCGGGCAGGTACTTGTCGATGTGGAACAAGCAACGATGTAGGATGTATTCGACCAGCGTCCAAAGAAACAGTCCAAGTAGCCAATACGCCACAGCCTCTGCACCTGTCGAAAGGCCGTTGAAGCCGTACCACGAACCATACATCACAGGTGGAAGCCAGACCATAGGTACCACCCACCAGGCCGTCTTGCTCAGAGGCTCAAGGAAGTTGCCGAACAATGGAGCGGAATCACCGCCACGATAATGGCGTGGTCGATGTACTTGCTGAAGATAAAAGTCCTTGCTGAACCCTCCATACCATATCTGCGGGAAAAGTGGTCTACTCAAATCCAAGAATTTATGAGTCTTGTAGTCGAGGTTCGGGTCCGTTTCTTTGGACAGATCTTCCGCTGATGACATCCCAGTGGCTGCAAAGGTAGGTCGTTGTTTGAGGTCGCCCTTGACACCGCGCTCTCGCAGTTCAGAATTTCCGTCTTTTGAAGCTGGCAGTGGTATGATTTTACCTGGCGTTGAGCTCTCCACAGCAGTGTCCACAACCTTTTCCGTGGCGACAAAGCCAACGAGGCTCTCATCAAGAATCTCATACGCCGCGTCTGAATGGAAATGTGAGACGTCATCTTTCAAGATGGCTTCAACATCTTTCCCGCCATATTCAAGTATCAGGTCGCTGCCTCCCGGATGATCGTCGAGGAATGATGTTACATCGTAGACCTTGGTCCCGATTGTTACGTAGCAAGACTTATTGGAGTTGTGCGACTCGACATCAGCGCGAGGTATGGTAGGTAATGTGCGGCCCGGCATAGTTGACTGGCGCAGCTTGCAGGAAGCTTGGAAGTATGTGAAGGTAAGCGAGTTAATGGAGGTGGTCGGTTATGTGAGGATCTTCTTTCTTATCGTACTGAGAGAAGGCCCCGTTCATAGATAGCCTTCAGCATTGGAAAAGATGCAATAACCAAACTCATCTGTAATCATAGAAAAAAAGTTATAAAAGGGGCGTGGCGAGCAGCCGGAACGCGTCGGCTGCCGGGGTTGCCCACACGACCCGTGCCAGCCAGGCATGGTCACGTGTAAACGGGCAGACCAGGTCTGTTGACCTCTGAGGTTCAATTTCTATCTCTTATTTCGACATCAGCTCGCGTCAAGGGGAGAAAGGACAAGTCAAGCTCTTCGCACATTCCTGTCAGCTATTGGTAGCCTGACTGGCGTTAAACCGAGGAAAGATACTGGGTATCCGCCGTACACAGAGACCCGCGAATCCGAACATGGCCCTGACGACTACGCGACGGCCACCCAGGAGAAAAGCCGTCTACTGGTGCCAGAGATATACGAGCCTCCAGCGATGATGTATGTCCTAGCTCCCGCTCGCTCTGTAGCGTTACAGCTTTCACGGAACCCGAGGTGGCATTCGTGCTGACTACGACGACCCAAACTATGAACGGCATTACTCAATGAGTGACTTTCTCGACTGTAAAAGCCGGTCCGTCGGCTCAAGCCGGCGACTACGCTGATCATTGCTTCACTTATAACCATCGGCAGCAGCACATATACTCTTAATCCATTATCTGCGTATATCATTGGCAGCTCGAGTCTTACCCCTGGCAGGCCTGCACTACGGAGTTCGATTTCTTGTCATAGTAACTGTACCGAATCATTTGATTCATTCGCATAGCGTCGAGAACTACTTGGTGAAAAGTACAAGTACATTCTTAATCTGTGTCTGAAAATTCCATTCGAAGATACTCTGTATGTGTTCCCTCCCTTGCTCAGACTGCCGGCTTCAATTGTAGACTTTCAGTGCTTCTTCCACTGAATTGACATTGTCAACACGTATGGCGTTAATTTTCGTTCCATGGAGGGTTGTCCTTCCATTGTCTCTTACCCCCCGCCAAAATTCGTGCCTTAATATCTTGGGCCAGCTCCCATTCTTGTGGAGTCCATATTCTGTCGTTCTCCTCCCAAGTCACGACCATGTTGTAGATCTCCATCAGTACCGCATCCGCCTTCTCCATTTTGTCTTCAACGATAGGCCGATCCGGCCTCCTCGCTCCCTTGAGACTCCAAATCTCTATATCTAGTGCGTATCTGGTTCTGATGAGGTCTCGGAGCCCGCGTAAGGCATCTGGCGACGTTAGTTTCAGTCTCTGCAGCCTCCGCTGTTCTCGAGCCTTTTGCTCTCTTTCTTTTTGCTCGACTTCCCATTTTATTTGTCGTTCACGCTGTTCTCTTGCAATCCTTTCCAGCTCCTGTCTCTCACGGACAACGCGCTCTTCTTCCAATTGTTTTTCCTTTTCCTCGCGGATACGGCGCTCTAGTTCCAATTTTTTTTCTGCTTGCCAGAGTTGACCCTCAAGTAGCCGCTGCGCTTTTTGCTGCGCTTCTTGCGCTTCTCTGTGCTTTCTCTCGTATTCTTCTCGCAACTTCTTCTTTTTGAACGGATTCATAGCCATTTTGAGGTCTGTACCTTGTCGTGAATGCTTATGGGACTGAGAAATGGAGCAATATTTGTAGCCTGAGGACAAATATCCGCGTGTAGGTCAGCATGAGGGGGCTTCGTCTCTCGTCGCATTGAGCGTTTAAGCCTGAGGAAAGGATTGATTGCTGGACAGCTTACAAAGCCGAATATTACCACAAAGCCTCCTGCGTTGGCCAAGGTCTTCCGAAGTGTTGAATGATACAATAGGATTTTGTCCGGCGAGCCTTCGTCTTGATAGGAGTAGTGCAGAGTGTCCTACAGAGTAGATTTTCCAGTCCAACAAAGAAGATCAATGTCTCGCCCACCAGCCTTGCCACTCTTCTGACACTTGAGGGGCACGTCCCTCACTGTGGACCGCCTGTCAAGACATGCCACGTAGTTGGCTCACGCAATGACGGCAGGGAATTGGTGAAAGTGGTTCGCAAATGGTTCGCAGACCAGGTCAAACCGCAAGGCTGGAGAAGGGGCTGAACACAACCCCATCCCACTCGAGGAACGCATCTGGCTTAGCGCATTGTTGCCCGATGCATTGCCTCGAATTAGATCATTTGACAGAGCTCACTGGCCAACGACAAGTCGTACACAATCGGCCGTATTCTCAACCCCACCACACCTCCTGCAAAGTATAAATTTACGTAACATTAGATACGAGAAACTGTCGAATATTTCTGTACAAACACCTACTAGCTGCCTTGGCTGCATCTACTCTTTTTTGCCGCATCCATTCAGAGCCTGAACAGAGCCCTCGTGCCCTGTGCATTGAGCTGCATCTCTGCGGCTCAATTTGTTTTCGTACTCACAAGCGAAGAAATGGGAAGATATTTACGGAGACTAAGTTATGCAAACTATTTCCTTTCACAACATCTTCTAGAAGATCTTGAACACAGTCTTTCAGAAGAAGCAAGGCTTCGAGAGCAGCCAAGACAGTATGCGTAGGCTAAATGATATGCTTTAAGCCTTGCAGAATCACACACCGCTAGCACGTAAGCTGCGGCGTACCAGGAAGCAAACACACACACAGAGAGAGAGAGAAGGGGGGTTGGTCGTAGATTTCCACCAGGCTTCCAGGTAGCTCTGCTGTGAGTGAATTTCGGGTTTCAGATGGGAGATATCGGCTCTATGCGTTATCTCGGGCGTCATATTCTGTTAGGTAGAAAATCACGATTTGAGTGCAGTATTCATTACTTTGTTGGAATGAACAGAACTAACTCCTTTATCCTGTCCTCTGTATGTCCTTAATACTCGTTTTGCACACTATACTCTCGTTCCAATATATCTCAACCTCCAACGACATGCCGGATAGCAGCATCTTGCAGGTGAAATTTGCGATGTAGTATGGCCGCCTGGTCCTGGGATTTTCGAATCGTTCAAAGTCGGTGATGGGGGTGGTGGAAATGTCACAATTGAGAACAGCGACCTCGGTCAATTCTTGATGTGTTAGTGAGATTGACAAGATCCTTTGGGAATTCCCACATACCTGCTTGCGCAGTCTGGAACCGGTCTGGCAGGTCATCACCTGGGTACTCATATATTGGCAACTTGAACTTCAGGTCTTCTGTCTTTTGGAAAGCAAACATAAACTCTTTCTCAGTCTCTCTTTCCGCGTCCGAGAGAAGCAAGTCCCCTCTCCGAATAAGCCATGTCAATTGCTTCTGTGCCATGATATTATTTGTCACTGAATCTATACACCGGTCCCTGCGGTCGTGCTTGTACCCTGAGTGCGACTCGTTGAGCACAATGCCATAACTCTTCAGACACGTTGTTATGAAGGTTGCGTTGTGGTGTTTGGCTTTCTCGATGCCGTATATGACGGCGCCTCGAGCCACGGCTGTCCATCTTAACACACACAGTCAGAATTCTTTGACTGATAAGTGAACTGGTAGACTTACGATGTGTCTGGGCGTTGCATTGTAATTTTTCTCAGAGATAAAGAGTGTTTGAGCTCTTCTTGTAGATGTGGTGACTCGCCGAAGCCTCCGATCAAAAGGACGTTCTAAACGATTAGTTGTCTCACCATGGCATTCTAAGGTAAGGAGTTATTCACCTTGACTCGGTTGTACCTTCTCTCCACTTGTTGAATTTGGCCTTGAATCAGTTCAACAACTCCGTCCACACACGGGTCAAAGATGGTCTTCATCTCCTTACTGAACTCCGTTAGTCCGGCACTCAACCAAACGAGATGCAAGTCACGTACTTAGTAATCTTTAGTTCTCCTTCTTTTACCCTTCCAGGTATGCTCACACCAGACAGCTGCCCCGGCAAATCCAGCTTCATATCGGGAACATTATTGGAGAACTTTCTCTTCATACTATCGAACTGCTTGATGACGGCTCTCATCTCCTTTCCCTCTGTAGTATGAGCGTTGATTTTCTGGCCTTTGCTCCTGTTATCCAGTACGCGGTAATGCTTGTCTCCCAAGACCTTTTTGAGCCATCGCTTGAAATCTGCATCTATGTATGCAGACCCGCACTTTGCACCTGTACGCCTGGTCAGCCTTTACTGGTTTTCTACTGAGAGGGTGGTGATGCAAACTTGTGGCAATTGACATTTCTTCAAGCTCCAGACTAGGTTCGAGCTGTATGACTTTGTACGACACGACGTCCTGTGGGAAGGTAAGCAGTCAGATGACAGAAACCCACGAGATCGAGAGGAACTTACGACTGTGCCACCACCGGCGTCGCACAGCACGAAGCAGTCGCCTGGCTGCAATAAGTTAGCAAAAACGCTCGATAGTGGCAGGGATCGCCTCCGAACATTCGGCGCTGGGAGATTCAATAGGAGATGTCCAGAACATCTCGTTGGGCTCTTTAGGCACCGATAATCCTAGCTGGCGCAGCCAGCATTATATGCAAGCTATGAGCCGAACTATCCCTCCATTCCGAGCTCCAACTCTTCGAAAAATCTCAGCAGTTGAATTGGAAACGAACCCCCTACGCAAACTGAGTTGAGCGAGCGGGCTTGCCTTGAAAAACTGTTTTTTCTTGTCCTCATTTAGATACCGTGCCGTATAGATCGCAGCTGCCTCCGGCTCGGAGATCATGATAATGTCTTTGAGATTGGGAAATGTGTGTTCATTAAATCCGGCTTTCTTGAAGGCTCGTACAGTCGAATTTTTGGCGCGATACGACCATTTCTTGCAACCTCGTCAGCAGCTGGTACTGAGAAGTAATATTGATGGTCATACCACTGGCACAGTAATGACAATGTCGACTGGTATCTGTGCTCTGAGAGAAGGACCAAAATGATCCACAACCTGATTGAGATGGCGAAAAACTTTGGTCAAGTAGTCCGTGACGATGTCTTCTGGATTCTTCCAAGTGTACTCAGGGTACCCTTTCGATGTTTTCACACTCTCAAACTCAAGGTCGTTCGTTCCATCTAACACCTGCAGGATCAGGTCGAGTTCGTCGAGTTTGTTTTCCTGAACATCAAGCTCCAGTTTCGTATTCACCATTGTTACAGCGTCGTCGCTGAGACTGGCTCCCCATTGCTGCTCTCCGGCAGCGCTGGCTGGTGAGTAGGAAATAACGCTTGGGATTTTGTGGTGGGTCCCCATTTGGCCCCAATCATCCACTATGGATATTCCACCAAGGCTGGCGTCGTCAAGTTTTGGAGTGGCGAAGGCGACACCTTTTGCGATCGTTAGCTAACCCCCAAAATTTCCAAGAGAGATTGCTCACCAGTGAAAGTAGTCCCATAGTCTATCGCAATGACCAGTCGATAAGGGCCCTGGTCGTGAGAATCAAGTTGCCGAGGGGAGTCTGCCGATCTCCGTGTAGTTGACGAAACATTATCCCCATCCTCCCAAAGATTCTCGTTCGAGTTATCTTCATCAGAGTGATCAAGCAGAGCGCCTTGCAGGCTCGGTGGCTTCACTTTTGTTGAGGGTCTTCGCGGGATCGATCTATTTGACATTGTGGAAGCTTGTTTGGATGCAATGGCTAGCTTCGAAATGGCGTCAGACGGTGAAAAGACTATGGAGAGGAATGAAATGCTTCTCCACTGGAAAGAAAAGAAGGAGGACGATGTTTCGCGCTGGGCTTCAATCTCAATGATCTGGTCATTTGAGTTGTTGAATCTTTAGCCGCATCGCACCAGCTGGTCAGACGATAAGACGCTTACCACGTATCCTATTACATGCTGTGAGTTGTACCCACCTAAAGATAATGGGGTTTACAACGACATGCCTCTAATCTGCGGTATTTTGGTGGGGTGCCCCCCTGCACAGGGGTTAGGCCCCATTACCTCAGAGGTGGAGATACCTCTTCGGGTGCCGACTGGTTCTTGGTGGTGGAATTCCCCATTAGCGCACTTATTCCAAGCGGTGCGTACCTTGTTGCGTGCGGCGGTATCAGGCAACCTAAAATGGTACTGTATCAGTACTTGTAGTTCTAGCCAAGCGGCTTCGGCTTGCCTGCACGCTTTTCGGAGATTGGGGCGACCCCACTCGTCTGTGCTTTTCGTCGCCTCACTTTCCGATTTCCGACGCCCCGCCTCACTTTCCTGCCCGGGGTCTGCATGGCACTCCCTTTGCATTGCTCTTTTCTAGTTTTCGACTGACTTTGGACATTGACAGCTTCTCCGTTGCGGCTCTTGCTCGACACACAGCTTACGAAATGTCCGAACCACAGCGATGGTCAAGGCTAGTCTCCTCATCTTCTTGCTACAACGTGATCTAATTCGAAGTAGAGAAGATGCAAAGCCGAGAAGGAATTTTTTGGGGATCCCGCGAAAAAAAAAACCCAGGACATTGTCGGCGATTATTCGTGGCATTATCTTAAGTGAAGCGGACAAGTTACATGCACAATGGCCTAAGGTTTACGAAGAAATTCACCACAACGATCGAGGTGATGTACTGGACCTGGTGGACACTTTGATGAGAGTGCTCAAGAAATCGTTGGATGAAAGTTGCGATTTGGCAGGATATGCTGAGCGGCTCGACCGGAGAATCTCCGATTTAAGGGCCGGAGGGGACAGTGCTATCACCCGGGAGCACCGGGGGGAGATCGCTAACCTAAACGAGACCCACGCCAACGAGATTCAGGGGTATGTTTCTCATGTTTCCCAGCTCAAAAGTGATGTTTCTCGGTTGGAACGTGAGAAGCGTGCCATTGAAAATGACAAATACACACTGGAGAATGAGGTGGTAAAGCTAAAACGCAACAACGATGGTCAAAGAAAGGAAATGGAGAAAAGGCTGCGGGAAGATTTCAACGTTGAGAAGGGAGCCCTCCAGAGTCGCCTTCAGGTAACACATGGCAATGAAATGAGGGGCCTTCAAGCAATTCACGATGCAGATAAGGACCGCCTTCAGAAGGAACATAAGACCGAAAAGGAGGGTCTACGCTCCAGGATATCGACATTAGAAGCAGACCTTGAATCAGAGAAAAA
>Ga0335072_10001166_pt1 | contig 43638 bp, 34 predicted proteins | sample Lox_Sample_21_FD_206725 | JGI IMG/M metagenome (GOLD analysis project Ga0335072, IMG submission 206725) | Soil microbial communities from Loxahatchee National Wildlife Refuge, Florida, United States - Lox_Sample_2.1 | ecosystem: Environmental > Terrestrial > Soil > Wetlands | place: USA... | reverse complement strand
CGCGGCTTGAGAGCTTGGTCACAAATTCCTGGAGAGACGAACTCCCCACGGCCTTGTCCTTGACCAGTTCGTCCACTGCCTTCGAAGACATGTCGAAAACCACGCATTGGTGGCCTCCCTTCATGAGGCGCCTCACCATGTTTGCGCCCATTCTTCCCAGACCCACCATTCCCAGTTGCATAGATCGCTCCTTTCCCGAGCCGTCCGTCTCTTGCTTTATTGGGATTCACTTCTGGTCTGGGCTGGCTCACCCCAGCCTCATCGCAGAAGTCACTTTCATGCTTCCTGCAATCTCACAGACCCCGCCCAGCAGGCCCATCGCACTCGACAAACCCGCCACCACCACCGTTTCAGTATGATGCTCCCGGCCATCTCCTAGTCGCATGTTTCATGCGTTCAGTGTCCGAAACGGTTCCGGATTCAAATCCTGTCGAGCAACATCAGCAGAAGGATGAATGGCAGGTAAATGATCGAAGCAAGCAGCAGCCGGCGCGCGAGAACGTTCGATCGATTCAAGGCGAGCCGTGCCGCGAAATACAAGAACGTCAAACTCAGCAGCGTGGCCCCCGCAAAATATATTTGGCCGTCGTCGCCGAGAATTGCCGGAACCAGGCTGAGCGGAACCAGGAGCAACGCCGGCACAAAGCTTTGAAATGCGACGAATCGATGCCCGTTTTTGCGTTGCGGAAGGACCCGGTAGCCAGCCCGGGCATAATCCTCACGATACATCCAGGCGATCGCCATGAAATGTGGAAATTGCCAAAGGAAGAGCATCGAATACAGCAGCCAGGCTTCCAAACTCAAGTTCCCCGTGGCAGCGGCCCAACCGATCAGCGGGGGAGCCGCTCCCGGCAGGGCGCCGACGAGCGTGCACATCGGCGTCTTCCTCTTGAGGGGAGTGTAAAGGGCCAAATAGCTGACAAGAGTGAGTCCGGCGATCAGACTCGACAGTAAGTTGACGGCCACGGCAAGATAGGCTGCGCCCCCAAGCGACGCGAGAATCCCAAACCACAAAGCGCCAACGGGCGAGATGCTTCCCGAGACCAAGGGTCTTCGCGACGTGCGGCGCATCTGTGAATCGAATCGGCGTTCGATGACCTGGTTGAGTGCTCCGGCGCCACTCGCGATCATCACTGTACCCACCAAAATTTGAACCAGCAGGGCATAGGGAAAGCTCTGCAGAGTAGCAGGTCGCGCCAGGCAAAAGCTCGCAAAAACGGTAATCGCGATCAGCAAATTTACTTCAGGTTTGGTTAATGCCCAATAGTCGCACAAGAGGTCAATGTGCGATCTCTCGTGCGGTATTAACCTTGCCGGCAGTGCGATTTTTGCGGCTGTGGATTCGGTTTGCATCGTTACACGGCCTCTCAGTTGATGTGGGGTATTCGGGGCAGCGCCACAATCCGCGGAATCTCTCGGTCGGCAGAAGGATCCGCAACCGTCAAGGCGCCAGCGATGGCTGTGCCCTTTGACCGGCCGCTGACGAGCCCGGCTGTGCGCCGGGGGCTGATCGGGCCTGTGACGCTTCGATGGCGCGACGCGACGCGTCGTAAGCCGGCGGTTCGTTGGGCGGGTGCAGCGTTTCAAGGAAGCTGACGAGTGCCTCGATCTCCGGTGGCGAGAGATTCTTGCCGTAGGCCGGCATGTTGCCTCCGCCGGTGACAACCTTGAAGCGCAACTGGTCGATCGTCAAACGTGTCGCGACTGCGTCGAGCGCCGGTCCGCGCTCCCCGCCCGATCCGCCGATGGAGTGGCAGTTGCGGCATTGCTTGGACTGGAAGACAACGGCGCCCTGACGCACGAGCGGCGTAGCATCATGGATGCGATTGACGGGCAGCGGGTCGCCGCTCCACGCGCTCATGTGCGGGCTCCACGGAGTTGTCGTTCCCAATTGAGTCAGCACTCCCCAGGAAACTGCGATAGTTGAAACCATGAGCACCGCCACCGGGCGGCGATGCCAGCTCTTCTCGCCTTCCGCGGCGATGAAAGGGACAGCCAGCAAAGCGGCGATTGCCAATAGCGGCACCGTGAGAAGGAAGGGCGTCTCCATCGATGGCGGCAGGTAAGACAGGATCGTGTAGATCCACAGGAAAAAGAAATCTGGCTTGGGAACAGTCTGGATGATCGAGGGGTCCGGCTGTCCACTGGGGCCGAACGGGCCGAAGACGAGGGCGCACACCGCAACCGCGGCGAGAATCGCGCCCGAAAAGGTTAGATCTTTCCAGAAAGCGCCGGGAACGAAAGGAATGCCCTGGGTGTGTGTGAGATGGTGGTACTCCTCCATGTAGGTCTCGCGGCGAACGATGCGGCCCGGCATGGGCCAATCGTTGACGCCGAGCTTCAACACCATCCATACGTGCGCCATAACGAAGAGTAGCAGTGCGCCGGGAATGACAAAGACGTGCAGCGCGAAAAAGCGCGAGAGCGTTGCGCCCGCGATGATCGGGCCGCCAAGAAGCAGATGAACCAGGCCGCCGCCGATGAAGGGCACGCGGCTGACGATGGACGCGCCGATGCCGAGACCCCAGTAGGCGTCCTGATCGAAGCGCAGAACCTGCCCGGTGAATGCCATGCCCAGTGTCATAAGCAGCAGAAACACGCCGACGGTCCAGGTCAGCTCGCGCGGATACTTGTACGCGCCGAACAGAAAGACCTGCGCCATGTGAATCAGCACAATGGCGACCATGAAGTTCGATCCCCACCCGTGCATGGCGCGCAGAAACCAGCCCAGTGGGATATGGTGGTTCAGAGTGTTCAAACTGTTCCAGGCCTCGCCCGCGGAAGGAACATAGACCAGGGCCAACAAGATACCGGTGAAGATTTGCAGGAAGAGCAACGTGAAAGCCGCGCTGCCGAAGACGTACCACCAACTCGCGGTGTTGCGTGGAACCTGGTGAAGCACAGCCTCCTTGACCGGGCCCTCGAGTTGAAGGCGGTGCTCGAACCACGCGTAGACGCGCACTGCGGTTTGCTTCATGCGCTGCATTTGTGGTCTCCCGGGGTGGTGGAGATGTTGACGAGCTCTGCCGAGTTGGAAAGCGTGGGCATCTGGCCGGCGTCGATCTGCAGGTCGCCGGAAACGACCTGCCAGTTGTAGGTGAAGAGACCGCGCTCGGGCGGTCCGGAGGCGCGCGAGCCGTCAGCGTAATACACGCCCCCGTGGCACGGACACATGAAGAGCTGCGACTGCGGGAACCAGCGCACCGGGCAGCCCAGGTGCGCGCAGTTGATTGCGAAGACCTTGAACTGCCTGTTCGCCTCTCGGCGCACATAGCAGGCAACGTTGCCGGTCTGGCCGTCCCAGGGGTTCAGCGAAGGATTCCTGTAGTAGGCGAGGCGCGTTTCTCCGGCAGGAAATGCATCGATCGGGCCGAGCGAGGTCCACGAAGTGAAACTTGAGTCTTTCTTCCAGGGCGCAAGCAGATAGCGAAGAACCGGAACTGCGAGCGCGATGCCCACAAGACCGTTGAGGGCGATGGCGGCCTTGAAAAGCAGCCAGCGGCGCGAGACTAAAGCGGAATCGGCGGAACCGGCAGCGTCACGCGGTGTAGGCTCCGGGTTTGCAGGTTGGATCTCGATGGTCATGTGTTTCATCTCCCCTGGGGTGTGGCGGGGGCCGGTTGCACAGGAAGGTTCTCTGCCGTCTGCGTCGGTGTCGGGCTGCGCAGGCTCGCGAGATACGCGACGATGTTGTTGACGTCCTGCGTGGAGAGCGGCGGCGCGGCTTTGCCGCCGGGCCCCAGATGACTCCAGTCGGGCTGCCCGATGTCGGGACGACCGGCGATAATAATGCTGCGCAAAGCCTGATTGCCGACGAGAGCGAGGTAATCCAGGCTGGTGATCTGCTGGTGCGATGATGCGTGGCACGCGGAGCATCGCGCCTTGTAGGTTTGCTCGCCGCCGCGTGCATCGCCTGTTTGCGTTGGAGCGTAAGGTGGAGGCGTCTCTCCGGCAAAGACGTTGGCCTGCCTCCACCGCGCGCGCATTCCGGCGATGATCGCGTTCACCTGCGCATCGGTCAGCATGCCGCCTGCTGATTGTGCGAAGGCCGGCATCTCAGTCCCGGGCATCCCGCCCGAGATCCATTTGCGCAGCGTAGCGTCGTCAACTAATGCCTGATATTCGGGATTGGCGAGATCCATCGCCGGGCCGTTCTGGCCGTTCGCACCGTGGCAGGCAGCGCAGTTCTGGCTATAAAGAGTGGCAAAATCCAGCGCCTGTGAAGGACGCATGACAGGCGCGGGTGGATAACCGGGCGCATGCCCGCAACCCGCGCTGAGCACGGCAAGACACGCCAGAACCAATGGAGCCGGTAACCGCATCACGGCTTCTCCTTATCCGGTGGCGGACCGGCGTCGGGTCGCGAATCGATCAGGCCGGCTGCTTCAATGCCCATGCGCGCAACGAACGGCATGGACTGGGCAGTGGGAATGCGTTCATGACGTGCGACGACGAAACCGGCGGTCAAACCGTAGGTGACCTGGGAGACGAGGAACCATCCCCATTGAATCCGCTGATCGAGCGCGGGGTTAATGATGCCCATGAAGGAATGCAGGATACCCGTCCACAACACCGGCGCGAGAATACCGCCGAGCAGAACTGGCCGGCGCGGCAGCATGGGAAGCATGGCGCCGTAGAGCAGGCCCACGAGCACGCACGTGATCGAGTGAATGACGATGGCGATAAGCAAACTCTGCCAGTGAAACGCCGCAATGTCGGCAGTGGTTGGATTGCGCCAATGCGCTACACCGGCGCCGCCCAGCAGATTGATCGGGTACCAGATGCTGTGCTGCGCGATTAGGCCATAAATCAGCGCGGGTACAATCATCGCGAAACCGCCGGCGATGCCGCCCTTGATCCCGCTGCTGACAGGATAGGTTTCAATCGGCAAGTGCGCCCGATGCTCAGGCCCCAGACGAATGTGTTCGACGAGAGCGCGCGAGGTGGCGATGGTGACCGGCAGACCAACAACTGCAACCTCTTCGTGTTGCTCGTGGGGCAGGACCTGGCCAAACCATCCGACGCATCCGGCCAGCATCAGCGTAACTCCCAGAATGCTGATACCGATGTCGGTGACGAGACCTGCGGCGGCAAGCGTGCACCCGAAGCCCAGCACGATGGGCCAGGCAGTCGGCGCGGGCAGGCGAATTGTTCCTTGCTGCGCGTCCGTCGGGTCAGGATGGAGATGATCGGACATTTTTACCTTCCCACCATATAGACCACGGTAAAGACGACCACCCACACCGCGTCGACGAAGTGCCAGTAGAGCGAGAGCACCTGAATGCGCTCGGCGTGGCGCTGCTCCACGCGGCCGAGAAGCGTAAAGATCATGACCAGCGAAAGCATCAGCAGTCCAACCACGACGTGCGTAGCGTGCAGCCCGACAAGCGAGTAGAACGTCGTTCCGAAAAGGTTGGTGCGTATGGATAGGCCGTCGGTGTAGATCAGCCGCTTCCACTCGACCGTCGTGCCAGCGAGAAAGACAATCCCCAGCAGCATCGTAAGTGCCCACCATGCTCCGAAGCTGCGCATGCGTCCGCGCTCAATAGCGCGCTCCGCGAACAGAATCGAGATGCTGCTCGAGAGCAGGCAGACCGTGTTGAACCACGGAACATCGAGAATCTGCGGCGTTGGTCCGTAGGTGCTGCGGCCGATGTAGTAGATGTAAGCTACGACGAAGATGGTGAAGATGGCCGACTCGCCAATGATCAGCGAGAACATGGCCACGCGCCCCCGCGACGGCAGCCGCCAATTTTCGTCCGCGAAGATGGGAATGCTGCTCATCGCTCGTACTTCCAGTCAGGATCGTTGGGGTGCTTGATGTCCCACAGGGGGCGGCGGCTGCGCACCACCGGGTCGGTCGCAAAGTTGTAGGGCGGCGGTGGCGAGGGAGTGGACCACTCGAGCGTCCACGCATCCCAGGGATCGTTGCCGGCGGCGGAGCCATGCAGAAAAGAGTCAATCAGGTTCCAGGCCAGGATGAGTACTGCAATCGCTTGAATGAGCCCGCCCACCGAAATGATCATGTTCAGCGTGTTCCATCCCCGGTCGGGCTCGTACGTGTAGATGGAGCGCGGCATGCCAAGAATGCCGACGAAGTGCATGGTATCGAAAGTCATGTGAAAACCGATGAAGAAAAGCCAGAAATGCCACTTGCCCAGCGTCTCGCTCAACATGCGGCCCGTGACTTTCGGATACCAGTAATAGATCCCGGCAAACATGCAGAAGACAAACGAGCCGGTCAGCGTGTAGTGAAAATGCGCGATTACAAAGTACGAGTTGTGCAGTTGCCAGTTCCAGGGTGCAACCGCGAGCATGATGCCGGTCAGGCCCGCGCACAAAAATTGAAACAGAAACGCTGTGCAGAACAGCATAGGCGTGGCGAAGCGGATCTTGCCGCCCCACATGGTCGCGATCCAGTTGAATATCTTGATGCCGGTGGGAATGCCGACCATCATCGTGGAAAGCGCGAAGAAGGCGTTGCTCACCGAGGTCATGCCGATGGTGAACATGTGGTGCGCCCATACACTCAGGCTCACGAACGCGATCCCGATCGAGGCCGCAACCATCGCCGGGTAACCGAAGATGGCCTTGCGCGAGAACACCGGAATCACTTCGCTTGCAATGCCGAATGCGGGCAGAATCAGGACGTACACCTCCGGATGCCCGAAGATCCAGAAGAAGTGCATCCATACCGTCGCCGACCCGCCTGCCTGCGTATCGAAGAAATGCCCGCCGAGGTAGCGATCGATGGTAAGCATGACCTGCGCGGCGGTGAGCGGCGTGATCGTGATGAGAGTGAGTCCGCTGGTCACAGTCATCAGCCACACGAACAGCGGCATGCGAAAGAGCGTCATACCGCGGCAGCGCATCGAGAACACGGTCGCCAAGGTATTGATGGCCGCGCCCAGCGTGCCGAACCCGGTGACGATGAGGGCGAGTGCCCAGTAATCGGTGTTATGGCCGGGCGAAAATGCTCTCTCCGTGAGCGGCGCATAAGCCCACCAGGTCACGTCGGGGGCCGAGCCCATGCCGTAGAGGCCGAAGCCGCCGATGAAACTGTAGTAGAGAAGCAGTCCGCCGAACGCTGTCATCCAGAAGCTGAATGCGTTCAGCCGCGGAAATGCCATGTCGCGCGCGCCGATCATCAGCGGAACTAGATAGTTGCCGAAACCGAAGATAAACGTCATGCCAACGAGGAACACCATCGTGGTGCCGTGCATGGTGAAAAACTCGTTGTAAAGCTCGGGCGAGAGAAAGTGATTGTGCGGAATTGCGAGCTGAATGCGGATCGCCATCGCTTCCGCCCCTGCCACCAACATGAAGAAAATGGCGTACACGACGTAGAGAATCCCCAGTTTCTTGTGATCGACCGTGACGACCCAGCTATGCAGCCACTCGAGCACCGCCGCGCCGCGCGAAAGGCCCACATCAGGTGTGCCGGGAATGGGGAAGGTCTGGTCGGCCATTGCTCGCTCCTTCAGCGCAGGGTGGTCAGGTATGCTACCACTTCGTCGGTTTCCTGGTCGCTGAGCTGCATGGCGGGCATCAGCGCTCCGGGCTTGAATGTGTTTGGATCCTCGATCCACGAGCGCAGGTTGTCGGGCGTGTTGGCGGCCGCGCCGGCGGCAATCGTAGCCCGGCTCATCAGGTGCGTGAGGTCGGGGCCGAAGGTTCCGTGAGCCGATGTGCCCACAATCGTATGGCAGTTTGCGCATGCCTCGGATTCGAAGACCCGCCGGCCCGCTGCCACAGCGGCATCATCCATGGCCGGCTGCTGTTGGTTCTTCACCCATGCGTCGAACCCCTGCGGCGTGTCGACGTACACCCGGATCAGCATTTTTGCGTGCTCGATGCCGCAGAACTGCGCGCACTGGCCCAGGTACAGGCCTGGTTTATCGGCATCGATCCACATCTGGTTGGGATGGTCGGGAATGAGATCGGTCTTTCCGCCGAGCTGCGGCACCCAGAAGCTGTGATCGACGTCGGCAGAGAGCAGTTGCAGATAAGCGGGCTGGGGTGCGTCGCTCGTACTGGCGGGAATATGCAGCTCGTTGGCGGTGACGATGCCGAGCTTGGGATAGCGAAACTCCCACCAAAACTGGTGGCCGACTACGGTGACGTCAAGCGCAGACTTAGGTTCGGGCGCGTCCTGAATGGCAAAGATGACGCGCGCGGTCGTAAGAAACAAGACGACCACGGTCAGGACGGGTATCACGGTCCACGCGAGCTCTACTTGCGTGCCGCCATAGATTTGCGCCGGCTCGTGCCCTGCGTCGGTTTTACGCGCATGGAATCGAATGATGACGAAGGCGAGCAGGCCTCCGACAACAACAAAAATGGTGCCGGTGATCACCAGGACGAATTGCGAAAGCGCGAAGGTCTCGTGCGCGGGTGTGGACGCTGGCGCCAGAATGGAGGGCGTCGTCAGTGCGCCCTGCGCGACGGAGGGGGCCGCGCGCATAAAGGCCAGGGTCAGCATAAGAACCTTGGAGCGAGTTAGGGAAAGACCGCGCCTTGGCTGCATAGTTACCCACATTCCGGGGGTGATGAGTTACAAGGCTCATTTAGCCACAACGGTGAAGACCAGTCCATTGAACGAAGGTATCGATCGACGCTTTCGTATCAACTGCGAGCATGGCGAACACTTCGATCGGCGCCGCTACCTTCGACACTCGTCCGGTACCTCGGGGCGCCACCCTGATCGCCGCAGCCGAGCGTCGATGAATTCCTCGACACGCCGCATTCCGGCCATCCACAAGGCCATGTGTCGATCGGGGATATCTGCCCCTACTCTTGAGGGCCGAAGATGTCGCGCAACGCCAAGTTGAGGTCATCGAGTGCGCGAGCGCAGTCGCCTGCAAAGCTGGAGCCATGCATGATAGCGAGCGTCTTGGGCTCCAGGTCGGCGAGCTTCTTCAAGTTTCGCGCTGTGAGTGGCGTGTGGGGCGTATATTCCGCGAGGATGCCCGCCTGATACCCCTTGAGCGCCTGACGCGACCGGCCAGCGACATCGGCAGATGTGAGCGCTTCGACGTCGCCGGCCTGATGGAACAGGTCCGAACAGAACAGTGTTTTCTGCGTTTCTTCAAAGAGTACCCCAGCGTCCCAGCCATGAGGCAGATGGGGCGTGTGGCAATAGCGAAAGCGGTACTTTCCTGTGGCAAAGGTGCCCCCGTCAGCAAGGGCGCGCGACTCTCGGCCGATGAAGTCGTTCACGTTCACGCGGGCGCCAACCTGGCTGCAGATCACATCGCAATTGGGCGCAACAGCCAGCCACTCATTGAGCGACCCGCACTCGTCTGACTCGAAATGGCTGAAGCTGATGTGCCGCAACTCGCGAACATCGATGAGCTTTGAGACAGCCTCGCGAATCTCCGTGTACATTCCGCGCAGCCCGGTATGGAACAGCAGCGGTTCATCATCTTTGACCAGAAAATGGTTGAACTGCAAATTGCCCCGTTGAGCAAAGATCGAGATGCGATAGATATGCGGCGCGATTTCGGTGGTAACGGCCATGCTCGTCCCCAGTCGGGTCATGACTGATAAGTCTTCGCTGAGCAGTTCCCACGCGGATCAAGCTTTTGCCGTCCCTGTCAAAGTTCTCGCCTGAACCACTGACCACTGATCCCGTCTCACTGCTTTGCGATCTTTTTCGCTCTCGCCGCGACATTCTCCGGCGTGAATCCTAGCTCGGTCATCACGATCTTGCCCGGCGCAGACGCACCAAACCGATCGAGCCCGACAACGTCGCCGCCGGTGCCGACATACTTCCACCAGCCCAGGGTCGCGCCCGCTTCCACCGCCAGCTTGGGCACATCCGCGGGCAGCACGCTCAGCTTGTACTCTGCCGATTGCTCCTCGAAGACCCTCCAGCTTGGCATGCTGACTACACGCGCTGCGATTCCGTCCGCGGCCAGCAGTCTGGCCGCGCCCAGAGCCACTGAAACCTCTGACCCTGTCGCGATCAGCACCACCCGCGGATGCGCGGCATCCTCCAGTACGTAGGCTCCCTTGCTCACGCCGCTGTAAATGTCGTGCCTGGCTGCGTCGATCACCGGCAGATCCTGCCGCGTCAGCGCAAAGAACGTCGGCCCGCCGCGCTCCAGCGCCAGCCGCCACGCCGCCGCCGTTTCGTTCGCATCTGCAGGGCGAAAATCCGTCATATGTGGCACCGCGCGCAGCGCCATCAAGTGTTCGATCGGCTCGTGCGTTGGCCCGTCCTCCCCCAAGCCGATGGAATCGTGCGTAAACACAAACAGTGAGTTCGCCCTCATGAGCGATGCAATTCTCAAAGCCGGCTTCGCGTAGTCAGAGAACACGAAGAAAGTCGACCCGAACGGCCGCAGCCCTCCGTGCACCGCCATTCCGTTCACCGCCGCGCACATTCCCAGCTCGCGCACGCCGAAAAACACGTTGCGTCCGGCCGCATCGTCGGCAAAATGCGGTGAGTTCTTGAAGATCGTCTTTGTCGACACGGTCAAATCCGCCGCACCGCCAAACAGCTCCGGCACGTCATTGAAGATCGCGGCCATTACCTGCTGGCCCGCGTTGCGCGTTGCCATCGGCTTCTCGGTCGTGAAGCTGGGAATCGCCTTCTCCCATCCGGAGCGCAGCTTGCCTGCCTGCGTCCGCACAAACTCCCCCGCCAGCTCGGGAAATGCAGTTGCATAGCCGGCGAATAGCCTGTCCCACTCCCCTTCCTGCGCTGCGCCTCGCTCTACCGCCTTGCGCCAGTTGGCCAGCGCGTCGTCCGGCACCACAAAACTCTGGTCCTCGGGGAATCCGAAGAACTTCTTCGTTGCCGCCGCATCCGCCGCGCCCATCGCCTCGCCGTGCACCTTGTTCGTGCCGGCCCTCGGGCTTCCATATCCGATCACCGTGCGCACCGCAATGAATGACGGCTTATCTTCCACGGCCTTCGCCGCGGCGATCGCCGCTTCAATCGCGTCGAGATCGTTGCCTTCGGCTACGCGCTGCACGTGCCAGTTGTACGCCTCGAACCGCTTGCGCCTGTCCTCGGTGAAGCTCCACTCTGTGGGCCCGTCCAGCGAGACCAGATTGTCGTCGTAAAGCGCGATCAGCTTGCCCAGCTTCAATGTCCCGGCCAGTGACGCTGCCTCATGCGACAGACCTTCCATCAAATCACCATCGCCGCAAAGCATGTAGGTATGGTGATCCACCACGTTGAACCCTGGTCTGTTATACGTCGCCGCCAGATGCTTCTCCGCGATGGCCAATCCCACCGCCATGCCGAAGCCCTGCCCCAGCGGCCCCGTCGTTACCTCTACGCCATCCGTCCATCCATATTCGGGATGCCCCGGCGTCTTCGATCCAAACTGGCGAAAGCTCTTCAGGTCGTCGAGCGTGACCTTGTAGCCCGACAAAAACAGCGTTCCGTAGAGCAGCATCGACCCGTGGCCGTTCGACAGTACAAAGCGGTCGCGATCGGCCCACTTCGAGTGCCCCGGATTGTGCTTCATCAATTTGTGAAACAGCAGGTACGCAATCGGTGCGCAGCCCAGAGGCGCCCCGGGATGGCCGCTCTTGGCCTTTTCCACGCTGTCCACCGCGAGCAGGCGCAACGTGTCAATCGAAAGCTGATCGAGTGAGACTGAAGCTACATTGGTGGTCATGGCTATCTTTGGGATCTCCCTTTCGCTGAAGTGTGAACCGCGGCGCAATTTGCTGTCATCGCTGCGTGCCTGCCAATCTCCGAATAAACCGTTGCCTTGAAGGAGCACCGTTGCACAGGTTGCGACGAAATCGATGTCCTGAAAGGCCGCGACTTGAGTCCCGCCGTAAATACCGGAAAACGGTGATGCCTCGCGCCGCGGAACCAAAGCCGATCCCCCAAAAGGCATCACGAGTTCAGGACCTCCTTAAGGAGTATCCACATTGACTTTCACGTTGTAGCCAAGCCAGGCGTCCTTTTCCGGCCAACGCAGCGTCCATTCCACTTCCCGGCTTCCCGGCGCAGGCGTGATGTCCGCACTAAATCCAGCGCTCCCGCGCCCGCCGCTGTGCGCCGTGCGTGTCGTCTTCCAGCCATCGTCAGTCCACGTTGCCTCAAAGCGTGCTTCATCCAGAATTCGCAGAGTCTTTCCCGCATCCAACTTTCCAATGGGCCTGCGCCTGCTGTAGATTTCCACTCCGCATCGCCCCTGCTTTCGCCCATTCGAGCCGCAGTAGCGCTCGTAAACCGGTTCGATGTGGTCGAACACCTTGCCGTCAACCGCCGATCGCAGCAGCTTCAAATACTCCGCGTGCGCCCACACCAGCGGCACCGCCGATCCCGCTGGCTGTCCCCGCCTCATGCTGCGTTCCGGTATGTCTGCTTCGTCCCACACCTGCTCCGGCAGCATCTGCCCGCTTGTAGCAAACTTTTCGTAGGTTCCAATCAGGGTAGTCACGCCGTTGCCTGCCGCCAGCTCATAATGCGCCCGTTCGCCCGTCAACAGCGGCCACACGCGCCCCTGGCCCCACCCTTCATACCCAAGCCCGTCCGCGCGCTGCCCATATCCATCCCAGTTGTAGCGCAGCCATCCCGGCCCCTGCGGCAAGTCCCGCTTCAACACCGCATCCACTACCCTCAGCGTATCCACAATCAGCGGGTCGTCTGCTCTGCGCACTCCATAGCGCACCAGTTCCAGAAACCCGCCGTCGACGATCTCGCGCGCTTCAAACTCGTAGCGCGATCCCGGCGGCCGGTTCGACAGCCGGATCAATTCTCTTCCGCAGCTTTCATGCGCATAGGCCTCGCCGCACTCCGGCGGGCGAATGCGCACGTAATGCCGCTTGATCTCGGAATGCAGCACGCCCTCATCGGTCACCGTCCAGTCTTCGAGATGTCCCTCAATCCAATCGGCAAACTCTTCGAGAAACTGCGCCATCTCTGTCGAGTCGTGGGCGCGCGCCATGTCCGCCGCGCAAATCACCGCGCCAATCACCGCCGCAAGCGTCGATGGTGAATAGCCTGCATTCTCTTCCCATCGCTCCTGGTGCGTAATCGGAGCATTCCGCACCAGGGCACCCACTGCCCGTTCCACGAAGGGAAAAATCTCCAGTTCGCCCAGGCCATCCGCTTTCCACAAACGCCACGCCAGAATGATAGGAAACGCGACTTCGTCCAGTTGCTTGCCGCCCCAGTACGGCGTTCCGTCAATCCAGAAATTCTGTGCGAAACTGCCGTCGGGCAGTTGCGTGCAGGCCAGGTAAACCAGCGCACGCCGCGCCGTCTCCGTCCGCCCGCATGCCAGCAGCGCCGTCGCCGTCTGCACCATGTCGCGCGTCCACACCAGGTGATAACCGCCCAGATCGTCGTCGCCCTTCGTTTGGCCCCAGGGGATCGACGCCGACGCCACAAATGCTCCCGAATAGGTCTTGTCCTCGTGGGCCAGCAGCACGTTGTGGCTGGCGCGCATCAGCTTGCCGCCGTCCTCCGCCTTCGCCGCCAGCCACTCCGGATTCGCCGCGCGTTGCCACTGCTCGATAAACCGTCTGCGCAAGTCCGCGAACGGCGTCGCCAGCGAGCCCATCGTCTTCTGTGCCGCGGTGTGACTGCCCTCGCCGATCCCGATCGCCACGGTGAACTCGTACGCGTCTCCGGTTCCACATTCCGTACAGCCGATTTCGCCCATCACCGCCACGTTGCCATTGGTGGCCGAGCCAAACTCCCAGTCCATCTTGAAGTTTTGCATCAGGTCCTGCCATCCGTCGCTCGCGCCCACAAACCCGCAACTCACGCGGCTGAAACCGCAACTCGCGCCCATCGCCAGCGACCATTGGTTCTTCCACGCCAGCACTACCTTGCGCCCTGCCAGGTCCGCCACCCGCGCTGTGTTTCCCGCTCCGCCGCAATCCAGGTGCGGCGCCAGCAGCGCATAAATTCTCAAACGCGGCAGCAGATCCTCGCGTCCCTCCAAACGCACCCGCATCACCACCACGCTGTGGTGCGGATCGCAGATGATCTCCTTGGTCAGCGTGTACCTCCTTTCTGGATCGCGATTCACATACCGCACTCCCAGCGCTTCGGGATGGATGTATTCGAAGGCCGTCTCCATGTCGCGCTTCTCTTCGTGCGCAAAGGTCTCTCCGTCGCTGACGATAAACTCCATGTCACGCACCTGGGCAAGGTCAATGGTCGGGTGATAGACCTCGTTCACAATCCCGTGCGAGCAGGTGAACCATACGCGGCTCGAAGCCCCATAGGCCGTGCACACCGCGTCCTTCACGCTCGAAGTCCATCGCGGCGCCATGCCGGGGCCCCCAAAGGCCTCGCGTTGCTGCTCGAGCCACCGGTAGGAACGCTGATCGTTCATCATCACCATCGATTTCAGTCCCGACTTCCATATTCCGTGGAATCCAACTTCATAGACTGTCTTCTCAGAAGCCCGCCCCGTGTCAGCGCACAGCCTCGCGGCGCAGCTCCAGACTTCATACCTCACAACGGCACGACCTCATCCCTGCCGTCGTGGGCGCCTGGAATGTTGGGCTCTAGCCTACGAGCGATGCATTTCTTCCCCGTCCGCGCTTCATTCCGCAGCCCGCCCCATCCCCAATATCCCGAGACGCAGCTTGTCGTTTTCGCTCTGTCGAAGCCGCAACATCGCACCCCTCGGTTGCGAATTACTCCAAGTGATTGAACAGCCTCAAACGTGCGAGAGCCGCCTGCTTCACCGATTCAACTGCGGATGGCAAAATCTTGTACGGGACGACCTGATGAGGCTCCGCTGCCAGGCCCGCTTCCAGGCCGCTTCTCCATGCGACTCGCAGTTCGGTGTTGATATGAACAATGCTGATTCCGGCTGCGATCGCCTGCCGTAAGTCCCCATCGTCGGTTCCCGACCCGCCGTGCAGGGTGAGCGGGACTCCCGCCGCCGTCTTGATTTGAGCAATTCTCTCGATATCGAGGCGTTTCTTCTTTTCTCCCTCTACCATCTTCTCGGACATGCCGTGCATGTTGCCCACGGCGGGAGCCAGCACGTCAATTCCAGTGAACTCGACAAACTGCTTCGCTTCTGCAGGAGTGGTAAGGTACTTCGACAGATCGGGAGAGAGCTCATGTATTTCAGACCCCGTACCGATATTGCCGATCTCTCCCTCCACGAGGACCGCAGGATTGATCGTCTTGAGGGCTTCAACCGCCTCTTTCGTCACGCTCGCGTTTTGCTCAAACGGCAGCGCCGAAGCATCGAAGACCACGGTGTCAAACCCCGCCTTTACGGCTTCCGTGGCCTTCTTCAGCGTGTGCGTATGATCTGCGTTAAGAAAAACCGGGAAATCGAACTCTTCCCGCAGACTTTGCACCAGAGCCGCAATCTGACGCACTCCCATGAACTCGCGCTCGCCCTCGGACGCACCGACGAGAACCGGCACATCCAGTTCCTGTGCGGAAGAAAACACTGCTTTGAGTAGAACCAGATCGGCGACATTGAAATGGCCGAGCGCGACTCCATTCTTTCGTGCAAGCTCCAAAGCGTTCCGTATGTCGCGCATATCTCCCCCACGAGGTGGCTGTCCCTTACCCGTTGACCTCATCCCCTGACTGGCCGCGTCCGAGGAATTCATTTAAGCTCGACTTGGCAATTAAGCCTGAATCGGGGCACCAAAACAATTAGACCAACGTATCGCCGATGCTTTCGTATCGGTCCCTGCGGGTGTTCACACTTCCAGTTGCATTGAATCGGACCCCGCAATCGCGTTACACAACATAGAAGCTGCCGCACTATAGGTCCAGCTCGATTGGTGATTCCGGCATCGCGCAACAGATCAATGCGTTGCCCGAGCCCGGTCGATCAAGAGGCTCTGGTTCGTACCGGAGCCGGCCGTCCAGAATCCCGCACTCACACGTATGACAAACGCCTGTCCTGCAAGACCACCTGACAGGCACGTCGCACGCCTCAGCCAATTCGAGGATGCTCTTGAAGCGCGCGTCCCATGGCACTGCAAGACCGCTTCGCGTGAACGACACGATGGGTCCGGTTCCAGGAGGAACAGGGGGATGCGGGGGCTTTACCTCTGCCTTCGTTACGCCTGGCTGGAAACTGTCCGCGGGTCCAAACACTTCCTGATGTATCGCGTTCTGCGGTACGCCCAGCGAGGCGAGGGCGCTATTCATATCCCTCTGAAAGGCGGATGGCCCGCACACGTAAAAGTCAGCTTCAGCGGGAACGGCTAGCCTCTCGAGATTCGCAAGATCCAAATGTCCCTGTATGTCAAAGTCGATACCGCGCCGGTCCGACGGGTTTGGCTGGCTGTACGCAATCGCCGAATGGCTTCCGGGAATAGCGGCCAGCAGTTTCCTGGCTTCCTGGGCAAAGACGTGCTCCGCCGCATTCCGTGCCGCATGGATCCACCACACTTCCCGTTGCGATTTTGCGCTCCCGGACGCAAGAGCGCGAAGCATCGAAAGTACCGGGGTAACACCAATTCCGGCGCTCACGAGTACAACGGGCCGTCCGCCGGCCCGTAAAGTGAATTCACCACGCGGCGCGCTGATCTCCAGCCTGTCGCCGACCCGCGTCGCGTCCGCAAACAGTCGACTGCCTGGACCGGTTCCACGCTTCACGCTGACGCGATAGGTACCCGAATCCGAACCGCCCGAAATGGAATAGCTGCGCACGACTGGCGGTGTGTCGTTACCGGATGGACAACGCAGCACCAGATACTGACCGGGGAGCGCGGGCGGAAGTGGCGATCCTTCCGAGTCTGCAAAAACAATTGACGTCACATCGACTGTCTCCCGATGCACCTCGGTTACCTTCACCCCGCGGAAACCCTTCCACGCAGGGAGCGACGAGTTGGTCGGCGTCAGCCCTGCGTTGCCGTTGTGGACTCCATCCTCGCCCGCCCGGAGGAAGCTTTCGAATGATCCCTTCCATCCCGCACTCAACGCAGGAATACGCGCTGCGATCGCAATGCGCTGGAGGTTGTGGTTAGCTGAATAGAGCAGAGAGTCAACCTCCGCGACCGAGATCCTGCCCGGTCCATCCGCGATTTTCTGGATTTCGTCTTCAGCACCAACTTCGCCCTCGGTGATCACCCGGCAATAGAATCCCGGCTTCTTATGCGCAACAAGCAGAGCCGCCATCCGGGAATTGTCCATTCGAATGCCGAGGCGATAGCAGGTGACGCGCGGTTGTGTCACCTCAAAGACCGCGCTGCCGATCCTGTATCGGTCCCCGATGCAAACCTCATCGTCGGCGAGACCTTCAACAGTAAAGTTCTCTCCAAACTGTCCGTATTCAAAGTCATCTCGGCCCAGCACCCGTTCCCAATACCGGTAAGCTCCGATCTGATAAACCATGACGGCACGATGTTCGCCCCCGTGGCCTTTGAGATCGGCCTGCCCGTCGCCATCCAGATTGAGCCGTCGAGCAAAGACGCGTCCTGCGACAGGCCGCTTCCAGATCGCGGTGCGCACCACCTTGGCTTGCCACGTAATCTCACGTGGCAAGCCCACATTCACAGACAGGAGTTTTGGCATGGGCTCCTCCAATGAAAGCAGCACAGAGTTCAGGAAGCACCACAGATAACACAACCATCAACCTCTTGATCTCTCGCAAATGCTGCCGCAGCATCGCGCTCCGCTCCAGGGTCCCCGGTGACCCAGTTTGAACCGCAACCGCGCTCATCCTGCCGCCGTCCACGCACCGCGGCACGTTGTGAGGTCTGACCAGATGCGGACCGACTGCATTGGGCGAAGACTCACCCTCATCGGTTTCAGACCACCCGCCGGATCGGCGAACGTCGCGATCTTCGGCGAAGCCTCCTCCTCAATAGAGACAAGTACGCCACATCTGCTCTCCCTTAGCTTTTGATTAAGCGGGACGCGTCGGGGAAAAACAATTAGACGAAGGTGTTGCCGACGCAGGTTTCTGAAGGGACTGTCATCGAGCGCGGCCGATGAAGCGGCATAAGCCGCATCGTAATCGGTCCAAAAAACTGAATTGTGTGCCCATAGGACGAAGGTGTCGATCTACACCTTCGTCCTATAGCCTTGACTCGGCCTCTTCGCTCTAATCCGAAAGTGATGCGTGATCGTGGGAGGCGTCTCCTTCTTCCGGGGGGCGTTTTTGCGAGTGTCCTCCCTCTGGTCAGGTCTGGTTCCCACGATCGAGGCGAGCTCAAATTGAGCACCGAAAGCGCGAGTGCCTTAGTCCACGGGCGTAGGCTCGATCAACCCGCGATCAAACCTTCGAGTCAAGCTCGTCGCGCGCGGCCTTGACTCCGGAGAAATCGCGCCAGATCGGTGCGAATTCAGATAACGGAAGCCCAACTCCGCACAGAGGACCTATGAAAACGACACAACAATTGCACAACCTTGGCCAAAGCATCTGGCTCGATAACATCACACGCGATCTACTAAGCAGCGGCACACTGACAGCCTATATTCGTGAGCTCTCGGTAACCGGACTCACCTCAAATCCCACGATTTTCGATCACGCGATCAAAAACAGCACTGCGTACGACGGCTCGATCAGCGAAAAGCTAAGTGAAGGCAAATCGGGCGAAGCATTGTTCTTCGAGTTGGCTCTGGAAGACATCAAGCGAGCCGCGTCTCAGTTCCAACCAGTCCACCAGCAGACGAACGGTGTGGATGGGTGGGTGTCACTGGAAGTGTCGCCGATGCTTGCCCATGACACAAACAGTACGTTAGCCGCAACCCGGGATCTACACGCGCGGGCCGGAGCTTCCAACTTGTTCATCAAGATTCCTGGCACCAGGGAGGGACTGCCTGCGATTGAGGAAGCGATCTTTGCCGGCATTCCGATCAACGTCACATTGCTGTTCTCTCGCGAACAGTATTGTGCGGCTGCAGAAGCATACTTACGTGGCATCGAGCGCCGCATCGATGCGGGTCTTACCCCTGATGTGGGTTCCGTCGCCTCTGTGTTCATCAGTCGCTGGGATTCCGCGGTGATGGGCAAGGTGCCCGACATGCTGAATGACCAGCTCGGTGTCGCTATCGCGAAGCGAACATACAAGGCATATCGATCGCTGCTCGGTTCCTCACGTTGGCAGCGCGCTTTCAACGCTGGAGCGCGGCCTCAGCGCCTCTTGTGGGCCAGCACCGGGACCAAGGACCCGAAAGCGTCGGATGTCCTCTATGTCAAGGCTCTTGCTGCGCCCTTCACAGTGAACACGATGCCGGAAAGCACCCTGAAGGCTCTGGCCGACCACGGCCAGTTAGGCTCGATCCTGCCCGCGGATGGCGGTGACTGTGAAGAGGTACTCACACAGTTCGCTAAGGCGGGCATCGATGTCGATGCTCTTGCCGTACAACTTCAGGACGAGGGGGCAAAATCGTTTGTTCGCTCCTGGGAAGAGCTTCTGGCCGTGATCGATTCCAAGACTTCCACACTCAAGGAGTCCGCAGCCCGATGAAGGCGAATCTCATTCCGGCACAACCCGGAATGAACGAAGGAGCATTCTCAGCCGCGGTTTTGACCGGCGCGTCTACGCTCGTCCAATCCGAACTTAACGCATCTGGCGTTATGAGGACCCTTCTACAACCTCCCATATTCGCTTGTGGAATTCCTATGGTGGTTGTCAATGGATAACAATGTCCCGGCCACCGCCTGCAAAGCAGGCCGCGGCCGGCGGCCCCTGCAGCTACAGCATTGGGTTCGCAGACTGACTTTGGAACACCAGAAACGCCGACGAACCGGCACTCCTCACTCCTCCTCTTGTTGGATATACTCAGCATCTTGAGGAATCGAGAAGGCAAACGTCGCGCCTGGGCCCGCATTGCCAACGGCCCACAAGCGTCCGTGATGCGCCTCGACGATCGACCGGCTCACTGAAAGCCCGATACCCATGCCCTCCTGCTTGGTGGTGAAAAAGGAGTCGAAGAGCCGTTCACTGATCTCCGGACTTAAGCCAACACCGGAGTCCTGAACAGAAACTGTGACCTGACTGCCGGCCGCCTCCGTCCGGATGAGTAGCTGTCTTGGCCGGTTGTTCACCGTAACCATTGCGTCTGACCCGTTCCGGATGAGATTGAGAATAACCTGCTGAAGTTGAACGCGGTCGCCGTTGACGGTCGGCAAATCATCCCTGAATTCATATTTCATAACTACGTTGTTTCCCCGCAATTCATCGGAAAGCAGCGCGATGACTTCGCGAGCCGCATCATTCAAGTCGAGTGGCTCTACATTGATCTGATTCCGGCTGAATAGCGTTCGCAGGCGGGAGATCACCTCTGAAGCGCGGTTGCCATCGCGAATCGCGCGTTGTATCGTCTCGCGCGCGCCATCGATATTCGGAGGATCGCTCTTCAACATACGAAGAGACGTGCTCGCATTCACGATGATGCCAGACAGCGGCTGGTTGACCTCATGGGCAATCGAAGCGGTCAGTTGTCCGATCGTCATGACTCGCGTCATTCTTGCAAGCTGCGCCTGGGTGTTGCGTAATTCCTCCTGCGCCCGCTTCCAATCGTGCATGTCCACAACTGTGCCGTGCCACTTTAGTATGCGCCCTTCTCGATCGAGCAATGGCAGCGCTCTCGTCACACACCATCTATATGAGTTGTCGGCGGCGTGAAGCGCGCGGACCTCGACCCGATAGGGAGTGCCACTCTTCACACACGACTTCCAGACTTCGACTGTCGGTTCGACATCGTCGGGATGCAGAAGTTTCCCCCAGCCATCGCTCATAATTTGCTCAGGACAAATACCGGTGTAATCAAGCAGCCGGCCATTGCAGTATTCGATCGCTCCATTCGGTGAAGCACTCCAGAGCATCTCGGGTATGGTTTCGGTTATCTGCAGCAGATTTAATTCCCGTATGCGCAGTTCCTCTTCCGCTCGCTTCCGGTCGTCGATATCGGTCGAGAGAGCATACCAGCGCGCAATCCGGCCGTCTGGATCCAGCATGGGAAACACCCGAGTCTGAAACCATCGATACATGCCGTCCGCCCTCCGGAAGCGGAACTCTTCGATCAGGGCGGTCCCCGTAGTGATCGCACGGGTGAATGCGGCTTCCACCCGATTTAGATCGCCGGGATGGAGGACGTCATTGACCCCCCATCGGTTGATTTCATCAAGCGACTTGCCGAAGTAATCCAGGAATTGTTGGTTGACGAGTGTAATCTCACCATCCGGGCTCAAGGTTGCCACGAGCCCCGGGATGTTATCGACAATCTGGCGAAAATTGCCTTCGCTCGCCCTTCGAGCCTCATCAGCCAGCTTGCGATCGTGGATATCCGTGCTGGTTCCGTACCAACGCAGTATTGCGCCAGTTTCATCACGGAACGGAGCGACGCGAATGAGAAACCAGCGATACTCGCCATCGTAACGGTGAAGGCGCGCCTCGATTTCTCCCGGTTCTCCCGAGACCAACAACTCTTGCCAGCGCTGCATCAATGGCGGTAGATCCTCCGGATGGAAAGCCGCATACCATCCCCAGCCGTGCGCTTCTTCAGGAGAGAGACCTGTGTACTCATGCCAGCTCTTACTCAGGAATTCGTTTGAACCGTCAGGCAGATTGCACCAGGACAGTGTCGGAATCGTGTCGATCACTCGCCGCAGATTGGCCTCGCTCGACCGCAGCGCTTCCTCGGCGCGCTTCTGGTCGTCGATGTCGGTGGTTGTGCCGACGAACTTGAGAACTCTTCCCTCTGCGTCACGCAAGACCACGGCTTGCTGAAGATGCCAGCGATAGATCCCGTCCTTGGCGCGGAGAGACCTGGTCTCGAACGCAAAATCCGCTCCTGAACGTACTCCGTCCCAAAAGGCCCTCGAAGCTGTTTCGCGATCCTCGGGATGAATCGCGGTCATCCAGGCCTCTGGATGCGACCGAACAAAATCAAGGGTCTGGCCGGAGAAATCATGCCAGACTTGATTTACAAAATCCGGCGTCCCATCGGGCTTGAGCGTCCAGGCGGATACGGGAAGATGCTGCAGCATTCCCACCTGAAGTTGCAGCTCCTCGTTGATTTCGGCCAGCCCCCTTGTTCGTTCCGCGACCCACCGATCGAGTTCGATTGCCATCCGCCTTTGCTCATCCAGACGAAGTGCGTGCTGCAGTCCGATTGCCAGCTGATTGGCAGCTACACCAAGCACCAGACTCTCGGTTTGTTGTGGAAAATCTGGCCTCTGAGATCCCGCCGCGATGACCCCGAGCTCGCCTTCTACTCCCAACTTGATGGGAAACACTGAGAGCTGCTGCCCTCCCAGAGTCCTAAGTCCCTGTTTAGGCCCTTGCTGTAACCCTTCTCCAAACCGCTGGTCCAGAATGCAGCGAACTTCTTCCCGGTATAGGCTCGTCTCATGGTGTTGCCTGGCTCTGAGAACTTCGATCGGAACTTCGTCTAATTTGACTCTTGCCCGCGCATAGAGGAAATTAAGATCGAGCATTGCCAGAAGCGCATCGAGAAACCTATCCAGGAATTGAGTCGCTTCGCTTTCACCCCAGGTGGCCGGAAGTGCGAAGACGCTGACCAGATCGTTCACGCAGCGCTGCAGTCGACTTACTTCAATCGCAGGGTCCATTGGTTGCTGATGCATACTTGCCCCCTCGCCGCGGATTGATTCGTCCATACCGCAGTCTGCGAAGTTCATGGAGAAGCTCACGAGAACGCAGGAGAAAAAGGCGTGGGTTCAAAATGCCCCCACTAACGCCCGTCGGATGCGTCGCCCTTCTGTTCGCTTCTAAGACACCCCAGGTCACATCGGCGTCGTGTCGCCTCTTGGGTGCCCGACGACTCAACCAGAGCTTGATTGTGCACCGCTGGAATGCCTGCGCAAGACTGCGACAGAACCCACTCGCGATGCATGCCCGCCGGGCTACTTAACGTCGCAATCGATGATGACAACGACCGAAATCCACCGGCGCAGCCAAGTCGATCCGATTGAGTGCCGCCAAGCGCTTCACACAGAGACCGGTCGATGCCAAACTTGACATACCTCACCTCCACGCGGGAACATCTGGGGAAGCCTCCGCTAACTACTTCTAAACAGTACTTAGATCGGCGCGGACTTACTTGAATAACTCCGCGGCATTACATGCCTTATACAGAAGACTGCTGCACCACCGCACAGGGCCATTCAACACTTGGGCACAGAGAATGCGATTTCGAAAATGGCGCGCCCCTTCAAATCCAATTTGCGCGGGTAACCCCATCATCTGCCCCACCAGCTCTGAACACTTTCCAGCTCCAGAATCCGCCAACTTCACCCGCCTCGGTGTCATCAGGACTATGGTGGGCATCGTCGCCGGTCAGATCGACGTTGCGCCGCCCGTGTTATGCCCTAACGCTGATCGAACGGTTTGGAGTAATTGCTCGTCGCTGAAAGGCTTACGTAGGAATGCAACAGCACCAGCTTGCATCGCTCGCCCCCGAGACCCTTGATCGTCGTAGGCGGTGATGAAGATGATAGGAATATCGCAGTCTGCAGCAGCCAGCTCGCTTTGGAGCTCGAATCCATTCATGCCTGGCATCACTACGTCAAGAATCAGGCATACGGTGTTGCGCAGTTGGTCGGATTCCAGAAAACTCTCTGCGGATTCAAAGGTTGCCGCTCGAAAACCAAACGACTCGATAACGAGCGTCAGGTTCCTGCGAACGCGCTCATCGTCGTCGACCACAGAGATCAGATCGTTGGTTGGCTCCCGCTCCCCGTGCAGGGCTGAACGAATGGTCCGGAGCAGTTCCTCGTCGTCAAAAGGCTTGCCCAAAAATGCGACGGCACCGGCTTGCATTGCTCGCCCGCGCGACTCCTTATCGTCGTAAGCAGTGATGAAAATGATAGGAATGCTGAAGCCTGCGGCAGCGAGCTCGCTTTGGAGCTGTAGGCCGCTCATACCCGGCATCTGCACGTCAGCGATAAGACATGAGGTATCGTGCAGTCGGGCGGACTCTAAAAAATCTTCCGCAGATCCAAACGCTGCCGCTCGAAGCCCGAAAGACTCGATGAGGAACGTCGTGGTCCTGCGAATGGACTCATCGTCGTCAACCACCGAAATCAAATTCTTGGTCATCTCGTCTCCCAGCTGAACCCAGCCTAACCCTGGAGGGAAGACGAATCTATTGGTTGTTGGGGTGTCTGGTGCACCAAAACGGAGTATGTGAGTAAACTTTAGTTTATCGGACGTTTTCCGAGGACTCTTTGAGCTTCTCGATCATTTTCACGAGGTCGGCAAGCGATTCCGCGTGCATCTTCTCCATTGCCCGGGCGCGCTGCACCTTCACGGTGCTCTCCGCAGTTCCAAGTTGATCGGCAATCTGTTTATTGAGCATGCCCGAAACTACCATGGAGATCACCTCCCGCTCGCGCGAAGTCAATGACTCGAAGCGCTGCTGGAGGATCATTACATCTCTATACTGTTCACGTCTGGCCTGATCTTGGTCCAGTGCGATCCGAACAGCATCCAGCAGATCCTGATCGCGGAAGGGCTTGGTCAGGAATTCGACGGCCCCGGCCTTCATGGCGCGAACGCTCATTGGAATGTCGCCATGTCCGGTCAGAAAGATGATCGGAATGCGAATGTTCTTCGCTGCGAGATCGCGTTGAAAATCGAGTCCACTCAATCCCGGTAGTCTGACGTCCAGTACAAGACAACTGGGGGCATCTGGAGGCTTTCTATTCAAGAAGCGGTCTGCGGATTCAAAACTCTCAACTTGCAGACCTACGGTGCTTAAGAGGAACCTCAGCGAAGAACGCACTGAGGGATCGTCGTCGACGACAAAGACGATTGGAGCGTCACTCATGAGCAACTCCCACCCGTTGTTGGCAGCGTGAAGGAAAACACAGCTCCGTAAGGAGAGTTGGGCGCGGCCCAAAGTCGGCCGTCGTGACTTTCAACAAGTGAGCGGCTGATGGACAATCCCATTCCCATACCATTCGCTTTTGTTGTAAAGAAGGGAGTGAAGACTCGATCCAGCTCTGAACTAAAGCCGGTGCCGGAGTCCCTTACCACGACCAGGACGTTCCCGGATTCGTCGATCCGGGATTGCACCCCGAGTAAACGAGGTCGGTCTGTGACCGCGGCCATGGCTTCGATGCTGTTCATGATCAGGTTCAGCAGGACCTGCTGCAACTGAACGCGGTCAGCCCGCACGAGCGGAAGATCTGTTCTCAGTTGGCGGTCGAGCGAGACTTGATTTTCATGAATTTGACGCCCAGCCAGCACCAGCACCTCCTGAATCACTTCGTTTAAGTCTACTTCGCTCTTTTCCGACGATTCCTTCTTAATGAACGCGCGAATCCGGGCTAATACGCGGCTCGCCCGAGTACCATCGGCAACGATCTCTTCGAGAACCCTGCGAAGAACTTCAGGTTCAAGATTACGATTGGCGAGCAGTCTCAGACACGCGCTGCCGTTATTGATTACAGCGGTCAGGGGCTGATTCACCTCGTGGGCGATGGATGCCGCAAGCTCCCCCATCGTCGTCAGACGTGCGACTCGTGCGAGCTCGCTCTCCGTCTCTTTCAGACGCTGCTCGCTTACCCGTAGCTCATCTTCGGCATGTTTGCGCTCGATGCCCTGCGCAATCAAGTCCGCAACGGACGCGAGTACTTCCATCGTTCCTGTTCCAAGCGGCTTTCGGGAGAACACCGCCATCACACCCAGCGTTCGCGTTCCTACCACCAGTGGGTGTCCGGCAAAGCCCGCCATCCCCTCCTTCGCCGCCCAGGCTTTATCAGTGATGAGAGGATCGCTGGAGCTGTCGTTGACGAGAACAGGCTTCTGTTCCTGTGCAATCATCCCAATCTTGAGTTTGCCCATCGGTATGCGCGCGTGGGCTCCATTGAGGTGCGTGTAAATCCCCGCACTGGCCCGTAGCTCCAGCATGTTGATCTCATGATTCAGCGTCCAAATCCTCGCAAACGCCGCTTCGAGGTGACGCGCTATAGATTCCGCACACATGTGCAGAATCGTTTCCAGACCGTCTTCCCCTCCAAATGCCAGGCTCACGTCTGCGCGAATTGCGACCAGACACGCCTGAGTCGCCCTCACTTCCTCTGCCTGCTTTCGCTGGCTGATGTCTCGAATGAAGCCCGTGAACAATCGATGCTTTCCATTGGATAGTTCCCCAAACGAGACTTCAACTGGAAACTCCTGCCCATTCTTGCGCAGCGCGGTCAGCTCCGTCCCTTCCCAGCTGATGTGCCGGCGCCCCGTCGACAAATAGCGGTTGAACCCCTTCTCGTGAAGCTCGCGCATGAATTCCGGCATGAGTACGGTTAACGGCCGGCCAATCAACTCGGTTGGATCATAACCAAAGATTCTCAGGGTGGCGGGGTTTGCAAGCCGAATTGCGCCATGTTCGTCTATGCTGACGACAGCATCAGGAGCGGTCTCGACCACCAGCCGATGCCTTTCTTCGCTGCCTTTCAGGTCTTCCTCAGCATGCTCGCGTTCAGCAATTTCTTTTCGCCGCTCTTCGTTGGCAGTGTCACGTTCTGCAGTTCGCTGCACGACGCGCCCATCGAGTTCGTGAGCGACCCGTCTCTCTCCGTTCCGCAGTTGTGCCTCTTGCAACGCGATGGACGTCTGATTCCTTGCGACGTTCAGAACAAGTCTCTCGGTTTGCCGCGGAAAATCGGTTCGCTCTGATCCTGCTACGATAACGCCAAGTTCACCATGCAGCCCTAGCCCGAAGGGGACAACCGAAATCTCCCCGTCTCCGAAAGGGTTCCGCAGCTGCACAGGCCATTCCTGAAGGCCAGTCGCCAACCACCGTTCGAGTACTTCGCCGATCTCGTGCGGCAAAGCAAACTGTTTGTGCGATTGTGCGAGCCGAAACACTTCGAGGGGCGCCTCATCGTCCGTTGGCTTCAAACGCACATAAATAAGGTCCAGCTGGAGCAGGCGCAAGAGTGCGTCTACAAACGTATGAACAATCTGGGCTGGCTCAGCGCCGCTCCAAATGACAGGAAGAGCCAGGACGCCGACCAGGTCATCGACGGCGCCCTGAAGACGCTTGATCTCCTCGGCAGGATCCGTGGGTTGCACATCCATATTTCAGCCCACCGCGGTCGAATGATTCCACCCAGCTCGCGGGCGGCGAAATTCTTGCAGGAGCTCATCCGGCGGTACAAAGACAGGATTCCGCTGCAAGATGCCACCTACGATGATCATCGGATGCGTCCGTATGACGTGAATCAACATGTCGCCCCCAAAACGTCTGAGTCGATGTATATCGATCACTGCGTCGTCGTGACGATGCCAAACGTTGTTGAGGCGCTGCCCGAACTCAGTCACGTCTTCGAGATGAGATCGATCTTGGACGTCCGGTGATTACTCCGATACGAGGGGAAGTTCTCATATTTCGGGAACAATCCAAGTATACGCTCTGAAGATTTCACGATGCATGTTCTCGATCTTCAGAGGTTGCACTCACACAGTGAAGTCAGAAACTGCGAGAGTCAAAGACGATTCGTCACAGATATTTTCCCTGAGGCCAAAGGCCTGGCCGGTCAACGCGCTTCTTGTCCCTCGAGGGGCCGTCAGGGTGCCCGCGCCAGCGGCCCGCTTCATTCTTACGTCTTGGCCAACAATACTAGGGTATCGCCAATACCAATGTCCACTCGCTACAGTCCATCCGGTTTAGCTGAATCAATCCGTGTGCGTCGAATCCAGGCGGGCTTGACCACCGCATATCAGATCCACGACGAATGGGTTCACCGAACTACGAGCGCCATTCTGCAACGCATTGATGGTGTTGCTGGAGACTGTCTGACGGAGTTAGACCTTCATCAATCCCACCTGAATGCGGCATCATGCGATCCGCTGCACCCATTGGCTCCGCCACGTCGGTGCCTCGAAGGGGTCGGCGAAATATTGCGTCTCATGCACAACCTTGCCATTGCGGAACTCCATAATGCTCACCGTGTATGCTGGTCGCCCCTGGTAGGTGATTGTGTATTCCGTAATCCAGAGGTCGTCGCTTCCCAGAATTCGCTTGACGTTAAAGCCTGACGGTTTGCCGGGATGATGACTTCGCAAGGCCTGTAAATTGGCTCGCCCAAAGATTCGCTCGCCTGACTGGGGATAATCGCAGATGGCATCCTCGTCGTAAATGTCGTGTTCCGCGTTTGCGTCGCCCGCCGCCGACGCCTCCCAGTGAGCGTTCAGAGCTTCACGTATTTGTTCCTCTTGCATAGAATGCTCCAGATCGATGCAGCTTGGATTCCATGATCATCTGCCTGTCCGCTTTTTGGCAACTCCAAATTACCGTTTGGTGGTGACAAGGTCCGGCGCGCATTGAGCCAGATTTCGCTCGGTATTTCACGGGCCGACGAACACCTGAACAACTGCGCTGGAACTCCGTGCAGAAGGTTTCGGAAACTCCGATACACGCCGGGATGATAATTTGGATGAACTTTTCAAATGGAACACGCTGAATTGCCACATCATTACTTTGTCCGCGCGGCTCTGTAGCCGAACCATTGAACTTGAGTGCCTCGGGTCTCGCTTTTGACACCTGGGAAATTACGAAACTACCCCGTCACCGTACTATGCGGAGAAAGGTACTGCCGGTGGGGACGAAACAAACGCCGCGGCCTCAAATAGCTCTCTGTAAGCAACTGTCAACATGTCTGTCGTGAATGCGCGATTCAGTCCGCTCGGATTGGGTAGCACCCAGACCGCAGATCCGGCGAATGTAGTTGGTTGAGATCCCCAGGAAAGACTGCGTTGGTGCAGAAACACTGAACTCGCCGGTTTCCCCAAAAACGCTAGGTATTTGGGACTGTACATTGCGATCTTGCGCTCAAAGAAAGGACGGGCGGCTTCGTAGTCGGCTCGGCGGAGATCGGATGCGCTCACTGTTGGCCGAGTCACTGCGGAGGTGATTCCGCAACCGTAATCGAGCAGGAGGCGTGCTTCCTCCGGTTCCAGTTGCCTGGCGGTAAAACCCGCGAGGTGAAGCACACGCCAAAAGCGGTTACTTCGGTTGGCGAAGTGGAGTCCGGCTGCTGCCGACCGCATACCCGGATTGATTCCACAGAAGACCACCTTCAGGGAATACGTAATTACGTCGGGCAAGCCCTTCACATCCCCGGGCAGTTTCGATGCCAGTGCTTCCGACGCCTTAACGCCGGCAGTCGAAATCCGTCTCATTGGCCGATGACCTCGCGAACTGACTGCCCAGCCCGGATAGACGGCGGAGTCGATTGTCTCCGGGATGCCGTTGAAAGTCGCATGGAAGCGACAGTGGTTGACGATTCCCATCCCAGTTAGGCTCGGAGCAATCTCCTGGGACCGCTCACATATTCATTGCCGCGTTCGTAGAAGCGTAACAAGCGGTCCGCTCCCTTAGTCAGGCCTATGCGCACGGTTTTGCCAATGGCGCCGGCTTTGTGCGGTGTCACGCCCAGCCAAAGCGAAGATGATTCGCTGCACAGGTCCAATCCGTTGTGCCCGAGATCAACTTTCAGCGCCTTCGTCAAACGACCCGGCCCTCTTCCAATGTCTGTCCATTGTTTCTTGTGACCCGCGCTCATCATGAGCTTGACGCCGTCGAGCGGCTCAATGGCCCTTAACAGCACTCCCGCACCAACTCCCGCTCTCTCGCTTGCAACATTCAATAGGAGCGAAACGCCATACGCGAGATAGACATACGCATGCCCTCGTTCAAGGAAGAGGATGCCATTGCGTGGTGTTCTGCCCCGGAAGGCATGACTGGCTTCATCGCCAACCGGATAGGCCTCCGTCTCGACGATGCGTCCGCTTAGCCTGCCGTCCACAGTGTCGTGAACGATCACCTTGCCAATCAGATAACGCGCCAATTCCACAGTGTCGGTGGGAAGACTTATACGCAAAAGACGCCGGGGGCTCCCCTTCGTGTCCAAGCGCGCCGGAGCATTGAATGCAGAAGACATATTCATTCAACGAGCTGTATACGATGCATCTTCTACCGCAGACTGGCTCAGTTACTCCCCGACGACGTAGCATCTGCCGCTTTTGCGGATCGGCTTGTTTTATTCGATCCCACCGGAGGGCCTTTCTTACCCTTATTCCATCCGTGAAATGCCGATAGATCGCCCGCGTTCCAGGCATCGCGGAGACCTGGGGTGCTCAGGTCCCAGTCTGGCCGGATCTCGCTCGTCACCGCACGCAGGTCGTGCCAGAGGTCCGCGATTGAGGGCCGGCCCCAGAACCAGTAGCCGTTGAAGATGCGGTGAATGACCAGGTCCGGCTTGAGCACCAAAGTGTGCGGAATCATGGGATCGTGCTCGGGATCGGTGTACTCCTGGATGTCGAGGTCCTTCTGTAGCGTTCGTTCAGGATCGGACAGGAACGTCCACTGTGCGCCGACCGATGCGCGGAACTCCTGCAGTGTGTGATGGTCGTCGGTGGAGATCGTCGCGATCTGCGCGTAGCCCACGGCAACCTTGGGATAGAAAGAAGCCAGTTCCAGATGTTGCTGGTGCTCCTTGGGACAGTAATGGCCGCGCGCCAGGGTGAGGATCAGCGGGTCCTCTCCCTGCAGTTCGCTAAGCCTCCGCAACGTATTGGTGTGATCGGGCAGCCGATAGTCGGGGAAGGTACTTCCGGGAACGATGTCAGAACGCATTTGCAAGCTCCTTCAAGCATAATGGCATCGTCGGACGAAAAGTGCGACATTCGCGATGGAATGGGCGAAACATGGCTTCGGCTCTGGGCCGGAAGTAGCCGCGACTCATCCGAGACTGGCCGTAAAGCTGATGTGTCGATTACGCCTGACGGATAGGAAGTCCCGATATTGCACGAAGGTATTGATCGATACCTTCGTATGGACGCGAGTCAAACCCTGACCGTTTCATGTCATGCAGCATAGCCTCCCAACCGCCCGATTTCGCCGGGAAACGCATGGATCTCTCGTGAATGCATCAAGTGCAAGCCTGTGATGATCCATGCATGAAGCTGCGCAGTCGGCCTCTGCGATATTCAACGGGACGGTCCCCGTATTTCCCTTTTCGGGGTTGTCACTCGCTCGCGAACTCCCCTCGGCAAGACGGCGCTCTCCCCTGAAGGTCAAGGACTAAGGAAGCCACACTGCCCCTGAAGCTTCCCAGCGCCACTTCGAATCCTTCTATGCAACCAAGCCGGATGGCGTGGGTATTGGATTGCCCATCGGCCGTTCCATTATCGAAGCGCACCTCGGTCGGCTCTGGGCAACGGCAAATGACAGCTCCGGTTGCCCATTTGCGTTCTCAACTCCCTGCGAATACCGCAGATAATGCAGCCGAGCAGGTCGAAGATTGACTGAGTTTGGGTTTCCGAGATTCCAATACCAAAGCACAATAGACGCTTTGCAATAGACACCTGATTATAGTTGTTGAGGTGTCGGCAAGAAGGCACCCCCATGGACGTCAACTTAGCTGCGCTGTTGGTGCGCGGGCCGGATGCGAGCACGCCAACTTCCCCGAACATCGCTGGCGGAACGAAGTGGGGCCGTTAGAATGAACGGGCACTTATTGCGCGGCGTGAGATGCATGGACAAGAAAGAACTGCTTGTATCGGTGATCGACGACGATGAATCGATGCGGGAGTCATTACCAGATTTACTGAATGAATTTGGAGTTGCCGCTCATGTCTTCGCCTCGGCGCTGGAGTTTCTCGCGTCCAATGACGTCGGGCAGACAAATTGTCTGATCCTGGACATTTCCATGCCCGGCATGTCCGGGCCCCAACTCAAGCGCGAATTGGGACGCCGGCGGTTGATGACTCCGGTCATCTTCATTACTGGCAATCGAAATGAAGTGTTGCGGTCGCGCATGATCGACGACGGCGCGGTCGAGTGTTTATTCAAGCCGTTCAGCGATACGGCCCTGCTCCAGGCTTTAAGCAAAGCCCTGTCGCACAGATGAGAGAGCTTCCCACCTGTCTCCCGGGTGTATACAATGGCTGCAACAACTTGGGTTCTCTGGGAGGCGAGATCGTTCCCCATGTCTGAAACCTCGCCGATCGTGTTTGTTGTAGATGACGATATCTCTGTCCGCGAATCGCTGGAGACTCTGATTCGGTATGAAGGTCTGTGCGTCGAGACATTCACCTCCGCACAGGAGTTTCTCAACCGTCCAAGTGTTTCTGTGCCAAATTGCCTGGTTCTGGATCTCTCCCTTCCCGGACTAAACGGCCTGGACTTGCAAAAGCGCGTCGTCGTGGAACGGCCTGACATGCCAATTATCTTCATCACAGGACATGGCGACATACCCACGACAGTGCAGGCAATGAAGGCGGGAGCCGTGGAATTCCTGACAAAACCGATCAGCGACGAGGCTCTCATGAGGGCGATTCGCGGTTCGCTCGAGAGAAGCAGAGTCCTCCTCGGTCGCGATGAGGAACTTCGAATGTTGAAAGCTCGATATGCTCGTCTCACCTCCCGCGAGCGCGAAGTGATGGCGCTGGTGGTTACAGGCCTGCCCAACAAGCAGGTCGCCTGTGAATTGGGCATAACCGAGATTACAGTGAAGGCACATCGCGGAAGCATGATGCGGAAGATGGAGGCCGACTCGCTCGCGGAGTTAGTCAATCTTGCGGCACGCCTTCGGCTCAGACGACCGGTTACCCGAAACGTAACTGTAAACGTTTGACGGTTCAAGTTCTAGAGGCCGCTATTCACTTTCCCGCCGCCGGCGCCGGGCGCCCATTTTGCTCAGTTCGAGGAGCCAGGAGCGACAGATACCGGGTGTATCTTGGCGACGAGCGACCTCGCCCTCAGCGGTGGACCCGCCACAGCCTTCGGGCTCGGCTTCTCACCCCAGCGACGAAGACCTGTCACTGGGGACCCCGGCTTCGTCTGGCCCGATTTGCCCTCGCAACGCCGGCCGCGCGAAAGTGAATAACCGCCTCTAGGTCCCTGACCGCTTGATTTTGTACAGAGCTCGGGTGCCCCAGGTCCGGGGTCCCCGACGAGAGATTTTTGCTCGCCGAGGTGGGGATCTCGATTTTGAGACCTGGGATCCGCGATGCTTATCGAACAATTTCATGTAGTCGGCAACCTACTCTTTGCAGCAATGCTCCGCATGGTCTGAACGATGCGACTCGGCGGCAACTGGTATCTTCAATTCCCCGGCATGTGGAGTCGGACAACTCCCATCAATCCGCTCTCACGGGAGACGAAATGGGGAGCAGGGGCAGATTTGCGCCCCTGTTTGCGTTGGATGACGGGCTCTCTTCGGGATCCACCGGTGTGGACTACCTTTGGGGCCGTATGCCGGGCTCGGACGGGTCTACGCACGGAAGCGATACCCGAAAGCGAGTGTCCCCCGGCCTCGAGCTCACCTGAACGCTGCCGCCGTGCTTTCTGACCATTGTCTGCACAGTGCTGAGCCCAAGACCGATTCCCTCACCGACGCCTTTCGTCGTAAAGAACGGATCGAAGATGTGAGACTCTATTTCAGGCGGAATTCCCGGCCCCTCGTCGCCTATTTCAATGACAGCATAGCGACCTTCGCGGAAGGCTCGAAGCCGAAGTTCGCCCCGGCAAAGCATGGCTTCGACGGCGTTTTCAATGATGTTGGTCCACACCTGATTCAGTTCGGCTCCCGCTGCATGCACGAGAAGGGGAATCGGTTCGTAATCGCGCTTTACTCGGATGCCGGGTTGCAGAAGGTGGGTCAATGCGCCCAGCGTAGCTTCGAGGCTTTGAACGATATCGACGTTCTGTACAGGTTCTTGGTCTAAGTGGACATATTCTTTAAAGGTCTGGACCATGTCCGATATCCGTGCCGTTCCCGACTCAATTGTGCCAAGAAGAACTGACAATTCCGCAGTCGCCGCGATTCGCATAAGCGCGGGACCGGCCGTCTCGGCATCGATTTCAGCCAGCAGAGAAATGAGTGCGCCTGCCTGCATCCCGCCTCTTGCCAGCGCGGCCGACAGCTCCCAGGAGTTGGCATGGCCATGACTCGTCAATATCGAGTCCAGCTTTTCTTCGAGATCGCTGAGGGCAAGCCCATCCGCCGGTGCCGCCCCCGATCCAAGCAGCGATGCCTCCACTGCCTCAATTTGCGCTCTCTCTGCGTCATCAAGCGGACGCCGCCAGAGCTCTACGTTCGCCCTTCTCATCTTTGCCACAGCGGTCCGCGCCTGATCGGCAGCACGCTTTGCAGCAGACGCAGGATTATTGAGTTCATGAGCAAATCCTGCTGCCAATTTGCCCAATGAGATCAACCGATCGCGAAGCTGCTCTATCCTGGTCCCCTCACGAATCCTGTCCGACATCATGGCCACTAGTCTGTTCGTCAATTGCGGCATCTTTTGGACAAGTTCAGAAAGGAGCGCGGCTGGAAACTTGAGCAAACGCCCATCGGTCACTGCCAGCCCGGTCACCGTGAACCGCTTCATTCTGGAAAACGGAAATACCCCGCTGACCTCACCGGCGTGCGCTGGTAGTGCGACGATCTCACCACCAAACTCTCCTCTCCATTGAAACAGTCCCTCCAGGAAGATGATCATCCAGTCCGCCGGATCACCCTGTCGAACAAACGTCTCACCCGCAAGGAGAGCGACATCCTCTACATACCCCAGAAACCAATCAATCTGCTCATCCGGCAAATCCGAAAATGCCCCAACGCGTCGCAATTCTGATGAACTGATCATGAAGACTCCCCTCGGTTATGCGCCTTCAGTCTCCTGTTTCGAGAAGACCACTGCGATCGTCGTCTCTGTTTCCTCGCTGCAGTGTCGGCCCCGCCCTCGCTTATCAATTACATTCCACAATATCGCAAAGGTGAGTCACCGAACCCGCAAGTTTCGTTGTGATCATACCAATGTGTTGGCAATACTATTGTCCAATAGCGTCGACCCGTGACTTGTGGCCTAATCGCAACTACCGAATCAAGTGCTGTGCAGACAATACCCACAGTCTTCCACGCAGGAGTTTTGATGAGCCACTTAGCGCAAAATGGAATCCCTCAAGTCAGCACCGTCACGACTTTCGCGTCTCGTCCGTCGTCGCGGGACTTTCAAAACAAAGAAGCCCTCGAAGCACGGGCATTGACGATCGTAACTGCGGTGCAGTCGGGGTCGACCTCTGCATTCGACGAACTTCAAAGACTCTATTCCTCTCGGCTCTTCAAAATTATCCTCCGCATAACCAAGAATCGGGAGGATGCTGAGGATGCTCTTCAGGACACATTTCTGCGCGCGTTCGTGGCGCTCCGCCAGTTTCAAGGTAGATCGAGCGTCTATTCCTGGTTAACAAGGATTGCCATCAACTCGGCGCTGATGGTTCTTCGCAGGCGGCGTGCTCGTCCGGAAACAATTCTTCCGTCCTCGTTTTTTGAGCCAGAAGATCCCTTTGCTCAGCTGGAAATGAGGGATACAGCCCCCAATCCGGAACAAATGTGCGAAATACGTGAGCTGAGCGATGATCTCTTATGCGCGATCCAAAAGCTCCGGCCGCAGTTGCGCGCTCCAATCGCAATTCGATTGGAGAAGGAACTATCCGTGAAAGAACTTGCTGTTGCCCTGAATATCTCGGAACCAGCGGTTAAGGCGAGGCTTTACCGGGCCCGCGCTCTGCTCGCGATCAAAGTTGCAGCGAATCATGAAACAAGGCGGCGTCTGCGGCGGAGGCTAATCGGTAAGGGCGTGCCGCTCAGTCGTGAGAATCAAGAGCAGGCACGCCAGATTTTGACCGCACAATAGACGAAACGACAGGCTCCCGGTCTCCTCAGGGCAAACACTCAGGCCGCTGCGGCCGTGGCAAAGTAATTCAACAGCGTTTGGGCAGCAGATGTTGACGAGGCCGGATTCTGCCCGGTAATCAGCCGCCCATCGGCGATCGAGAACGGCTCCCAGTTGCGTACCTTCTCATAAATCGCGCCTAGACCAAGAAGCTCGTCCTCCACGAGGAAAGGCACAATATTTGTAAGTTGTACTGCCTCTTCCTCGCCGTTTGTGAAGCCTGTCACGTGCTTGCCTTTCACAAGCGGCTCTCCCTTGTATTTGACCCTGCGAAGCACGCCGGGAGCGTGGCATACGAAGGCAATAGGCTTTCCGGAATTGTAGAAAGACTCGATGAGGGCGATCGACTCGGCGCTCTCGGCCAGATCCCACATGGGGCCGTGTCCTCCCGGATAAAAGACGGTGTCGTAGTCGTCGGCTTTTACGCTGGTCAGTTTGACGGTGTTCGCCAGCGCCTTTTGTGCCACCGCGTCCTGCTTGAAACGGCCCATCGCCGGCGTTTGGTTTTCAGGCAGATCGCTCTTGGGGTCGATGGGCGGCTGTCCGCCTTTGGGTGACGCCAGCGTCAGTGCAACGCCCGCATCTCGAAAGACAAAGTAAGGCGCCGCAAATTCCTCCAGCCAGAAGCCGGTCTTTCGGCCCGTGTTTCCCAGTTGATCGTGCGAAGTGAGTACCATCAGGATCTTCATTTTCCATCTCCTTCATCTTGGCCATCTGAGCTCCGAACAATTCGGACCCATAAGGCATCAAAGCAAATCCCTCGCGGCATTAACAATTGGACCATGGTATTGGCTGCGTCTTCTTATCACTCAAGGAGCTGTCGCAACCTATGGATACCAAGGTGTTGCCAATACCATCGTCCAATTGCGCTCTTCGCATGTCTTTTGGCCTAATCGCATTGTGTGCCCCGGTGCGCGTCGCCGAACCGTCCCGAATAAAATCGCGCGGCGGCGGGACTTATCTTTAGGCGCCGTGCGTGACGACGCGCCGGCTGGCCTCAAAGATCGCGACCAAGGCGTCGTGGGCTCGGAATGAGTTATGGCAGACATGAAGACGGTCATCGTAACCGGAGCCTCGGGGGGCATAGGAAAGTGCACGGTCGAGGCATTTCTGAGTCGCGGCTATGACGTCGTGGCGACTTCCCACAGCTTCGCGGGCGATGAGTTCGCGTCGGGTCCACACATCGCGCTTGTCGATGGAGACATCGGGCTGAAAGCAACAGCGGAGAAGATTGCCGAAACCGCGATCTCGACCTTTGGCTCAATCGATCACGTTGTCAATAACGCAGGCATTTTTGCCGCCAAGCCTTTCACCGACTACACCGCTGATGACTTCCGTCGCTTTGCTTCGACAAACTTGGAGGGGTTCATCTATATTACCCAACTCGCCGTCATGCGGATGCTGGAGCAGGGTGTTGGCGGCAGTGTAACCACTATCACCGCGGCGCTGGCGGATAACCCCATCTCCGGTGTCCCAGCGTCCATTCCCATGATCACCAAGGGTGGCCTCAACGCAATCACCCGCAGCCTCGCGATCGAATATGCCCAAAAGCACATTCGGTTTAACGCAGTGGCCCCTGGCGTGGTTGATACGCCTCTGCACAAAGGCGGCGACAAAGCCGGATTGAAGACCCTTACGCCGATGGGGACGATCGCGGAGGCGCAGGACGTTGCCGACGCTGTGCTGTATTTGACGGAAGCTCGCTGTGTTACTGGGGAGGTGCTGCATGTGGACGGCGGTGCGCACTCAGGCAAATGGTGAGCGGTAAAGGACGGTCGCCGGCCGGCGCTGACCGCCGCATCGAAGAAATGGGGATTCAGCTCCCCGCCGCCCCGACGCCCTTCGGTAATTACGTTGAGGTCTTGCAGACCGGCAATCTGGTCTTCCTGAGCGGTATGCTTCCAGTTTTGGACCACAAGCCCAAGTATGTGGGCCGACTGGGGGTAGAACTCGATGCTGAGACAGGATGCGACGCCGCACGCACCGCGGCTCTGAGTGCATTGGCGGCGGCCAGGCAGCACCTGGGTTCGCTCGACAAAGTCTCGCGCATTGTTCGACTCGGCGTATTTATGGCAACCTCCGGAGACTTCTTGGACCACGTTCGGGTCGCGGATGCTGTCTCGGATCTGTTTCACGGTGTCTTTGGCCAGGAGAAAGCGTCGCCGCGTCTGGTCATTGGCGTGGCTAGCCTTCCTTTGGGGCTGCCGATCGAACTTGAAGTCATATTCGAGGTGGACGGGTAGGCGGGCGTCAAAGATAGCCGCCCCTCTCTTCACGTACGGTCTCATCACGATGCATGAGCGTGAGAGCCTTACCGAAATGAGGATGTATTGGCAATCACGGCTCGGCTGCTCTTCCTGCTGGTACCGAAAGAGAATCGATCTTCCCCAGTTGAAGATTCAGGCCCGTATCAATCGCTCATCGAAGAGCCGCGCAGATCGTCACTCGCCATTGAATTCCCTGACGCACTGAAGAAGCATCGCGGCCACGCAAGCTTCTCCCATCTCGGTATTAAACATCGCGTGATACAAGTGGCGTTCCGGCCATTGCAGCCCGAAGTACTGGCGGATGAACGCGGCGCGCGACCGGTCCGTTGTGTCGATCTGCTGGATTGCCTCATTCTGGGTTACGCCCTGAGAGATCAGTTCGCGGATCTTGTGATCGCGAGATGCGAAGAGAAACACACGGAAGACATCTTTGCGATTGCGCAGGAAATAATGCGCCCCGCGGCCGACAATCACCGACGAACCGCTGGAAAACGCCGTCTGCACCGCTTGTTCCGAAACCGAGGCGATGCGGCGTGCATCCAGCAGATGCAAGCGGTTGGTGGGCGGCAAGCCTCCCTCAAACGCTCCGCGAAGAAAGTCTTTGAAGACCCTGTATAAAACAGGATCCGTCCGCCATTCCCTGCGCTCGACCGCTTCTGGCGTACAGTCGGCGAGCCGTGCGATCTCCTGGGTCAAACGCTCGTCCCACAGATTCCATCCCAGGCGGCTGGCGACCATGCTGGCAATCTGTGATCCTCCGCAGCCAAACTCCCGTTCAATTGTGATTGCCTGAATCATTGCGCTTATCCTCACCCCACCGCGACATCTCCGCCCGCTCCGGGATCATTCTTCTTTAAAAAGAACGCGAGAACGAACATAATGGCACAAATAACGCCCAAAACCCAGAATGTGTCCATGAACGAGAGCGTATGAGCTTGCTGATTCACCAAGGCATAAAATCTGGCAATTGCCTGATTGTGTGCGTCTACGGCGTCGAGTCCGGAGTGACTTATGCTGTTTGTCAGGCCGTGAAGCGCTCCCCGAAACGCCGGCGCATCCGAGACAATATGACCAACCAGAATTTGCTGATGATATTGTGAGCGCCGGGCAATCATCGTAGTTACGATGGAAGTACCGATGCTGCTGCCGATGTTGCGCATGAAATTGACCATGCCGGAGACGCTATTGCCCTTCTCCGCCGGGACTCCGATATAGCCCGCTGCAGTAATTGGGACAAACAAGAACCCAATGCCCACTACCTGCGCGCAGCGCAGCCACATGGCAAAGTCAAAGCTTATATATAGGTCGATTTTGTAGGCCGAATAAATCAAGCCAACCGCAAGACACAACCAGCCTGCCGCAATCAAAAAGCGCGCCTGCACCCTGGAAGAGAGGCGCCCTACGATCGGCATCATCAACAGCAGGATGAATCCGCTTGCAGACAGCACCAGCCCCGCAAGCTCCGCCGTGTAGCCCATGAGTGTCTGCAGAAATTCGGGAATGAGCACCAGCGTGCTGAAAAGCATGACGCCCATCATGAACATCATCAGATTGGCCGCCGCAAAGTTGAAGCTCTTGAACATGCGGACATCGATGATCGGATCCTTGCGGTACCACTCCCAGATGACCAGCGCCGACAAGCAGACTGCCGCCATGATGGTGAGGGTAACAATGAAATGCGATCCGAACCAGTCGTCCTCCTGGCCCTTGTCCAGCAGGACCTGGAGCGAAGCCACGCCGAGCGTAAGAAATGCAATGCCGATATAGTCCACGCGAATGCCCCCGCGTTTGGCGCGACGGGCAGATGGTGGGTCCTGCACCAGCGTGTAGGTCATGTAAAGGGCAAGCAGCGCGATGGGCAGTTTGATAAAGAAGATCCAGCGCCAGGAGTAGTTATCGGTGATCCATCCGCCCAGCATGGGACCTACCGTCGGAGCGAGGACCGCGGTAATACCATAGAGCGCAAAGGCCGAGCCGCGTTGTTCAGGAGGAAATGTATCGTTGAGGATGGCCTGTGCCATAGGCTGCAGGCCACCCCCTCCGATACCCTGCAGGGCGCGGAAGAGCAGCAGAAGCGGGAGATCTGGCGCGAAGCCGCAAAGCAGCGAGCTCACAGTGAAAACGATCAGCGATATCATGAAATATCGTTTGCGGCCGATCACTTCCGCAAGCCATCCACTCACGGGAAGCACGATCGCGTTCGCTGCAAGATACGAGGTAAGCACCCATGTGCTGTCGTCGTAGCTGGCCCCCAGGTCGCCAGCAATATAGGGCAATGCGACATTTGCCACGCTGGTGTCCAGCACTTCCAGGAATGCCGCCATGGATACGGTAATACCGATGAGCCACGGGTTTACCTTGGGGCGAGAAAGGGCCCTTTCCGCAGGAAAAGTCGTCGCCGCGCTCATCGCAGGTAAACCTTCACTTCGACGTTCATGCCAGGCCGAAGCTGGTGATCGCGATTCTCTCCCGGTTCCAGAACGATCTTCACCGGTACCCGCTGGACAATCTTGACGTAATTGCCGGTTGCGTTTTCAGGCGGCAGCAGGCTGAAGATGGGACCTGTGCCTCCCGCGATGCTATCAACATGACCGTTGTAGGTGCGGCCGTTCGAGTCGAGCGTAATCGTTGTTTTCTGCCCTACGCGCATGTGTTTGAGCTGTGTCTCTTTGAAGTTTGCCGTGATCCATACCTGGCCCAGTGGAATCACCGTGAGTAATTGCTCACCGGGCTGGACGTTTAATCCAACGACAACGCTCTTCGTGACCTCGCCGGTGACCGGTGCGAATATTCTGGTATATCCCAGGTTCAACTGTGCCTGCTCGACAGCAGCTTCTTGCTGATGTACATCGGCCACGGCAGAGAGCGCTTTGGCTCGTGTTGCAGCGACGCGCTGTGGCCCAGCTTCGGCGTTTTGATGGAGTGCCTGAGCCTCGGCGAGGCGGCTGTGCGCCTCCTGAACAGCTTGTTGAGCGGCAGCCTGGTCTGCTTCCGCTGCGGCAACAGCGGCGGCATCTGTGGCCGCGCCGGCGTAGGCATGGTCATACACCTGCTTCGGCACCTCTTCCTTGGCAAGCAGCAGCCGATAGCGGGTGACGTCATCCTGTGCCTTGACATTCTCCGCCATTGCCTCCAAAACGCGGGCATGCGCCGCGGCAGCTTGCTTTTCAGCCGCCTCGATTGCTGCTTCGGCGTCCTTAATATCCGAGGAGGTGAATTGCAGTTGGCTTGAAGTTGCGACGGAGGTTACGGGCACGTCGATATTCAGGCTCTTCGCCGCCGCCTCGGATGCTCCCAGCGCTGCCTGTGCTCGTGCCAGCGCCACTTCGTAATCGCTCGGATCGATTTCGACAAGGGGGGCCCCTCTTTCGACCCATTGATTGTCGCCGACGTCGACTTTCTCGACGTATCCAGAGATTCGAGCGCTGACTGGATACAGATGCACGTCTACCTGCGCATCGTCGGTCGATTCGAAGCCGGACAGATAGTAGCCCAGGATACTGCCAGCCACAACCAGTACAATGATTGAGCCGGGCACGATCCAACGCCTCTTGGAGCGCCTGCGCGGATAAGCTGAAACGAGCACGTCATTCGCCGGAGCATCGCCGGCGGGCGGGCGAGCATCCGGCCTCGTGGCTTCCGGTGAGTTCGTTGTTTCCTTCTGTTCAGGCATACTCAATCTCCCCCCAGATATTCTGCGTATCGGGACGCCGCGACTCCGGTTGCTCTCGCCAGAGATATTTTGGCCACGTTGTAACTGAAGAGGCTTGCAATATACGCATCGTTGGCGATTGCCAACGCGTCTTGCGCTTGAATCACTTCGATATTGTCCGTAACCCCCGAGCTGAAACGGTCGCGGGATTGTTCCAGGGTCCTGGTGGCAAGCGTTACCGCGCTTTTCTCAACGGCAACTTCCTGCGCCGTCGCTTCCAGGTCAAGATAGGCGTCCCGAACCTCTTGATCGATTCTGGCTCTGAGGTCTTCCAATTCCTGCTCGTCCCTTGCCAGCAGCGCGTCGGCCTCCAGAACATCCCCACGCACTTTCCCGCCCTGAAAGATGGGTATGCGGAGCGTGACCGCCGCATCGACGGTGCCGTGCGAGATGCCTGGGTTAACTCCGGAGAGACCGTAGTCGGTTTCCACGCCTAAAGATGGATACCGCTCCGCAAGAGCAGCCTTTTTTGCGAGTTCCGCCGACCGGACCCGATCCATCTGGCTCTGAAGGTCGGCGCGACCGTTATAGGCGCTTTGGATCGCTTGATCGAGATTCGGAGTCATTAGCTGGTGGAAAGGAAAACGGGTAGTTATGTCGTACGATTGGCCCAGCGGAAGCCCGATAGCTCGGGCCAGGACCAGTTTCTCCTTTGCCAGATTATTCTGTGCGCTAATCAGTTCTTGTTCGCGTGATTGCAGTTCCACTTCTGAGCGCAGAACGTCAACGGCCGAGGCCACGCCTGCGGTCTTCTGATCCGATGCCTGTTGAAAAAGCGCCTTGGCGGTGTCTCGCTGCGATGTGGCCGACTCGACCTCCGACTGGTCGGAGATGGCGAGAAGATAGTTGGAGACAATCACAAGAACAATAAGCTCACGCGCATCCTGGGAGCTGAAATCGGCCGACTTCAGCTGCGCTGCCGAAGACCGCTCACGCTCAATCGACTCCCAGTCAAATACCGATTGCGTGAGATATGCTCGCGAGTCGAAATAACCAAATGGGCCAACCACCAGAGGCACCCCGGGAATGGACAGTCCGATGGTCGACCTGAGTTTGATTTGATGTACTCCGAAGCCTGTACCGGTGACTACATCGGGAAGCAGTTCGCTCAAGGCTTGCCACCGTTCCCCACGCGCGCCGGTAACGGCATCTGTGGCCAGCACTCCACCTAGATTGTTCTTGAGCCCAAGCGCGATCGCGCGTTCGAGGGAAAGCGCCATCGGCGCCGAGCTGGGCTCGCCGGAAGGAATTCCTCCCAAATACGGACTTTGCGACTCAATCCGAATGTCGTTCTGCTCAACCTGGACCGCCGCCCTGGGCGCTCCTGTTACTTCAGACAGACCGGCCGGATTGTACGGCGCAGGCGTTGCTGGTCCGCTATACTGCGCTAACGCAGTGAGTCCACCATATAACGGAGCGGCGAGCAGCATCGCTTTTGCCCAGGTTCGAAGGCGCATTCCAACTCCTCTCTTGGCGCTCCGGCGCCTTGGCTTTCCCATTAACAGTTGCTCTTTAGCTCTTCAATCCGTTACACGGATAAGTCGCAAACGGTGATACTTAGGATCGATCCCTCTTCTACTCATTTGATCGGACTGTATCGGTTCAACAGCATGAAGTATTGCTGGCCATTGATGAATCAGGCGTCTTGGTGATACCGATGCCTCGTCCTCGCCTGATAACTGCTCGCTTATCTCGCAAGTGTCGCTTGGATAGCCATTCCTCGCAGGACGTTGAATGCAGCGAGCGAAGCGCATGGGTGTCAAACGCGTGGGAGCTGAAAATCCGACTCACCCGGGTCGCGACGAACTAATCACATCAGAAACGGAAACACCAAACAATTGGACTTTGGTATCGAAATCGGAGATGTGCTGACGCTCGGGCGTGCGCCGTCCACGTGAGTCATAATCGCGCTGGTTTCTGACGACGAAGAAAGTCTCAAGCGCGATGCTATAACGACCGCCTCCGAATTAGGCGACTCGTTGTCGCGACCGGTTCATATGATCAAGAGGTCCTCACAGCGCGTTA
>Ga0335072_10001165_pt1 | contig 43664 bp, 33 predicted proteins | sample Lox_Sample_21_FD_206725 | JGI IMG/M metagenome (GOLD analysis project Ga0335072, IMG submission 206725) | Soil microbial communities from Loxahatchee National Wildlife Refuge, Florida, United States - Lox_Sample_2.1 | ecosystem: Environmental > Terrestrial > Soil > Wetlands | place: USA... | reverse complement strand
GGCGAACAGGCGATGCGGAAAGCGCTGCCGGAAGTGCGAAAATGGCTTGAAGCGCCGGTTCCGCAGACACAGATTGCGGTAAAGCCTGCTCCGCGCGTTTCCCCCATGCCGGCGGACTGACAGAACCAACCACGAGAGATAAAGGAAGGGGATATCCCTTCGGTCACCGCCTTAGACCACAGAACAGGGGACAGATTGGCCCAATCACGTGAACGGGTGATCCAGATCACACACTGGTGTGCGGGAAATGACCCAAGACGCGGGCTGGAGGTTCTCCTGCGCCATCTTTCACTGTGGCTCCTGCGCATCTTAAGCTACTGAATTCACTAGACATACCTACCCGGTGGATATGGCCCTCGATCGATGCGTCCGATTGGTTCACCGATTGCCCTTCCTCTACGTGGGCAGGAACAGCAACAAGGCTTTAAGGGACGAAGATTCTGCCCCGGGGGTTGGCGATGCGAGCACCTTACGGTTTGAACATCATTGATAATTGCCTTACCTGCCCAAGCCGGCAAGACCATCTTTTCTGCAATCTTTCCTTGCAAGCTGGACAGCGCCTGAACGACATCAAGTCGACCGCGGTCTATCCCAAGGGCGCGATGCTTTTCATCGAAGGGCAGCAGCCGCGAGGGGTATTCGTTCTTTGCAGCGGCAAGGTGAAGCTGTCGACGACGTCGCGCGAGGGGAAAACGATCATTACGAAGATATCGGACGGCGGCGATGTACTGGGGCTCAACGCCGTGATTTCGAACCATCCGTATGAAGTGACCGCGGAGATGATGGAGCCGGGACAAGCGAATTTCATTCCGCGCGACTCGCTGTTGCAACTGTTGCGGGAATTTCCAGAAGCCGCCCTGCGCGTGGCGCAGCAGTTGAGCCGCAACTATTACACGGCTTATGAGGAGATTCGCACGCTGGGACTGGCGGTGTCGCCGTCAGAAAAACTCGCCAAGATGTTGCTGTCCTGGTCGACGAAATCAACGCAAAGCGATGGATCGAGCCAGCTCCGGCTGAACCTGACGCACGAAGAGATCGGAGAGATTATCGGCACAACCCGCGAGACGGTCAGTCGTCTGTTCTCGGAATTTCGCAAGAAACAGCTTTTGCAGATAAAGGGCGCGACCCTGGTGATCCGCAGCCGTCCGGCGCTGGAAAAAATTGTTCAGTCTTGATGGTGGGGATCTATCGAGTGGGCGGGCATCGTGAACCAGCGGTGCCCGCCCATTTGTTTTCGTCTCACATCGGAGCTCTTCGTCTTCTAAGAACTACCCACGGCTTGCGCCGTGGGCTGTAGTCGCTGCTGCTTTGCAACTTCGGCAGGCAGAACGTTTCGGAAGATCTCGATTGCAGCCGGCCCACGTTGAAAACCGACTGGCACGACGAAACGTGCTCTCTCCTTGATTGACTTCTTACTGGCCCTGCTTTACCGGTTCGACAACCACCGCGGTGCCGTAGGCGAGCACCTCGGTCACGCCTTGCATGATTTCGGTGGCGTCGTAACGCGCGCACACAACTGCATTGCCGCCGAGTTCGGCGGCGTGTTGCAGCATGAGGTCGAAAGCTTCCTGGCGCGTCTTCTCGCATAGATTCGTCAGCAGAGTGATATTTCCGCCAACCAGTGTCTGTAGGCCGGCGCCGATCGTGCCGAAAATCGAGCGGGAGCGCACGACGATGCCGCGCACCACTCCAAGAGTACGGACGACACGAAAGTTATCGAGTTCGAACTGCGTAGTCACCATCGTGTGAGCGACCATCCTGCCAGGGGTATAACCGGTTGCCATATTGTTTTCTCGTGGTCTTTGGGCGCGGGACATCGGTCCGCGTTGACAGGGTAAATATACCGCGGCAGGCAAGAGGGAGCGAGGTTCAAGCAAGTAGAGTGATACCGCTTCGGATTCGCCCCGCCGGTTAGTCAAGTCTCTTTATAATGTCGACTTCATTGGCTGAGGAGGAGGGTTCATGATTTCTCGCCGGCGATTTCTCGAACTTGGGAGCGTGACGGCTGGTGCTGCGGTTGCGTCGCGGTCGTTCGCGGCGAATGGTTCTGCTGAAAACAGCGATGTAGCTTCCCTGCCGCCGTCGATCGCCCGGCTGCAGTCACGCCAGAGCGAAGCACAGCCCATTACGGTGGAGGAGCGCGCAGGAAGGCAGGAACGCGCACGCCAGCTGATGTCTGAGAATTCGCTCGATGCCATCCTCGTCATGGAGGGCACGTCGCTGCGGTATTTCACTGGCATGCGCTGGTGGGGTGGCCAGCGGCTGTTTGCGTTCGTGTTGCCGGCGAAAGGCAAGGCGTTCTACGTTTGTCCAGCCTTTGAGGAGGGACGGGCACGGGAACAGATTGCTCGTGCTCCGGATGGTGATCAGCCGGATGTGCGCGTCTGGCAAGAGGACGAGAGTCCTTATGTGCTGGTGGCGCAGGGATTGAAAGATAGGTCGATCGGCACGGGAAAGCTTGGGATTGAAGAGACCATCCGCTTTGTGTTTTCCGACGGAATCGCTAAAGCCGCATCGCAGGTCACGATCACGAGCGCGACTCCGGTGACTGCCGATTGCCGCATGATCAAGAGTGCGCACGAGATCGCGCTGATGCGGCTGGCTTCGCAGGTCACTCTGTCGGTTTACGAAGCCGTGTATCGCGCGCTCCATGCCGGCATGACTCAGCAGGATGTTGGAACGCTCATTGACAAAGCGTACGAGCGTGCGGGATTTCCTGGCGAAGCCAGCGTGATGGTCGGCGAATTCACCGCGTTTCCCCACGGATCGAGAACGCCGCAAGTTTTGCGCGAGGGCTCGATCGTGATGATCGATGATGGGTGCACGGTCGAGGGATATCAGTCGGACATTACGCGGACCTTTGTGCTCGGGAAAGCATCGGACAAGATGAAACAGGTGTTCGAGATTGTGCATCGGGGGCAGGCCGCAGCGCTCGCGGCGGCGAGACCAGGAGTCGAGTGCGGCACGATTGATGCGGCAGCACGAAGAGTGATTACTGATGGCGGCTATGGTCCTGACTACAAATATTTCACCCATCGCCTTGGACACGGTCTGGGCATGGATGAGCACGAGTGGCCGTATCTGGTGCGCGGGAATCGAGCGCGCTTGCAGGCGAATATCACGACCAGCAACGAGCCGGGGATTTATATTCGCGGGGAATTCGGTGTCCGGCTGGAAGATGACATGCACATCACTGAGAACGGCGCCGAATTGTTCACACCGCAGAGTCCGTCGATCGAGGAGCCGTTCGCGTAGATTCTCGTCCAATCTGAATTCGGTGCTGAGGGCTGGTAAAGTCAAATTCCCCACCCTGTCGCGGAAGAAGCGATAAGGGTGGGGCAACCCGGTCCGAACTCCCCCACCCTAGCCGCAAAACGCCGGACAAGGGTGGGCGCCTCACATTCATCACCAGGTCAGTTTGCTCAGGTACGCGTAGCTTTCGGTGATGCTTTGAAACGGATTCTCGGGCTTGTCGTGCTCGACGATGTAATGCTTGATGCCGGCTTTGTCGGACTGGGCGAAGATCTTCTTCCAATTGATCACACCATGGCCGACCGCAGTGAGGTCTACGCTGTCGCCGAAGTTCTGGCCGCCGGCCTCGCTGACTTTGGGCAGCTTCTTGACGTCTTTCACGTGAACTAGCGGGAAGCGTCCAGGATACTCGTTGAAGTATTTGAAAGGATCGCCGCCGCCGACGGTGATCCAGCAGAGATCCATTTCCATCTTCACCAGATGTGGATCGCATTCCTTCAGCAGCATGTCGTAGGGCATCACGCCATTCACGGGAAGAAATTCGAACCAGTGGTTGTGATAGGCGAACTGGAGGCCGGCTTTCTTGGTTTGCTCCCCGCAGTGATTGAACTTTTCCGACGCCTGCTTCCAGATGTCGGGAGATTTTCTCAAGTCTTCCGGAATCCATGGGCAGACGATGTATTCGATGCCGATCGTTTTCGAGGCTTCGATGACGGAGGGAAACTTTTCGTCGAGTTCGTCGTATTGCACGTGTGTCCCGGGAGCAGTCAGGCCGTTTTTATCGAGGACGGCGCGGACCTGTTGCGGAGTACGGCCGAAATATCCGGCGAATTCCACTTCTTTGTAGCCGATGGAGGCGACCTTGGCGATAGTGCCGTCGAAGTCGGTTTGCATCAGGTCGCGCACCGTATAGAGCTGCACGCCGACTTTATGAATCCGGTGGGTTCCGGCAGCGAATCCGAATCTACTGGTGAGAAGAGTGGCGGCGCCGACTGTGCCGGCCGTCTCGAGGAACGTGCGGCGATTCATTGCATGAAAACTCATGACGCGTGTGATCCTCCGGAGGAATGAAAAACCGGGAGAATTATACTGCTTGCTTTAGGTCCGTCGACCACAAGGCAGTCACAAATCAGGGCTTGGAAACCCGCAAATTATTCGTGACCGAGAAAATCCCCGGAACCGTGTTGGCGCGCAAGCCGGCGAGGTTCTTATCGCCCTCGTTGTCGACCACGCCTTCGAGCCAGACGTGTCCGCCTTTGACGACGATGCGGATGGGTTTCAGCACGCCAAGAGCGTATCTCTGCAGCGCGGGATATCCGTAGATGGCGCGGAACAGACGGATGCGGAGGCGGTCATCCATGGGCGATGGCGGCAGGATTTCGATTTGATTGATGACTTTCTCGACGCCTTCAATGTGTTTGACGGCATTCTCGGCGTCTGATTTCGTCACCGGCCTTACGACTTGCCCGATCAGCGTGACGTCATAGCCGTTTACTTTGTAGGCGAGATAGTCGAATACGCCGACGTAGGGAAGCATCACCAGTTCGTCGCGCACTTCGCGCTGGATACGTTCCTCGGCGCGAGCAGAGGGTTCCCGCTGCGCGTCCTGGGCGAAGGTCAGGGTGCAGAGGGTAAAGAGGCAGGTCCACAGCAGGCAATGTTTTCGCATTGTTGTCTCCAAGATGAACAATTTCTCGCAGAACGCCCCAGAGACCCGAAAGCAAGTTTACTCCGGAAGTTCACCGTGGTGAATCAGCGAGACCAAAAGGTGCTGGCCCAATTTCAAGATATGACTGAAACTGGGTCCCAAACGTGGCGTCATCCCGGGCGTAGCCGGTTTTCGGGCGAAGCGAGGGACCTCGCGTGAAGTTCAGCGGATCCTCGCGAGATCCCTCGTCCCGGTCGTGAAAGCGCGTGCCTTCGGGATGAGACCTCACCAAAACGCCGAAATTGAAGTGATCCATTGCCAGACGCGCTTCTGCCGCGGGGCGGACTCCTCGACTGCGCTGGCGCAGGCTGCCTTTACTCTTACGGGATCGCGTTGAGGTTCAGGATCATTCCGTCGGCTGCAACCGAGTTTACGCGAACGTCAGCGCAGTTGTTAACGATGCAGTCGGCACCTGCCTCGCGCAGCTCGTGCTCGGTAGCGGTCGTGCGGAAGGCGATCACCTTCGCGCCGGCGGATTTACCGGACCGAATTCCGGCGGGCGCGTCTTCAAAAACAACACAGCCGGAGGCGGGGAATCCCAGAAGCGACGCGGCTTTCAGGTAGGGCTCGGGATCGGGCTTGCCATGGACGATATCGGTGGACGTGATGAATTTCTTCGGAACGGGTAAGCCAGCACGTCTGATGCGAACCTCGGCGAGTGCGCGTGTGCAGGAAGTCACGATGGTCCAGCGAGTCGGAGGGATGCTCGCCAGCAAATCGAGCACGCCGGGGAGAGGAACAACACCGTCGAGGTCTTCGATTTCCCAGCGCTCGACGATGCGGTTCTCCGCTTCATGATCCGCGTTGGGAAGAAGTTCGCGAATCGTGGTGAGGCTCGGCCGGCCGTGCGCACGGGCGACGGTGTCTGCGGGATCGAATCCGTGATCGAGGGCCCACCGCGTCCAGACGCGGGCTACGGCTGGAGTGGAATCGATAAGGACCCCATCGAGATCAAAGAGCAGGGCCGAAGCATGAAGTTGATGCATTGGCTACCAGGTCCTGCGCATGGGATGAGCTTCGGTGTTGAAGACGTTTTTGCTCAAGTCGAGGGTGGCCGGCGGAGAAAAGAGTAGATACAGGTATTTCAGAGTTTCCGCGAGAAAGAAGCTTTCCATTTCATCTTTCTTGGTCTTCTTTTTTACGTCGCTCAGAGCCGCAAAAGCGACCTCGGTGCGACAGTACTTCATCAGGCTATCGAAAAACACTTTTCCCATTTCGCGATATCGCGCGTCGCCGGTGAAACGATAAAGATAAAAAGCCGACTCGATGATTTCCGGACGCAACTCATAGCCGTTATAGGCAATCTTCATCGTTTTGTAATTGATGGCCTCGGGCTCAATGCCATACAAAGTCCACATCTTATAGGCCGAGTCTTCGAGTTTGCGTGCGCGCTCGAGATCGCCGGAAAGCGCCAGAGTTCCGGGAAAGAACGCGGCCAGCGCTTCGAAATCCGTGCCGGTGCGGGCCCCCGTGTTCATGTTGGCCTCGCCGTACCAGAACCCGGTCGGTGCCTCGTCAGCAACATATTTGTTGACCGAGTCGATGGTTGAATTCCACATGCGTTTGCAATCTTGATCGTCGAACAAGATCGAGGCTTTCAGCAGGTATTCGTAGTAGGAATCAATACCGCCTCCGATGTGGCTGACGGGGTCGCTCCATTTTCCGGTTTTCACGTTGATGCTCGATCCGACCAGCCCGATCGAAGAACGGCGGTTGTAAAGTTCCACCAGCGCGCGTTTTGCCTTGTCGTAATAAACCGTCTTGCCTGTCAGTTTGCTGAGCGTGCCGAACTCAATCAGCAGAGTTCCGATCTCCGCTGGATTGGTTTCTTCGCCGCGCACCGCGCCGGTTTTCAGATTCACGTAAACGTAGGGCATTCCGGTGGGCGAATTGAAGGCTGGGAGCAGCCGATTGCCGAGATCATCGGCCAGAGCCAGCAAGCGCTTGTCGCCACTCAGCTGATAGCTGCTAAGTAATCCCCCCAGCATGCGGATCGTGATTTCGAAATTCTTGACGTAGATGTCGCGGTCAAACGAAAGATTGGCCGCGATGTAGTCGCGCGTCTTGGCCGCGTCATCGTTAAGGCCCATGAGCATCATGGTGTCGAGCGCGTCGACTGGAGTCATCAGCAACGACTGTGCGTACCAATCGTGGTAGCTATGGCTGAGCGGCTTCAAGTCGTCGTGTCCCCAGGCATATTGCTTGTATCCTTCCCAAGCGTGCTGGAATTCCTGACGAACACGCTCGGCCATTTGTGCATCCGTGGCTGACGTAATATCGGGCGATAGCGATGCGCGGGGGCTTAAAAGATTCCCCTCGCTTGTTGGCTTAACTCTTTGGGCAATCGAAGCCGGTGAGATTACCGTGAGCAAAATACCAATGGCGATGCTGGTTCGGAGAATGGTTCTGGAATTCATCACGGCAGGATTGTAAATGAAGGACGTTCCCTGAACCGCCGCACCAGGGAAACTCTAACAATGGCAAAAAAGACAGGGCCGCGAGAAACCCCCGCAGCCCTGGAGCATTCGAAGTCAGGATTGAACGATTTTCTCCAGCGCCGAACGGTTACGGATGACCAGCGTCGACCCTTTGAGCTGCAGTAGTTGCTTCTTTTTGAATTCCGAAAAGAGGCGGCTGACCGTCTCGCGGGTCGTACCAATGATCTCGGCAATCTCTTCGTGCGTCAGCGTGAGCTTCACCTGAGCGGCGCCTTGACCTTGCGTAACCTTGGTCGACCACGAGAGCAGCAGCTTGGCGAATTTTTCTGAAGGGGATGTCGCCAGTCCGAGCGTCCGGATCTCCTCGTACGCTGTGTAATAATTCCGGCTTAGCTGTTCCGCAACGCGTAAGGCGACCTCTCCGTATTCTTTCAAGAACTGCAACAACGACTCGCGGGGAATAAAGTTGGCCTGGCCGGGTTCCATCATCTCGGCTGTTACTTCGTAGGGACGATTGGAGACCACGGCATTGAGACCGAGCACATCGCCGGCTTCGGAAAGCTTGGTGATAATGGTCCTTCCTTCGCGAGAAGATGTGGAGAGTTTCGCTTTTCCAGTGCAGAGCAGGAAAACTCCGCGGGGCTGCTGCCCCTCAATGAACAGCATCGCTCCTTTAGGATAGACGGCGGTGGATTTGATTTCGTTAAGATGTTGGGCGGCGTGCACGGAGAGATTGCAGAAAAGATGTTCTTCTCTTACCGCGCAGGTAAGACAGTTATCAAGAATATTAAGACCGTACGGGGCGCGCATTTGCACCTTCCTGAGCGCATTGTAGCACTCGGTTTGAGGTTGTGATCGAGGTCACCAGGGCACGTGATTCGAGGCATATTCCGCTCACAGACGCGCGTAGAAAACTGGATCACAATAGTGGTGGTGTCGGCAAAAATCGCTCTTCGCGGTGCTTTGACCTTATGAAAAAATGGGTTGTTTCCTGAATCGAGGGAAGTCTTCCTGTGAGCCAGTTATCGCTAGCCTCGGTGCCGTTGCCATCCGACCTGCTCAATTCGGCAAGGACGCGGGCGTGTGGTTCGCTTGAGTCGTTTTTTCTCCCGCGTTCAGCGGCGGTGATCGGAGCCACTGATCGGGAAGGAACTGTGGGCCGCAATTTGCTTTCGAATCTGCTCGAAAGTAAGTCTCCCATCAAAGTTTTTGCCGTGAATCCGGCGCACGATGAAGTGCTGGGATTGAAGACATGCAAACATGTTGCAGATATCAAAGGGGGAGTCGATCTGGCGTTGATCGTGACGCCCGCCGTCACGGTTCCGAAAATTATCGGTGAGTGCGTCGATGCGGGAGTGAAATCGGCGGTCGTGATTTCCGCCGGTTTTCGCGAGCAAGGCTCCGCGGGCGCGCGTCTCGAAGAAGAGATTCAACAGCACCTTCGCCGCGGATCACTGCGCTTGCTCGGCCCCAACTGCATGGGATTCATGAATCCCACGATCGGCTTGAATGCGACATTTTCGCGATTCATGCCACAGCAAGGCAGCGTCGCATTTCTAAGCCAGAGCGGCGCGCTGCAAACGGCGATTCTCGATTGGAGCCGGCGCGAGCACGTCGGCTTCAGCGCGATCGTTTCGACGGGATCGATGCTCGACGTGGGCTGGGGCGACTTGATCTATCACTTCGGCGACGATCCGCATACCAAAAGCATTCTGGTCTATATGGAGTCGGTGGGCGATGCGCGGTCATTTCTTGCGGCCGCACGCGAGATTGCGTTGAGCAAGCCGATTATTCTGATCAAAGTGGGGCGATCGGCAGCGGCTACGCGCGCTGCAGCTTCGCACACCGGCGCGCTGACGGGAAGTGATGAAGTTTTCGACGCAGCCATTCGACGGTGCGGTGGGTTGCGCGTGCAGAATATTGCCGACCTGTTTTATATGGCGGAAGTGTTGAGCAAGCAGCCGCGTCCGCGCGGGCCAGGGCTGGCGATTGTCACAAACGCAGGTGGGCCGGGAGTGCTCGCCACCGATGCGCTCATCGCGACCGGAGGAGAACTGGCCGCGCTCTCGAGTGAAGCGTTGCACGCGCTGGATGAGTTTCTTTCCCCGTACTGGAGCCACTCGAATCCGGTGGACGTGCTGGCCGACGCCGATCCAGAACGCTTCGTCAAGGCGGTCGACATCGCGCTGAAAAATTCCGCCACCGATGGGTTGCTGGCAATCGTGGCGCCGCAGGGACTTGCCGATCCTACGCAAGTTGCCGAACGCATGACGGCGTATGCGCGCAGCTCCGGTAAGCCGGTCATCGCCAGCTGGATGGGTGCAGATGATGTAGCCAAGGGAACCGCAATTCTGAATGCTGCCGGCATTCCGACATTTTCTTATCCCGATACGGCGGCGCGTGCGTTCACTTACATGTGGCGTTACACCTGCAATCTGCGTGGGCTATATGAAACTCCGGCGCTGGTCGAGGGCCCCGAACGAACCGACAACGATGAGAGGAAGCTTGAAGAATTCGTGCGAACAATGCGCGCTAGTCGGCGCAGTACGCTCAACGAATTCGAATCGAAAGCGCTTCTCGCGCATTACGGAATTCCGGTGGTGGAGACGCGCCCGGCCGAAAGCGAAGGGGAAGCCATAGCGCGCGCGGCGGAGATCGGCTATCCCGTCGTTTTGAAAGTTCTTTCGCATACGATCGCGCATAAGACGGACGTCGATGGCGTCCGGCTGCGGCTGGAGAATGCCGAGCAGGTCCGAGATGCGTTTCGCGCGATTCAGGTTTCGATCGCGGAAAGGGCCAGGGCGGAAGATTTCGCCGGAGTGACGGTGCAGCCGATGATCCAGCGCGATGGCTATGAGCTGATGGTGGGCAGTAGTGTCGATGAGCAGTTCGGGCCGGTGATTTTATTTGGATCGGGCGGTGTCATGGTCGAAGTCTATGGCGACCGCGCTCTCGCCTTGCCTCCCCTGAACACCACGCTTGCGCAACGTTTAATGGAACAGACGCGAATCTATGCCGCGCTGAGAGGCGTGCGTGGACGTAAGCCGGTGAGTCTCGCAAGGATCGAGGAATTGCTCGTGCGCTTCAGCCGGCTCGTGATCGAGCAGCCGTGGATTAAGGAGATCGACATCAATCCTCTGCTGGCCACGCCTGAACACGTGCTGGCGCTCGATGCGCGGGTCGTGCTGCATGATCCTACGCTGTCGGCAGCGTGCTTGCCACGTCCGGCGATCCGGCCCTATCCGGCGCACTACATCCGCGAATGGAATTTGGATGGCGGTCCGGTCACGATTCGACCCATTCGTCCGGAAGACGAGCCGCTCATGGTGCGCTTCCACGAAACACTTTCAGAACGGAGCGTGTATCTGCGCTATTTCTTTTCGCTCAGTCTGAGCGCGCGAGTCGAGCACGACCGGCTGGTGCGGATCTGCTTTGCCGGCTACGGTCGCGGGTTCGCGCTGGTCGCGGACCGCGTGAGCCCGGCAACCGGCGAGCACGAAATTCTGGGAGTGGGACGATTTACCGCCATCAATGCCGTGGAGGCCGAAGTCGCGGTGTTGGTCACCGATCGCTGGCAGAGACGTGGAGTAGGAACGGAACTGCTCACCAGTGTGGCACATGTGGCGCGCTCCGAGAATTTTCAGCGGCTCTCGGGCGAGATTCTGCGGGAAAATCTCGCGACGCAGGCGGTGTTCAGGAAGGTGGGATTCACGCTAAAGCCAATGGAAGATCCGTCTTCGGTCATGGCTCGAATGGAGCTGTGGCAGAAGTAGACGTAGTCCGGCGCCATTTTTCTACCGCGCCAGCGTGTACATCGCGATGAAGAGGACACAGAACGCCGTCGCATGCTTTACTTCACCCCAGCCCAGGCGGCGCACGATGAGCGGCCCCGGTTCCTGCACAAAATAAAACCATCCCCGGAATAGGAGCGGAGCAAAGGCAAGCGAAACAATCGCCGGCAGCAAGCGTGACATGCAAGCAAGCGTAAGAACTGCCGTCATCAGAGCCTGGCCCAAGGCAAATGCCCAACCATGGGCCAGCTTGGCCCGGAAGCCTTCAATTTTCGCCGTGTGCAAACGGAGCTGCACATAGTGGATCTGATCGCCGGCGAAGAGAATATTCGCGATCCACAGCATCCAAGCCGTTGCGTTGAAATTTCCGGTAATCACGTAGTACGCGGCGGGAGCCGTAGCCGTAAGTCCGATCGTTCCCACCATCTCTGCCCACATGCGTGCGCCCCGTCCAAGCCTTTTGATCAGGGCCTGCGCGATAAACGCTGCCGCAGCCACAGCTCCAAGCGGCCAGAGGTCCGAATTCTTGCCCGCCCAGAGCAGCGCGCACAGAGCCAGTGCCGCAATCGCGCCCAGGAGGGCGATTGCCAGCTTTACGGTTCGTGCTTCTTCGCTGGTTTGGGCGCGCATGGCGGATGTTCCCAGCAGGCTTTCCGCCGGAGTTCGCAACCAGAACAAGGCCAGCGCCGCGGCTGACAAAAGAATGAGAGGGAAGATGTGGCTGCATTGGCGAAAGGCCACGCCCGCTCCAGTGATTATCGGAACAATCAGCAATCCCCACGCGCCGTACTCGCGCGGAATGATCAGAGCGCGATGCCGCTCGCGGCGGGCTTTCTCGCTGGCCGTTGGCGAGGCTTCGACGTTCTCGAAATTCAAAGGCCCCACCCTCTCGCTAACAGCGCGAGAAGAACGGGTCAACCACTGTGGCGAAACCAGATGTATTTTCGATGACATCATCGCCATCCTACCGGGTGAACGTGCTGCATACCCTTGACCGCGCGCATGTATTGTGCGCGCTCGAACGCTCCGGGATCCGGGCACTTCAACTGGCTCAAGCTGCCCTGCATCTGCGCCACCGACTCGTATTCATGCTCCTCGATCCAGTCCCGCAGTTCGCGCTCGACGTGCCGAAGATGATTAATCCCATGCCTCATCAGCGCGGACGACAACATCGTGACATTCGCGCCCACCATGAGCAGCTTGATTACATCTTCGGCGTTGTGCACTCCGCCCGTCGCCGCGAGGCTGGCTTTTATGCGGCCATACAAAATGCCGACCCAGGTCAGCGGCAGGCGCAACGCCTGCGGCGTGCTCAACAAAACATTGGGACGAATCTCCAGGGTTTCCAAATCAATGTCCGGCTGATAGAAGCGGTTGAAGAGCACCAGACCGTCAGCCCCGGTTGCGTCGAGTCGGTGCGCCATATTCGCGAGGTTGCTGAAAAACGGGCTCAGCTTCACCGTAACCGGAATCGTAACCGTAGACTTCACGGCGCGCAGGATTTCCAGATACGTCTTCTCGATGTCTTCTGCCGTCATTTTCGCATCGGTGGGAATGGAATAAATGTTGCACTCGATCGCGTCTGCACCGGCGCGTTCCATCTCGGCCGCGAACTTCGTCCATCCGCCAAGGGTTGATCCATTCAGGCTTGCGATGATCGGGATACGGGCCGCCGCTTTTGCCTTGCGGATGTGATCCAGATATCCCTCCGGGCCAGTATGAAACTCGCTTGGCTTCGGAAAATAGGTGAGCGACTCGGCAAAGCTCTCGCTTCCGGCCGCCATGTGATAATCGAGATCGAGTTCCTCTTGCCGCAGTTGCTCTTCAAACAGCGAATACAGAACCACCGCCGAAGCGCCCGCTTCCTCCATGTGGCAGATGCTTTCCACATCGCGCGATAGCGGCGATGCCGAAACAACCAGCGGAGACCGCAGCCGCAGCCCGAGATACTTTGTGCTCAGATCAACCATCCCATCCTCCATTCCCGCCCTGAGGGTGTCCCACCCCTGTTCCGCCTGATTTTTACGGGACGGAGTGGGGATTTTGCTTTTCCCTACGCAGAGGTTAGTCGGCACGTATCAACGTGCCGGAGTCTTCTCCGCCGGCTCCTTGGTTTCCGCCGGTGTATCCTTGCGCGCCGCCAAATACTCATACATCCGGAACCGCCTCTCCACGTCCTGCTGCGCCAGTTTCCACAACCGCTCCGCCTCGTGCGGATTGCTCTTGGTCAGCATCTTGAACCGCGTCTGCTGCAGCAGATACTCCTGCACCTTCCGCGACGGAGCCCGCGAATCGAGCACCAGCGGATTCTCACCCGCTGCGGTCCGCTCCGGATTGTAGCGATAGAGCAGCCACTGTCCGGATTCCGTAGCGACTTTCTGGTCGCTCATCGCGGTAGTCATGTCAACTCCATGCGCGATGCAAGACGCATACGCGATGATGATGCTCGGTCCGTCATATGCCTCAGCCTCGAGAAACGCCTTCAATGTGTGCTCATCCTTCGCACCCATTGCCACGCTCGCGACATAGACGTTGCCGTAAGTCATGGCCATCATCCCAAGATCTTTCTTCGGACCCTGCTTTCCGCCTGCTGCAAATTTCGCCACGGCTCCGCGTGGCGTCGATTTAGAAGCCTGCCCGCCGGTATTCGAATAGACTTCGGTGTCGAGCACAAGGATGTTTACATTGCGTCCGCTGGCCAGCACGTGATCGAGGCCGCCGTACCCGATGTCATAGGCCCATCCGTCACCGCCGACGATCCAGACGGATTTCTTGACCAACATGTCAGCGAGAGCAAGCAGTTGCTTGGCTTCAGCTGAGTTCAGCTTGTGCAGCCGTTCTTTCAGAACGTCCACGCGCTGCCGTTGCTCGAAAATATCGGCTTCGTCTTTCTGCGGCGCATTCCGAAGCGCCGTCACCAGATCGTCGCCGACCTGGCTGCCGAGCTTCTGCAGAAGCTCGCGGGCAAACTCGGTTTGCTTGTCGATGGAGACGCGGAAGCCTAATCCGAATTCTGCGTTGTCTTCAAACAGGGAATTCGACCATGCCGGCCCCCGGCCATGGGCGTTTTTCGCCCAGGGGGTGGTCGGCAAATTCCCGCCATAAATCGACGAACATCCGGTCGCATTCGCCACAATGGCGCGATCGCCGAAGAGCTGTGAAACCAGCTTCACATAAGGGGTTTCGCCGCATCCCGAGCAGGCGCCGGAGAATTCGAATAGCGGCTCCTGAATCTGCTGCTGGCGAATGTTGGTAACTTTGATCTTTCGGCGATCGAGGTCGGGGATCTTCAGGAAGAACTCCCAGTTCTCGCTCTCGGGGGCGCGCAGCGGAGGCTGCGGCACCATGTTGATGGCTTTCAGCCGCGCCTCGCTCTTGTTCTTGACCGGGCAGACATCGACGCAGACACCGCATCCGGTGCAATCTTCGGGCGCGACCTGGATCGTGTACTTCATTCCATGAAATTCCTTGTCGCGCGCATCGCACGATTTGAACGTCGCCGGCGCGCCTACCAATTCTTTGCTGTCGTAGACCTTGATCCGGATCACGGCGTGCGGGCAGACCATGGCGCACTTGCCGCACTGGATGCAGATTTTCGTGTCCCACTGCGGAATTTCGAGCGCCAGGTTGCGCTTCTCCCATTGCGAAGTTGCCGTGGGAAAAGTGCCGTCGCAGGAAAACGCGCTGACGGGCAGATCGTCGCCCTTGCCGGAATAGATCGTGCCCAGCACCTCGCGCTCGAAGCTTGGCGCGCCAGGGAACACTCCCGGGATTTCGATCTGGCTGGTCGCGCTCACAGGAACTTTCACTTCGAATAAATGCGCCACTGTCTCATCCACGGCGCGCATATTCTTCTGCACGACCTCTTCGCCCTTGCGGCCGTAGGTGTGGCGGATGGATTCACGGATCGCCTCAATGGCCTCATCGCGCGGCAGAACTTTCGAAATCGCGAAGAAGCAGACCTGCATGATGACGTTCATGCGCGATCCCATGCCGGTATCGCGCGCGACCTTATAAGCGTCGATCACGAAGAATTTGGCTTTCTTCTCGATCAGTTGCTGCTGCACCGCACGCGGCAGGTGATTCCAAACTTCATCTTTGCCGTAGGGACTGTTGAGCAGGAACACGCCACCCTCGACCAGCGAACTCAGCATGTCATAGCGCTCGAGGAATATCCACTGATGGCAGGCCACGAAATTCGCCTTCGAAACCAGATAGCTGGATCGAATCGGTTGCGGCCCGAAACGCAGATGCGACACGGTCATCGCGCCCGATTTTTTCGAATCGTAGACGAAATATCCCTGCGCGTAATTGCTGGTATTTTCGCCAATGATTTTGATCGAGTTCTTGTTCGCGCCCACTGTGCCATCTGCGCCGAGCCCGTAGAACATGGCGCGAACCACCGTTTCCGGTTCGGTCGAGAAATGCGGATCGTACTCAAGACTGGTATGGCTGACATCGTCGTTGATGCCGATTGTGAAATGATCTTTCGGCTCTTTCTGCTTCAGATTGTTGTAAACCGCTTTCACCATCGCCGGTGTGAATTCCTTGGATGACAATCCGTAACGGCCGCCAACAACCACCGAAGCTGATTTGAGCTTGCCGAATCCAAGCTTTTGTCCTTCATGAAATGCATTCACCACATCGAGATACAGCGGTTCGCCGATCGCGCCCGATTCCTTCGTGCGATCCAGCACCGCAATCTGCCGCACCGTTGCAGGCAGAGCTTCGATGAACGACTTCACGCAGAACGGGCGGTACAACCGAATTTTCAAAAGTCCAACTTTCTCGCCATGCGCATTCAGATATTCAACCGCCTCGTGCGCGACCTCCGCGCCCGATCCCATCATCACAATCACACGCTCCGCATCGGGCGCGCCCACGTAGTCGAACAGCCGATATTGCCGTCCAACGACTTCGGCGAATTTGTTCATGACGGCCTGCACCTTCGCTGGAGCCGCGTCGTAAAACGGATTCGCCGTCTCGCGAATCTGGAAGAAGACATCGGGATTCTGCGCCGTTCCGCGAATCACAGGGTGATCCGGCGACAGCGCCCGCTGCCGATGCTCGATCACGCGATCCATGTTGATCAGCGCGCGAATATCGTCGTCGGTGAGCATCTCGATCTTGTTGACTTCATGCGACGTGCGGAATCCGTCGAAGAAATGCAGGAAGGGGATTCGTGTCTCCAGCGACGCAGCATGTGCAATCAGGGCCAGATCCATCGCTTCCTGAACCGAATTCGAGCACAGCATCGCGAAGCCAGTCGTGCGGCAGAACATCACGTCGGAGTGATCGCCGAAGATCGATAGAGCATGAGTCGCGACGGTGCGCGCCGAAACGTGGAACGCCGTTGGCGTCAGTTCGCCGGCAATCTTGTTCATGTTCGGGATCATCAGCAGCAATCCCTGCGACGCCGTAAAGGTTGTAGCCAGCGATCCCGTCTGCAACGCACCATGTACCGCGCCCGCAGCTCCGCCCTCGCTCTGCATTTCGATCACATGCGGCACGCTGCCCCAGGCATTGGGAATCGACTGGGACGCCCACTCGTCCGCCCACTCGCCCATCGGCGACGACGGCGTAATGGGATAAATGGCGATCACCTCGCTGGCACCGTAAGCGACATGCGCGACCGCCTCGTTGGCGTCCATGGTCTTAAACTTGCGTTTCATTGACTTCCCCCATTCCAGAGTCGTACAGCTGCCACCGAGGTGGCCCTGAGATACCCCTAGAATGCCGGATGGGGGGTGTGGATGTCGGAGCGTAGATTCACAGGTCGACGTGACTGGAATCACAGTTATTGAGCAACGCCTTTGAACAGTGCAGCTTGCCGGCCCCCTTTGCCAGCCAAAACTTTCGGGCGTACCATACTTTGACTTCACCGCAGGCACGGACTTGGGGACAGAAGCTTAGGAAATGGCGCGGTCGTGCCAGCAATCGCAGCACCACCAAATCGTTTCAGGAGGATGACAATTGAGCGAACACTACCACGATGCCGGAGATCTGCGGCTTCTCAAAGATATGGGTAAACTCGCGCCCGCGGAATTCAATGCCTGGATGAACCTCGACAAGATCGTCGGCCGCGAAGACGGCGCCATTCCGCGCAAATACCGCGAGCTGATCGCTTTGGCGGTTGCCTGCACGACGCAATGTCCGTACTGCATCGAGGTTCACAGCAAAGCGGCGAAAAAAGCTGGTGCATCGCGCGAAGAGATCACGGAAAGCGCGCTTCTGGCGGCGGCTCTCCGAGCCGGAGGAGCAGCGACGCACGGTGCCATGGCGCTGAAATTCTACGATCAAGGGTGAGAATCAGGGGGTAGAGATCAGAGGTCAGGATCGCACCGTCCTAGTTCGGTTTGGCAATATGCTTCTGCAGCTGCGCGATCTGCGCCCGCAGCAGTTCCGCGTTCTGGCCGTCGGGGATGTACGAAAGGCAATGGCGCAAGTGAAGTAGAGCGGCGGCGTAATCGGCCCTTCTCGCCAGAATCACCGCAAGCAGTTGTTCGCCGTTGCGAATGTTGTGCAGTGGATCGATTGCCAGCAGTTGGTTGGCGCTGTTTTCGGCAGCATCGAGGTTACCCACCTGCAGATTGGACAAAGCGCTGTAGTACCAGATATGCATCGTGCCCTTGGGAGCGAGTTGCAGATAATGGGTGACACTTGCCAGCGCACCCGGCCAATCTGACTGCTGCACTGCGAGTTCAGCGAGTTGCTCGTAAGGAGGCACAAAAGCGGGGTCGGCAGCCGCCGCTTTTCGCAAACAGACCTGCGCTTCGTGGGGATTCGAAAGCAACTGCAGAGTGCCGAGCCGATACCAGGCCTCGGCGAAACCCGGATAGACGCGGACTGCCGCTTCTAATTCTCGTCGCGCGCGATCCGGCCTTCCGGCAAGCATTTCCTCACCGGCTTTACTCCAGTGCTCAGTAGCACTCGGTGGCGCCGACTTGCTGGTGGCGCTTACCGCCGTGCCGCGCGCCGCAAATGCGCGCGTGAGCGTGATGGTGCCGACCTCGGGAGTATCGCGGAGATTGCGTTCCGTGATCGTCACCGTGGAAGAATTGAAGCCTGCCAGGGTCCCTTCCAGAATGCATCCCTCGAAGTGCACCTTCATCTGCCGCTCGCGGTCGCCGAGCTGGCTGAGTTCTCCGGAAATGCGGCTGGGAAGAATTGCGAACTGTCCTTTGGAATCGGTTTCCGCCGTATAGGCAGGTTTTCCATCGCAAGCAACAGTGACCACGATCGGATCCCAGGGAAGCAACTCGCCTTGGACCACGACCTTCCCCAACAATGCTCCCCCGGCGCGGTCCTGTTCCGTCATTCCGCTCCAGTACTCATATAGGCCGGTATCTTGAATGGAGTCGGGGCGCGCAACGACCGGGTTGGGATTGTGGGTGTGTGGGGGCGATAGCGTAACCTGGGCGCGCGCTGAAATACTGACAGGGATCAACGCTAGGAGGGCCGGTCCGAACCACTGTTTCGTGAGCATGGACGACCTCGCCGGGAGCAAACCGTTGCTCGAATCTCGCTTGAGAACAAACCGCGTGAATCTACCGGAAAAGGAACCCTGGATACTCGAACCCTGGAGCAAGTATACAATCCCTGGCAAATTTGGTTGTCATTGCCGCGCAAGGTAGATCGACCCGAGGTTGTTGCCCCACCCGTGTCGCCTTCTGTCCGACATGTGGAATTTGGTTGTGAGTGCAGGCGCCGGGGGGTCTCGGCCAACGCCCTCTAATCCCGCCACCACCAGACCGTGCAACTCGTTGGCTTGTCTCCGGCGCATTCCAGGTACATCTCGCCGTCTGCCGGCACCTTCGACTCCAGCCCAAAGCCTAAGGTTTGCTTCTCACCGTTCTCAAACTTCAAAACGCAGGCCGCGCCGTCATCGACATGCTTGGGATAATGCTCAACCTGGCTGCATGCCAAGTGGGTGCCCTTGGCAATGTGTTTGTGTGCAATTACATCAGGCTTATTGGGATATCCCTGACGGCTCTCGATCGACTGGCTACGCGGAATTCCGGTGCGCGGATATTCCGCTTGCCGGTAATTGGCTTGTGCAAGAGCTCCACAGCAACTCGCAGAAAGAATCGACATCACCATCCAGCGATAGACCCTCATAGTGATCTCCCATACGAAAGTTAGGGACTGACCCCTTACATTGGGGCGGGACCCCAAGTGGAACGCCTCAGGTCGCGACCCTTGCAGTCTTCACCTCTCCGACGTCGCTCGCGGTGGGATGATTCCGATGCGCGGTCCCGCAGGTCTATGGCTGGTAAAGCCAGAGATCGTTCAGAGTACCATCGCCCTGCGTGTCCTGCTGCTCTCCACCAAATAGCCATAGGTTCCCGACAGCGTCAGTCCACGCCACCGCGTCGGTGCGCGATCCGGGGAAATTCGAAGTGCTGGGCGTTCCTTGCATGCCATAGATACCGGCTTGATCAGGGTTAGTATTTCCACCAACCCAGGTCCACATGTTTGTGGACTGGCTGTATTCCCAAAGATCGTTCAACTCATCGCCACCGTACATTTCTCCGCCGTAGAGCCAGAAGTTTCCCTGCCTCTCGCTCCAGCCAATGGCTCGCTCTCGGCCGCCCGGAATGTTCGAAGCGGCCGGAACGCCTTCGGTGCCGTAGACACTGGGCGAGTCGAACGTGGCACTTCCGCTTACCCATGTCCACATGTTGCTGGCAGGGTCGTACTTCCAGAGGTCATTCAGCATGTCCGCGGCGGTCTGACTCCACCCGATTCCCCCAAGAAGCCACAGATCGCCGTTGGGATCGATCCAGGCGGTAACTCTTTCCCGCGCTCGCGGAACATTTGAGGCAGCGGGAACGCCTTGAACTCCATAACTCCCAGTTGCGAGAACTGTGTTGCTGCCGCTCATCCATGTCCAGGTGTTCGCTGTCGGATTAAATTTCCAGAGATCGTTAAGAGGACCGAACGCGCCCTCAGAATCGTACCCGTATCCACCGAACACCCAAAGATTGCCGTCGGAGTCTGCCCATCCGGCAGCGCCGTCCCGTGCTCCCGGGACGTTTGTGACGCTGGGTACGCCTTGCATTCCATACACGCCTACCGAGACTGTGGTCAGGGAGTTCACGTTGCTTCCGCTGACCCATGTCCATGTGCTGTTGGTCGGATTGTATTTCCAGAGATCATTGATGTCGGCAGAGTATTCGCCGAGCGAATCGTACGCGATGCCACCAAAAAGCCAGAAGTTACCGGAACTATCGGTGCAACCGGTGGCGGCTTCGCGAGCGCCGGGAACGTTCGAGGACGAACTCACGCTCTCTGTTCCGTAGACGCCCGGCTGGTTCGGCGCGCTACTTCCGCCCATCCACGCCCACTCACCAGTTGTGACGTCATATTTCCACAGATCATTTCCGAGCGCCGACACTCCAACGCCAGTGAAGGCAATGTTCCCTCCAAAAAGCCAGAAATTCCGATTGTCATCAGTCCATGCCGAGGCGAGTTCCCGCGCCAGGAACATTGCTCGCCGAGGCAACTCCTTCGGTTCCGTAAACACCGCTGGTATTCCAGGTATCACTGCCAGACACCCACGTCCATTCGTTTATGTCTTTAGGTGGAACCGAGAACTTGGCGTTGCCGCTGCCGCAGCTACTGCAAAGGAGAGTAAAGGTAACGAGTGGGATAAATGAGGGAACGATTCGCGGGTGGAACTCCCGTAAGGTCATAGGTTCCTCCGGTTCGCGAACTCAGGATTATACGGCGGTTGTTCACCCCATTTCCCAAGAGGTTGGTCCAAATTCAAAATCCCCCCTTGTCGCACAAAACGCGACAAGGGGGGCAATCTAAGAGACTCCCAACGCCTGACTACGGCCCCACGCCGCCCGTGTGGCAGTCCGCGCAGCTGACTTGCGTCAGATCGCCGATGTCCACCGGATGCTGGAAGGTCGGCGCCGGCGCCGCTGCGCCATACGCGGTGGCTACATCGGACTGCGACATCAGCGTGTGGCACTGATTGCACTCGCGGCTGATCACACGTCCGTCGGTGCTGACGTGCTGGCCGTCGTGGCAGCGGAAGCATCCGGGATAGTAGAAGTGTCCCAGATTGTTGGGATGCGTCTGCCAGTTCAGCTTCATCTCGGGGAAGGTCGTACGCTGGAAAATCTGCTGCACTTCCGTGACTGCATTCCGAATTTCGAGTTGCTTCGTCTTCGCGATCTCCGGATACTTGCTGTCGTAAAAATTCTGCAGTCCGCTGGCGATGGCCTGCTTGGCTTCGTCGGTGGTCGCGTAAGTCGCGGTGAGAACCGTAACCGCCTGTTGCTTGATGAAAGGGAGGGAAGAGTCGATGCGCTGCGCGAGCAGGGACTGATCGACGGCTTCATCCGGCGGGACGTAGATGTGCGTCGGCCGATTGTGGCAATCGACGCAATCCATGTGATGGCGCGGCGCTTTCGCGATCTGCTCCTTCGTCATGGTCGAATCTTTCGCGTAATACTCCGTTACGCGTCCCTGCATGTCTTCGACACGAATGTAAGGAATTACCTGACGCTGGTCGTCCGACGCCACGAAATCGATCTTATTAGCGATGTTCATGTGCCAGTGAATGCCTTCCGGCGCGCCTGTCGCCGGATCGCCGCCGCCGGTCTTGATCAGCATGCGAATCTGCCGAACAGAATTTTTTTCGTCATTGCCGTAATGCGTGAAGACCTTCAGCTGGCCGCCATAGAATTTCTTCGGCCAGTGGCATTGTTCGCAAGTGTCCTGCGCCGGGCGCAAGTTATGCACCGGCGTGGGAATCGGCCTGGGAAACGTATTGAAAGCTGCGGCATAAACCTGCCGCGCCCCCGAAAGTTTTGATTTCACATACCACGTCGCGCCTGACCCCACATGGCAGTCGACGCAAGCCACACGCGCATGGGGTGAGAGTTGATATGCCGTGAACTCGGGATTCATCACCGTATGGCAAAGCTGTCCGCAGAACTGCACGGAATCGGTGAACTCGTAGGCCTTGTAACTGCCGGCCGCGCTGACCACGGCGAACACGACCAGAAAAGTCAGAAACGAGAATACCGCGCTGCGTTGTTTCGGATCGTTCAAATCGATCCGGGGATAAAACTCCGTCGGGTGAACTTTTTTCTTGCGCTCGACCAGGACTCCCAGCAGCATCAGCAGTAGCCCAAGAATCAAAAAAGCCGGCGAAACCATGTAGGCCAGAATGCCGATGTAAGGGCTCGGTTTGCTGCCAATCAGGTCGATTAGAACGAAAAGAAAAATATTGGCAAGCGCAACAATCACCAGCGCCACGCCCGCCAGGCTGATGGGATTGCGCAGCAACATGCGCAACCGGTGCCGTGGCTCTATCGGCTCCGGCGACGATTTCTCATTTTCCATGCTAGACCCCAGTTGTCTCCCGTTCGCCTTCTGCTTCGGACTCGGCTTTGATCGCGGCGTGCGCTTGCTCTAGCGCTTTGCGGTCTAGTCCGTGTTCTTCCTCGTAATGATGCAGCGACATCTTGCCGTCCCACCATGCCCAATTCATGGGATACGCATCGGGATCGAGGAAAACCTGGTAGAAGTGCCAGACCAGAATCGCCAGCGTGGCCAGCACGGCCTCGTAGAAGTGAATCGCGGTGGCGATATCCAGCCACCAGCGTGGCAGATGATTGCCGACCAGAACCTTGGCCCACAATGCCGTCCCCGTCACCGCCATCACGATCATGCCCCATACCAGAGCCCAATATTCAGCCTTCTCGGCGTAATTGAAACGCGCAAACTCCGGCTTGCGTTTGCTGATGCCGAGATAATACGCGAGATTCTGCGAAGCGCCTCGAATATCGTCGAGCGTGGGAACGAGGTCGAGCGCCAGCCGCCGTCCCTCGCGCGTGAGCACGGCGTCGAACAAATGATAAAGGCTCACGGCAATCAGCACGACCGCGGCGATGCGATGCAGCAGCCTGCGCAAATGCTCGCCTAAGCCCAACATGCTATCGAACCACGAGCCGGGGAACTTCAGCGCGAATCCAGTCACGACCAGCACGAAGAAACTCGTCAGCAAGGTCGCGTGCTGCCAGCGGAAGCGCAGCGGCATGCGGGTCACGAAGTCATGCTCGGTCTTCCGCCGGGCTACGACCTTCGCTCGCCAGATGATGAAGTTATGCAGCAGCATGCCGCCGATTACGGCGAAGATCATTCCCAGATAAAAACGGCGGATCCAGCGCACGGCCTTGCTGCCAACGTCTGCGGAGAGCGGAGCATCGACGTGAACTTTCGCCGCGGCAAACTCCGCGTTGGCGCCGGGATGACACTGCCCGCAAGTGTGCGCGAGATTTGCCGGATTGATCGTCGATCGCGGATCGCTCGACGGCAAGATATTGTGTACGCCATGACAGCTGGCGCAATTGGCGACCACTTGCGATCCCAGCCGCGAGGCTAATCCGTGATAGCTGGCCAGATACGTGGACTCTCGCCGGCCCGGCACTCCGAATTCCTGAGACAACCGGACACCCTCGTGGCAGCGCGCACAGGTCGCCTCAGCCACATTCTGGGCGTTTACGGGAGAGTTCGGATCCAAGTGCGATTTGATCGAGTGAATCCCGTGGCAGTCGGTGCAAACCGGCGCCATCCAGTTCCCTTGCGCAATGCCTTGCCCATGGATGCTCGCCTTGAACTCTTTGGCGATGTCCTGGTGGCATTGACCGCAGGTTGAAGGCACATTGAACTTGAAAATCGGAGACTTGGAATCTCTGGCATCGAGAATTTCGTGCGTGCCGTGACAGTCGGTGCAGACCGCCGCTTTTTCCGATCCCGCAGCGACCGCATGTCCGTGAACGCTCTGTTCATACGACGCGACCATCTGCTCGCTTTGGCCGCCATCTTCCATCACAAATTTCTGGCTGTGGCAGGAACCGCAGGTGGCCGGAATATTCGTATGATGCACGCGCGATTTCGGATCGCTTGCCGGCAACAGTTCGTGCGGGCTGCCATGGCAATCGACGCAGGTGGCCGCATGCATCCCACCGGCCACAGCTTTCGCGTGGAAGCTGCGCTCGTAGGCTGCTTCCTCGTCAGCGTGGCACTTAGCGCAAGTAATCTTCTGAGGCGTGGTCTCGTGGACGGGTCCCTTGATATCGTCATGGCAGTCGACGCAGGTGAACATGCTGCCATGGATCGAATCTTTGAACGCCTGCGGGTTCACATACAGGCTGACCGGTTTGCCATTCACATCGTGGGTGAGACTCGAGTCGCCATGGCAGGCAAGGCAATCGTCGGCAGTGGGTTTCGCGGCGGGTTTCCTACCGGCGCCGAGCAGATTGCCCGCCGTAAGCAGCAGGGTGAGAGCGACCCCAGGCGCAAAAAATCTCCGTATTGTTCGCGTGGACATACTCCACCCGCCAATCTTTCAGAATCGACTGATTTTCAACGTCCGCAGACAGCGTACTGGCTCGACTACTACTTGCCTAGCGTGCGGATATAGGCGACCAGTCCCTTGATATCGCTATCCTTCAACTTTTCCCCATACGCCGGCATTCTGGGGGGCTTGCCCTTGGTGATGACTTCCGTCAACTGCGCATCGGTCATTCCCTTGATCTCAGGCGAGGCAAAATCCTTGGTTCCCATCTTGCCGCCCTTGCCATCCGCGCCGTGGCACATTGCGCACTTGGCCTTGTATGTTGACGCGGCATCCTGCGCCGCAGCCGACGCAGTGCAGACTGCCATCACTCCGCAAGTCAGCAAAATTGCCAGGCTCAACCGTAAAGAGAGAAGTTTCACGTTCTTCCTCCAGAGAAGAATTTTCCGCACCATATCACATAACAACGGACGAGTTCGTTGCCGGCATAGCATTTCCAATTCAGGAACGCTCGCCGTCACCCTGATTTTGCGCTTTCCGTTTTGACTGCAGGGCTAGATTCGCATGGGGGGTACGGCGCACCTATGGCATAAGTCACTCCGGCACGTGATGGAAATCACAACACATCGCCGAGATCTCGCGGAAATACAGACAGTTGCAGGGAAACACTGTGAGGAGAAATGCAACTGTGCAACCACATTGTGATTCTGATTACGATTCAGTGTGAAGTGAGTCACTCGTTACCATTTTCAGCAGCGATCCAGAAGCGGGCAAATTCCCGGCCGCGCGGGCCACTCCGCTTACTCATATGTGATTTGAATCACAAAAGTTCGTGACCGAATATACGGAGATTCCCCCGCTCGTCTGCCATGCTAGCGCGAAATTGAGGTGCCCTATGACTCAGGACAATCGCGACATCCTCGACATTCTTAAATTCGAATTGGATTTTCTGCGGGACGGAGGCTATGGTCGTTCGCCGAACAAGCCTTGGCGCGCGCCGTCCATTTTTGAGGACTCGCCGATCTGCCCTAATTTCTGCGATCCTGCCAGGCCGTTTCCCTGCCAGAACTGCCTGCTCGAGCAGTTCGTTCCCGAGAACCGAAAAAGTGAAAGCGTGCCTTGCCGTTTCATCGAGCTCAGCAAAGAAGGGCAGACGGTGCAGGATTTTTATCGCACTGGAAGCCAGATCGAAACCGAAGAGGCCTTGGCTCGCTGGCTGCGCGCCCAAATCGAAAAGATCGAAAAAGAGCGGGCGACGAGCGCGAAAGCCGGCGTCGCCTGAAACGGCTGTTATGCGGGCACGTCTGTACCGTTTTTTGATTCGCGTGGATCTCTATACGAGGAAGCTTCTCTAAAGAGAGGAAATAAAAAGATGAGTAGCGAAGAACACGTCTATCGAGTTGCCGCCTGGTGGACTTCCGGACGCACGGGACTGGCCAAATCGGACTCGGCGCCCAGCGCCATCCACTTCACCGCCCCGACCGAATTCGGCGGTCTGGAAGGCCGTTGGACGCCCGAAGAGCTTCTGCTGGCAGCGATCGCCGGTTGCTACACCACGACTTTGCGGGCCATCGCCGGCACCGCCGAATTCAACTTCACCGATTTGCAGGTGGAAGCCAGTGGCACGATCCGAAAGGCGGAGTCCGGCTACGCATTCAGTCAGATTGTGCTGCGTCCGACTCTGAAAATCAGTTCGGGTGACGAGCATGACCGCGCACTCGATCTACTTCGCCGCGCGGAAAAGCTTTGTCTGGTCGCGCGCGCGATCGGAGCCAAGCTGCAGTTCGAGCCACAATTGGAAGTCGCCAAGCCTGTGCCTGTTGCCTGAACAACTCAGTTCTGCGGTCCCGTCACTCCCATCCTTCTTCTCGACAGTTGAACTCTGAGTTTAGGCCGATTCAGGCCTTGAATGGGGGCAGGAATGCCCTTTATGTGTGGGGCCCGACGCGTGCATTATCCACGACTGCTTACGGGACGATCACAGCCGCGCCGTCGATGACGTCCTTTTTCACGGCGAGCAGCGCTTCATTCGCCTGATCCAGCGGAAACACGGTTACGTGCGGCTTGAGCCCGATGTTCGCAGCAAGTTCAAGGAAATCGCGGGCGTCAGTGCGGGTCATGTTGGCGACGCTGCGAATCTGGCGCTCTCCCCACAGCAGGCGGTCGTAATCGAATTGCGGGATGCGGTCCAGATGGATGGCGTTAATCGCGACCACTCCGCCTTTTCGCAAACTGGCGAGGGCGGCGATCACGACATCGCCGGCGGGCGCGAACGTGATCGCGCGATCGAGTTCGACCGGCGGCTTTTCGATCTCGCTTCCAACCCAGGTCGCACCCAGCGATTCCGCCAGCTTGCGGTGCGATTCTCCGCGGGTCGACACGTAAACTTCACATTCCCACGATTGAAGTATCGCGATGACCAGATGCGCCGAGGCGCCGAATCCGAAGAGTCCAACACGTTCACCTTGCTGAACGCCCGCGACGCGCAAACTGCGAAAGCCGATGATTCCGGCGCAGAGCAATGGCGCAGCATGAAGATCGTCGAGGGCAGGCGGGAGTGGGAAAACGAAATCAGCGCGGGCCAGTGTGTATTCGGCGTATCCGCCGGGAACGGAGTAGCCGGTGAACGTAGGATGATCGCACAGATTCTCTTGGCTGCGGCGGCAGTAGGGACAAGTGCCGTCGGTTCCACCGATCCAGGAAACGCCGACGCGAGAAGTCAGGGGAATTTCGCTGGACGCGACATCCACGATTTCACCGACAATTTGATGACCGGGAATGATATGCAGGTGTTGCGCGGGAAGTTCTCCTTCCACGATGTGCAGATCGGTGCGGCAGACGCCGCATGCGCGCACGCGGAGAAGGACGTGCCCGGGCCGCAACTCTGGCTTGGGAACGTCCAAAATCTGCAAAGGACGTTGCGCGACAGGCTGCGGCGAAGTGAGAATAGCGGCGTGCATCGCAGTTCTAAGTTTATGATGCCGCGAGGGCGTGCTGGGAACGTCGATGCCGGCCTCCCAGCGGCTGTGCTCAACTACGATTTATCTTGACTGAGCGCATAAACGAAAGTAATAGTTGTAACTCGTAAGAATACGAAACCAGTTGCCAGCTAGCACCCAGTTGCCCGTGAGAACGACAAGGGCCTGGCGCAAGGTTTTGGCTCCGGTAATGGAGGCGGTTATGCCTATGCGTTGTCGCCTGTGGATGCGTTTCACTCTTCTCTCCGCCAGTCTTTCCCTTTGCACGGCCGTCGCGTGGGGACAAGCCAGTTATGAGGCGCAGATTCGCGGAACGGTGACCGACCAGAGCGGCGCCGTCATGGTGAATGCGACCGTCACCATCACCAACGACGCGACCAACATCTCGCAGCAGACGCATAGCGATAACCACGGGCAGTACTTCATTGTGGGCTTGCGTCCGGCTGTATATACGATCAAGGCCGAGAGCAAGGGCTTTGAGACCAATGAGAAGAGGAATATCGTGCTGCAGGTCGCTCAGCAAACGACCGTTGACTTCGTGTTGCGGCCGTCATCGGTCAACGAGACCATGGAGGTTACGACGACAGCTCCGTTGCTGGACACCGAGAGTGCGACCCTGGGAACGAATATCAGCAGCCAGTATGTGAAAGAACTTCCTCTCATGAACCGCGATTTCTTCGGGCTGACTTTCCTGGCGGCAGGCGTCACTGAGGCGACGGGAGCGGGCACGCAGGATAACTATCCGAGTGGAACGAATTTCGTCTCCAATGGGCAGCGCAACGCGACCGCTGACATACAACTGGACGGCACGTTGTTGAGCGCTCCGGAGCAGGGCGAAGGAGGAAACTCCAACGTTTATTACGAGCCGCTGGTTGAGGGTTTGCAAGAGATGAAAGTGCAGAACAACAGCTTTTCGGCGGAGTTCGGCAACAACGGCGGCACGGTTGTGAATATGGTCATGAAGAGCGGGACCAATGCCTTCCACGGCAGCGCCTGGTATTTTCTGCAACGCTCGCAGTTGGATGCGCGCGATTTCTTCAATCCCGCGTACTTTTTGGGTAGCCCCACGTTCAACCCGAAACCCGACAGCCGACGCGACCAGGGTGGCTTCACGCTGGGCGGCCCGATTATCAAGAACCGCACGTTCTTTTTTGTGGACTTCGAAGACGTCGCCAGCTCAAGCGCGACGAGCGGAGTCGTAACCGTTCCCACTCTGGCGGAGCGGACCGGCGACTTCTCGGCAGACACGAATCCCTTTACCGGAGCGCCCCAAACCATTTACGACCCGAATGTGAATTGCGGAAGCTCGCTCAATGTGATGAGGCCGGCGGTTGGCTTTAACTGCAGCCAGCAGCAGATCGGGCCAGCGAATGTAATTCCAGCTAACGAAATCAATCCTATTGGACTCGCAGTGCTCAATCTCTACCCGAAGCCGAGCAACTCAAGCGAGTTCTATAACTACAACTACACGACTGTAACGAATGCCCCGGACTACCAGTTCGACATCAAGATTGACCATCAAATCAACGACAGCAACCACATCAGCGGCCGTTACAGCCGAGCCTGGAGCAACTACACGACTCCGCTCACTCTCGGCGATGGTTTCGATAACGACGGAATCGGAAGCGGTGTGACGGTGGCGCAAAACGGCTCGCTGGAATACACCTGGACCATCAACCCGCGAATCGTTTGGACGAGCCATCTGGGACTCGACCGGGTGCACGAGTTGTCGATACCGAGTATCCCTACGATCTCGAGTTTCAATGCTTCGCTGCCAAGCGGCACGCAAGGATTGCCGGCTGTGTTCGAGCAGGCCAACGGCATCGACAAGATGCCGACCTTTCTGATGCAGGGAAACCTGCCATGGACTGATCTCTACGATCAGTGCTGCATCAACACCTTGTTTGGCCACACGCTGGTCAACTATTCGTCGCAGCTGGTGATCTCCAAGGGAGCGCACCTGCTCAAGCTGGGTGGAGAACAGAGAATTTTCTACAACAATTTCTGGCAGCCGAACTATCCTACCGGAGACTTGACGTTTACAGACGACGTCACGTCTCCCACTCCGGACAGCAACTTCGACGCAAATAACAATACTTCGGGAAATCCATACGCCAGCCTGGCATTTGGGTACGGCGACAATATCAATGCCACCAGTCAATTGGTGGTCACGCCTTCAGTAGCTAACCGTTCGTTCGAGACAGGCTTTTATATCCAGGACGACTGGAAGGTAAGCTCGAAATTCACACTGAATCTAGGCCTGCGATATCAGTGGAGCTCGCCTTACACGGATCGACACAACCAGATCGAATTCAGCAATTTCAACGCCGACAGTGGCGTGAATCTCAATATGAGCAGCGTGCAGGCGGCTCTGACGGACATAAATGGGTCGACTAGCAGCGTGCCTTTCCCCTCGTCACAGGAATTGCTGGGCACGACAGAGTTCGCCACTTCGAGCAGGAGGACGGTTCCGACCTACTGGAAAGATGTTGGACCTCGACTCGGCTTTTCTTACCAGCTCTCTCCTGGCACGGTCGTCCGCGGCGGTGCGGGAATTTATTTCGGGATGAGCCCGGCCACGAACTTCCAATATCCCGGCTCCGCATTTCGCAAGACAGCGAATCTGTTTTTTACGAATGATAATTTTGCGACGCAATCCGCGACACTGCAGAATCCGTTTCCCGCTGGGTTTACGGGTCCGCAGGGCACGCAGTACGGTCAGTTTGCGAACTGGGGATACCAGAACCCGAATGATCTGGGCACAACGGCAGCGCGCGACGCCAATATCTATATGTGGAATCTCGGGCTCGAGCGGCTGCTGCCTAGCCAGATTGTGCTCGGCGTCGACTACTCGGCAAATCGAAGCACACACTTGCCGTGGTCGGGGACGAACAACCGGGATTTCATTCCGTCGGCGTTGCTGGCGCAGATTTCCGCGGCGGTGACTCCGACGGACCCCACGTGCCAGGGCGATAGCTGCGTGAGCAATTTTCTTCAGACGAACGTAGGCAATCCGTTTTACGCCATGTTCAACACGCCTTGTACTCCTTCCGCTGGCAATCCCTGTTTCAACGAACCCAATTCGAACTACGGCCAGTCGACGCTTCCCTTGTCGTATTTGCTCGCCAATTACCCGCAATTCGCTCAAGACTTTGAGGGGTTGATGCTGGAGGAAGCCAGTTCCTGGTACAACGCGATGCAGGTTCGGTTCCAGAAGCGCACGACGCACCACATCAGCTTCGAAGGAAGCTACACAATTTCCAAGGCGACCGACGATTCTTCGGCGGGAAGGAATAATTGGGTGGGCGCCCTGGGCAATGCCATGCCGCAACAGTTGGATCGGTTGTATGCGGAGCGGAGCATCAGCGGGAACGATACGCCGCAGCGGCTGGCTGGCGCCGTGGTCTTGGATTTGCCGATCGGGCGTCAGCAATGGATCGGCGGCAACATGAACCGAGTGCTGGACGGAGTAATCGGCGGGTGGGAGGTCGCGACGATCATCACCGAACAATCGGGCCAGCCAATGGCGATTGGCATGGCCACCGCGCGGCTGGCCAGCGGGAGTCAACGCCCAAACGTGATCTGTTCCCAACTGAAGACCGGGGCCAGCATGCGCGCTGTGGCGGTCAATTGGCAAAACGCAGGGAACGGAGGCCCCGTTTTCCTGAATGCAAACTGCTTTGCCGATCCGGGTGACGAGAACCCTGGCAACGCTCCTCGATACTTCTCCGGATTACGTGTCGATGGCATCCACGACCTGGATATGAATTTCAGCAAGTCATTTGTGCCAAAAGAAGGCAAGCGGATCGAACTGCGCGCTGAGATGTTCAACTTTCTCAACCATCCGCGTTTCGCCCAGCCAAATTCCGCTGTCGGAAATGATGGTCAGCCAAATGCATTTTTCGGCACGATTACGGGGGATACGAGTTCCGGAGGCAATCTTCTCCAACTGCCGCGCACATTTCAGTTTGGAGCGCGCTTTGAGTTCTGAAGCCGAGAATCTACGATCGAGTCATCACCTATGAAATATCGGAATGCATTTCTCCCCACATTGCTGTTGGGAGCGTGCGGAGCTGCGCTGCTTGCCCAAACCGCCACGCGCTCCTATCCGGCGGGTCAGGATTGGACGAATTACGTTCGCATCGGGGCCTATGGATTGCGAGGCGGCGACGCGGAACAAATCGTGCAGAAAGCCCAGGCCAGCGATGTTTTTGGAATTGAAGTCGACAACGACATCGAAGGGCGATACGAGAGCTTTGTTCATCCGGAACAAAAACTAAAGGCGATTCGAGATGTCGCGGAAGCGGCCCATAAGGCCGGGAACTATGCGTTTGTTTACATCGCCGGGACGGAGTGTATTACGGCGCATGCGGACCAGACGCCGCATACGCTATGGAAGGAGCATCCCGACTGGGTACAGCGCGACATCAACGGCAAACCAGCGATTTTTGGCGGGGGCACGGCGTTTTGGATCAGAGCAGGCGACGAAGATGTATGGGTAAGCCCCTATGCGCCGGAGTGGCGAAAGATTTATATGGAGCACGTGCGGCAGATTGCTGGCACAGGAATTGATGGGATTTACATAGATATTCCGTACTGGATGACGCACTTTGAAGGCTGGGAAAATACGTGGGCGAGCTTTGATGATTATACCGTCGCGGCATTCAAACAGCAGACTGGACTGGATGCAAAACATGATTTGAAGCTGGGGGATTTTTCCGATCCGGCGTTTCGCAAGTGGGTTGAGTTTCGCATTCAGACGTTCACGGATTTTCTGGCCGAGATTGCGAGAAATGCGAAAGGGGTGAATCCCGAGATCAAGATCATCCCGGAAATCTACCCGGGAATTGAATCCGAAGCGGTGCGGGTGGGAGCGGATGTGTACAGCTTGTATCCCGTAGTCGATGCGATCGCGCATGAATATGAATTTGGCGAAGGCGACCACATGGCGTCGGAGCGGACGCCGCTCGACTGGTTTCGGTATCAGGTGGGGATGCATTCGTTTCGCGCGTTTGCGCAAGGGCCGGCGGGCGAGGATAAGCCGACGTGGATTCTGAATTACTCCTGGGATGGCGACAAGAAAGTCTCCATTCCCGAGTCCATGATGAATCTGGCGATGTCTCAGGTAATGGACGGCGCGAATTTCTGGGACGCGCCCGGGCATTCAATGGCGGGATCGAACGATCTGCCGATCAGAAAGAAGATTTTCACGTGGATTGCGGCGCATGAAAAAACCTTCTATCTGCCGCGGTCGCCGATCGATCCGATCGGAGTTTATTTCTCGCCCGAGACGCGGGATTTTCATGCGGCGGAATTTATTGATTCGTATCGCGGCGTCTTGATCCTGCTGATGCAGAAGCACCTCGAATTTCAGATTGTCATACCGAGAACGCTAGCGGAGTTCCATGGCAAGACGTTGATCTTGCCAGACGTGCGTGAGTTGAGTGCCTCCGAAAAAAGCCAGCTGCAGGCTTTTGTTGGGTCGGGCGGAAAGCTGATTGTGAACGGAGTGGATGCCACTGGGATCGAACCTGCGTCGAGTGTGGTGCGCTTTGCCAACGATCCGGGGAAGGCATATAAAGCGCTACTCGAAAGGGACTTCCAGAACGCATCGCCGGATTCGGAGCAGTCGTTCCTGGACAGCCTGCAGGGATCGAGCGCAGTGAAGATTAAAGCCGGACCGCACGTGGCAACATCGATTGCGCGAACCACAGACGGGCATGTCAATGTTTTCTTCGCGAATTTTACTGGATTGGTCGGAGGATCGAATCCGGTGCAGACGCCGCAGACGGGAGTGGAAGTCAGCGTCGTCTCCACATCCAACCGCAAAGGATTTTTCCTGCCGTTCCTCGGAGATGAGCAACCGGTCGAGGGAGTTCGGAGCGGTGATTCGATCACCTTCAAGTTGCCGGCGATCACGAAGGGCGCAGTGTTCTGGGTGGAGCAATAGCTCCGGTTCCCCGCGAAGAAACAGCAGGTCCCTCGACTGCGCGGAATTGTGCGAATCGCGCAATTCCGCTTTGCTCGGGATGACAAACGTTGAATCTGCGACCTTAGTTGGCCCCACGTTCCCAACTCTTGGCGCGCGAGACGGCTTCGTGCCAGCGTTCACGCAGCGCGCGGGCGCGTGAATCGGGCATTTGCGGCTCAAAGCGGCGTGTGCTTCCACCGCGATCGAGGTCGCGAGCCCAGGCGCCTACGGCAAGAGCGGCGAGATGCGCGGCGCCGAGCGCAGTCGTTTCTGTGGTTGCTGGACGCACCACCGGGATCCCTAGAATGTCCGCTTGAAATTGCATAAGGCTGTCATTGGCGGCCGCGCCTCCATCGACGCGAAGTTCGCCAACCGCATTGCCGGCATCTTTCCTCATGGCGTCGAAAAGATCGGCAACTTGATGGGCAATGCTTTCGAGGGCCGCGCGGGCGAGGTGACCCGCGGTTGTGCCGCGCGTGAGTCCGAAGATCGAGCCGCGGGCATAAGAGTCCCAGTGCGGCGCGCCCAGCCCCACGAAGGCGGGAACGAAATAAACGCCACCGTTATCGGGAACGGATTTCGCCAGCGCTTCGATCTCTTCAGATTTTCGAATCAGGCCCAGGCCGTCGCGCAACCACTGCACGACCGCACCACCGATAAAGACACTGCCTTCGAGGGCGTATTCCGTCTTGTTCCCGATTTTCCACGCGATTGTGCTGACCAGCCGGTTTTTCGAATCTATGGCTTGGGTACCGGTGTTTTGCAGCATGAAGCAGCCCGTGCCATAAGTATTTTTGGTCAGTCCCGGGGCAGTGCATTGCTGGCCAAACAATGCGGCCTGCTGATCGCCGGCGATTCCAGCCACGGGGATTTCTTCCAGACCCGGCATGCTCGCTTTGGCAAAAATGCCGCTCGATGCCCGTACCTCGGGCATCATCGACAAAGGGACGCGAAACAGGTCGAGCAGCTCGCCATCCCATTCCCCTTTATGAATGTTGAAGAGCATGGTGCGCGAAGCGTTGCTGACGTCGGTGGCGTGAACGCGGCCACCGGTAAGTTTCCAGAGCAGCCAGGTGTCGACCGTTCCGAAAGCAAGTTTTCCTTGCTCAGCGAGAGACCGAGCGCCAGGCACATTTTCTAGAATCCAGGAAATCTTGCTGGCGGAAAAATAAGAATCGATCAGCAGTCCAGTGCGTTGCTGGATCAGCGAAGCATGACCTTGGGAGCGAAGCTGCTCGCAGAAATCGGCCGTCCGACGATCCTGCCAGACGATCGCATTCGAGACGGGCTCGCCGGTTTCGCGATTCCAGACGACTGTGGTCTCGCGCTGATTGGCGATACCAATCGCGGCTACAGCCGTGGGCTTGGCATGGGCTTTTTCCAGAGCTTCCAGAGCAACGGCGATTTGGGACGAGGCAATCTGCTCGGGATTGTGCTCGACCCAGCCGGGCTGGGGGAAAATCTGATCGAACTCGCGTTGGGCAACGGCGCGGATGGCGCCCTGCGCGTCGAACAACAGCGCGCGGGAGCTGGTGGTGCCTTGATCGAGTGCGAGGATGTAGGCCAAAAGTTCCTCCGAGGCAGCGCGGATCGATTTCGAGGTGCTCAGAATCGACGCAAACGGAACGCCGGATTTCTGCCACCCCTACAGGGCTTGAGCCTATTCTGCGGCCGCTGCCCCGGGCTTGCGCCCGGGGCTAACATATCCCGCCGCTTCGCGGCTGGGTCGGGATGACCTCATCGTTCTCTGCTTCCTCCAGAATCGCTTGGCAAGGATCAAGCCTCGCTTCACTTTGCCGAGAGTTCTGGTGCGTCTTTGATATCGGCGCCAATTTTGGTGATCACCGCCGATCTCAGCAAGAACCGGCGAATGCCCCAGTCGTATAACGCCGCCCCAGACAGCCCTCCCAAAAGTGGCGCAACGATCGGAATCCACCAGACGTGAGTGCCGTCTGTAAGCCCGTTGTTGTGAAAACCCGCGAAGACCGTAAACAGGCGCGGGCCGAAATCGCGCGCGGGGTTGATCGGGTATCCGTGCATTCCGCCAAAACTCATACCAATCGCGACGACGACCAAGCCGATGAGCGCGGGAGCCAGGTTCGCACCCGGCGGTGCGTTGAATTCGTCAATAATCGCAAAAATCATCAGAACCAGCAGCCCCGTTCCGATCAGTTGATCGAGGAATCCTGCTTGCGGCAAGTTGGGAAATGCAGGGAATGTGGTGAAGACTCCCGCCGTGCGTTCCAGTTGCGGATCGATGCGATGAAACGCTGGCGCATAATCCGCGAAAACCAGGGCAGCTGCGGCGAATGCTCCGGCGGTTTGCGCGATCGAGTAGGGCAACACCTTACGCCAGGGGAATCCGCGGAAAACGGCGAATGCCAGGGTGACTGCCGGGTTCAGATGCGCGCCTGAGACTTTGCCGGCAATATAGATGCCCATAGTTACGGCGAGTCCCCAGCCGAGCGTGATGTTGGTAAAGCCGCCATGAATGGTTTCGCCGGGATTGTTCGTCGGAAACAATACGACCATGGCGACAACGCCTGTACCGAAGAGAATTAAGACGAATGTTCCGAGAAACTCGGCGATTAGTTCAGCCGTAAAGGAGAATTTGGCGGTCATTCGGAGCTTCGCGGCTCTGCGCCTCAGAAATCGCGAAACAGTGTAGCAGGGACCAAGGGCGCGCGGACGATCAGGCGTACCTTAGTTCCTGCGCGCCGTCCTCGGCGGCGCAAATATAGGTTTGAGGCTCAATGCCGGTCGCGGCGCGATAACGTGCGGCGACCTGGGCGGCGAAGTCCTCGGCGTTTTCCTCGTGTACGAGATTGACCGTGCATCCGCCGAAACCGCCGCCGGTCATGCGGCCTCCGATAAAGCCAGGCAGGCCCTGGGCAGCGTCGACCATGATGTCGAGTTCGCGGGAGCTAACCTCGTACAGGTCACGAAGGCTGGTGTGAGAGGCAGCCATCAACTCGCTCACTCGGGCGAGGTCTCCGCTAGCGAAGGCGCGGGCGGCATCGAGAGTCCGTTGATTTTCGTATATCACATGCGAGCACCGCTTCAGAATGATGGGAGGAAGATCATCGGCGTACTGCTTTAGCATGTCGACCGAGACGTCGCGCAAGGCGTGAATTGCCGGATTGCGTCGCGCCAGGATTCGGACGCCTTCTTCGCATTCGGCGCGGCGCGAATTGTAGGTTCCGGCCGCGTGGTCGTGTTTCACCATCGTATTGCAAATCACCAACTCCACTCGGCTTGGAATTGGAACCAGCTGGAAGTCAAGACTGCGGCAATCGAGAAGAATGGCGTGGCCAGCCTTCCCCATGCACGAGACGAATTGATCCATGATGCCGACGCGGGCGCCGACGAAATTGTTTTCTGCCTGACGGCAGAGCTTGGCGATCTCCGGGCCCGGCAGTTCGGATCCGGCTTGGCCGAGCAGCGCGCATGCGGAAGCCACTTCAAGCGCGGCTGAAGAACTGAGGCCAGAGCCGATCGGGACCTCACCCTGCACCAGGATGTTCGAACCGGCAAGGGGAACCCCGCGGTGCTGCAGCTCCCGAGCAACGCCAACAACGTAGTCGCACCATGAACCCGTGCGGTGCTGTGGAAGATGTTCCAGTTCGAATAAGGAGTGATCGGGAAACTGCTGAGAATGAATGGCAAGTTTCCGGTCGGGTCGGGGCGCGATGCCTACGTACGTGGAGAACGCGATTGCCGCTGGCATGACGAAGCCGTCGTTGTAATCAGTGTGCTCGCCGATGACGTTGACGCGCCCGGGCGCTCGGTAGACACGAGGCCAAGCGCCAAACAGTTTTTCAAAATGTTGGCAGAAGGCGGAGATATTCATCTGGCCATCGCTGGCAAAGGGTGCCGCAATATTCTCTCTTAAATATTCGGATTTGCGAAATGTAGTTGCACGGGCGCCTAGCCGGCGGGCGAGCAGGGTTTTTGACGCGAAACCGGCATTGCCGTCTATACTCGGGTCTCAGCGGAAGCCGCGGCGAGGGAGTCCAGGTTGACAAATCCGCGCAGAAGTGGGTGCCCGGGGAGCGACTCACATGGACAAATCCTGTATGGCGCGGGCCATTCAACTTTCGATTGAGAATGTCCGCCGCGGAATTGGCGGGCCGTTCGGAGCGGTCATCGTCAAGGATGGCAGCATCATCGCCGAAGGGGTGAACTGCGTCACAACGATGAATGATCCGACGGCGCACGCCGAAGTCGTAGCGATTCGCGCGGCGTGTTCCAAGCTGGGGAGCTTTTCGCTGCGGAATTGCGAAATCTATACATCCTGCGAACCTTGTCCGATGTGCCTGGGCGCGATTTACTGGGCGCATCTCTCCCGCATCTATTTTGGAAACGTAGCCGCCGATGCATCCAAGATTGGATTTGACGATTCGTTCATCTATCGTGAATTTGGCGAGTCGCCGGCGGAGCGGAGGATCCCCATGATCCCGATGATGCGGGATGAGGCTTTAGAAGCGTTCCGCGCATGGGAAGAAAAGCCGGATAAAATTCTGTATTGATGAGCCTCGAGATGAAACTGGATCGGCCCCTCCTCAAACAATTGCCGAAGGTGCTGCTGCACGAACACCTCGACGGAGTCTTGCGGCCGGAGACAATCATCGAACTTGCTCGCGAGTCGGACTACAAAGGGTTGCCGAGTGAGGACCCGCGGGCGCTGGCCGCATGGTTTCATCAGGGTGCAAATCAGGGCAGCCTGGCGAAATATCTGGAGGGCTTCGCGCACACGATTTCCGTCATGCAAACCGAAGAGGCGCTGGAGCGCGTTGCCTATGAACAGGCTGAGGATCTGCACGAAGACGGCGTCGTGTACTTCGAGACGCGATTCGCTCCGCTGTTTCATACGAAGAACGGCCTTACACATCAACAAGTGGTAGCAGCTGTGCTGAAAGGCCTGGCACGAGGGCAGCGCGATTTCGGAGTGCGTTCGGGATTGATTATCTGCGCCATGCGCAATATGAATGTCTCTCTCGAAATGGCGGAGCTAGCGGTGGATTTTCGAGCGCGGGGCGTGGTTGGGTTCGATCTGGCGGGCGAGGAAGGCGGGTATCCGCCGAAGAAGCACGTCGACGCGTTTCATTACATCCAGCGCGAAAATTTCAATATCACGATTCATGCGGGAGAAGGATTCGGCAAGGAATCGATCTGGCAGGCGATTCAATATTGCGGGGCGCACCGCATCGGGCATGGCACGAGGCTGATCGATGACATCGCAGTATACGGTGGCAAAGCAGCGAAGCTGGGTGATCTCGCGCAGTATGTCCTCGATAAGCGGATTCCACTGGAAATCTGCCTGCTCAGCAATGTACACACCGGAGCGACGCCGAGTCTCGAGCAACATCCATTTAAGATTCTGTATCAGGAAAAATTTCGCGTCACGCTCAATACCGATAATCGGTTGATGAGCAATACGAGCATGACGCAGGAATTTGAAGCGGCCGCGCAGACGTTCGGGCTCACGCTGGATGATTTTGAAAAGATCACGATTAATACGATGAAAAGCGCGTTTTTGCCCTATGGCGAACGGTGCGATTTTATCTATAAGAAGCTCAAGCCCGGATACGCGCGAATTCGGCAGGAAATGAAGGACATTTCTTGACGAGATATCACCTTATTTCACCGCGCGACAATGTCGCCGCAAGCGAGATTCCTCGGCCCGCTTGTAAAGGCGAGGGGCGCGATGACTCCAACTTAAAGGGGTATTGGCTGCCGAAAAATTATTTCCCATAAAATTGACAAGCGCGAACACCCGTTTTTAAGATAGTTGCATCCCACGCTTTGAAGCTGGTTTGGCCCAACGTTGAGACTCTCGCGTTGCCGGCGGACAAATATGATCAAAGTCACAGACCTCACCAAACGTTACGCGCGCACTGTTGCCGTCAATCAAATTTCATTTGAAGTAGCCAAAGGCCAGATCGTTGGGTTTCTCGGTCCCAACGGCGCCGGCAAGACGACGACCATGCGCATGCTCACCTGTTTTCTGCCGCCTTCGGCGGGAAGCGCGACCGTGGCCGGATTCGACGTGCTCGAGCAGCCGCTTGAAGTAAAGAAGCGAATCGGCTATTTGCCGGAGACGCCGCCCATTTATCCTGAGATGGAAACACTCGAATATTTGCGCTTCGTAGGCAAGCTGAAGGGCTTGTCGGGTGCGGCGTTGCAAAAGCGTGTCGATTATGTTTGCGAGCGCTGCGCCATCGCCGACGTGAAAAACAAGCTGCTGGGAAAGCTCTCAAAAGGATATCGTCAGCGAGTGGGACTCGCGCAAGCTATTATTCACAATCCCGATGTGCTGATTCTGGACGAGCCGACAGCCGGGTTGGATCCCAAACAGATCAATGAGACTCGCGATCTTATTAAAGATCTCGCCGGTGAGCACACGATAATTTTGAGCACGCACATTCTGCCCGAGGTCGAGCAGACCTGCGAGCAGGTGATCATCATCAACAAAGGGAAGTTGGTTGCGACGGACTCGGTCCGGAATCTGCAGGCTCGCGCGCGGGGGGCGGAGTCAGTGGTGCTCGAAATCGCAGCAAGGACTGGGTCTCTCGATAGTGCGATCGTGCAGCATAAGCTCAAGCAGGTCGCGGGCGTAAGCCAGGTTGCGTGCAAGCGGCAAGGTGATACCCAAGCGGTCTTCGAAGTGGAAAGCGAGAAGGGACGGCTTGTGCGCGGTGATCTGGCGCGTGCCGTCGTGCAGGCAGGATGGGATTTGAACGAACTGCGGCCATCGGCGATGAGTCTGGAGGAAATCTTCCTGCAACTCACCGGCGCCGAAGCGTCGACTGAGCCGGAAAAACCCGCGCCCCAGGAGGTGTTGCAATGAGAAATGCATGGGTTATTTGCAGGAAGGAGCTGGGCAGCTACTTCGCTTCGCCCGTCGCATATCTCCTGCTCTTCATGTTCGGTCTGATCTTCGGATATTTCTTCTGGGCCGCGCTGCAATTCTTCGTCCGTGAAGGAATCGAAATGCAGATGCAGGGGCAGTCGATGCCGATGAACATCAACGAACAGATTATTCGGCCGTTGTTGTCAAATGTCAGCGTGATTGGATTGTTCTTCATTCCGATGATCACGATGCGGCTGTTTGCCGAAGAGAAGCGGACGGGGACGATCGAATTGCTGGCGACTTCGCCGGTGCGCGATCTGGAAATTATCGTCGGCAAGTGGATGGCGGCGCTGATCATGTATTCGTGCCTGCTGCTGTTCACGGCGCTGAATTTCGCCTTCCTGTTCCGGTATGGCAATCCCGACTGGAAGCCGCTCTTGATCGGTTATCTCGGGCTACTGTTGCAGGCGGGCGGACTGCTGGCCATCGGAACATTTATTTCGACGCTGACAAAGAACCAGATCATCGCCGGAGCGGCTACGTTTGGCGTGTGCATCCTGCTCTGGGTGGTGGGATGGATGGGCGAGTTCGAGATGGCCACCTGGGCGAGTGTCTTTTCTTATTTGTCGGTCGTGACGCATTTCGAATCGTTCGCACGCGGAGTTCTTAACTCCAAGGATTTGATTTTTTATGCAGCGGTGATCTTCCTGGGACTGTTTTTCACGGCGCGATCGATGGAATCGCTGCGGTGGAGGTCATAAAATGGCAAGTCAGTGGATTAAGGCGAGACAGACAAAGTACGTAGCCTACGCGACGACGTACATCCTAGTCGTGGTTGCCGTCGTGGTCGTGGCGAACATTCTCGCCGATCGATACAACAAATCCTACGATTCGACTTCGAACAAGCGCTACAGCTTGTCAGAGCAGACAGCGAAGATCGTGAAGGGACTAAAGCAGGACGCGACCATTACGTATTTCCAACAGAGCACGCAGTTCCGCGACGCCCGGGACCTTCTCGATGAGTACAAGAATCTGTCGACCAAGGTTCAGGTCAAGTACGTCGACCCTGATAAAGATCCTCAGGAGGCACGGGCGGCGGGCATTCGCAACCTCGGCACCGCGCTGGTCCAGGTTGGCGACAGAAAAGAAGTTGCCAAGGACATGACCGAGGAAGGCATTACCGGGGCCTTCATCCGCGATCTGAAGAACACGACGCGCACGGTTTGTTTCGTGCAAGGCAGCGGCGAGCATCAGCTCGATGACAGCGATCGTGAAGGCCTCTCGCGCTTCAAAGATATGCTTGGGAAGGATGATTACGAGACTAAAGTCATCGATCTCCTGACGAAAGCCGAGGTTCCGGGCGACTGCACGACCCTGGTTGTAGCCGGCCCAACACGTAATTACGAGCAGCCGGAAGTCGATGCCATCAAGAAATATGTGGAAGACGGCGGACGCGCGCTGTTCATGCTCGATCCGCCATTGAAGCTCGGGCAAGAGGCGATCGCTGATAACGATGCGCTCACGAACCTACTGCAAAGTTGGGGCGTGACGGTACAGAAGGATCTGATTCTCGATTTCAACCCAATTGGGCAGATCGCCGGGCTTTCAAAAGAGGTCGCGCTGGTCACAAATTACGGCACGCAGCCGATTGTCAATGAAATGAAAGGCGAGGCTACGGGCTTTCCTTTGTCGCGTTCGCTCGATATCAAGAACACCGACAAAACCAGCGTCGAGAAGATGTTCGATTCGTCTCCCACGAGTCTTGCCGACAACAACCTAAGCTCAGCTGAAGTGAACGTGAATGATCCGAAGAATACGAAAGGACCACTCACGCTGGCTGCCGCCGGGACGTACACGACCGGCAAGGAGAATTCGCAAGGACGGTTCGTCGTGGTCGGCAGCTCGAGCTGGGCGGCGAACCGATTTATCAATTTCAACGGCAACAGCGATCTGGCTCTGAACACGATCAACTGGCTGGCGTCGGATGAAGATCTCATTTCGATCCGTCCCAAGCCGCAGGACGATCGGCGGATCACCATGACCGGTGCGCAGATGCAGTGGGTCACGATCACGAGCCTGGGTCTGCTGCCCGCGATTGTGGTGATCGGCGGAATTGCAGTGTGGTGGAAGCGGAGATAGCGTCAGGCCCAGATACAAATGGGCTCTTCCATACTGCCGCGATCCGCACGATTCTTTGTGGCAAACCGCGCCCTTGGGCACGCGTCCGCAGGTCAGACTTAAAGAAGTGTCGCGCGGATCGCGAAGATCCCTCGCGGGGCAAATCGCTCGCTCGGGAACACGAGGGTTCAGGTTTACGAAACTGTGAGAAAACTTCACCAAATTTCCGCTTGTAGCTTATGAAACTGCACAGCCTGATTCTTTCTACCATCGTATTGCTCGCCCTGATGGGCACACTTTATTGGTCGGAGCATCGCAAGCCGAAAGAAGAAACCACGGTTTCGGCCGATAGCAGCCCCGCGATCCTGAAATTGAACGATTCCTCAGTCACGCAGGTCGATCTTAAAAAGAAAGACGCGCCCCCGATCATGCTGGCCAAGGATAGCTCCGGATTGTGGCAGATCACGGAACCGAGGAAGCTCCCCGCCGATCAAAACACGGTTTCCACCATGGTCTCGACACTTTCTTCTTTGCAGTCGGAGCGCGTGGTGGAAGATAAGGCTTCCGATCTGAATGCGTACGGGCTGGCGCAACCTGCGCTCGAAGTCGATCTCACCGAGAAAGACAACAAGAATCAGAAGCTTCTGATTGGCGATGACACTCCGACTGGCGGCTCTGTCTACGCCATGCTGACGGGCGATCCGCGAGTGTTTACGATCGGGAGCTACAACAAGACCAGCTTCGATAAATCGGTCAACGATCTTCGCGATAAACGACTGCTGACGGTTGCTGCCGATAAGATTACGCGGTTGGATTTGGTCAGAAATAATCAGACCATCGAATTTGGACGCGATAAAGATGAGTGGCAGATTTTGAAGCCGAAGCCGTTGCGCGCGGATACGTTCGAGGTCGGTAGTCTCGTGCAGAAGCTCACCGAGGCTCGCATGGACGTGAGTGGATCAGATGCGAGCGCGAAAGATGCGGCATCGGGCTTTGCCCACGGCACTCCGGTTGCAGTTGCGAAAGTGACGGATCTCGCCGGCACGCAGGAACTGCAGGTTCGTAAAGACAAAGACACGTATTACGCGAGATCCAGCGCGGTCGAGGGCGTGTATAAAGTCGATTCAAGCCTCGGCCAAGCCATGGACAAGGGCCTCGACGATTTCCGCAATAAGAAGATTTTCGATTTCGGATTCAGCGATCCGGACAAGATCGAGATGCACAATGGATCGAAAAC
>Ga0335072_10001164_pt1 | contig 43679 bp, 37 predicted proteins | sample Lox_Sample_21_FD_206725 | JGI IMG/M metagenome (GOLD analysis project Ga0335072, IMG submission 206725) | Soil microbial communities from Loxahatchee National Wildlife Refuge, Florida, United States - Lox_Sample_2.1 | ecosystem: Environmental > Terrestrial > Soil > Wetlands | place: USA... | reverse complement strand
TCAAATAGGAGGCAAACAACTCTAGAGAGCTGGATTACATAATCAATTTGATATACCGATAAACTGATTATAGCGATATTTGGAAGTGGTCTGAATTGCATCGCGCCATCGAGTTTTGACAGTAGATACATTTAAACACAACGCCGCTTTCTACTCAAACTGTCATGATAATTTGGCATTACCTAAATTCCCACTGACAAACACCACAAGAACGGCAGCATATCTGTTGCAAGAAATTAGTGTATGGTGCTTTGTGCTTCAAGTTCTTCTGGTACGTACGCTGCAGTCGCGGCGAACAATTCTGCTCTTCTAGCGTTCGTCAACAATCCAACTCCCGCAGCAAACGCCATCGTGAATACAGCCGTTAATGCCAATCGCCATCCAGGCGAATGAGTAAAATAGAGACTCACAATAGCCCCGATGAGTAGCACCGCAGCTATGAAAACGCTCACCCACGTTACGAAATGGGCGATGGATTTATCAGACGAATAAGCAACTTTCCCATCGCTTAGCCCTTGCTATTTCATTGTCAGACACATACGGAAAAAGTTGGATGAAAATTCCTAGCTGACCTGAAATAGAAACGCAAGATGATCTTGTGCAAACGTCGTCAACCTGTCTTGCTGCTCTTCTGCTTTAAGTGCCACCAGATCGTGTTCATCATCGAATAACTTTGAACTGTTCCCACCAAGGACAGGGAAGCTGGCTTCATCGCCTTTGTCTCCATTGAAAAATCGCCTGCGAAATGCCTTCAGAATTTTGGAACTCGGTTCCGGAAAGCGGGCCAACGTGCTCTCCAAGATCAGTGCTTCACCTATGCGAGTTAGCAGCAGTTCAAGGTAGTCCTTATGGATCGTATGAAGCGCACGGTACTCTTTTAATACTTTCTGAATTCGTTGTGCTAGATCCAGACGTTCTTTTTGCCGTAGATCTGTACCAGCGGCTTGAGAAAAGTCTTCCCAATTTCTTAGACATTGCTTGGATTGCATGTCCTCTGCCGAAGCACGTTTGTCAAGAGCATCTTGTTCGGCTTCTAATTTGGCAAGCTCGCTCTGTAGATGAAGTAAATTTCGGGCGGCAAGGCGATCGAAGCGTTTAAATATCAAAGTTGTTCTGTCAGGGTCGCTAGCGATGAATGCGGCGAGTGAGGGATAACCTTCGATGTAGTGCTTTTCAGGTCTACCCATATCATCACAATGTGATGTCGATGGCAAGAGAGGTGCTCAAAGCTGACACTTAGTAATGAGCTGTGCAGGTTGAGCCCCGAATCTCTTTAGCATTCAGCGCAGATATCTTTTGAATCTGCCTCGTCATAGAGGTTAGCCGTCATGATTGGCCATGATTATCAGCTGATGCACTTCACATGCGGGATTCATGCAAGGTGCTCATTCCGCACACCATATAAACCGTAGATTCCAGATCTACCGGTCAACCTTTACCCCTCTCTTATCTTGTGGATGCGCAATATAGCCTTTTTGGAGACCTCATCTCGAAAACAATTCCGAAGCGGACCGACTAACTTCGATCCCATCCTCAGCATAGAAAGAGTATGTGCTTTTATGACCAGGAAGAATATATCTGTACGGATTGGAAATGGGGCCATTTCAGAGGGCACTGCAACAAAGAGTACCGCACCGGCGAAACGTGTGGGATGAAGCTTGTTTATCAGAAACTTTGCGTTCCGCGGAAATGTACTCGGTGTGAGGCTGTTGATACGAAGCTTAGAGAGAGACAGGAGCTCGTAGAGCGAATTGAGCGATGGCAACAGGAAACTCGCTATCCGGCGTCGGTGGAAAGGGGCCTGGAAGAGCTTGCGCAGTTGGATGAACAAATCAAGGCTCTTTACGACGGGATTTCAAGAAACAGGTCTAACCAAGCAAACCTGATCCGGTTCACCCGTGGTGTTAGTAACGCCAAACCAATCCCTAGGGATGACGAACACTCCAAAGTGGCTGGTCCTACAAAGAGAGAACCTCAAATCAAAACAGCTCGAAAGTACAATCGCATATGTAAGGATCGAGGTCTTCCCATCACTTTCATCACGATTGAGAATCCAGCTACAGTAGTGGCATGCCCTGACACCGGTGTAAATTTCAATGCTATTTCGTTGGAACTTGCCAATTTATTATGTTTGCCAATATCATTTGAAGCATCACGTTTGTCTATCAGACCGAAGCTACCGAATGGAAAAGAAATGCAACCTTACGGGCGTATTCTAACGCGGTGCGAGTTCGGGGTGGAGTCGCATATGGAGTCTCTTGGTATTGCCTGTGAATTCGTTGTCTTCACTTCTCTCGTCGAACCTGGGTTGATGATGGGGAGGCGATTCCTGGGCATTACGGCAACACTTTTCACCAACTTACACCGGGTTATTCGTCTACCGCAGTTTCTAATTCACACTCCTTCCACACGATCTATTGGCTGCCCTCCAGATACATTATACTGCTGCATCAACGGAAAAACCGCTCGGGCCGTCGCGGATACAGGATCAGATTACGACCTCATGTCGGAGAGGTTCGCGCTCGATCGGAAATTCGAAGTCATACCCCGTCAAATGTCGCTTTCGTATGCAGATAAGACCCAGGTAGAAATCTGCGGCGTTGTCAAAGCAGAATTGCTAGTGGGTAATCATGTACCAGCTTATGAAGATTTCCACGTAAACTCGCGGGAATCTAGTAATCTTGTTCAGGATTCTCACGAAGGAGGGGGTAGCAACGGGAGAATTGATGTTGAGATGGAAGGCGATAGTTGCCTACGTGTCGTCGAGACGGAATTTTACATTGTTCCTGACCTTGAAATGGATGCTTACATTGGAAGCTATTCGCTGGAGACACTACAAGCTTTTAGACTCAATCCAGGCGACTTCGAATCCTTGGAAAGCTTAGATGCTCCAAACTTTGGACGCATCATTGCATCAAGCAAGGCCTCTGATGCCTTGAACAGAGGGATCCAAGCTGTCCATAGATTGTTTGACTTTACGTCTGCATCTCCTCCAGGCACGGATATAGGTTCGCTTATAAATTGACTTCATTTTTAATAAATGCTAACCATTAGCAGAGAGTGGACAATTGGAGGCTCAAATTCGTGCACTTGATGCCATGGATCAAAGAGAAAATGCCAGACGAGAACGCGAGGAATTGCGCATCGACTCACTTTCCGGTCCTCAAAAGCATGAAGCCGAGAAGCAAGAAGTAGAGCGACAACGGCGTTACAACGAAGAACGTGCTCGACATACCAATTCGGGTGATAACGTGGAGAATTGATTCAAGAAAGTATCCTCGGAAAGTGCCTGGTTTCTGGCCGAGAGGCTGGTGACTGGCAGTAAGTTCAACTGATGGGGTTTTCGGGCTTTTGTGGGACAACAAGATAGATGCATCCATGCCTGGGACCAATGCAATTTGAACTTCGTTGGAGTCATGGCCATGACAGTGGACGGTGCTAGAGTATCATGCCGGACGCCTCTACGACCTCACATCTTCTGTTCCCTTACTATCCTCCCACCTCGCTCCATTCCTTCTGTATAGCGCTCGTCGTAGAATCCACTCCTTAGCACTAACCTCATCCCCTTTCTCTTCACCTTTGCACCTCGCAGCCACGATCGCGCTCTCCCTCAGCGGCCTCAGAACGACGTCGTCCGCGGGCCTCCCAAAATACACCAAGCTATACCTCTCAACATCAGCCTGCGCCCCCGGCGGGCTAACCACGCGATGGACGTTGGAGCGCAGCAAGCCCTGCGAGAAGATGACCATCGCATCGCCCAAGTTAACGACCGCGTGGCCCGGCAGCGGCCGCACGTAAGCCCAGCGCTCGCCAGAGGGCTCGACCTCGCACAGCGGGGCGGCCGCACCGCCGCGCGCCGCAACCCCCGCCGGCAGCCGCACCTGGAGCCCGCCCAGCCGGTTCATCAGCACGGTGACCGAGCCGAAGTCGGAGTGCGCGCCGAGCGCTGTGCGTCGGTCCGCCGCCGGCTGCGGCGGCGCCCGCACAAACCGCACGTGGTCGCCTGACGCCCGCTGCAGCGCGTGCATGGCGTGGAGCTGCGATGGTGCGAGGCCCAGGCGCTTGGCTACGAGCGTGAGGACTAGCGCTTGCACTGCGTGCGCTTGCTGGCTGTAGTGCGTTAGCAGCGGGCTGTGCTTGTCGAGCATGGCGGGTGCGGGGAGAGCAGGCGTGACCGAGAGGAGGCTGTCTTTGGAGATCTGTGGAGCGTTAGGAGCGTGTGGGTGAGAGAGGTGAGATGGTGCGTACGTTGTAGAATTCGTTGCGGTCCTTTGTGCCCTGCTTGTCGATCACTCCGGAGCCTATGCCCTTGTACCCGAAGTACGTGTTCTGGTCGGCAAAATCGTACTTCTGCTTCTCCTCAGCTGGCAGCTGGAAGAATTCCTTTTGTACTTCGAAGAGTTGGTCAGCTTCTCGTAGCATTGATTCACCGTCGATGGACACTTCGTCACTCTCTCCGTTAGAACCGTTGGCATGCCCATTTGAGTCGCCGTTGCTGTGTCCATTGGAACCGTTTGCATGCCCGTTTTCAACATCTTGATGAGCCGAACGGAGATCAAGGTAGAAAAAGCCGAGATCGCAACATGCCTTCCACAATCGATCCTCCTCTTCCGCATCGTGTGCAAGGAGCTTTGATAGAGAAAGCCTTAGAAGAGGAGCCGTGGGAACATCATCAGGAAATGGAGGAAGCCCTGTGAAAGACTCTTCTGAGAGGAAAGGCATGCTTATAGATATGAAATCGACTCGGCAGACTACTGAACTGATTTACTAACAAGAAATATGATATAGCACGAGCTGAGCTTGTAGAAAGATCGAAATGTGGAATTGAAGTGATGGGGATGCTTTACAACTTGATTATGGCATCATATGAATAGGAAGTATCAGACCGCGGAAGTTACGTACGGTAATAGTCGAAGTGTGGAGAGAGCTTTTACATCCGATCACAGGATAGTCGCTGTTGGCCAATTGATGTTAAGATGAAGAGACCAACCTCAACCACCCCGCGTGCCGCTAATGACCGGATAATAGCGTTACGGCCGTCAGCAAACAAAACATATCACGTATCTTCACACTTTGGAAGAGATATTGGAGGGGGAAAATACCGCTGTCATTAAGCTAACTTATGCACACACATCGTACGCCTTTAGAATAGACCTTGACACACCAGATACAGAACATATCCGGTAAGCCAGTAAGCCATCTCCGCGAGGCTGCATTCCGTGTCAAGATCAGACCCCGATCACTTTAAGAACATGGTGAGAATCCGATCCGACTGCTCGATGCAAAAATGAATCCATGTACGCAACTCTTTCTATACAATCTGGGAAAGGAGATGAAAGTACAGGCCGAACAGAAAGGAATGCTCTCGAGATGTCCGTGACTTTATTTGGGAGGTGAGTTCTGGATGAGTGAGTACAATTGCCGCCGTTGTCGAAAGCAGGACTCATACCATTTACAACCTGGAGCCGTGAACCACCTTATAGTCAACAGCAAGCTCATGACCACCATCGTTGATGACGAGAACACGAACGCTGCCGCGGCCATGGTCGAAGCTGTCACTGAGACGATCAAGAAGATTACTTTGGTCAAGGACACGCAGACCTTGCTTGATGTCACCAGTTTCGGTCATAGCAACAACGCGGCCGTCGTCACGGATATCCAGAACGCGGTACTGCTTGAACACAGGGCCACGCATGTTCTGGACGATCACCGACGGTGATGGGTTGGAGATGAAGCTGGACTCCTCATGGAGCTGCTTGGTGAAGAGATCAACTCCCAGGTAGCGGTGCTGGCCGGTCTGAGAAGAGGTGGTGATGCGGATCACCTGGCAAGGACGACCCTGGAGGATCAGAAGATCTCCAATGCGGATGTGGTGGCAAGGAATAGTAATTGTATTGGGATACATGCTGCGATGGTGGCCTTCGTGATGGATGTGTTCGCGTTCGACTTCGACGTGTGGGTGATGGTGAGAATGGACGTCGACTTCACGTTCCTTGACGATGACTTCTTCACGGTCAATCTCTTCGTATGAGCGTCGAGGGTGGATGATGCGATCGGCAGCACGTTGGAGACCACGGCGGATGCTGTGGTACTGGCCTTCGTCGTCGTAATAGCCCATATCAGATCGTCGGACTCCGTCGACTGTCGATTCCCGAGTGGTCTTTTCAACTCGGATCTCTTCGCGAGAGCGAGGAGGATCTACGGTGAAGCGGGAGGTCTTTTCAAGTCGGATCTCTTCGCGAGGACGAGGAGGATCTACGGTGATGCGGGAGGTCTTCTCGATATCGACCTCGGTGGTCTTCTTGATGTCTCGAGTAGGACCGCTGACGCGAGAGATAGTATCTCGCTCTTCGAACCTGCGGTCGTACTCAGCAACGATTGGCCTTGTGCCTTCGCGGTAACGTCTCTCGGTTTCGTCGAGGATAGTTTCAGCGTACTGAGCACCAGCACCACCAATCAAACGGCCTTCGCGGTCGTAGACGCGCTCTTTGGTGAAAGTCTTGTCCTCGACGTCGATTTGAGCGTCGACGTACCTCTGATAGGGTTCACCGTAGCTGTGGAAGCAGAATGTTAGCAAAGTGAAGAAGCGTGACGGGGATTAATAAAAAAAGGTTGCCATGTCAACAAAAAGCGCCACCAAAAAAAAGGGTGACCCTTGCCAAGCGAGTTAGGGGGTGTTAAAAGTGAGACATACCGAACTCTGTCGATTTCCACGCGTTTAGTGATGCGGTCGGGGTGCTCTTCGCGGTCTCGCTCGGAGATGCGGACCTCTTCTTCGCGACGACCGGGGCGACGACGTACGAAACGATCCTTCTCGATTCGGATGTCGTCCTCTCGGAAACGATCCGTCTCAGAGTATTTGGTGTAGCGGGTTTCGTGACCTTCCCGTCCGGTGCGCGAAGAGGAGAGCTTGACTTCACCCTCTACTTTGACTTCGTCCGTTTCTTCTGTGACAGCGTCACTCCGGTACGAGGACGGGAAGACACTGAAGGGAATCGGAACGCGGGCGTCAAAGTCCAGGTTGTCTGGAGACTGCGGCGTTCCTTCTTGATCACCTCTCGAGCCGTTCGAGAACAGGTCAAGAGGATATCAAGAAAGAACTTCTAGGCTCCGGTGAGGACACCAAGAAGACCGTCAAACAAGCTGGGAGCGAGCTATCCAGTAGATCGCCAGGCTATCTTTTGCGTTCTGATTCAGAGACGCAGAAGCGCGATGGAGATGCAATGGAGCACGGAGAGCAATTGGGGTGTGAGTTGGCAGTTGTGAAAAAGTTTGGGAGAGAGGGAGCGGGGACGGAGAAGAAGCTGCAGCAGCGAAATAAAACAGGAGACGCGCAACGGGCAACGAACAAAACAGAGAGGGCGGGTGGAGCTGGGCTTATTGTGATGGCTGGTTCGGGCGTTTGTTGACATTGAGAACCTTGGCGCGTCGACAATCATCTCACACCCACACCAGCAACACCAGCCAGTCACGAAGGCTCAAGCATTGCCGAGGCAGTTTTGTATTTTATTCACACGTCCATTGCCCACGTGTTGCCGTGGCAGCTTTACTCACCGTCGTTGCCAATGTTTACACGCCTGGCCGACGGCTTCGTGCAATTCCGGGGTAAAAAGTACGCGTCATGGGAGATCCAATTGTTGCGGGTGCAATTGGATGGCCACCCTCCATCGCTGCAGCGTGTAAAATGTCGATTGGAGGGCAGTCTGCAGGTCTTGCATGTACTGAGGGTATCTCAGCTCGACCCAGTCACTGCGAGATAGCCAACCACCCCTTAATCGTCGAGATGTTTTGCTGTTCCCACGTAAAGAGGCGCCCGAGGTCATAGCTTCATGCAGCAGCGCCAGCGAAGTGACTAGGGTTCGCCGCTGCTGAGCAACCAGATTGAATGATCTGCAGCCATGAGATCCCAGGCTCCAGCCATTCGCACCAGCGAAGAAGATTCGAAAAATGAATTACACCGGTGATTAGTGCCGCAGCTATCCATACGGAACGAGTGCTGTGCGTAAGCCGATGGAGCCTGAATGCGAATCTCAGCCATTGACAGCTGTTCTCTGCAATGAGAGCAATAAGGTGGTATCAATCGACCAGTACATTTCGGCAATGAGAGAATGGTACACCTGCCACCTTCAAATTATGCGAATCTTCCTCTATGCTCTGGATAGCTTTCTGTGTAGGTCTATCTTACGAGTCTTGCAACCACATGTAGAGCGCGCATATTCTGGTGTCAATCTGTGCGCTCCGACATGGAAATAGGGAACTCATGGCTTCCCCACTTCATGGAGGCATCTATCGGCATCTGCAGGCTTTGAGACTTTCGGCATCAAACTTGATATAGCGTTCATATCTTCAAATCTTTTGCCTGGTATAGTCATGGCCGAAGGCTCCCATACAAAGGATAACGATATAAAAGGCAGGTTGGCCTTGATCACTGGTGCATCCGGTAATAAGAATGGCGATATCTTGACCTTTGAATGGCAGCTGACGTCCAACGCAGGCGGGTATATTATTTACGGCCTACTTTTGGAGCAATGGACCTTGAGGACTCATGAAAAGCTAGGATCGGACGAGCGTGCGCAAGAAAACTGGTACTGTATGATTGCGATCTTGCTTTGACATACTCGACAAACAAGCTTGCCGCAGAGGAGCTTGTCGCGCAGTTGAAGCATGATCGCGATACCAACGTCACCAGTGAGCGCTACTTTCGAGTATCCATCCATCAGGGAGACCTGTCGAAGCCGGAGACGTGTGTGAAGCTGTATGAGGAAGTGAGGAAAGAGCATGGACGACCCGTGGATATCTTGGTGTCAAACGCTGGGTACGGCAAACGTATTACCGATATCTGGGATATTTCGGTTGAAGAGTTCGAGTATACGCTGAGGATCAATCTAACCGCATCCTTTGTCCTTACAAAATGCGTCGTTGACGAAATGAAGAATCAACATTGGGGTCGCATCATCTACGTCTCCTCAATAGCCGCGTATGGTGCAGGATTAAACGGATGCCGTACGTCTCAACATCAGCAAGTATGCTGCTATTGCTTTCTGACTATATACAGACTATGCCGCTTCGAAAGGTGGCCTAACAAGCATGATGAAGAATCTGTCTTCGAAACTAGGTCAATATGGCATCTCGGTCAACGATGTCGCACCAGCGATGATTCAAGAAACTGGTATGATTCCAGGTGCATCTCACTTCCCAGGCCTCAAAGAGTCCATCCCGGTTGGGCGTCTTGGCTACGTTGAAGAGGTGGCCAACGTCGTTGCCATGTACTGCACCACAGGCTATGCAACTGGACAAAGTTTCCTGCTCGCTGGAGGCCTCAATCATAAATGAAGTGCATTCCACATCTCCTATCTTCCATTCGTCTAATTCCATGAACTGTCTGGCTCACAACTTAGCACCCTTCTGCTCTGGAACCTGCGTCTTCAGTCTACCCTCCGTCAGTGCCAATTTCAGATTTTCGAGCACAAGCAACTCCATCTCGCGCTGCGTCTCGAACGTGCTAGTACCTAGATGCGGCAGCAAAAACACCTTTTCGTTGTCGAGCAACTCCGGATGAATCTTAGGCTCTTCCTCAAACACGTCCAAGCCTGCCCCCCAAACCTTACCTTCTTTCAACGCCTGCACTAAAGCCTCCTCATCTATAAGCGGTCCTCGCGCTGTGTTCACGACCACAACACCCTCCTTCATCATAGCAAACTCCTTCGCACCAATGATATGCCGCGTCTGCTCGCTGAGCCCCAAATTCAAGCTGAACACATCACTCGTCCTCAGCAGCTCCTCAAAGCTCACATACACCGCGCCTTCCTCCTCCTCCGGCGACAGCCGCCTCCGATTATGGTACTGCAGCGTCATACCGAACGCCCGCGCCTTGGCCGCCATGTTGCGGCCGATGCCGCCCATGCCCAGCACGCCGAGCGTCTTGCCGCGGGGGTTGTGCCCCAGCTCGTAGCGGGCACCGCGCCAGCCGCCGCGCTGCGCCGCCAGCAGCGGCGCGGTGGCGCGGCGCAGCGCCCCCAGCATCAGGAACACCGCGATGTCGGCCGTCGCGTCGTTCACCGCCGTCGGCGTGTTCGCGATCGCGATGCCGCGCGCCGTGAACGCCCCCACGTCGATCGTGTCGTAGCCTGCGCCGTTGTGCGCGATGAATTTGAGTGAGGCGGGGAGCGCGGCGGCCACCGTCGCGTCGAAGGGCCCGGTTACTTTCGTGCTGTCGTTGGAGCGGTACAGCGCTGTTACGCCGTCGAAGGCGCCGGATTCGCACTTCGAGAGGAAGTCTTCGCGCGTCCCGTCGGGATATTCCTGTGCTTTGGTGAACTTGTGCTTTGGGATCGGCTCGAGTGCTGAGGGTCGAGTTGGAGATAGGGATATAATGTACCATGAGCTTTGCCAATGCTCCAACATCTTCCCACTCCTTACGGCTGTGCGTAATGTCGCCGATAAGCAGCGCGGTTTTGCCCGTACTCATCTTGGGGCTGCTTTATGTAGAATAGTATGCAATTCTCGCCCGTGAGCAAAACGAACTCCCAATGCGAGGGTTCGAGAACAGTCGAGCTGTCTTGAGCATGTGTGCGTGTGATTCACGCTTCTTTTCACTTAATATCTGTGTGTGTGATGTGCGATGTGAAAGGAAGAAGATGTAGGAGTTGATTCGGAAGCAATGCCGTACTCGGCGTAGGCGATTGTACTCAATTGACCTTATTTCCAACGTCCATGACGAGATGCTGCGATAAAAAGTCGATCGGGCGGTATTTCTCTGCCGCGAGATGCCTGGACATGCCGATCGCTGCGGGATAAAACCCGCCGACTGGTCGCCGCTCACTTTTACATCGAAAGGGCAAGTTTAGCAAAAGGATCTGCGGGCAGTGTGGGAAACGTGGGAGATTAAAACAAAGCTGTCGTTATTCGTCCAATTGTGGAGAAATTTTGTAGATGTACAAAGTACGATACGATCGAGGCCCAATCTGGATGACCACTTTTGCAACAACAGATGATGCTTTATCTCAGCACAATCAATTTCAACACTGTATATCATACAAATACATAACCATAGCCCGAAACTTCGTTGATATAGAGCATACATCCAACAGCACTTGCAAATGCCGGACGCGGTGTAATCACAGGAAACGCCCGTCCGCCCGTCCATGGGTATTGTACGCTTTGCAAGCGGCAGTTTTGCCAACCATCTATCAGAACTTTCCCTGGAATATCCCATAATCTACACTGACTATCTCCAAGGCTTCCTCTCTCTTGTCTACGGTGAAGGAATTCCAATCTCATAACCCAGTAGCACCTCCGTACTTGCACCTTCCCACCCTCTATTCCCCGCAGTGCTGATCAAGAACTTACAGGTCGGATCGATAAATAGTTGGCTGATGACTCCTGTCCTATGGCCGGGTACGATCAAGAATGGAACTGTAGAATGCCGACCAGAGGGCTCTGGGCGGGCGTGTAAGTCGTAGAGGCGGAGAATGTCATATGATGCGCTGTGTATCGTGTTAGCACACTGGAAAAATAGCAATCGACAAGTTACGGCGCAACGGTGAGAATGTAGAGAGAAATGGCAATAAACATACCACACGAGATGGCGCCCATTGGGCATACAGCGTACTGCGCTGACAGCACCACTGCCGGCTGGAAATCGGAACGTACGACTCGGAGTCCATCCTGCGCCCAGCGAAGAGTTAGTGTTGTGAAGACTGTACTCCTCGACACTGTTGTTGCGCCGGCCTGCATATATAAAATTGCCGTCAGGGCTCCAACACGCGGACATGCAGAATGGTGGCGTGCCTCGCGGAGGAACTATGCGTGCAATTGGGTTTGGCTGACGACGGTCCCAAATGCGAATCGAACCGTCAAATGAAGAAGAAAGAAACGTAGATTCGCTGGTCTGTTCTCGGCTTACGGAGTCGGTGAAGCTGTGGACTCCGCTGACCTTTGGTTCCTCAGAATGAGGAAGCCCAGCACTGGCCACGCCGTTGGGTAAAAGAATTTGAGAGCGTGACGCGCCCTCTGTCGGTATGCCGTTTGGTAATGTTTCTGTCTTCACGATGGTAGAGTCTTGCTGTTCATCGCGCTCCGCCACAGACTCAGGCGGTTGTACAGCTCCACCATCAATGCCAGTATCTGCGTCTGTCATGGTCAGATCGCCCATTGCGTCTCCTTCTATAGGCTCGTCGTTTTGAAGACCATTCGCAATTGCTCTGGAAAATTCATCATCATCATCGTCTAGGCCTGGCATGGAAGGCGCTTCATTTGACGCATCAGGAATACCGTTGGTAGTATCAGGTGCAGTCGCTGCGAAGTCAGCAAGTCCAGCATCTCCAGTAGTGCCTCCGGCATCCTCATCGTCGCCAAACAAAGAGTTCAAATCGTCGTCTGGATCTGCTGGTGCGTCTTCAGCACTATTGGCAGTGGCAGCTCCACCTTCGTCTGCAATGCCATTCGTTAGGATCCCATTGGCCCGTGGTGGTGCTGCGTTGTTGGAACTAAACGTGCCGCTTTGCATGATCGGAAGTTCAACTTCTTCAGGTACAGGTACACTGGACAGTGGCCTTGGTTCAATGGCTGATATCTGCCCTCCACTCCCGATGAAGGAACGTTTCACTTTGCCCGTATCGAGATCCCAGTCATGAATGATTTTATCCCAGCTTCCCGAGAGCACTGAACGCTCATCACGGGAGAGCTCCAAGACTGACACGGCAGATTTATGGTCATTTAGCGTAGCGATGCGGTGGCCTTCCTGATGACGAACTGCAAAAACATTGATTCCTCCAGTCTCGGTGCCGGAAAGCAGCCAAAGGGCTTGATTGTGTACCGCAAGGGAGTAGACTGGAGATACTGCGACGGAGTCATCAAATGTTTGGACAGGTGTTCGGGTGCGATCTATACTCGTTCTGTTAGCAAAGCCACGCAGCAAATTTCCTTGCGGAATACTGAAGCTTCGGTTTGAACCCGGAGGCATCTTACTTCCGCGAAAAGTCCATTCGCAGGGAGTCCTACCAGAGGTGACTTCATTTTCCCAGTAACTCAACAAAACACCAGCCTTTACCACGCTATCGACAAATGGGTGTTTCTGCGCCACGGTGAGCGGCACTTTGCCGTTAGCCGAGTCTGGCCAGTGGAATTTTCTTATGTAGCCATCTGTTCCACCAGTGAAAACCCATCGCATGTCTGGTGTAGCTGTAACGGCATTAATGGATGTACTTTGCGGTGCCGCAATAGTAGGGACTATATCGTATGTGGCCGCAGTGAGGGCTTCCGGTCGTATGCTAGGGCGGTATGGTAGCGGGATGTTCGTAGGATGGGGAGAGGGAGAAGCAAAGGAGACGGCGGGAATAGTACCATCAGATTGATCTGAGGGGACACCATTCGGTAGAGGTCGTGGTGATGTTATTGGTCGACTCGGTATGCGTGCCTGTAATCTCGAGGTAGAAGGGGATTCCGCTTCATCCTGATCTTCGTCGTCCTCGTTGTCTCCCTCGTCTTCGTCATTTTCACCTTCTCCGTCATCCTCGTCGCCATCTCCATCTCCATCCGCATCTGCATCCGCATCCCCTTCCGCGTCTGCATCTCCATCTGCATCATCCACATCTTCCATAGTCTCGTCAAGATCGTTCTCCTCTTCGCTGCTGTTTTGGGACCCTAGTTCAATCAGTCCACCGTCGAAAGTGAAGGTGCAAAACGAGGAAATACCATTCTCATCGTCATCCTCGAAGCTTCCCATGGCCAAAGAGTTCAACAGCACATGCGTCGGGGAGTACGGAAGAGTCTACAATAGACAGCCAGGTGGATGTTCGATTGGCGCCGGAAGGGAGGTTTATGGCGCCATATACGTCGAACAACTAACAAGTACAAAGGTCGTAGTTGTTACACAATTGGATTGCCTGAAAAAATTGGGCTTCTGTAAGTTCACATCGTGAGGCGCAAAAGTAATAAGTCCGAATCCCTGAACAATGATGGAGGTGTGGCTTTGGGTACGGTACGGTAAAGTTGTGGCTTGTGACGCTGTCTAATCCGCTTTGCCGTTTTTGGTGCATGTCGACATCCTTCCAACAGAGTCGTTGCTCTTACCCCTTGCTAATTTGTACCCAAGCAACTGGAATTTCGATCGATTCGAATAAGGGTAATGCAGACGAGCGTTTGTATCTTGATGTCTAGACATTGTCGTGGAATAGCAAACACCCTCGTCCATGCATCCTCGAAAACCTCCTTTTGGCCTTTTTGATCTTGAAAGGCATCGGACTCTACTAACTGGATGAGCCGCTGAAGTCGTGGCTAGAAACAGAGTAGGAATTGGGTAGTGTATTTGAAGTGACTCAAGCTTGCAAGAGATCATTCGATAGGTCTGCGGCCTGTGATTGCTGTTGCATGGATTCTGGAGGTTAATATGACGACTGGCAGCGAGACAAAGCTGACCCAACGGGCGAGAATCAAACCATCTATTTCTTTGTTACGTGTTATCTTGAGTAAAGTAAGCTGTCTGAGGCTCTGTTGTCATTTATCGTCTTCTTTCGACTGTAGTCAATGTTGGCCAACACTCCTTCCGCAGTGGGAAAGTCAGCCTGAGTGGTTTTTGTGTCTTCATTTACACCGTCCAGTCCTCTTTCCTTCCTAATTTCTTATCAATTCCTCTTCGGTCTTACAACAGACGACGGATATCAACTTTTTCTTCCATTTTGAACCAATTTGACTTCAAACAGATTGTGTCAGTTGCGCATACGGTCAGAAGTACTGGCCGCCTCCTAGGTTGGACGCGTGAAGAGAGCTGATCTCAAGCCACTGTCGCACCTGGAATCCCACCCTCTGTTCCAATTACAGCTGTTGCTTCTCCTCAATTCTTTGGCTCCTGAATCTCGTCCGTAGGTTGAAAGTTAGTCGGAAGATTATAGCCGGTCCTCGTCGGCTGGAAGTGCTGGAAGTTTACATGACAAGACAAACGACATCACCATAGAGCTGAAAACAAGTTCGGTATTTCAAAGCTCCGTAGGAGGCCACAAACCTCCGAGATCATTAGACACTAAGCCTTGCCGTCTTCGCGCTTACGCTGTGAGGTACGAGAGCTAGTTGCAAACAGGTAACCAAAGCCCGTCACTGCGATTGAGAGGCATTGATTGCATCTAGTTTCGTGCCTCAAACTGCTTAGCATATTGTCAATGCACCCTAGATCAGAATAGGCTGACTAACAACACTGATCTAGTTGCGCGAGATTATGGCACACAACCACTTCCCTCCACCGAGAATTGCACCTGGGTCTTCATCTCTCTCACCCGGGAAACTTGCAAGATTTCAAAGCTCTCCTGCTACTATCTCTGCTCCTTCAGCCGAAATGAGCGGAGAGTGGCAGTTCGTCTCGACTCGTAAAGGTGGCAATAACGATCAAAACAACAAGAGCGAAAGTCAATCCACCACGCTCGCAACGTCCTGGGCCCCGGATGTATTGTCTTCAGCTGATGAAGATCGAGGTATGTCTCAATTCCTATTACTCTGCGGCTCCCAAGCTTCAGGATTCAACGTCATTGATTCTCCGATCGACTAACAAGCATAGTTGTTCCAGATACATTCAATGAAGCCTTGCCCGAGCGCATCTCGAAAAATCGCGGTTACCACGATCGCGGCAATGCCAACCAGCCTGACCAAGCTCGCCCTAGAGGCGATCCCAAAATCTGGTCCTACCTGAAGCAAACTCAAGCCGTGAACCAGACACCTGGCACTTGGCTCTCACGGCCAGAAATACCAACACCGAACGAGCTCCTAGACATTCAGGAACCGTGGGAACGTGTCGATGGGGATACGGTTCTTGTAGAAGCAAACAGAATCCGAGGTGCTTGGGATTCTCGCGAAGAATACCTGAGAACTCATTACGGCCTTTTCCGAGAAGAAGCTGTCCGACCGCTGAGAGAGGCTGTGAATTGGATGAAAGACTATCCAGACTATCAAGAAACGGGGACCAAGGGAAACAGTATCGGCGTGTATGATCATGTCCGTATTCAAGGATTCACATTTGCAATGCGTGGCCTTGGAGTAAGAGTATCGTTCTCCCTTGCACGAGTCGGAAAGAATATCCCCTGGGCCCAGTCGAAACGGTTGATTTCAGGATCACTCGTTGCCTTGACTCCAAAGTCAGATATGTTTCGAACGATCTGCGTTGTCGCTGTGGTAGCCGCTCGACCGCTCGATGGCATGCAGAAGAACCCACCAGAGCTCGACCTGTTCTTTGGGAGACCAGACGATCTGAATTTGGACCCGGATATTGAGTGGCTGATGGTTGAAGATCGATCTTCGTTCTTTGAGGCACAACGGCACACGTTGGTGGCTCTGCAGAAGATGAGCCAAGAAACTTTCCCATTGGAAGAGTACCTGGTGAATGTACGCAAAGATGTGCGTCCTCCCCAGTGGGCCGTTCAAAACCCGATCATGAACCTGAGTGGCATTTTCCGCTCTTCTCCTCATCATCCAGGGCACGAGTACGAGCAAGTTGACCTCACAAAGTTCCCAACGCAGCCACCAACAACGTTGGATGAATCACAGCTTTCGGCTCTTGAACGCATCTTGACGAAAAGGCTAGCAGTTGTCCAGGGGCCTCCTGGAACGGGCAAAACTCATGTTTCTGTCATGGCACTCAAGGCATTACTTGATAATCACAAGTTTGATGATCCTCCGATTGTCATTGCATGCCAAACCAATCACGCACTGGACCAGATTCTTCGCCATGTTGCCGCCTTTGAGCCAAAATTTGCCCGACTGGGTGGGAGATCAAAAGATGAGGGAATAATCAAAGAGCGTACTCTATATGCCTTGCGAGAAGCGGATCGAGGCAAAGGGTCGGCTGGAAGCAACAGGAGTCGTCATCGCCACAGACTTCAAGATCTTCTCAAGCAAATGTCTCTTCTCTTGAGTCCCTTGACGGATGATAACTCCGTTGAACATGATCCAAAACGAAAGGGCTTGCTGGACCATGGCCTCTTCCATAAGTTGGGTATCCTGACTAAAGCACAGCTCGATTCATTAGAGCGTGGAGATACAGGCTGGGCAAACCATGACATTAACTCGAACGACGAATTACCTCTGAAGCAATGGCTTAGCTCACAACTTGTGGCTATTAGCCGAGACCTACAAAGCGAGAATTTCGGCTTTGAGTTCGAGGAGGCAGATTTGGAAGTTGAACAGCTGCAAGAGATGGAAGCCGAAGTTGTCGCCACGGATGATGACAACAACAATGACAGACTGAAAGGAAAATATGTCCCGCTGTTGGACGATGTTGGAGGCAGGGATAATCTTCTCATCGTTGACGACGATATACGAGTTCTCCTACGAGAACAAGACATGTGGCGCATCAAACCTCGTCAAAGAGGTGCCGTTTTTGAGTATATGCGCCGCCAAGTCAAGGAGAAGATTACCGTCAAGTTTCGGGAACTTGCAAGTCTATACTACGTGAACGTCGTCAATTACCGTTACAGTGCATGGGAAGATGATGGGATTTTGCTCCGAAAACAAAATGTTATCGGGATGACAACGACTGGAGTCAGCAAATATCGAGCTTTGATCTCAAGTCTGGAGCCGAAGATTGTTCTCATTGAAGAAGCCGCAGAAACTCTGGAAGCAACAGTAACGGTAGCATGCCTACCATCCATCCAGCATCTAATCCTGGTTGGCGACCACAAGCAGCTGCGTCCTCAATGTGCAGTGAAGGAACATGAACAGGACTACTACGGACTCAACGTATCTCTCTTCGAACGTTTGGTCAACAATAGTGTAGAATTCAGTCTTCTTCAGCGACAGCGGCGAATGATTCCAGAGATCCGTCGCATGCTCAAACCGATCTATGGTGACGATATTATGGACCATCCCAGCGTAGAAGATCTGAATATTCGACCAGTGGTGCCAGGCATGGGTGGAGTCAACTCATACTTCTTCACACACACGTGGCCGGAAAGCAGGGACGAGCAGCAGTCCGCAATGAACGAGCAAGAAGCAGAAATGGTTGTGCAATTCTTCAGATATCTCATTCAGAATGGAATATCAACAGAACAAATCACAGTACTGACCTTTTACAACGGCCAGAGGAAGCTTATTTTGAAAAAGCTCAGAAGAGATGTGGAACTTCGAAATCCAGTCATGTCATTCAAGGTTGTCACCGTTGACTCGTACCAGGGAGAAGAAAACGACATTGTTTTACTTTCGCTGGTCCGAAGCAATCTTCAAGGTTCAATCGGTTTCTTAAACGTAGACAATCGTGTTTGCGTGGCTTTATCCCGAGCGAAACGTGGTTTCTATCTCTTTGGCAATGCTGAGCTTCTGGCTAGCCAAACAGAGACGTGGGCAAGCGTTGTCGAAATTATGTATGGAAAGAAGAAACCATTCCCTCCAAAAGGCACCCGGAGGTGCCGCCTTGGATTCAGTCTACCGCTGACTTGCACAACGCATGGTCAACTGACCTTGATTGAAGATCCTCAAGAGTTGGAGAGACTTCATGGAGGGTGCGACCAACCGTGTCCTGGTTTGCTTCCATGTGGCCATAAGTGTACGCTGTTCTGCCACCCATGCAGTCACGACAAAGTCAACTGTGTGTTTGACTGCAATCGCACACTCAGCTGTGGTCATATGTGTCAAGGCAAATGCGGCGATCCGTGTAGGTGTGCGGGGTGTGAGTGTGACGATGATTATAGAGGATTCGAACCGAATCGCCCTCGTACTGCACTATCTCGAGATGACGCGTTGTGTTCCAACTTTGGCTCTAATTCTGCAGCCTGGCACTCTCACACTGGCTTTGCTGATCAATATGGCAATGGAGAATTTAGAGCCGAAGTCGTTGAAGATGCAGAAGTGAAAGATCTTGAGGTAAGGCTTGCTGCTTTGAAGTCTTCTTTCAAAGAAAACAAACCTGCAGCGAAGACTTCTGCCGAACGTTCTGCTGTCAATCAGCTTTCACCACCGTCCTCGTCTCAACAGAGTACAAGGACGAACGTTATGACGGTTCAATCTCTGAATGCTAGTCATGATGCAGTACAGAGAACAGCGAAACCTTGGCATGCCGCTGGTGTGCAAGACATTTCGGAAAGCGAAAACCAGAATGCAAAGAATGTGATGAATGGGGACCAGGGAAAGCTTCCGACAACAGAGATCCCTTGTTATGTCGAGGAAAGCAAGGAAGAGCTATTAATTGATTTCGATTAAGGCTGGTATCTGCTAGGTTATGGAATCATGGAGGATTATGGAAAGTGCAGTGTCGAATGCTTGCGTTATCGGTTGTGGGTGGAGCGACAGATCGCTAAGAATCTGATTCATTCAAAATGGCGTTGGTGCTTAGAAGGAGACTGCTCTGGAGCTTAAAGCCTGTCCATTTTCACTTTACGAATATATAAGTGCCGGATATGGAGGAACGGTGAGGTTATTTCAATGAGTCGCGGGTATTTTGGCTAAGGGACGTAGAGAACTTAGATGAAATGAATTAATCGAAGCTATAATTCTTCTCCCAACTTCTTGTCTGATTGATTCGTTCCGCAATTAATGATCCCTATTATGGATTACATCTTGGGAATCATCAACCAAAGACAGAGTTTCATCTCGACTCGTCATCGACTTGTACTGCCTCTACATGGCAGCTCTTACCCTTCTCATCGTCGAGGCATGATCCAACCATTCACCACAGTTCTAAGGCAAGCCTTCAGTTCAATCCTAGCTCATGAGAGCTCGTATCCTGTGTTTAGACTCCATGTGAACAACTTATCCTTCTCATGCAATTCTCCTCTCGAATTCGCGTATCCGGAATCTCGTGGATGCCTTCGTTCAAAGCGAAGCCGGGTAGTGATCAACGACTCAGAGTCTCGATTGGCATACAGTTAAGCCGTCGTATGGCTGCAAGTATTGTCACGATCTGCTCGTACATTGCTTCTTCCGTTCGGATTGCGGAGTACAGAACCTTTCGTCGGGAAAGAGAAGGCCAGTTCTAATATCGTAAATACTCTTGTCTCCAGATTTAGGTGTAGCACTTCTTCAAAGATATTTTCTCGCAGCTGCTACCACTCTTGCTCTGAATACTGGCGACCGGACTGGCATATTGAGACTATAAAACGGGCTCATGATGGTTTTGACCCAAGCATCATACACCTCGAGAAAGAAGTTCTTTACGCTTTCCTCGACCGCAGGAGCTGTAGGATTGTATGTAGACAGCGGAGCAGCCTGTAATCTCGCGGCCGCCGACCCAACACTGCTGCCTCGCGCGACAGAATGCGTGTCGGGATTGCAGAGAAGCATAAACTTTGTGTTGGCGCCCGTCACGAACGCCGAAACGTACGAACTCTGATGCCGGTCTACATGCCGTAGGTACATAGCACCCGACGCCCATTGCACCTCTTCGACCAGATCTAGCGCCGAATGTACGATGAATTGGTTTTTGTGTCGTTGTGCCGCGTGGAAACGGGCGATTCCGTCGCCTGAGGAGCCCTTGGAGGTGCCGAACTCAGCTTCGAAGAGTGGGTTGTCCTTGGTGCCGATGATGACGAAGTAGAAGGACATTTTGCGGAGGATTTTCGGCCTCGAGTGGCCTGGGTTAAAGTGCAACTTATTGATATGCTGTGCTTGAGTGTTACTGAAGCTATGCAGGATCTGCCGACTTTCACCGCTCTTGAAGTTCAACTTTCTGCTCCAGGAACAACGAGAAGCTAAAGAACTATCAATCGCACAATGTTTGGACCATTTCGCCCCTCACAACCTCTGTTAGGAGGATTGCTATGGTGATTTAATCTCATCTCGGATTCAATTGTCCCTTAACGCTAATACTCCTGTCAGGAAGATCCCATGGCGCCTTTCAGCTATGCAGAAAGCGCGACAACGCAAGCGGCTACGACACGTCGATAAGGTTGTTGCCATTCTGGACCATGCGTTGTCAAAGCAAGGATACAAGACAACTAGCGTAGAGAGGTGGAAGAAAGAGATGCCGAAAGAGGAAGAGATGCTGCCGAAGGACAAGTACACCATTTTTGATAGGAAAGAGAAGAAATATCGAAAGGGGATACACAGTAAGTCACCAAGCCCTGAATATTCCCTGATGGGTTGAAAAACGAGGAAATTAGACTACAGGAGTACTGAACTAGCTGCAGAATTACCCAAGTGGACGAGAGTGAGCCAGAGGTTAAATCCGCCTGGCTATTAAGGATGGGACACGTTATTACATCAATGGAGCACTTTCAGCATTGCAGCAATGTTTTAGAGTATCCTAATATCCACCATTAGCATTTTACGGCGCAATTAGAGACTTGTGAACCACCATACTCTTTCGATTCAGCTCAACGGCCAACAATGGAGCACCATTCAGCTACTCCGGTCTCCTAGCAGATCTTCAAAGATTCAATGAGAACGTTGTGACATTACAGTATGGGCTGCGTGGTGAAATTTTAGAGCGTCAGCATGTAGGAGACAGATCTATTTGAAGACTATAGATATATGCACTCTCTGACGACTCAACTAAAGACTATAAACGTTTTCCTACTTAATATCTTCCGTTGCTCCGATGACATGTTAGTAAGATGTCATTCCGTAGGATCTTGGGCCAGTAGCTCTTCAACGGCTTTGACTTTGTCTGCCGCAGTCTGTTTCTTATCTGTACGAGTACCAGTCCGTATACTTGACTGGATTCTGACAATTCCTTTGGAGTGTAGCATTGCATGGGCTTGCCCAATGACTCGAAAGACATCATCCCATGATCCTTCTGAGAATTTTAGGTTTAGCAAGGTTTAAGTGTAAGATTGTGAAGCGATTTCCTCACCTACAGTTGTCCCGGCCGAGTGCATGGTGTATTTCAAGCCAGATTTCTTCAATAATCGTTGTACATCCGCAACTTCCTTGGCGACTGACGTGGTTGGTGTTCCCAATGGGATTAAGCAGAAATCAGCATAGCAAGCCGCTGGAGTTGGAATATTCAGCAGTGAAGATTCTTCCGCCATTGAGACGCTTTGAGATGTTAACAGACTGTACTGCTTTATCGGAGCTAGAAAAGATTTTCTCAAGGGAATGGTAGTTATTCTATCCAAGAGTGGAGAAGCGATCTGCGGTGGAATGAACAAATTCTCAGATTCTTTGCGGTATGGAAGCGGGTTATCCGACGTCCGCCGTGGAGTATTACGGCTACCGGACTTACTCTACTCTAAACTTGCACAATCCCAGCGAAGACCAACATGTCGCCTACATCACAAACTTAATACTCCTTGATCCATAACTTATCCTTTGGAGATATCCATGTACCGCCCAGGGTAGTAACTTCACCGGAACGCCGTGCTAACCAAAACGTACCTATTTTTCGTCCTCTTAATAGTACATCACTTTTTATTCACGTTCCTCGGAACTTCTTGGCTGCTCTCTCGGCAGCTCTAACGACTCTTCACTCAAGAAAGTGCAGTGGTAAGCTTCTTCGTCGCTCCGTTGGGATTTTGAATCCGCAGGGTTCTGAATGATGGCCGAGAAACTGTCTGATGCTTCCTGTTCCTGATGCGACACTGAAAATTCCAAATCCGTCCCAGTGTCAAGGAACTTTTCGGCACCTCTGCTGTTGACTGGTCTACCGAGTGGTATGCTGCCGATTGTTCGACCAGAGTCTGGGGTGAGATACGTGGTTTTTCTGCTTTTGCTTGGCCACACCAAAACCTTGAGAGACGGTATACACCCGCAGATGACGCCGAGGTTTACTTCGACTGCCGTCCAGATCCAAAGGTCGAAGCCTTCCCAGGTAACATCATATGTTTGGTATACAACGTGATGGACCCAGTAGTTTCGCATTATGCCAGCAATAATTACCACCGAACCTATGCTAAAAAGAACCATGAGACCGATGCGTTGCATGAGAGGTAGACGCAGACGAAATAGCGTCGGTAGGGGAAGCACGTAGACCATCAGATCAGTGAGTGTTGTCGTGATGGTTTGGCCCATCAACGGAGGTCCTTCAGAAATGCAGTGCCTTCCAGTCGCGTCGAGTTCCCAATAATAGTATGCTGGATTGCATTGCGTCCATAGAACGACAAGGAAGATGAACATGCATCCAATAATGACAGCAATTGCCGCAAACACCACGTATCGAAATTTACCGCCGTACGAGGCAATTCGGAGGTAGCTGAAGAGGATGGAAAGCTTTGCCAGACCGGAAGCAAAGACAAAAAGTGTTTGTCCAGCGATGGATATCTATACAAGACGCGGTTAGAACGTCGCACGCAAATGAGGCGAAATCACCAACCTTCCGGCCTTGAACCATTTGTTTATAAGTTAGATCCCAGACATGGACATTCCAGCCGTAGAGTTGATCCGCGAGAATGACACTCAAAGTAACTCCGACACAACTGAACTGCAACAATTGTCAGGACCACATTAACAACTTTTGAGAAGATGTATGCGAACAGAGGCTGCCGCCATGATCCAATCGTCCCACCATGCCTTTCTCAGCATCCGAATCCGAATATACAACCGCAATAGGACGCATATCAGCGCAAGTGGAAGAAAAATTAGTTGGACAATGAGAAGTGCCGACCCTCTTTTGGGAGGATTGATGTAGTTTGGAGGCGGCCAGCTTTCTATCACGCTAATCGGAGGGAACCTCATCTTCGACCTGAAAGAAGAAGGTATCGAGACTCTAAAGGGATGACGGGCACAAGACAGTAGCACCACCCGGCTTCATATGTATGCGGTTTTCGGGGAACGGCGTAGTAAGAAGTAACAACGTTTGATGCAGAGTTGGGCGCAGGAACAGTCAACAAAGTGCATGCGCACAGGCTGCCGGCAGAGAGCTGCATTTAGTGTTGCGTGTATGCAAGCGAGGCATGGTGGCAGCTAGATGCCGTGTCTCTTGGCTAGTTTGGTGTCGCGGAAATTGATCCACAAGAATAGAGGCCCCAAGCCATCGAGAAAGGCCGTACGATCAGCAGCCCTTGAGGCAGATCCCCCAGCAAATCACTGGATGACCCACCCCTTCGAGTCAGGACGGCGGCCGCCACATAGCGTGCATCCGGCAATAAATCATAAGTTTTCTGCAGAATGACTCGAGAAAGGGGTATCGTAGAGTTCTCCACTAGTCGGGCGCATAGAGTAAAGCCACGGCTAGCGATGAAGCGGAATTCATCGACACTGGAAGGTAGTCCCGCGCGCAGTCAGCCTTTGACACCATTGAGTAGAAAAAGCGGTAGCCGAAAGTTTAATGTTGGGTGGCCCTGTAGATCGCACGAACGAGGTGAAGGAGATCTGACAATTTTGCCACAAAACGTGCAAACATCTCCCGAAGCATTGCCAGCCGGCGGGCCGTCGTGTGACTGTCATGCGCGGCATAGTTCGAGGAAGCTTCCGTAGTTGCTGCGAAGCGAGACAACCGAGGAAAACCGAAGAATTATCTGTTGCATGATGGGAGGGTCTGACATCGTATCTGTAAGCCAATAGTTAAGCCCTACCAATTCGTCATCCAAGATGCAATTCATTGATCTCCACGTCGGAACGCATCCGAGATTCAATTCATCGATCTCCACATCGGCGGCCCGCTTTGGCACACTGTTGTTGTGAACAGATGCTTTGGGAACAAGCTCGGTCAGCCTCTGGAATAGGAGCTGTCCTATCCGTAGTGGACATCCACCGCAGGAGTGGTGTGTGGAGAAAGATGGGCTTAGGGTTAGGGGCAGGCCTTGCGAACTACCTTTCTCTCATTCCGTGTTTCAAAAATCTGCAAAATTGGGCTAGAATGTGCATTTACGGCATCTACCAAGGGGGCTGACCGAAACCTTGGTAGAGTATCAAGAGTGGACAGAAGTCGTGAACAGGGATGTCAACCGCCGTGCATATTTGCATGGACGCCAGTTCATTAGCGAACGCGGGGATACTTGAATCTAATGACAGTGTAGAATAGAGGAACCACATTCAGTCGTTATATTGTCTGACCAAGTAAGACTGGTAATGGTGCGAGGCAATGTGGCACAAGAGTAATAGTCTCTCAGCGGAAGGAGCCTCGGACCCACGTGGGCCAGTTGAGATCATGATGGCCGGGAGCACGTTCCGGCAGATCTGGTCATCTTCAAAGATTATGGTGAAGCCCACAGACTCACCGAGGTTTGTGCATGGGGGAATACGATCAGGGGCTCAAGAAAGTTGAACACCGTTCTGAACCATCGGCCCGTACCGAGTTGGTGGCATTAACATTGCTTCAGTCAGGGATATCATGAAAGGTTGGAAAGATTGGGGATATATCATAGCCGGTGATCCTGAAAGCCTACTGGAAAGAACGGCAGCATTGATGGAAAGGTGTCGCCAAGGGACGCATCTACTACGGATTCAAACTCAACTGCATATCACCTTTTGTTTCTACATGTAAGACGTGAAGTCGGCTACGGTACTCTAATCTTTTGTTCGAGAACTGACGTCGAGCAAGGAGTGAACGAGCCATACATTTTTGACCGCATATCCAAGGTCAAAGCATCGAACAGACACGCTGGATCTACGATGAGAGTGTCGCTGACTTGAAATAACCACAAACAGATCTAGTCAGTCAAATGTCAACTCCCGGCTGAAAACTGCTTTGTATTGAAACGCCTCAGCTTTCTGCAACGATGTTGGCAGTGGTGGAATACGACGGAATACTGAAGCGATGTCCAACGCATAAGCTCAACCACAACCGCGAATTACCTTCTGGCCTGCAAATGTTTCCGTATTTTGCCCTGTAATCATGTGCCAGCGCATTTCGGCAGCTTTTCTTTTTGAAGGTCGAAGGTCTCGCTGTTTTTACCCCGCCCGACTCCACGGATGTGCCCTCGGTAGAAAGCCGAGTCCCAACCTGCGAGATCAGGGAAATTTTGCCTCGTCGGAACATCATACCGATCCAGTGGAGAATAGCCTCAGTCTTTAAAATGTTCGATTTCTGCTGTGGTTGGAGTTCATGTTTCTGCCATCAAGATGTCGACCACCAAGACGCTCGTTGAGAAGCGTGGGTCTCAAACCATATACAAATGCGACACCCAGGTTCCTATTCCGGAGGTTGACCTCCTAACGCTACTATTCGGTATGAACTCTTCAAGAATCTTATTCTGTGAATAAACTGACCGATTGTGCAAGACCATCCCAGCTGTGCGAACAAAGATGATGATATAATTCACCTCGATGCCGCCGACCCATCGCTATCACTTACCAAGGCGCAAGCCAGGGTTCTCACCAAGAGAATTGCCTTCGCGCTACGCACACGTTTCGGTGTCAAAAATGGTACTATTGTGATGGCAATGTCCAGTGGGAACTACGTTCTACCGGCTTGTTTCTATGGTGTAGTCGCCGCAGGTGGCATTTTCTCCGCCGTTTCGTCTGCCAGCACACCAGATGAATTTGCGAGGCTCATTAGAGCGGCGCCAAGTGATGTGATCATATGCAACGCAGACACAAAGGAGTGTACACTCGCCGCTGCTGCCAAATGTGGTATCCCAACGTCGCGGATCCTTGAGATCGACGCCGGCCGAGTACCAGCTTTGCGGCGAGTTGACAACGGAATTAACCAACTCTCGGCGGGAGAAATTGAATGGCGACGGATCACAAAGCTCGAAGAACTAGCTACGACGGATCTAGCGCTCATTTATAGCTCTGGCACAACAGGATTTCCCAAGGGAGTACCACTGGCACACCGCAATATGGTGTCCGCTGCTGTCATCGGATCACACTGCTTCATGACGCAGGTACGCACGATCAAGCCGTCGTATGAGTATCGGACACTAGCACATCTCCCTATGGCTCACATTGCCGGTATGCAAGGTTACTTCGTGAATCCCTTCTACATGGGTGGGCCTACATACTGGATGTCCAAGTTCAACTATCCGGACTTCCTCGCATACAACAAAAAATACCGCATCACATTCTTCTTCACCGTGCCGCCGATTTACCTTCTCATCGCCAAAGATCCTAATGTTACGGATCACTTCGACAGCCTTGAGATTGCAATTTCGGGCGCCGCACCACTCGGAAAGGAGCTTCAGATCGCAGCGAGTAAGAAACTTGGTCACGGCAATACCTTCATCTCGCAGACTTGGGGTCTGTCCGAGAATACAGGATCTGCCACGCTGCTGCCATACCCGGAGAAGGATGAAACCGGATCTGTGTCGCGTCTGATGCCGAATACTTCTGCACGAATCGTCGATGAGGATGGGAAGGATGTTGAGGTCGGTCAAGCTGGAGAGCTGTGTTTAAAGGGCGAGATCGTGTTCCGCGGATACCACAACAATCCTGAGGCGAACAAGGATGCGTTCATTGATGATGGGTGGTTTGCGACTGGTGATATTGGATTGTTCAAGGATGGGCTTTTTTATATCGTTGACCGGAAGAAGGTTAGCTTTCTCTTGGTCAATTCACACGCACAGACGTCACTAAGCTAACACACTGTTATAGGAGCTGATCAAGTACAAAGGCCTGCAAGTCGCGCCAGCCGAACTGGAAGCGTTGCTGCTTTCTCATCCGAAGATTCTTGATGCAGCGGTTATCGGCGTTGACTCGCCTGCCGAGCACACGGAGGTACCTCGTGCCTACGTAGTCGCCGACAAATCCCAGATCTCTGAAGCTGAAATCAAGGCCTTCGTCAAGAGCAACGTCGCGCCGTACAAGCAGCTGCGCGGCGGCGTTATCTTCATGGATGCCATTCCCAAGAGTCCTTCCGGCAAGATTTTGCGCAAGGATTTGAGGGCTTTGGCCAAGGAGGAAGCAAGGAAGACCGGTGCCAAGCTGTAACGTTTCGTGAATAACGTTTTCGTTTGAGCGTGCTAAAGATAAATGGCTTGTGTGATTAGTTTCGTACTCTTAGATGCATTGCAGTCTTATTATTGCTTGAGATTGGCAAGATGGCAAGATTGGCAAGGGGTTAGTGGAATAGATTGCGACTGCACGTTTAGCTATTGACTTCGAGTTACATCTAATTCATTGAGAGGGCTGATCACCTGAGGTATGTCACAAATTTGCTGATTTGCTGCCCTAGAGTTCACGTTTACTCCGGAGTTTATCTTTGAATTGCTTTGGCATCATGCTTGCATGGGCGCTCGGAATACCCGGCAGAGTTAGATCATGCTGTTGACATATGTCCACCCACAGGCGTAGTCGTAGATTAGAATCTCATAGTAGAATTTACAGTGCTGTGGCCGTTGACACGAATGTTTTTGAGGATGCTGACGCAGTGATTATGCCAAGTTGGTGCCAACAATTACAATTCAGCTTGATCGACAACTTCCGGTCCGAACAAAGAATTTTCCGCCTCTCGCGGGAAACGAGTGTACGTGTCCATCTTTCAAGGAGTCATTCCAGTGGCGGTCCTAAGGATTTTGCGAGATTCGATCAATCCGCCATCAACCAAGCCCTTGGCATCGGTCTCAGCCTCGCTTTCGGTGGGTGAAAATGTCACTCCATCGTCTTAATTATTGAAAGCCGACGGATGCCGATGGAGTTTGAATTATGAGGCAAGTTTCTCTTCACGTTGTCGCGTAGGCAGGCGCGAGCGTGGCGATCGCGGTGAGCATCGCCATGCAAGGCCGCCTAGTTTACCAGAAGCAGTGGAGACAGCATGAGGCGATTGAAGTTGGGGTTTACCGCATGAAGCTTAGATACGGTAGCAGACTACATTGCCACCCTGCTTGAACTCGTTCGATTTCAGGTGATAAGTAATGTTTGGCTTGACCGGAGCGGTGGTGTTGAAGAGCGGTGCAGCCGGTGAAACAGTGATGAGATATGAATCAAAATATGTCCTGCCAGTCTTCTCGATCAGTCCAGATGCCTCGATATGTGTGAGCAAGCATTTTGGGGAGAGTGGATTGGCGCAGATGTGGGGAGCGGTGGGCGGGAGATGCTTTGTATGGTGGCGTTAGTTATAAAACCTCCGTCTTCTTCTTCATCTTCGCTGCAGCTGACCAAACACGACGAGCCTTCACCCACTCACGTCTCGGCTTCGCAATCTCTCCCACCACCAAATCCCTGTCGTGGGCTCCGCCAAGAATCTCTGAGACTATGACGGAAGCTCAGAGTAAGGCCTGCTCTCTCCATTCATCATCGCATGCTCCGTAGAAAACTACCCGATTTTCTCGACACCTCAGCTTCCTTACTTCTCGCCGTAAAGCCCTTAAACGTCGAGGCCTGCATACCTTGCATTTGGCTGCTCCAACAACCTATTGATATTGCCCTATTCTATCCGCTGGCTGCCCGATATTGAGGCGCTCCTGGGCACCAACAATCACCACTCAGCCGCTGGCACCATATAATACAGCCTAACCACGCGCTCTTGGGTATATAGCACTCGTATATTGATTTAGCGAGCCCTATTGCCCAAGCCGATCAGCATCTTCCCTTCCGGTGTTGCTACTCCAAGTCGCCAAACTTGCTTAACTTGACCTGCTATCGTCCCCGCCACCCGCCTCCAAAGCAAGGAAACCTGGACATCCCTGGGCAGCAAGCCATAAGCCAACAAGCCATCAAGCCATCAAGCGAGCAGACCGCCGAAGCCTCATCACCTGCCCCGTTTTCGAGTCTCCACACTTCAACTCACCCTGCCATTACGATCAAGGACCGAGAGATCGTCCTCCCTGATAAATATAAGTCCAATACGTCTATACTACCTCGTAAGCTCCAACTGCCTTTTCAATTGTCGTCTTGATATTATGCCAACTTTGCTGCCGTTCTACAACGTCTTGGTTCTTACCAGCCTGCTAACCTTTCGTCATGACTTCTAGCCTCTTCATCACTCGAAGTCAGAGCGCACCAGACGCTCTCCCCCCTACCAATAAAATCCGCCGTACGGCTCCAACAATCAATCTCATCTGTCGCGGCTGCGATTTCCTACGGCGCGACGCCAAAGGCGTCAACGGCGTTAAAAGACTGGCCGGCCTAGCCAATATCACAATGTCATACTATCCACAGAAGAGAAGCTCCTCGCCAGGCTCGAGAAAATTACAAATCCCAGCAAGATCGTCAACCGGAACCTTCACATCATCCGATCCCTATGGAGGGTACTCGAGGAGTCCTGTACGAGAGATTTATACATCTCCTCGGTCCAGTGTGTCTGGTGGCGTCATTCCCATCTCGACCGAAACCTATGTCACCTATCCCGATTCACCATCATCTCGGCCTACCGGCACTCTTTCCGGACGACCACGACGGTCAACGCTGACCGAGACCACACCATCCTCTCTTGCGGTTCGACCAAGGCCGACCACCGTCTACCAAGACAGTACCGCTGATCGACCTCGGAGCCCTCTGCCACGGGGATACGATCGAGATGTTTACGTTAAACCTGCACAAGCACCCAAGCGGGAACAGACGAGACTTTACAGTGTCGCTGATAATAAGTCGGCACAGCTCATTGCAGAGACGGAAACAGATCCACGAGATAGCAGATATTTCGATACAGAACGAGAGAGCGGTCGCGAGAGACGCGGATATCATCTGACTGGATCCGGTCGTGCACGCGATATCGATGACGGTGCATATTCGTACTATTCTGATCCTGCTACTATGTACCAAGATACAGAGCCTCGATGGCGTCGACGTGACAGTGTTGATCGTACTCCACGTCCAGCTAGTATCACTGATCCATACCTAACTTTTGGCCCTCCGACTAGGTCGTCGACAGCACGAGAAGGTCCACCACCGACGACGAGAGGCTTCGATAAGGTCAACGACATTGTGCGTGGCGGAAGCGTTCGTGATCCACCGAGAGCGAACTCCAAAGAGCGTCGCAACACTTATGACCCCTATCGCAACGGGGATAGCTATGATATTCCTCGTAGATCAAGCTCAGCAACTCGAGAGCCACTCATTATTGACGTACAACGACCTGACGACCGTTCCTACCGTGATGATGAGGATGACAGGCGCGAGCCACGACCTAGAGATCGGTTCCGAGACGAAGAAGTCGAATCACGCGGATTCGGTATTCGTTCTGTCAGCTCCGATCCTCCTCGCGATTATGAGCAACGCCACATGTCCTATGACAACCGAGCACCACCTCCACCAGCTAGTGCTTATGGATCTGGTATCGTTAGCTCACCATCAACCCTAGCGCCTGTAATGCCGGATCCGAAAGACTATATGCCACCTCCACCAGCCGAGGCAAGACACGCCACTCGTGATGAAGGCAGACACGGAAGTTACGACGAAGGACGACATCGAAGTCATGACGAGGGAAGGTATGGAAGCTATGATGAAGTTAGACATGGTAGCTACGAGGAAGGAAGACGTACGAGCAAGGATCCTGTGTATGAGCGCGTTGATCGTGAACGTGAACGTGACCGCGACTTTGACCGACGGCGAGACGATCGGCAGAGAGATTCAATATCAACCGCTGCGCCTGCCGTTGCTGCAGGAGCTGCAGGAGTGGCTGCTGGAGCGGCTGCCGGAGCTGCCGTTGACAAAGCAAGACATGAACGCGATATAGACAAGCGCCGGCATGACTCGGATGAAGAAGAGCATCGCCATGGCGTGCGACTTGGGAAACCGAACGATCGTGAAGATGCTCAAGAATTGGAATACAGTGAGCGAGACCGCCGCGACGAAGAAGCTCGCAAACGCGACCGGTACAAGGATCCTAACGTCCTCGATCCCGATGAGGAATACCGTCGTCGCGTTGAACAGGCGCAGCTCGAGCTCGCCCGGCAAACGTCACGCGAGTCTCAGAAAAGCGAGGACGAAGGCCGTCGTAAGCTCCGCAAAGAACGGCCTCGCGATAAGGAGAGCGACCAACCCGACAGTGGTGATGAAGCAGCCATCATGCTGTCGCGCGAATTAGTACACCGCGACCGTGCAGGCTCCCTGAAAGACGACAACAACAACTCGAACCGCCCATTGGTGACCGCACCTGAGACGTTAGCTGGTGCCGCAACCGCAGGCGCAGCTGCAACATCAACAGCTCTCGTAGTACCAGGTACGTTCGCTGACGACGGTAGCAAGCGCAAGGAGTCTGTGTCGAACACCTCTTCCGACGAAGACGGAAGCCACAGCAAGAAAGCGCGCAGCGTACGCATCGTGGAGCCCGCAAAAGCCGGGACGCCACCGCCACCACCCATCAAGAGCATCCTAAAGAAGCCAAAGGAGAAATTCCCCGAAGACCCTAACCCCATCAAGGAAGGCGCGCTGCCGCTCCCGAACTCCAAGACCGCCCGCGACAAGAGCATCCCGCCCGGCGCGCGCTGGACCAAGATCTCGCGCGACCTCGTCAACCCTGAGGCGCTGGAGCAGGCGAAGCTGCGCTACGAGGAGCGCCTCGACTGCGTCATCGTGCTGCGCGTGCTGACCAAGAAGGACATCGAGGATCTGGCGACGCTGACGCGGAAGATAAGAGGTGAGCCACCTTTTTTGTTTTCGATAGCCGCCTTGGCTGACAATGCTAACGTTGCCGTGTTCAGAGGAACGCTTCGAGCGCGAGGAGCGCGAGCGCGAGCGCCAGCGCGGACGGGACCGCGATCGCGATCGCGGTGAGCCTCGCGGTGAGACGCGCGGCGAGACGCGCGATGAGAGGAGGGGCCGCCATGGCCATCGTCGGCATCACCGCGACCATGATTCCGACCCCGAGGGCGATGAAGCTGATTATGATGCGCAGAGGGATGGTCGACGCGCCATTGAGGATGGCCGGCGAGCCACCGACGATGGAAAGAGAGCGCGGAGAGACCATGATAAGGAGCGTAGAGATGACGATGTCTACATGAGTGGTGCACTCAGATGAAGGCGTCATATGAATGCGTCAGATGAATAAGTGGGCGGCTTAGTCGTCACTATTAAGGAACCCAAATAAGAAATCTTGAAAGTACAAAGGCTTGTTCTTTTTCAAACTATCGGTGCTACTCATTTAAAGTGATAATGATGAAGCTCATGACTGGGTATCTTTGCATGGCTTTAGGGACTTGATTCATACATTCAATTGTCCTAGTCCATACTCATGTTCATCGTTGCCACGTCGGAATCTGGATGAGAGAGTATGAGGAAGTCATACAATCTGACGCCACTATTAAAGGCTTTCTGCTACACCCGCCATTACAGAAGACTCCCTAATATCACCAGTAAAGGAAGCAACAAAGACATAAGATTACATGATGTTAGCGAAGCCGCAGACTTATGGGATGCTGTTGGAGAGGGCGCAGACACGTTAGTCCTGTGAAACGGTCAGCAATGAATTCCAAACTTTCATTGAGAAGCATACCCTGCGGATGGCGCGACGTGAACTTCCCAGCCGTGGAAAAGGCCTTGTGCATTCGTCGCATTCAGATTGATAGGAATGAAGTCAGGCGTAGTAACTCCGCTCGCAAGGACACCACTCCGCGATCCGTTGATCAAGAACTGAAAGAATTCCGTCGACACGTCGACATATTGCTGAATGTTTGATTCCGGGCTACCAAGCGTGACATTCAAACTCGTTGGATCGAAGAATCCGAGCAGCGAACCAACCAATATGGGCGCATCCGTGATCGATGTATGAGAGGTCCCAAGCAGTGTCATGAACCAGCTAGCTCCAGTCTTGTTCAGCGCCGACTGGGCAATTTCTTCGACGACGTCAAAGTGCTGCTGTCCATAGAATTCGGCGGGTTCGGCAGACCATGCTTCGCTGTCTGGGATGAGAACAGATTGGTTGAAGTTGCTGTTCAGAGGACCGCTGGACTTTCCGGGGTCGAATGTAAGGCCAGCCTTTGCGGAGATCAAGGAATCGCTTAGAGCTTGCAAAGCGAGAGTGGCGCCGAATGAATGCCCACCCATGACGAGGTTGTTAAAGTCCAAACGACTCTTCCACGAGCTGAGAGTCTGGCCTTCGCCACGGGAGTTGTTTTGATAGATTTGCTGGCCTTGGCCGTTGTTGATGGCTTTTAAGACGCGAACAGTCTCTTCAACTTCGGCTTGTCTGAAACTGCGTTGTTCCAGGACCATCTCAGTGGTGTTTCCTGACACAGGAGCACTACAAGAGATCAGTAAGCCGTACCTATTTCGGCATATAGCCTGAAAATTCACCTTAACTGATCAGCCTGGATGTACTGAACAGTGACATTAGGCTGTCCCTTTTGCTCCACAATCGAGCACGCCAGACTACCATCACGGTGCTCGATGACGGCAACCAAATAGCCGCTCGCGGCTAGTAGGCCTGCATATTGCGAATACCATGTTCTGAGCGTGATATCACCAACGGAGAACAGTAGTACGGGAAAGGCACCACCTCCGTTGACCAAAGACGCGTCTGCCTGCGCTGGGATATTAATGGAGCCGGCCACGGAGTTCAGTCCCGCAGAAACCAAGTCGGATGTAACGGATGGCGAGTCGGCATACGCGACGATGCCGGCGGCAACACAATCCACGGGATCGCCAATCCACGGGTGCGCCGGAGCGGTGCCATTCTCGCCTGGAGCTATCGGATAGTACAGTGAGAAAAGCACGGTCTGAAGGAAGAATGCTGGCTGGCCGTTGCTGGTGAAGGTTGTGTTTGTGATGTTGCGCGGATTCTGCACGGGAACTTCAATGTCTACAAGACCGACTCCGTAGGTTCCGGTGTATGCAGGAAGTGACGCTGAGAGTGAGAGATGAAGAATAGCGATAATGGGGGCGAAATGGAGTAACAACATCTTCGATTCTCCGAAATGCACTCAATGATGTTTGAAATGTAAAATAAGTGTCATCTCATAGCTCATGTAGAGACCGAGAGCGCTCTCCAAGCTCTTATAGCGGTTGAAGCATGCATACTTCATTCCTGCTTGAGTTCATTGAAAATACCAAAGCTCGAGCGGCACGAGAGCAGCTGTAACCAATCACGACCTGTGACGTAAGAGACTAGAAGAGCTTCAAGACTTACCAGCGTAGCTTTGGCCCTAATAAGGACGTTTCGCGGCTTATAAATCTTAGGCTTTTTGGCATTCGCAAAAATAGATTGAGATCAACTCTTGACGCAGTTGGAGCTGATGGCAGATTTATCAGAGGGTGTCAGTAGGGACGATAGGGAGAATGGCGCATGAATGTTGCCTTCGGACCGCCGACTCGTCATTCTCAGCCTTGCTAGATGCTCTTAAACCCAGGTACGCTCTGTTGACGAGTAAGAAGCATTGAAGGTTCACGTATGGCTTTGAACATAACTACGAGCGTTGGTAGGATGCGGTTTCCCACCATCAAGTCTTTTGCTGAAGGTATAACATTGCTATATCAGAGAAAGCCTCCACAACAATACTCTGGATCCGAAATCACGCTCATCTAGCCATACTATAAATACCGAAACGCTTGAGCGATCCACTCTTTGAACGCCGCCGAAATGCATCGCTATCATAATTTGCCATACATGCAATCTCACATCCTGGAAGAACGTTAGCAATCGTTCGAATCGAGCATAATGGCGGAAAACTGACCTGCTCAGCGGAGATAGGCCAAGTAGCCTCATCCCATTGCCTAGAACTTGTCTGGCGCTCGCATATAGTGCTAGCCGTGCCTTCTTCAATTGATCTTCCGATCCAACTACCTGTAGATGATCATAACTTGAGCTCAATGCGTGTGTCATCTTGAATAGATATGTTAGGACCGTGATGGGTTCAAGAGTCTTCAACGTTTGCAAGAAGACATCGGGCCATTGTGCCAGTGACCGGATTAGATCGGTGGCATGCTTCTCGTTCAGTAGCTCTGCGTCAAATCCGGCTACATCGGCTTCGGACGTATACGATGCTTTCCGCATGATTGATGACAGACGAGCGTGCGCATACTGCAAATAAGGACCAGTGTCACCTTCGAAAGATGTCATTCGAGCCAAATCGAAAGTATAGTTATTGATCCGCTTGCCAGTCATATCTTGCACCATGACTGCCGAAATTCCGAGTATATCGGCCGTTTTCTCGGGATCCTCTACCTGAGCGTATTTGTCCGGATTACTCCTCATGACTTCGTGCATTTTGTCGCTCACGTCTGCGAGAATGTCGTTCAGGAACTTGACGGTGCCTTTCCGAGTGCTCATTCCAAGCACCATGCCGAAATTGATGTGTAGGCATCGACTAGAGATGTCCTTGAAGCCCATTGCCTCGACGATTTTGAATAGTTGGGCAAGGTGAAGGTCCTGCTGAGATGCAACAACGTAAATCATCTTATCGAAATGATATTTGTCGTATCGCTCCCGCATTGCGCCAATATCTCGGGTTAGGTAAAGTGACGTGCCATCTTTCTTCTGCACAACGGCCTTGCCAAGTTTCTTTGAGTACTTTGTCAAGTCCACGATCACCGCTCCGTCACTATCCTCCGACACGCCCTTTTCTTGCATGATCTTTGCCGCTGCTGCCATTGATTCGTCTTTCACTTGTGATTCTCCTGAGTAGTCGTCGTATCGAATGTTGAGACGAGCATAAGTCTGTTTATATTTCTCAATCGAGAGATCTCGAAATCGTTTCCAGGTGTCCAAGGCATGCTTGTCGCCATCAACCATCCGCTTGAAATATCGCCTTGCATCTTCATCTGTGCTTTTGCCTTTCAGCTTCTCCACTTCAGCTTCCAGGCTCTTTGTATCTTCACCTTTCGCCTGCTTCTCTTTAATTTCGGCTTCCTTTGCTTTGATAACCTCGTCTTCTTTGCCAATAACCTTGTTAATCTCGACATACACATCGAAGAGATGTCCAATAGGATTTGCGACGAGTGCTTCTTCATTGCCGAACTTTTCGTATCCTATAGCCAGAACACCGTATTGCTTTCCCCAGTCACCGAGGTAATTCATTCGAATGACATCCCATCCTGCAGCTTCATATAAGTTTGACAGAAAACCGCCGATAATTGTACTCCGAAGATGACCGACATGGAATGGTTTTGCAATGTTTGGTGATGAAAACTCAACTATGATCCTTTGCTTTCCTTTGCTCTTATCTGAAGGGTCCTTGAGACCGAGGTTTGGGTTGAATCCATAGCTGGGACCTTCTTGTAGTATTGAAGGTAGTACGAGTTTGGCCAAGGGCAGTGGTTTGAAGAAAAATCGAAGGTACACGCCATCGACGGTAGGTTTCTCGACGAGAGCAGACTCTGGGAACTGTTCACCATTAGTAAAGCTCGTGTGTTGGTACAAAATGTGAAACAACGAACTTTTTCTCCGATCTCTTTCGAAAGTTGATCCGGCTTTTTCCCTTTTAGCCTCAAAGCTGGGACAGGTACGACCAAGTCGCCTTGAGAGAGAGTCTGGGTCCACTGTAGTGCATTGTAGGCGACTTGTTTTTCCACTCCTGCAATTGGTGCAAGGAGTTCTGCAATGTGTGATCGGTAAATGTCCACAGGATTTAGCTCTGGATATGTGTTCGGTAGCTTGGGAACTTCGGATAGGCCGAAAGATTGTAGGGTGGCTGTCAGTTGAGCCATATCGGCTGAATGCGACGTGTCAATTTGGGATGACATTTTGGAGATGGAGAGTGAACGCGAGAAGAGTTTGGGTGGGAGGAAACAGGCGCGGGTATAGGTTGAGCTGTATGGTTGAGTCAAACTGCGGTGAGTAATAAGGCGGGAAGAGATTTTCTGGGTTTGACTGGAAGAATATATGAAGAGACGATGGAAGGACTTCATTCAAGAGCCAAGCCTTAGAATTTCTTGTAGGGATTATGGTTGGAGTTCAGTGAGTTGAATTGAGGATTCGATATAAAAATCGTTGAACTTTGCCATGGACTGAGGTTTATTCTCCATATCCCTTTAGCTCCACTAATTACGAACGAGCTGATGGAAGCACCAGAAGCACAAGCACCAGCAAGCACCAGAAGCACAAAGCACAAAGCTTAAAGCCAGGCAGCATTTTTCGTCCCACATCCAAAGAAATAAGGCATCAATATCTTGCTCCAAGTCCACCACAGGAAATTGTTCATAAAACACGGCGGCAATGAATTTCCTTTTAAGACAAATGACATTCTCAAACTCTGTTACCCCTGGCTCAATGCTGTTAATTCTGAAATAGAATGTCCGGATACCAAAGAGAAACGCCAACTTCTGTCGTCGTCTTGACAACGGCCCATCTTGGTAAATTACTGGAAATGCCAACATTCGCAAAATGATATGATCATCTGGCACAGTATTTTCAGTCGTCATATTACCTCTCCAAGGATGTTGAGAATTGCGACGCGTCTAGCAATGTTAAAGCTTCCGAAAATGCCAATTACCATGTATTATCTCTTCTGAAACTGGGCACGCCTTTACATTGGATTCACCGGAATTTGCTACAAATGAAGAGGCACCGAGGTTTGGCGATCAATGATCTGTCACAAATCTCTACAAAGGGAGTTTTACTGTATCGGCCATCCAGTTGGACGCGAGTCCGGGTGCGATTCCTTTGGTGGAAGCTTTGCCGTCGACTCTAGCACTGCCAACTCACTTCATGAAGATGGCCTCGGTCAGTCAGTTTCAAGTTTATGGCCATCGGCTCCCCAAGTAGGGCTTACGATACTTTAGAAAGACATGTGGCGAAGAGCGGAACCAAGTCGAGACCGTTACTCTTGATGCTCAGATGGAGGATGATGACTCTGCTCATTGTAATCACTCCGATGAAAAGCGGGCGAGGATTTAATAATATGGTGTCGCGGATGGATAACGATTTTCGGATCTCTTCTGGGCCGCCACAAACGGCTCGGTCCGTCGCCACCTTCAACTAAAATTTTACATTCCGCACTGAGCCGATAGGGACTAAAACTTCGCCAGTGAGAAGTCAGCGTCGCCACCAGAACCGCTGGGCATCATGAAGGCAAGGAAGGAGCATATGCCAATGCAGCATGAGAACGCCCTCACGAAGCATTTGCCAATGCAGCATGAGAACGGCTTCACGGAGCATTTTGCCAATGCAGCATGAGGCCACCTTCACGGAGCATTTTGCCAATGCAGCATGAGGCCGCTTTCATGGAGCATTTTGCCAATGCAGCATGAGGCCGCCTTCATGGAGCATTTACCAATGCTGTATGAGAACGCCGTTCATGGAGCATGGCCAATGCTGCATGAGAACGTATTCTTTTGCCTTCAGGTGCAATATCTCGCCCGACGACGACGTGTCACGTCTGGTTGGTTTCGCTTCTAGGACACGCTACGGCAGTGTCACGTTCGCGACGGCGTCTGTTGCATGAAGGCGATCCTGTCGTGTTCTTGTTTCAATAAATTAAGTTAGCACATGGATCAACACTTTGCTGGAATTTCTGGTTGATGGGACGAAGAACTGAACATACAGAGACACTCGAAGCCGCCATCAAAGGGCAGACGATGAAGTATATGTACGACATTTAAGTTCTCTACAACGGTTCAACGCCCGCTTAGCGATCATTGGCTCCTGTGTGAAGAAGCGGTGAGACGGATAGACGTTTTGGCTGGCTAAAACCCACCAGCGACGTGCCGGGGATCCCTTACCAACAGCTTGCTTCGCGTAAAATATCTCAGACTGAAGGATTGTCTGGTCGATGAAAAAGTTCAAGATGATACCTGGACACTGCGAACTGCACAACATGGATGATTTTTCATCCCGCATCTGCTCATCTGCGGAGAATCGAGATAGCTGGGGTGTGCAGCACTCGCGCACGCAATCGCAATCGCTCTGATGGGTGGCATGAAAGGCCAGGAAGGCCAGCGGTTCATGACTCCATTGAAATTTGAGGCACGCACAAATGGTGTTTGAAGAAGCTCGCGTCATCTTGCCACGCCTCCACAAGGCCAATGTCAGGCTAAAGCTCATTTACGGTCTCTCATGGACGGGCTGGAACAGTTACCCAAGGCTCGGTCGTATCTCTCGAAAAGACGAGCTTCATGATGGATGATGAAATGTGAGAAAGGGTGTCCCTGGGAGTAGCCCTACAAGCTCAGCTGAGCTCCACAAACGAGACGTTGATGGTTGATATTGGATGCAGACAAGGATTTCCTTTCGTGTCTTGCCAGTTATTCATCTCCACCAAAATTTGTCTGATGACAATCGCATAGCCACCTAGTCCTGGAGATGCGTAAGACTGACCAGTGTGAGTTCTGCGTCACCACACTACAGCGCTGGTCAATCACTACAGGCCACGGCACCGTCGTCCTGCAGCAGTTGCTTCAACAACGCCGACCAGGCAGAATGGCAACTTTGCCGCACTTAACATTAGCACGGCACTCCGCGCCGCAGAGAACAAAAGTCGATGGAGGCGCAGAGAGAGGTGATGTAGCATAATTAGCAGTTGGCGGATCGGAAAAGTTAGGAGGGAGGCCTTGAAGCATCGGCAATGACCCAAAATACAAAAGCTGAATGGAGAAACATGAATTCCTCGGACGCTTCATCAGAGCTTCGGGGTTGCAAGGAATGAGTTGCCCTGTCAATAGCTTGTCACAGCCCGGCTTTAGCGACAGTTGGCTCGATGCCCATCCCATCCCCCATTCCCTCCCTCCCATCACCTTGCTGCCCATTCACCCGTTCACCTCTTGCGCCGCCCTTCACGGGCGAATCTTTTCTTCTACCTTCGTAGTCTTTCCGTTGGCGCGTTCCGCACCTGTTTATATTCATGCGCGCCACCCCTCCGTCTCTCTCGTTCCCAGTATCGCTCTTCAACACCACATAGTGTTTCACCCCACCCACACGTACTCACTCTTTGCCTTCCAGTCACTTCCAGTCATCGTCGCAACTGGAACGAGACAGTTGCTACGTTGTTCTCGACGGGTGGACAACTCCAAGGCATCATCGCACCATGGATAGGCTCTAACTGGACGTACAACCGAGCGCTGCCTATAAGCTAGCAATACAACTCCACCGCTGCCCGACGACTCATTCGCAGACTCCAATCAACTTGATTGCTCGCTGCCTTCCTCTGCTCCACTCTGAATCCTCCTAATTGCCTTCCTTTGTACTTGAATACCCCTCAGCGTCCTCCACGTTCATTCTGTCATCCAACGAATCACCACAACCCGTTGCACCCGACCTCGACGGCCAGCGCCAGGACAGAATCATCACTACAAATCGAGAAAAGCTGCAAGTTCAGTGCATTGGTCGTCATAACCAAAAGAATCACTAGCAATGCCAAAGGACGGATCCTCTCAGGTGGCCTATTGCGCCGAGTACAACTCCGAAAACGACGAGGAAGACGCCTCAACAAGAAGACACGCCACTGGTCCGGCAGTGCCAGAACAAGCAAACATTACTGCCAAGCGGACAACGGATGCTCAAGGCCCCACATCTTCGTCTCCACGTCAGAATTCCCAAGACGTCGCGAGTGACTCAGGGTATTCGAGCCGCACACAAACTACATCGGCGAGCGCTGATTCGGGTAAAAGTGCTACTGCCCTACCGCCCGCCACAATGGATGCAAAGACAACCACCGCTGCCACTGATGGTGGCTCACATCAAACCTTACCGCATAGCAGCAAGCCTGCATTGTCACAAGTATCTTCCAAAGGCTCTCGAAAAGGCAGAAAGTGCCAGGACCCAGATTGTGCCGAATGTAAACGCGGAAGAATGAAGATGGCTGCCGATTCTGCTCAAAAATCAGCTTCGAGATCACCCAAAGGAAAACCCGACGAAACTACGCGATCAGCAAGTAAGAGCCGCTCACAAGGGAAAGCACCGTCAACTACCAGCAAAGCCCGTCCTCAACCACAAGTTCGACCACCTCTTCGGTCTGCTTCAACAACCGGACCGAGGCCACGAAGCGTGTTTGACCCTTCACGAGAGCCACGCTCCGCTGGTCCTGGTCCATTTCCGTATTGGAACGCCCCGTATTATCCTTACTATGCACAAGGTTACATGACTGGAGCTGGAAACATGATGGTGGCCGATAGACCTGGCTTGCCATATCGTCTCACCGATACCTCAGTACCGTCGGCCCGAACTCGCGCTTTGAACGCGGGAGGCACTCCTTTTGTCTCCTATGATCCTGGAGCGAACCAGAGACTTAGTGCTCGACATCCTACCAAGAACATGTACCCTGCTGTAGGCTACGAACAGGATGATTACGAAGATGAGTATGAGGATGAGGATAAGGATGCGGACGCGGACGAGGACGCGGACGAGGGCGGTACAGCGGAGAGCGCAGAGTATGGAAGTCCCGAAGAACGATATAAGGACATGATGCGAAAACAACTGAATGAATACCATGCACTCGAAGCTCAGAAAAGGGCAGAGGCATTACAGCGCGAGGAAGATGCTAAGCGAATGCCACCACCTCAACAACCGGCTTCAGCTGGTCCACAACCGACGTACAGCATGCGATCATATGACGCGTCTGCCACAAACGTCACTTATGGTGATCGTAACAATGGCTACGATGACTTCCAAAATACTGCCGGAAGCTTTGATCTACATCTTTCTGGTCGTCCTTCACGAGCAAGAAGAACTTCATTGGCGTCAAGTGGAGATCGGTCCAAAGGAACCTCGGCGTCGCAGCCTATTCCAGGCAGCCAAAAGGTGACCATCCAAGACCCTCGTGCACGTCCACAGTCATTCTACGGTGGAGAAGACTTGGACGAACTTATCGCCAAACAATTACAAGCCTTACAGTTAGGACGTGACGGCGTTCTTCAGACTCACCCTCTACGCCGCAACCCTGGTGGTTCCAACTTTAAATATATCCACCCGGACTTACTTCGCTATGGTTCAGAGAGAGATGATCGGCCTACACACTATGAGAAGCTATCGGAAGAAGCTCTTGCATATCAACGCCTTACGGATCGTCTCCGACCACTAGAGTCTGTTGCCAGGCATATGCGTCGCAACGCTGGTCTACCATCTGAAGACGAAGACCCATGGTCACCGGCTCCGAGCAATGTATCGAATGATGGAAGTGCTCGCATCAACCCTCGTCGACAATCCAAAGTCATACCATCGGATCGAATGAGCGCACAGGATGGTGAGGTCAGAATGCGATTCGACTTAAGTAACGAGTTTCAAGTTGAGTTCGAGGGACATCGATTGGCAATTGCACCGACGGGAGAAGGATCAATTGCTGAACTCGTCATTGGGGGTCCCAAACGCGAAGGCACCAGCACCTACGGTACATCCAAAGGCTCCACCACGGAAAGTCGACACGGCAAAGGCAGCTCCACGCGCACCAAGGAGCCCACGCGCAAAGCCGAGCGCGACCAACCCCCACCCGCCCGCTTCCGCCAGGACCCCGAGCTCGGCGACGACGAGCGCAACACCACCACCGCTGCCGAAGACCTCCCGAAGCGCGGCCCGCGCACCAAGCGCGCGGAGACGTACGGCACGACCATGCGCCGCGCCGTCGAAGAACCCACCTCCGACTCCGACCCAGCCAAACCCACGCGCCCGCAGCACCGCCGCACCAAGACGCACGACGTCCGCTACGATGCCGGTCCGCCCAGCCCGGCCGGCACCCGCGGCAGGCGATCGTTCGTCGGTCGCCCGTGACCCATATGCCGTCAGCCGTAAGCCGTGAGCCGTGAGTCGCCCAGCCGATCCGTCAGCTGCAGCTAGCTAGCTTCGATCGCCGCATGGGCTATCGTGGCTCGTGCTGCCACGCTTTCGCCAATGCCTGGACATGGCCTGACCTGACCCGTGGCTGCGCCAGCCGAGGCTGTGTGGTCCGAGTGTTGATGCCTTGATGTTGATCGAAGCTTCTTCGAGTGCCGTTACTCATCCTATATTCTTCTCGCATTGCTGTTCAGTTTTTTTTTTTTTTTTTTTTTTAATTTTTGGGTTTTTTTTTTTTTTTGTTTTTTTTTTTGTTTGGTGTGTTTTTTGTTTTTTTTTTTTTTTTTTTGGTTTTTTTTCTGTTGTGGGTTTTAAC
>Ga0335072_10001163_pt1 | contig 43684 bp, 29 predicted proteins | sample Lox_Sample_21_FD_206725 | JGI IMG/M metagenome (GOLD analysis project Ga0335072, IMG submission 206725) | Soil microbial communities from Loxahatchee National Wildlife Refuge, Florida, United States - Lox_Sample_2.1 | ecosystem: Environmental > Terrestrial > Soil > Wetlands | place: USA... | reverse complement strand
CCATAGATTCTTTCAGGAAATCAGGGGAAGAGGTCCTTCGTCTCTTCGCTCCTCAGGATTTCGCCGGCGGGCTCAGACGCCCGCCCAACGGCTCAAGTTCAATTCCCGCCCGGTGCTCCAGGACTTTCTTTAGGAATTCGAACGTCGAGATCTTTCCCGGTTCGACGCGGCTGCGTGCGTCGAGGAAGATCGGGCGCGCTGCTATCCCTTCTCGCCGCGCATCATGCACGGCTTCTTCGGATCAAAACGCCAATGGGGGATGAGGAACTGCATCGCGGCGGCGTCATCGCGGGCGGCGAGGCCGATCTGCTTCCAGAGCTGGTGGGCCTGCTCGATTTGATCCATATCGAGATCGATGCCGAGACCGGGACGGTCGGGAACCGTGATGGCGCCACCGGTGATGCGGAGGGGCTCGCGTGTGAGGCGCTGGCCGTCCTGCCAGATCCAATGGGTATCGATGGCGGTTACATTTGCGACGGCGGCAGCGGCAACATGGGTGAACATGGCGAGCGAGATGTCGAAGTGGTTGTTGGAGTGCGAGCCCCAGGTGAGGCCGTGGTCGCGGCAGAAGGCGGAGGCGCGGACGGAACCCTGCATCGTCCAGAAATGCGGGTCGGCGAGGAGGATGTCGATGGCGTGGAGCTGGGCGGCATGGTCGAGCTGGCGCCAGTCGGTGGCGACCATATTGGTGGCGGTGGGGATGCCGGTGGCGCGGCGAAATTCCGCCATGATTTCGCGGCCGGAGAAGCCGTGCTCAGCACCGCAGGGATCTTCGGCATAGGCGAGAACGTGGCGGCGGTCGCGGCAGAGAGCGATGGCTTCGTCCAGTGACCAGGCGCCGTTAGGGTCGAGGGCGATGCGCGCGTGCGGGAAATGCTCGGCGAGAGCGGCTGCAGCGTCCATCTCGAAGGGGCCGGAGAAAACGCCGCCCTTCAGCTTGCAGTCGCGAAAGCCGTAGCGCTGCCGGGCGGCGTCGGCCAGGCGCAGGAGAGCGGGGATCGTCAGGGTTTCTTCGTTGCGAAGATGAAACCAGGGATCGGGCGCGTTGTCCTCGTTGCGGTAGGGCAGGCTGGTTTTGCTGCGATCTCCGATGAAGAAGAGATAGCCGAGGACGTCGATGGTGGAGCGCTGCTTCCCTTCCCCGAGGAGTGCTGCTACGGGCAGCTCGAGGAACTGGCCGAGGAGATCGAGAAGGGCGGATTCGATGGCGGTGACGGCATGGATCGTGGTGCGCTGGTCAAAGGTCTGGAGGCCGCGGCCGGCGGCATCGCGATCGGCGAAACACTCGCGGATCTTGTGGAGGACGGCGTTGAATGCACCAACGTTTGCATCGAGGACGAGGGACGGGGACTGGTCGAGGACATCGCGAATGGTTTCGCCGCCAGGGACTTCGCCGGCTCCGGTGTGACCGGCGCTGTCTTCGAGGAGGACGAGGTTGCGGGTGAACCAGGGGGCGTGGGCGCCGGAGAGGTTGAGGAGCATGCTGTCGACTCCGGCAACGGGAATGACGCGCATGGAGGTGACGCGGGGGGTGTCGCGTGCGGAGAAGCCGGGGATCATGCGGCGGCTCCGGGAACGAGGCCGGGCGGGGTTTCGAGGCGTTTGATTTCGCCGACGATGGGCAGGTAGGCGACGATAGCCAGGAGAGCGGTGGCGGCAACGAAGACCAGGGCGTTGCGGAACGATCCGGTGCGGCCGACGATGTATCCGATGACGATGGGGGTGGTGACGCCGGCGAGGTTGCCAATGAGGTTGAAGAGGCCGCCATTGATGCCGACCAGGGATTTCGGAGAGGTGTCGGAGACGACGGTCCAGCCGAGCGCGCCAAAACCTTTGCCGAAGAAGGCGAGAGACATGATGGCGATGACGGCGGTGCGGGTGCTGACGTAATTGCACGCGACCATCGTCATCGCAAGCAGCATGCCGGCAACGATGGGAGCTTTGCGCGCGAAGCTGAGGCTGCGGCCGGCGCGGAGCAGCTCATCGGAGACGACCCCGCCGAGGATGCCTCCGAAGAAACCGCAGAGAGCAGGGAGGGCGGCGAGGAATCCGACCCTGACGATAGGGATGTGGCGCGCGCGGCTGAGGTAGACGGGGAACCAGGTGAGGAAGAACCAGGTGAGGGTGGTGATGCAGTACTGGCCAAGATAAATGCCGACGAGCATGCGTTTGCTGAGCAGCCAGCGGACGGCGGACCAGGTGAGGGTGTTGGCGCGGGGCCGGCCTTTGGCGTCGAGGGAGGCGAGGCCGCCGCCCTGTTCGATGAGGTCGATTTCGGGCTGGCTGATGCGCGGGTGCGACTGGACGCCGTGGATGATGCGGAACCAGAACACGCCGAGGAGGAGGCCGACCGCGCCGGCGAACCAGAAGCACGGCTTCCATCCCCAGAGGTGGACAATCCAGCCCATGATGGGGGCGAAGAAGACGAGCGCGAAATATTGTGCGGCGTTGAAGAGGGCGGAGGCGCGGCCGCGCTCGGAAGTCGGGAACCATGCGGCGACGATGCGTCCGTTGCCGGGAAAGACGGGAGCCTGGGCGAGTCCGTCGAGAAGGCGCAGCACAAAGAGCGTGTAGAAGGCGGCGACGGCGGGCAGGTAGCCGGTGAAGCCGGCGAGGACGGCGCACAGCGACCAGCAAAAGATGCTGATGCCGTAGACGGATTTGGAGCCATAGCGGTCGAGGAGGGCGCCGGCGGGGAGTTGGGCGAGCGCATAGGCCCAGCCGAATCCGGAAAAGAGGTAGCCGAGATGAATGGGGTCGAGGCGGAGGTCGTGGCTGAGCGCGTCGGCGGCGATGGAGAGGACGACGCGATCGCCGTAGCTAAAGGTGCTGGCGATGAAGAGCATCAGCACGATGAGGTAGCGGACGTGGGTGGTGCGGTCGGACGGCATGCGCCTGGTCAGCTGCGTCCTGCGATGAGGTGCCTGAGCTCGTCGATCTCGGCGGCGTCGAGATCGGTGAGCGGCGGGCGGACGGGACCGGCGCTGCGGCCGATGGCTTTCATGCCGGCTTTGACGACGGACACGGCGTAGCCTTTGCGGCGGCGGCGGATGGCGATGTAGGGCAGGACAAATTCGCGGAGTTGAACAAGAACGGCAGCGTGGTCGCGGCGTCGGACGGCGGCGTAAAAGTCCTGGGCAAAGTTGGGGAGGAAGTTGAAGATCGCAGAGGAATAGGTGGTGACGCCGATTTCGAGATAGGGGAGCGCGAAGGTTTCGGCGGTGGGCAAGCCGCCGACGTAGACGAGGCGATCGCCGAGGCGCGCGTGGATGCGGGTCATGAGCTCGAGGTCGCCGACGCCATCTTTGAAACCGACGAGGTTGGGGCAGCTGTGGCAGAGCTTCTCGAGGGCGGACTCGTCGAGGATGGCATTGTCGCGGTTGTAGAAGATGACGCCGAGGCGGGTGGCATCGCAGAGCGCTTTAGCGTGGGCGATGAGGCCGGCGGCTTCGGCGTTGACGAGATAAGGCGGGAGGAGAAGGATGCCGTCGGCGCCGGCCTGCTCGGCGGCGCGCGCGAACTCGATGGCGGTGCGCGTGCCGTAGCCACATCCGGCGATGACGGGAACTTTGCCGGCGGTTTCGGAAACGGCCGCGGAGACGACCTGAGAGAATTCGTCGAGCGTGAGGGAGAAGAATTCGCCGGTGCCGCCGGCGGCGAAGAGAGCGGCGGGGCGATGTTCGAGGAGCCAGGAGATATGTTCGCGGTAGGGCGGCTCGACGAAGTCGTATTGTTCATTGCAGTGGGTGACGGGGAAGGAAAGCAGGCCTTCGCCGACGCGTTGCGCCATCTGCCGGGGAGTCATTGCTGCGTTGGCCATGGGGATTCGGATTGGGGCGCGGATGGTTGAGGAAGCCGCAAACCCACTATAGAGGATGGATGCGAGGCGGCAGGAGGCGGAGGACAGAAGCGGCGTACCGCATCGCGGTAGTGGGTGCCGATTTGCGCGCAGGCGCGATGGGATAGAACAATCAGGAAGGAGCCGGGGAAGGAAATCCCACCGATGACAGCCTCGCCGCTGACGGTTTGCGCACACCCGAAGGACAACGTCGCCATTGTGGTGAACGAGGGCGGATTGCCTGCGGGGAGCGGGCTGGCGCCGGGGCTGGCGCTTGAAGAAGCCGTGCCGGAGGCCCACAAGGTTGCGCTCACGGATCTGGCAGCGGGCGATGCGATCGTGCGCTATGGCGAAGTGATCGGCCATGCGGAACGAGCGCTGCGGGCTGGAGCGTGGGTACGGGATGAATGCGTGCGGACGCCGGCGGCGCCGCGTCTCGATTCCCTGCCGATGGCGACGGCCGTGCCGGAGCCGCTGCCCCCGCTCGACGGATACAGCTTCGAGGGATACGTAAACGAGGATGGTTCGGTGGGCACGCGGAACATTCTGGGGATCACGACCACGGTGCAGTGCGTGGCCGCGACGGTGGAGTACGCAGTACGGCGGATCAGGACGGAGCTGCTGCCGCGTTATCCCAACGTGGACGATGTGATCGCGCTGACGCATGCCTATGGATGCGGGATCGCGATCGATGCGCCGGGAGCGGAGATTCCGATTCGAACGCTGCGCAATTTGAGCCTGAATCCGAACCTGGGCGGCGAGGCGATGGTGGTGAGCCTGGGGTGCGAGAAGCTGCAGCCGGCGATGTTGATGCCGGCGGGGACGCTGCCCATTCTCGAAAAGAAGCCATCGGTGGTGCGATTGCAGGACGAGGAGCATCGCGGCTTCGAGGACATGGTGGCGGCGATTCTGCGGATGGCGGAAGAGCGGCTGGCGCGGCTGAACGAGCGGCGGCGGGTGCAGCGGCCGGCTGCGGATCTGGTGGTGGGACTGCAATGCGGGGGCAGCGACGCGTTCTCGGGAGTAACGGCGAATCCGGCGCTGGGGTATGCGGCGGACCTGCTGGTGCGCGCGGGAGCGACGGTGATGTTCTCCGAGGTGACGGAGGTGCGCGATGCGATTCATTTGCTGACGGCACGGGCAGCGAATGAGAGCGTGGCGCGGGATCTGATCCGGGAGATGGCCTGGTACGACGACTATCTGCGGCGCGGTGCAACGGATCGGAGCGCGAATCCGACGCCGGGGAACAAGCGGGGCGGGATTTCGAACATCGTGGAGAAGGCGCTGGGATCGATTGCGAAGGCAGGATCGACGGCGCTGGCGGGAGTTTTCGGACCGGGCGAGCGCGTGACGCAGAAGGGGCTGATCTTTGCGGCAACGCCGGCGAGCGATTTTGTGTGCGGGACGCTGCAGCTGGCGGCGGGGATGAACCTGCATGTGTTCACCACGGGGCGCGGGACGCCGTACGGGCTGGCGATGGCGCCGGTGATGAAGGTAGCGACGCGGACACCGCTGGCGGAACGGTGGGCGGACCTGATCGACGTGGATGCGGGGACGATTGCGACGGGGCAGGCGAGCGTCGGCGAGGTGGGCGAGCAGATTTTCCAGATGATTCTGGACGTGGCGAGCGGACGAATGCAGACGTGCGCGGACCGCTGGGGTTTGCACAATGATTTGGTGCTGTTCAATCCGGCGCCGATTACGTGAGGGGTGCGGACTGGCAGATGGAGATGGCTGAATGCTGAGCCGGCGGCGGTTTCTCGCTCAATCTGCGACGCTGGCCTGTGCGCAGCCGCTGGCCTCGCTGACGGGGGGCTTTCGCGAAGCGGCGAAGCCGGTGATGATCGACGCGCATGTTCACGTCTGGAAGCATGACCCGGCGTATCCGTTCGCTCCGGATGCCAAGGTGCCACCGTTTGACGCAACGCCGGAGACGCTGCTGGCGCTGATGCGGGCGAATGGCGTGGCGCGGACGGTGTTGATTCAGGTGATCCACTACAAGTGGGACAACCGGTATCTGGCGAGGGTGCTGCAGCAGTATCCGCAATATTTTCGGGGTGTGTGCCGGGTAGATCCGCAGGATCCAGCAGCGCCGGATCATCTGACCCGACTGACGGAGGAAGGATTTCGCGGGGTGCGGCTAAGTCCGGCAGCGACCCCGGACGGAAACTGGATTCGCGGGCCGCGGATGCCGCCGCTGTGGAGGCGGTGCGCAGAGCTAAAGGTGCCCATGACGATTCTGGCGCCAGTGACACGGCTGCCGGATCTGGCGCCGCTGATCGAGGCCAACCCCGAACTCGATGTGGTGATCGACCATATGGCCGACTGCCCGCTGCATCGGCCGGAGCTGCTGCAGAAGCTGCTCGACCTGGCGCGGTATCCGCGCGTGTATGTGAAAATCTCCGATCTGTGGGTTGTTTCCCGGCAGGCGTATCCGTACGCCGATGCGCAGGAGCAGCTGCGGCAGGTGCACGCGGCATTCGGCGCGCAGCGGCTGATGTGGGATACGAACTGGCCGGTTTCGCTGGCGCAGTTGCCCTACGCGAGGATCGTGGAGTTGTATCGCGATCGACTGGAGTTCTTCTCTGTGAAGGAGCGCGAAGAGGTACTGTACAAAACGGCGCAACGGGTATGGCCGTTCGGGCTGCGACGGCAGACGACGGATTTTGGATTGGCGAGAGGTGCTCGCCGGAATGGGTGGCTCAGGGAATCGTGACGGGCATCTCGAGCGTCCCCAGCTTTCGTCCCTGCTGATCGCTGACGCCGAGCATCACATCGTATTTTCCAGGTTTCAGCGACAGGGATTGGCGGAAGGCGATGCCCTCGGCCAGAATCGCTTTGAAGCGGGCGGGATCGAGATCGATGTTCAGGGTGCCGGAGGTTTGGGGAAGCGATTTCGGCTGCTTTGCGCCCTCGCTGAAGGCGATCATCTGCACGTGCAGGGTGGCCTGCCTGTGGCCATTCGAGGTGGTGGTGAAGGCAACGTCGCGGGCGTCGATGAGGGACTGGAAGGCGGTCGCGGAATCCGTGGCGGCCGGGGGGAGCAATTTCGACCACAGGTGCAGCGAGGTTTCTTCGGGCGCGGCGGGTTGCAGCGCGCGGGTGAGATCATCTTCCTGATCGGTGAAGGATTCGTCGGCGGTGGCAAAATAGCCGCGCCGGTAGATGAGCGAATCGCCTTTGGGGGCGTCGACTTTGACGTTGCGAAAGAGGCCGTTCCAGTTGTTGTTGGCCGGTTTGTAGGCGAGGGTGTAGTAGACCGAGCTGTCGTCGAGGGTGTGGAGCATGGCTCCGGCCAGATCGTTGGTGCCGAAGATGGCTTCGCCGCCGGTGACGCGGGCGAGGTCGTTCATGTCGTTCTTAAGATTTTGCAGGACGAAGAAGCCGCCGCGCGGATCGCCAGGATTGGCAACCGCACTTTCGACGCCGCCCATGGTTGCGGCGCTGGATGCCTCCGAAGCGAGCCCGATAACGCTGGTCGGATAAACGGCGACGCGGGCATTCGCAAGCAGGTTGAGGGTTTCGCGCATCTCCTGCTGAGAGGTCTGGGTGAAGTGGGTCTCGAGTCCGCTGATGTCCTGGTTGCCGTGGGTCCCGGCCGCTGTGTTGGACATGGCGTTGAGGTCGCCCACGGCAGGACCCATGGGCACGCCGATGCGGTCGATGGACAAGGGATAGCTTTCCGCGATCCAGTAAAGGCTCTTGCGGCCGGGATAGTTGGCGAGGATGCGCGCCAGCTTGCCGAGGTCCTCGATCGTGGAACGGGCGCGAACTTCGTAGTTGACGTCCGCGTCCTTTGCGATGCCGTTCTGCGCTGCGGTTGCGCCCAGATGAAGACCTAACTGCGCTGCGGCATTCGCTGCGCTTTGGTTATCCAGCTGGGTCTCGGTGCTGGATTGATCGAGGCCAACATTCCTGATCTGCAGCATGTCGGAGGCTGACGACAGCAGGACCGGGCTCCCCGAGAGGCCCTGGGTCATCGACAATCCAGTGGACAAGGAAAAGAGAACGACGTGCTGGCCGCCGGGAAGCGAGGAGAGGAATTTGAGCATCTGCTTCCGGGCGAAGAGCTGATCGTCGGCAGGGGTATTCATCAGATCGAAGAGCAGAACGGTGAGGGGCTTCGAGGCCGAGGTCTGATCGATGTTGGAGAAGGTGCTGCCGGATTTGACGGGAGCGACGGCAACGCCGTGCTCTTCGTAAACCGGGCCGCGGACGTGGGCGGTGAAGAACTGAATGGACTGCGGCTTGCCATCTTCGGAGAGGCGGAAGTCGTTCTGGCGGAGGCCGGAGACGACTTTTCCGGCGGAGTCGCGCACCAGAACATCGACAAAGACGAGGCGGGTGGTCACGCGGAGCGTCGGAGGGGCGGTACGAGAATCAGCGGGTTGCGCGGGCGATGGAGCCTGAGCCGGCAGGGTGGTCGAGGACGCGAGCAGAAGCAGAGCAACGACGAGGGGTTTCACGCCACGCACCTCCCCGGTGCGGTCCGGAACGCGTCAGTATATCCCGGAACGTTGCCGGCGAAGTCTCGACCTTGCGAAGCCGCGAGCGGCGTGGGAGCGGGACGTTTGGCGTCGCGGGCTTTGCGACCACGGATTCAGTTGCGCTCCGGCGCCAGACTGCCGACCACACGAGAGCGAAGATCGCGATGGAAGCGAAGGGATGCGGAGATTTGCGAACAGGCGCGGCGCAGATGCTCTGCGATGACGGGGACGTGGTGCGGCTGGATGCGCACGGAGGCGCAGGAAACGCTGAGCGCGGCAACGGGATTGTGATCCTGATCGAAGATGGGAGCGCCGATGCAGCGAGCGCCGAGTTCGGCTTCTTCGTCGTCGATGCTGTAGCCGCGGCGGCGCACGCGTTCGAGGGCGAGCATGAGTTCCTGGCGCGAGCCGATGGTCTTGGGCGTAAGGCGGACGAAGTTCATCTGATCGATGAGGTCGTGGACTTCGGTTTGCGGCATCCAGGCAAGCATGGCTTTACCCATGGCGGTGCAGTAAGCCGGATTGGAGCTGCCGGTTTTCGAGCCTTTGCAGACGCGTGTTGCGGGTCCAGCCTTGTCGAGATACACGACGGAGGTGCGCTGCAGGACGCCGAGATGCACGGTTTCGCCGAGACGCCGCGAGAGCGCGCGGAGCGAGGGCTGGATCTGGGCACGGAGATCGGTCTGCTCGACGGCGCGATTGCCGAGGGTGTAGAGCTTGAGGCCGAGGCGGAAGCGATCGTCGGGAGTGCGCTCGAGGAGCATGCCGCGTTCGAGGACCATGAGGGCGCGGTGCGCGGTGCTCTTGTGCAGGCTCATGCTGCGGCAAATTTCGGCGAGGCTGAGGGGAACGTCGCTCTCTCCGATGTATTCGAGGACGGCGAGCGCACGATCGAGGCACTGCAGGCGGTAGGGATCGCGGGGAGCATTGAGGGAGGCACGACCGGGGACAGCGGGCTTCATTTTCATGGCTTTTCTCTCCATGCGGCAACGGTACGATTCGCGCCGGGGGGCAATCCGCCCAGGTACATGTAGCTGAGGGAGCCGGCCTGGGCGAGGATGGAAGCAAGAGTGGGATCGGGGAAACGGGACTGCCAGATGACGCCCCAGCTGATTTGCTCGGCCGCAGGCGCGCCAGGGGTGGGCGTGTCCTGGGGGATGCCGGTGGCTTTTTCAAAAAACTGATTATTCTTCAGGCCGTCGACGCAGAGACGCTCGAGGCGAGCGAGAGCGTGGTCGCGCTCGGCATAGAGGTCGATGCCGTTGACCTGGCCGAATTCCGCGATGTAGACGAGCGGGGAAAGAGCGTAGAGGTGGTAATGCAGAGCGCGCTGGCCACGCGCCATCTCGAGGGGCATGGAGCCATCGGGCTGAATCTCGGCGATGCCGGCACGATAGCCGGCGACGGCCCAGTCGAAGAGCTTCCGGTCATTGGCGGCGACGCCGGCGGCGGCGGCTTCAACACCTGCCCAATAGAGATGGTTGTTGCGCGCGTGGGAAGAATCGTAGAAGTCGACGGTTTGCTCGGTCACGCTGACGATCCACGGGACGATGAGGTCGTGGAGCGCGGGCGTTTCGAGTCCGCTGTCGCGAACTTTGAGCCAGCCGACGGCGATGGCGCCGATGACCCAACCCTGGACGTAGTAGGCCTGGTGGGACGACATTTTGCCGGTGAAGACACCGTCACGGGCAGCGGCTTCCATATGGCTGAGCGCGCAGGAGGCGGCTTCGCGACTGCCAGTGGATCGCCAGGCGTCGGCGGCATTGACGATGACCTGGCCGAGATTCTTATAGGGACCGGAGCTTTCGGAGTAGGCCTTCCACTTTGCGGGATCGATGATGGAAGACTTGCTGTCGGAGTAAAAGCCGTCGGTGGTGAGATCGCGGGAGAGGTGAACGATGGCGGGGCAGGCGTAGGGGGCATCGGTGGAGGTGACAGGATGGCCGTCCCAGGGAGAGCGGAGGGTTGCGGCTCCGGACCCGGCAGAAACGAGCGTGAAGGTGAGGGCGACGGCGAGACCGGCGGTGTGGCTAGCGCGCATAGTCCTCACGACTGGGAACGAAGAAGTCGAGCACTTCGGATTCGGCGAGAGCGCTGGCCTGGTGTTCTACGCCTCCAGGGACAATGAAGCTGTCGCCGGCGACGGCGTCGAAGGTTTCTGCGCCGCAGACGAATCGGATACGCCCGCGGATGACGTAGACCATCTGCTGATGCGGGTGGGAGTGACGGGCGCCGCGCCAGCCGGGCTGCATCTGATGGCGGACCAGCATCATGCCGGGATTGAAGGCGAGAACCTGGCGGCTCAGCCCCTCTTCGGGAGCGGAGGTGCTGACGTCTTTTGGGCTGACGAGGCCCGTGAATCCATCACTCATGGATTGCCGTTCTGGACCGCGAGACGGACTGAGGATCCGTTCGCCGCGGTGTTTTCCAACAATGGAATGGATTCTTGTAGCCCAGTGATTGGATTGTCAACAGAGGCGGGACGATTGTGTCGAACCTGTCCCGCAGGCGGAGATGGGCGACTCAGAAGGGTGACGAGGGGTAAAGAAAGCTGCGCTGGTCCCGCAGGGCGATACACGCCAGGGTGAAACCGTTGACAAGCGATCGCGCGAGAGATGGCGGATAGGCTTCGCGAGAGGAGAGGGCGGCACGCCCACCGGAGAGCGGGAGCGTGCCGCGCCGGCTGTTGCGTTAGAAGGTGAACCGGCCTCCTACCTGGATCAGGCGCGGGCTGGCGGCGCCGGTGATCCATCCATCGGTGGATGAGGAGAGGTTGGCGGTAGGGGCGTTGAGGCTGACCATGTTGAAAGCGTTGGTGGCTTCGCCGCGCAGCTGGAAGACGAAGCGCTCGAAGTGAAAGTCGCGGAAGACGCCGAGGTCGATGTCGCGATAACCCGGTGCGCGGAGATAATCGCGCGGCGTGTTGCCGTCGGCTCCTCCCGGGCCAATGCCACCCGCCACACCCGGTCCGTTGGGCGTGAAGGCTTTGGTATTGAACCAGGCATAGCGAGCCGTCTGGCGGCTGCGGTGCGGATCGAGAAACGCATTCGTGCCCGCGACCAGATCGGGACGGCTGTGGTTCTCGCTGTCGAGGTTCTTGTTGCTGCCGGTGGTGATTTCCACGGGGGTTCCGCTGTGGAGGCTGACGATGGGGGAGATGGTCCAGCCATTGACGATTTGCTTCACGACGGAATTGCCGCGGAAGTAGTCGATGTTCCAGATGCCGGAGAGGCTGGCAACGTGGCGCTGATCGTCATCCATAGGGCCACGCTCTTCCCACAGGTTGTTCCAGTCCTGGGCTGTGGCGAGGCCGTCGGCGGATTCGTTGGCGCTTTGGAAAGAATGGCTCCAGACATAGAAGCCATTGAGCAGCAGGTTGCGCGTGAGGGGACGATTCGCAGAAATCTGGAGCGAGTGATAGGAAGCGGTCTGGTTGGAGGTGAGATAGATGTTCTGGCCGAGGACGCCGGGATCGTAGGGACGGCGAGCGTTGATGCTGGTTTGGGAGGTGCTGGCGCCAGGAGCATAGGGCGCGTAGTTGTCGTCGATCATGAGGGGAACGCGATGGGAGAGCGTTCCCACATAAGCGGCGGTGAGGGTGACATGCTGCGGCAGCTCACGCTGGACGGAGGTGTTGACCTGGTAGATGTAGGGCCAGCGGTAGTTGCTGCCGATGGTTTCGATGCTGGCCGCAGGAAGAAAGCGGGGGTTCTTTGCATCGTAGACGTAGGGGAACGGGTCGCCGGTGGGGAACGAGGCGGCGCTGCCATAGACGTTGGAGAACGAGGCGATGGAGTTGAAGGTCTGGCGCACGGCGAAGGGTTGCGCGTTGCCGGGTTGATTCCACTCGTTGCCGCTGATGGCGCCATAGAAGACGCCGGCGCCGGCGCGAATGGCAGTTTTGCCATCGCCCCAGGGATCCCAGGCGAGACCGACGCGCGGAGAGACGTGATACCAGGCGCTATTGACGATGCCGCGGGCCACGCCATGATCGCCGGGGAACAGCATGCCGAGGGGAGCCGAAGGAACGACCGTGGACTGCACGCCGGGCACAAAGGTGGCGGTGAGATTGCTCGATTCCACCGGGGGCGTATCGATGTCCCAGCGCAGGCCGAGGTTGGCGGTGAAGCGTGGCGTGATGCGGTAGTTGTCCTGAGCGAAGGCGGCGGTGTGCCAGGCGCTCTCCAGCGTGTGGTAGGGAGTGTCCTGTTCCATGGTGTTCACCTGACCGGTGACGAAGTCGGCCAGGGCATTGCTGGTGGTGGTGGGCGCGGAGTTCTGAAAGCTGAACACGCCGAAGTTATAGAGGTTGCCGACGAACATGCCCTTGTCCAGCGCCAGCTCGCCACCAAGGTCGAGGGTGTGCTTGCCTTTCACGATGCTGACCATATCGCGGACGGAGTAGAAGTCCGTCGTGGTCACCGGACCGGCCAAAGCGCCGCCGACGCTGAAATATCCGGAAACGCTGAGTTCGGGAAGAGCCGAGGGGCCCTGAATGGTGAAGGTGGATCCAAGCTGGCCGAGGTTGGTGGTGGGCAGATTGACGCGTCCGCCGGCTGCGCGCACGTAGGTGACCCACGCCTGATTGGCCGTGCTGGGGCTGAAGGTGTGAACGTCGCTGATATTGACGTTGGTCTGGCCGGTGTAGGACTGATTGATATCCCAGTTGAAGTTGCCGTTGCCGAAAGCGTTCTGCGTGGTCTTGACGTAGAAATACGTCACCGCGACATGATCTTTTTCGCCGAGGGTCTGGTCGTACTTGCCGAGGTACTCATTTTCATCCGTGGGACCGGTGAAAAAGCCCGTCCACGTGTTGCCGGTACTGTTGGGCAGGGGGATCAGCTTCTTCGTATTCAGGATGCTGGAAGCAGCGGTGTCGAGCAGGCTGGTGGGAATGCAGTTCGGTTTGGCCACCTGGCAATTGGGGGCGCTGTTGGTCCCGTCGACCTGAGTACCGGTCTTCGTTTTGGAGTTATAAGTGCCGGGCACATAGACCGGGAAGGTATCGGCCGTGAAATCGCCAAGGCGCTCGTCCGCCGTGGGCAGCACGCCGCCGCTGAGGAACTGGCCCACGACCTGGCGGAGACCGGCATAGCTGAAGAAGAAGAAGGCCTTGTCCTTGACGATGGGACCGCCCACGACGCCGCCGAAATTGTTGCGATGGTAGGGGGCGTTCAGCGTGGAGTTCCAGGGTGTGGCATTGAAGTCGGTGTTGCGATTGAACTCGAAGAGCGAGCCATGGAAGGTGTTGGCGCCGGATTTGGTGACGGCGGTGACGACCGCGGCGGAGAGACGGCCATACTGCGCGGAGAAGTTGCTGGTCTCCACGCGGAATTCTTCGAGCGCATCGGGGTTGGGCAGCTGGTTGCCGTAGTTGCGGATGCCCGACATGTTGAGGCCGCCGTCAAGATAGAAGCTGACTTCAGGGTTGCCGCCATCGATGGAGCCGTTCACCTGGACATCGGCCGAGGGCAGACCAATGACGAAGTTCGGGGTGCCGTTGGGATTGGAGGCGGGACTGGCGCTGTTGGCCAGAACGCCGGGGGTGAGCGAGAGCTCGGCGTAGGCATTGCGGTTGACCAGAGGCAGACCGACGATTTCGGCGGGCTGGATGGTTCTGCCGAGTTCGGCGCTGGTGGTGTTCACGATGGGCGGCGCGGCCGTGACGGTGACGACCTGGGTCTGAGCACCGACCGTAAGCGCGACATCGACGACTTGTGTCTGGTCGACGGTGAGCGCGATGCCGGGCTGCACAAAGGTTTTGAAGCCCTGGGCTTTGACCTGCAGCGTGTAAGAGCCGACGGGCAGATAGTCGATGCGGTACTCGCCGTATCCATTGGCGCTGGCTGAGCGCGAGAGTCCGGTGGCGTCATTGGTGGCTTTGACGGAGGCTCCGGCGACCAGTGCGCCGGAAGCGTCCTTCACGGTACCGGCAATCGAACCGGTGATCTGTTGTGCGTGGCCCGGCCCTGCGATACAGAGCAGAATCGACAGCGCACCCGCCAGGAGCGTGAAGACTCTGAAGCGCACCGCGTTGCTGCCACGATGCTCCGACCTCCCAAAATTGCTGCTCATTTTTACCGCTCCTTTTCTGTGATGATCCTGCGGTCGTGGCGCACTTTCTCAGGAATTTGTCTTTTCCCCGGGGGAGAAAAGACGCGAGGCACGCCGAGGGTTATTCTCGAAACCGCGGAAAACGAGTGTCAACGAAATCGGGGGGCCCTGTACCGCTGCATGGGACGTGATGGCAAAACGCCGGGCAGCGCGCGGGCGACGTTTGGTGCAATGCGTGAAGGACCGTGTGCGGTTTACGATGGCAACGGTTACATTCCCGGCGCTGGAGGAAGTGTGAGAAATCGTGAGTTAACACGGCGGAGTCTTCTGAAAGGAACGGGCGCATCGCTGCTGGCGATAGGCGCAGGAATGCCGGGCATGATGCCGACGGCGGGCGCGCAGCAGACGGCCGCGAGCACCCCTCCACTGCCCGGCGACAACAATCGCGAGGAACGCATGCAGTGGTGGAAAGCGGCGCGCTTCGGCATGTTCATTCACTTCGGGGTTTACGCGACGATCGGCCGGCACGAGTGGGTGATGGAAGACGAAGGCATTCCGGTGGTGGAGTACGCGCCGCACGCAACGACCTTTCACCCGGCGCCGGGATCGCAGCGCGGGTGGGCGCGTCTGGCCAAACAGGCGGGCATGAAGTACATGGTGATGACCAGCAAGCATCACGAGGGATTCTGCAACTTCAACACGAAGCTGACGAACTATTGCGGGCCGCAGCAGGGCCCGGGGCGGGATCTGATCGGCGAATACGTGGAAGCAGCGCGGGCCGAAGGCATGCGCGTCGGCTTCTATTACTCGCTGATGGACTGGCACCATCCGGATGGTGCGCGGTGCGCGACCGACGAGGACGCGAGGAAGCGGTTCGTGGACTACACGCACGGGCTGATCCACGAGCTGATGTCGAACTACGGCAAGATCGATGTGCTGTGGTATGACGTGGCGTGGCCGCTGGACGCCAACGGCTGGGAGTCGGTGCGCATGAACGAGATGGTCTTCCAGCTGCAGCCGGAGATCATCGTGAACAATCGCAACAAGCTGCCTGGGGATTTCTCGACGCCGGAACAGCACATCACGGCGGAGACGGGCGGGCGCGCGTGGGAAACCTGCATGACCCTGAACGACAGCTGGGGGTATCAGGCGGCCGACGACAACTGGAAGTCGTCGAAGACGGTGATTCGCAATCTGATCAGCTGCGTGCGCGACTCGGGCAATTATCTGCTGAACATCGGTCCGAAGCCGGATGGGTCGGTTCCGGAGCCTTCGGTGCGGGTGCTGCACGAGGTGGGGGAGTGGATGGCAGGGAACGGGCACAGCATCTACGATTCGGATCCGTGCCAGGTGCGACGGTCGAATTATGCGAGCTTCACGCGCATCGGCAACACGCTCTACATGCACGTGCATTTCTGGCCGGGCGAGTACGTTGCCATCGCGGGGCTGATGACGAAGGTGAAGTCGGCCAAGCTGGTGAAAACGGGGCAGGACGTTCCGTTCAGGCAGGACGATTTTCGGGTGCGCTTCACGGATCTGCCGATGAAAGCGCCGGATGCGCCGGTGACGACGATCGCGATCGAATGCGAGGGGGAGCCGACGCAGGACACCGACTCTGTGAGGAAGAACAAGCCGCGGATGGGGGTGTGAGAGGTCGAGTCGAGGGGTGGGAACGGCTGTCCGACAGCTGCCACCGAAGCGTAAGGGACTTCCCCCGAGATGGGCAGGGATGAAGTGTCTTCAGTCAGCACAGACAGGTGACAAAAGGCACTTGTTTTGCGGGAGTTCCTGGCGGAAGAATCGATGCTCAGAGGGTTCATAGGGGGAACGGCGCCGTCCGATCCCGGCGCGGATTTTGACCCTGGCGAAAGGCGGGGTGAGATGACCGGTTCTCCACTTTTCTGAATGCCCGTAAGTCGCCTAATTCCATTCGGGTAGGGGAAAAAAGCCAAAGTTGTATGGCACCTTGGCGGTAGCCAATTCATTATTTCCAAATGAGGCCCAACGGCGTCACAGGATTCTTGAAAGCCGCGATCCTGGCACCGGTGCTGGGCGTGGGAACCTTCGTAACCACGCTGGGCTACGGGTCTGTTTTACCGCACCGTGACACCATTCAGGAGTTGCAGGCCCTCCCCCTGCATGCGGCAGTGCATCTGATCGGCGTCGTCACCTACGTGGACGAGCCCGGAAAACTCTTCTGGATTCAGGATGAGACGGGGGCTATGCCGATCACGGTCAAATCGTTTCCCACGGGCATCCACGCAGGCGAAGCGGTCTCCGTTCTGGCCGGGAAAACAGCGAATGCAGCGCTGGACCACGTGCGGGTGGAACCGACGACGGTGGGCGCCATGATCGCCGCGTTCGGGGGAAAATCTTCGGTTTCGACGACGGCCGATGCGGGAACGTGGCACATGGCCGAGGGCAGCGTGGTTCGGCTGACCGGGTTGACCACGGCGCAGGTGGCTCACAACGGCCTGATCGTGCAGCAGGACCCCAACACGCAGCGGATCGAGCGGAGCTGGCCGGCGGATCTGGTGGTGATTCCGCATGCGCCGATCTGGACTCCGCCGGCGGTTCCGGTCGCCTTGTCGGTCTTCTTCCTGATCGTTTTCATTTTTCTGCTGTGGGTCTACATACTGCGGCGCCGGGTGCGCATCCAGCGGGAAGCGCTGGAGAAAGCGTCGGATACCACCCGGGCGCTGCGCGAACTCTCCGGCGCCATGGCGCAGGTTTCAGCCGGCCGGGAGTTCAACACGCAGGTTACGGTGCGCGGCGGCGAAGAGATTGCAGAGCTGGTGACGGGCGTGAACACGATCCTGTCGGAGTTGCATCGGCGGGAGAGAGCGAAACGCGAGGCAGAGTCGCGGCTGCAGCACATGGCGCTGGTCGATGAGCTGACGGGGCTGCCCAATCGGCGGCTGCTTGCCGATCGTTTGTCGCAAAGCCTGGCCCTGGCGCGTCGCGAGAATCGCAAGATGGCCCTGCTGTACATCGATCTGGACGGGTTCAAGCTGGTGAACGACAGTCTGAATCTACGGATGGGCGATGCGCTGCTCCGCCAGGTGGCGCTCAGGCTGAAGTCGCGATTCCGGCAGTCGGACACGCTGGCGCGGATCGCCGGCGACGAGTTCGCGCTGATTCTGGACCAGGTGCAGAGCTGGACGGATGCGGATATCGCAGCTCAGAGCGTGCTGGAGATTCTGCGCGCGCCGTTTGAAATTGAAGATCATTCAATTCGCATCACGGCCAGCATCGGGATCAGCCTCTTTCCCGATCATGGCGCCGAAGGCGGGCAATTGCTGCAACAGGCCGACTGCGCCATGTTCGCGGCGAAGCGCAACGGCAAGAACCGCGCGGTGCACTTCGGGGACGGGCTGGGCAGCGCGGCGCGCGAGCGGCTGACCCTGGAAGGCGAGTTGCGGCGCGCCATCGAGAACGGCGAAATCGAGGTTCACTATCAGCCGGAGTTCGAACTGAACACCAACACCATCGTGCGCTTCGAAGCTCTCGCGCGCTGGACTCATCCGAAGATGGGCCGTATTCCGCCGCTGAGTTTCATTCCGGTCGCCGAGGAGAGCGGGCTGATCGTGCCGCTGGGCGCCTACGTGATGGAGCGCGCCTGCGCGGATGCGACGACCTGGCAACGCCGGGCCAACCGGCCGGTGCAGGTTGCGGTGAATGTGTCGAGCGTGCAGTTTGCCCGGGACACGTTTCTGGAAGAAGTGGAAGAGACGCTGCGGCGCACCGGACTGCAGCCCAGCCTGCTGCAGCTGGAACTGACCGAGTCGGCAACGCTGACCGGGCTGGAGCGTGCCGCGGACCTGATGCGGCGGCTGACCGGGCGGGGCATCGGCATCGCGATGGACGACTTCGGCACCGGCTATTCGTGCCTGAGCTATCTGCCCAAGCTGTCGTTCGACGCGCTCAAGCTGGACCGCTCGTTCGTGAACGAGCTGGCGGTTCGTCCGGAGACGCGGGCTTTTGTTCAGTCGATTCTGTCGATGGCGCACAACCTTCACATGAAAGTGATTGTGGAGGGAATCGAAACGCGGGATCAGCTGGAACTGATGCGCTCGCTGGGCACCGATGAGGCTCAGGGATTCCTGCTGGGGCGGCCGACAGCGAATCCGCTGGAGCAGCTCTCCTGGGGCTCGGACATCACAAAACGCGCGAAAGAAATGGAAACGGTGGCAGGACGCTGAACACCATGATGGCGATGATTGCAGCCGGGCCACAGATCTGTGCGCGGAGCGCCTCCACTGGCGTGTGGCGCGGAGCTGCGGGCCGGAAAGGCCGCGGGCAGGCAATCCGCCGCGCAGTCATGGCGGCGGCATCGATGCTGGCCGGGATCGCGCTGGCCGCACCGAGGGCGCTGGCGCTCGATCCGGGCAAGGCGATCACCCAGTATATGCAGACGTCGTGGACCACCGAGTCCGGGCTGCCGCAGAACTCGGTCCAGGCCATGGCGCAGACCAGCGATGGTTATCTGTGGTTCGGGACGCAGGAAGGTCTGGGACGATTCGATGGCATGCACTTTACGACGTATACGCGGTACAACGCGCCTGGACTGGCTTCGAGTTTTATTCAGACGCTGACTGCAAGCCGCGATGGGAGTCTCTGGATCGGGACCGACAGCGGGCTGAGCCACTATCAGCCGACCTCATCAGCCGTGCCTCACAGCGTATTCACATCGTTCACGGTGAAGGATGGTCTGGCCGGCAACAACATCACCGCGCTGCACGAGGATCGCGAAGGCGGTTTGTGGGTGGGAACCGGCAAGGGGCTCGACCGGATCGTCGATGGACGCATCCAGCGCTGGACGATCAGCGACGGTCTGGCAGATGCGTCGATCAGCTCGATCGCGCTCGACACGGGCGGAACTCTGTGGGTGGGAACCGCGAAAGGCCTGTCCCGTTTCGAACATGGGCGATTCAGGACGCTGACGGCGCGGGATGGGGTGGGGGCGGATGCCATCCTGGCACTGGCCGCTGCTCCGGATGGGTCGCTGTGGGTCGGCACGCAAACGCACGGGCTGATGCAGATTCGCAATGGTCGCGTCGCCACGATTCCGCAGCGGCTGCCCTCAAACGAAATCGCTGCGCTGCTCAGCGACCACGACGGCGCTTTGTGGATCGCGTTCGACCGGCACGGAATTGCGCGCCTGTATCGCGGCAAACTGGATTTCTATGACGCGCCGCGCGGCTTGCCCAGCGATCGCTGCGCCAGCGCGCTGTTCGAGGACCGCGAAGGCAGCCTGTGGATCGGCTTTGTCGATGCCGGTGTCGCACAGCTGCGCAACGGCAAGTTCACGGTCTTTGGCACGCCGGAGGGGCTCTCCGGCAACTACACCGGCAACGTGCTGCAGGCCCAGGACGGGACCCTGTGGATCGGCGCCGACGACAAGGGGCTGGATCATCTTCTGCCCGACGGTCGCATCGAAGTGTGGGGTCCGCGCAATGGGCTGCCGAACCAGGCGGTTTATTCCATGCTGCAGACACGGGATGGCGATCTGTGGATCGGCTACCGTCGCGGCACGCTGGCGCGCATTCACCAGGGTCAGGTCACGGTCTTCCACGATCCGGAGGCCAGCAGCTTTTCGATCAATGCTCTGCTCGAAGACCGCAACGGCACGCTGTGGATCGGCTATGAAGGCAAGGGCCTCGCACGCTTCGATCACGGCAGCATCCGGCACGTGAGCGACACGGGAAGGATCGCCGCGCTGGCCGAATCGGCCGACGGCGCGCTGTGGGTCTCGTTCGATGGGGATGGAGTGGAGCGCATCGACCATGGCGCAACCACCAGCTATACGACGAGCAACGGCCTGCACAGCGATCACGCGATGAGCCTGTACGCGGATCCGGACGGCAGCATGTGGATCGGGACGCAGAGCGGCGGTCTCAGCCACATCCGCGACGGCCACGTCACCACGTGGACGCCCGATCAGGGGATGCCCGACACCTCGATCGGCTCGATCGTGAGCGACGACAACGGGAACCTGTGGTTTGGGGGCGACACGGGCGTTTTCCGGATCGCAAAAAAAGAACTGCGTGGAGCGGCGGGGACCGTGCATCCGGTGCTGTACGGGACAGCCGACGGCCTGCGTTCACGCGAGACGCTCTATGGCAGCATGCCATGCGTGTGGAAGAGCCGCGACGGGCGGCTGTGGTTCGGAACCATCGACGGCGTCGCCGTGATCGATCCGCGACATATTCCGATTAACACCATCGTGCCTCAGGTATGGATCGAACATGTCAAGTTCGACAGCCGGGCGATCGCGCTTGAAAACGGCGTCCGTCTCGGCCCTGGCTCAGGGAATTTCGAAGTATCGTTCAGCGCGCCCACCTTCGTATCGCCGCAGCGGGAACACTTTCGCTACCGGCTGGTGGGGTACGATCCTGACTGGATTTATTCCGGAGGGCGACGCAGCGCGTGGTATACCAACCTGCCGCCCGGGCACTACACCTTTACCGTGCAGGCGGAGAATAACGACGGAATCTGGAACGACGCCGGAGCATCGTTTACCTTTTCTCTGCGGCCGCCCCTGAGCCGCACCCCGGTGGCCTACGTTTTCTACGGCCTGCTGGCGCTGTTGTTCGCGTGGGCGGTGATTGCCTTCCGCACCCGCACCCTCATGCTCCGCCAACAGGAACTGACCCGCATCGTTACCGAGCGCACGGCGCAGCTGGAAGCCGAGAAGGCGGCTCTGGAAGCGACGCGCCGCGAACTGCACATTCAGGCCACGCACGACGGGCTGACGGGGATCTTCAACCGCGCTGCCATGCTGGAACACCTGCAGCGGGAAATCTCGCGCGCCACCCGTGACCGAACCCCGCTGGGGGTGCTGATCGCGGACCTCGATCACTTCAAGAGCCTGAACGACAGCTACGGCCATCTGTGCGGCGACGACGTCATCCGCGAGTCGGCGGATCGGTTTCGCGCGGCGATGCGAGGCTATGACATCGTGGGCCGCTACGGCGGCGAGGAGTTCCTGATTCTGTTTCCGGGGTGGGACTTCGCGCACGCGCCGGGCCGGGTGGACGATCTTCTGGAATCGATCCGGTCGCGCCCGTTCGAGATTGGGACGAGCAGCATCCGCCTCACCTGCAGCATCGGGGTTGCGACCTTTCGCCCGGAGATGGATTCGCCGTCGATTCGCGAAGTGCTGTGCCGCGCGGACACGGCGCTCTATGTGGCCAAGAACTCCGGGCGCAACTGCTCGAGCTTCGAGGTGCGTCCGCAGGCCAGCCTGGGTGCGCGCATCCGCACCATGCCGGGTTCGATGATCAACACCGACAACTGATCGCCGCGCAGGCAGCTTAGCTGGACGTCCACCGCATCAGCGAGGCGAGGCACCTCACGGCTTCGTCGAGCGCCGCGATGGGGACGCATTCGCGGCTGCTATGCGCGGTGCGCATATCGCCTGGCCCGAAAACGATGATTTCCCGGGCGACCGATGCAAAGATGCTGGCCTCGGAGCCAAACGGGATGGAGGTCGCTGGCCTGCCCGTCATGGCTTCGACAGCGCGGACCAGGGGCGCATCGGCGGGAGTTTCGAAGCCGGGTTGCTGGCGGAGCGGTTGGATCTCGGCGCGGAAGGTGGGATCTTCGTGGTGCAGACGATGGATGATCTGCGCGACCGATTCGAGGACAGTGTTGGCCGGCTCGCCGGGGATCGGACGCCACTCCAGCTGAAAGCGGCAGAAACCGGGGACGATGTTCTTCGCAGTGCCACCTTCGATCGTGCCGATGTTGATGGTGGTGAATGCAGGATCGAAGAAGGGGTGGGTCGCGTTGGCGGCTTTTTGGCGGGCGAGTTCCTCGATTGCGGAGACGAGGCGGGCGGCGTGGTAAATCGCTGAGACGCCCTGCTGCGGATGGGCGCTGTGGGCTTCTTTTCCCTGCACCGTGATTTCGGCCAGGCAATACCCTTTCCCGGCGCGAGCAGGCTGCAGCTGCGTCGGCTCGCCGATGACCATGCGGCGAGGCCGCAGCGCGTCTGAGGCAAAGAGGCGTGCAGCGCCGATGCATCCGATTTCTTCTTCAGCGGTGAGGACGAGGCGCAGACCGTCGGGCCAGGAGTGGGTGTGGGTTTGAGCGATGACGGTGAGCAGGCAGGCGAGAACAGCTTTAACGTCACAGGCGCCGCAGCCGTGGAGATTGCCGTCTTTCACGACTGGATCGAGGGCATGCGGCCAGTCGGAGGCGCAGGGGACGGTGTCGGTGTGGCACATGAAGACCCAATCCACATCGGGCGTATCGGGATTTTGGCCGGGAGGCGCTGCGATGAGGTTGACCTTCTCCGCTCCCGCGGGGTCGTTGTAGGGCCACTCGCGAGTGGACCAGCGGGCAGCGCGCAGGGCGGCGGCGGCGTAATCGATGAGGAGCCGATTCGAGACCGCGGAGTTCGAGGGTATGCGGATCAGGTCGGACAGAAGATCGACGACGGTCTTCATCCGTTTCGGCCTGCCGCGTCATGCCAGACGCGCCGATGCACGTCCTGGTAGCGCGAGACGATTTCGTCGTGAAGCGGATGTTTGCCGTCGCGCACGATCAGCTTGCCGTTGACCGCGAGGTCGCGCAGCGCGGTGCGGTTCATGCCGAAGACGATGAGGGGCAGAAGGGTTTCGCCGGAATCGCCGGCAATGGAGATGTCGCGGAGGTCGAGGGTGAAGAAGTCGGCGCAGGCGCCGGCAGCGAGTCTGCCCGCCGGGACCGCCAGCGCACGAGCGCCATTGAACGTGGCGCACTGGAAGAGACGGGACGCCAGACTCTGTCCGCCGATCTGGTCGAGAATGGCGCGTTGTTCATGCGTCAGACGCAGGTGGTAGTCGAGTTCGCGCGCGTCCTCCAGCGGATCGATCTGTGCCTGGCTGTCGGACCCGAAGCCGACACGGATGCCGGCTGAGATGACTTTGTCTGCCGCGAGAATGCCGTCGCCCAGATTGCGCTCGGTCGTCGGACAGGAGCCGATAGTGGCTCCGGCATCGGCGAGCATGGCGATCTCGTCGCCGCTGATATGGATGGCGTGGATCGCGGTCCAGTCCGGCCCCAGCAGCCCGTTGCTGCTGGCCAGCGCGACCGGGGTGGCACCGTATTCGCGCAGGCAGGCCTCGTTTTCGGCGATCTGTTCCGCCATATGAATATGGATGGGCAGACTTTTGTCCCTCGCCCACGCAGCGATCTCACGCAGATCGTCGAGGGGCACGGCGCGGATGCTGTGGGGCGCAACGCCCAGGCGGACGGCGTCGGACGCGGCAGGAAGTTGGTGGAAGAGAGCGTCGGTGTTGGCGAGGAAGTCCGACGCGGTTTCATAGAAGCGCGTCTGACCCGGGTCGGGCGGCAGCTGATAACCAGCGCGCAGATAGGCGCAGCGCAGCAACACGATCCGGATGCCGACGGACTGCGCTGCAGCAATGACTTGTTTGCTGAGCAGGTTGGGGTCGTCATAGGGACGGCCGTTGGGCGCTGCGTGCAGGTAGTGAAATTCGCCCACCGTTGTGGTGCCGGCGAGCGCCATCTCGAGGAAGGCCATACAGGCGACTTCGTAGACCTCACGGGGTTCCAGATGCGCCGCGGCGTGGTACATGGTGCCGCGCCACGACCAGAAGTCGCGGCCGGCCACGACGCGGGACTCCGCCTTGCCGCGGATGAGCCGCTGAAAGCTGTGCGAATGGACATTGACGAAGCCCGGCAGCAACGCTTTTCCGGGCAGGTCGACCACCGTGTCTGACACGGTGTCGGACGCAACCACGCCGAGAATCTTTCCGTCGTCACCGACCAGGAGTCCGCGGTCGCGGACGAAGACGCCGTCGAGAAGCAGCCATTCGGGGCGATAGAGTGTGGTCACGCTGCGACCTTCTCTCCGCGAATCCAGACTTCGCGGACCGGGTTGCTGCCGAGGGTGTAAATCAGGTCGCGCCAGTCGGAACTGTGGAGAACAAGAAAGTCGGCGGGCAGCCCCGGTTCGAGGCGGCCTGCGTCGGACAAACCGAGGGCGGCGGCGGCGTTGACTGTTCCGGCGACCAGAGCCTCCTGCGCCGTCAGACCGTTCAGGCGAACGGCGAGAGCCAGGGCCATTGAGGACGAGAAGAGCGGGCTGGAACCGGGATTCAAATCGGTTCCGACGGCCACGGCTGCACCGGCGTCGATCAGGGCGCGGCCCGGCGCAGGCGGAAGGCCGAGATGCAGCGAGACGCCAGGAAGGATGGTGGCCACGGTTTTGCTGTTCGCCATGGTTGCAACCTGCTCGGGACTGCATGCCTCGAGGTGATCGACGCTGAGTGCACCGAGGTGCAGACCGAGTTCGAGGCCGCCGACGCGATGGAACTGCTCGGTGTGGAGTTTGATGGCGAGGCCATGTTCTCGGGCGGCGGCGAAGATCAGCTCGGCATCGGCAACGCTCCAGGCTTCCTTCTCGATGAAAACGTCAACGGCAGAGGCCAGGCTGCGGCGCGCGACTTCGGGGATCAATGTCCGACACACGTCCGACACGTACGCCACACGGTCCGCAGCCGTCTTCGGGGGAACGTGAATCAGCAGCGTGGGAACAAGACGAGCGGGAGTCGTGTCAGACAGACACTGAATCACTTCGAGCATGGCCAGCTCTTTGTCAGACACGAAGCCGTAGCCGGACTTGACCTCGATCACGGTCGCGCCGGAACGCACGAGGGCATCGATGCGGGGGCGCGCGAGTGCGAGCAACTCGTCCTTCGACGCGGCAGCCGTGGCACGAATTGTGCTCCAGATGCCGCCGCCTGCGGCCAGGATTTTCTGATAGGGGACGCCGGAGATGCGCGCTTCAAAGTCGGCGAGGCGATCGCCGGCCCAGACGGAGTGGGTGTGGGGATCGACCAAACCGGGAACGACGGCACGGTGTCCGACATCGACGATCGCGTCCGCATCGCCGGACCATGCGCTTGCGGATCCGGTCCAGAGAATCCTCCCGTCCGACACGGCGATTGCGGCATCGTCGACGACGCTCAGGTCGCGCATGGCTGCACCGTGTTGCGGCCCGGGACCCTTTGCGGTGACGAACTGCGAGATGCCGCGCATGAGCAGGTGGGCGTTCATCGGGGACTCTGCGTGTCCAGACCGGGAAGATCCAGGCCGCGCTGCTGTGCGACATGGATGGCCCGCTCGTAGCCGGCGTCGGCGTGGCGGACAACGCCCAGTGCGGGATCGTTGCGCAGGCAGAGGCGCAGGCGCTCGTCGGCTTCATCGCTGCCGTCGGCCACGGCGACCAGCCCGGCGTGCTGGCTATAGCCCATGCCCACGCCACCGCCGTGATGAAAACTCATCCACGAGGCGCCGCTGGCGATGCCGGTGGCAAAGTTGAGCAGCGGCCAGTCCGACACGGCGTCGGAGCCATCGCGCATCGCCTCGGTTTCGCGGAAGGGACTGGCGACGGAGCCGGCATCGAGGTGATCGCGTCCGATCACGATGGGGGCGCTGAGACGGCCGTCGCGGACCATTTGATTGAAAAGCAGGCCGGCACGATCGCGCTGCCCATAGCCCAGCCAGCAGATGCGCGCCGGCAATCCCTGGAAGGCGATCTGGTCCGCCGCATAGGTCAGCCAGCTGGTCAGACGGTGATCGTCGGGAAAAAGCTGGAGCAGGGCCTGGTCGGTCTTTGCGATGTCGGCCGGATCGCCGGAGAGCGCAACCCAGCGGAAAGGTCCTCGCCCTTCGCAGAACGAGTCTCGAATGAAAGCCGGGACGAAGCCGGGATAAGCGAAGGCGTCGGACACGCCGGCGAGTTGCGCCTGGGTGCGCAGGTTGTTGCCGTAGTCGAAGGCCACGGCGCCGCGCTGCTGCATGGTGAGGATGGCGCGGACATGGGTGGCGATGGAAGCGCGCACGCGCTCCATATAAAGGTCCTGCTGCTTTGCGCGGAGGACATTGAGATCTTCGTCGGCACGAGCGACGGGCAAATAGCCCCAGAGAGGATCGTGGGCGCTGGTCTGGTCGGTGACCAGATCGGGGGTAAAACCAATTTCGACCATCTTCGGCAAAACTTCCGCAGCATTGCCCATCAGGCCGATGGAGACCGCCTGGCGCGCGGCCTTCGCCTCGCGTGCCATGGCGATGGCTTCGTCCAGCGAGGAAGCGGCTTTGTCGAGGTAGCGGGTTTCGAGGCGGCGCTGAATGCGGGTCGCGTCGACCTCAACGCAGATGCTGACGCCTCCGGCGAGTTTGACGGCCAGAGGCTGGGCACCGCCCATGCCACCGAGTCCCGCGGTGACGGTAATGGTCCCGGCCAGGGTGTGGTTGAAGTGACGCTGGGCTGCGCCCTGAAAGGTTTCGTAGGTTCCCTGCAGGATGCCCTGGGTGCCGATGTAGATCCAGGAGCCTGCGGTCATCTGGCCGTACATCATCAGGCCGGCCTGGTCGAGTTTGTCGAATTGCTCCCAGGTGGCCCAGTGCGGAACGAGGTTCGAGTTGGCGATGAGGACGCGGGGTGCGAGCCGCTGCGTTTCCAGCACCGCGACGGGCTTGCCGGACTGGATGAGCAGGGTCTGGTTGTTCTCCAGCCGATCCAGCGTTTCGACGATCCTGTGGAAGCACTCCCAATTGCGCGCAGCTTTGCCGCGGCCCCCGTAGACGATCAATTCCGCCGGCTTCTCAGCGACCGCAGGGTCGAGGTTGTTCATCAGCATCCGCTTCGCGGCTTCCTGGATCCAGCCGCGCGCGGTTCGAGTATTGCCGCGCGGCGCGCGAATCGGGGATTCGTTCTCGCTCATCGAGGTCCTCTTGAACAGGTCTTTCTTAACGGTACGCGCGGGCGAGCCAATCGGCGAGTCTAGTCTGCCGTCTTCACGTTCTGATCCTTTGAGTCAGCCGGCTCCGGCTTCGGGAACGGCGGCTGATCATATTTGTAGAGGGCATTCATAAAGAATTTGTAGGTGCCGTGCGACTGCGCGCGCCATTGCGGCTTGAATCCGTAGAGAAAGATGCGGCCGCTGCCATAGGGCAATTCGAGAGCCGCTGCTTTGTCTTCGATGACTTCGGGGTGAATGAGCAACCCGCTCTCCAGAGGATCGCTGTCTTTCGGATAGCGCGCCAGCACAGCGCCGTGAAATCCGGCCTGCAGTGTGAAGGCCGGACCCTGCTCGAACATCACGATGGGTTCGCCAGGCAGGCCGTACGTCGCGGGACGATCGCCGGAACCGAGTTCGACACGGAGCAGCGCGCCGGAGCAGAAGAATTTGTCGCTCCTGACGCCGTCGAGCACGTCTTTCACCGGCAGCGAGAGCAGCGGAATCAGCGTTGTGGCGGTTTGATTGAAGGCGACCAGCGTGCCGCCGCGACGAACGAACTCGCGAACGTTGTCGAGACCTTCTTCGCCCAGGCCGCCTGCGTATTGACCGGGCACGATGCCGTCGCGGTAGCCCTCCATGAGCTGGTTGCGGCGCATGTCAGGCAGGATGAGGACATCGACGCGATCGCGCAGTCCTCCGGAGCGCATGTCGGCGTTGTAAAGGCTGATGGGCGCGTATCCATATTGTTCGAGGATCCAGCGGGTCCAGCCTTCGTCAATGGAAGCATCCCAGGGGCGGTAAAGGCCGATGCGCGCTTTGTGCAGGGCGATGAGGTGCTCGGGGGCCTTGTCGACCGCCATCAAAGAAACCGCGTATTTCTTTGCGAGGTCGCTGACGCTGGCGCGACTGACACCGCCGATGACAATGGCGCCCTTCTCCGTGCCTTCGGGAGTCTTCAGCTCATCCTGCGCGAAGCTCACCGAGGCGCCTGCCGCGAGCGCTTCGTTGATGACGCGAAAACTGGCGTCGGGCTGATGACTCAGGATGAATGTGCCGCCAGCTCCCTGCACTTCTGCGGGCGGCGGATCGAGATCGGTTACGGATTTCAGATGGGCGAGCTGCTCAGGCGTGATCGGATCGGAAACAGGATCGACACGAACTCCCATCTGCATGGGGAGGGTCCATCCGGTCACGTCGTAGGGCAGATCGAGGGGCTTCTGGCTTTCGGTAAAGAGCGCGGCGGGATAGCGCTGGACCTCGAACATCTCCTTGGCCATCGATGAATAGGGCTGGTTCATCAGGATGACCCACGAGCCGGCGGGATAATCGCGATCGTTGGCGTGGAATCCGGTCTGCGACTCACGAATCTGGATGCCGTTCTCCTCCATGATGTGCGCCAGCAACTCCGCCTCGGGGGCGTCGGGCTGGACGCTGGGAATGACGTAAGCAAACGGCGGGGAGTCTTCGAAGCGCTTGATGTTATCGCGCGCCGCCTGGTAGCGGTTGAAGAGCAGCTGCTCGCGATAACGCGCCGCGGTGTCGAGGACGGACATGGACGCGGTCACCATGTAGTCCACCGCATCCTTCAGGCGCCACCAGCCGCCCTGCCAGGGCGTGGTGTACATGGTGAGCGCCTTCAGATCCTGCATATCCCGGGGAAATTCATCGACGGTGTAGAAGCGCGGCGTGGCGTAGCGATAGAGGGCAGTCTCCGTGAAGAAAGAAATCTCGTTGCGGAATGAGCCGGCGTAGTCGACGAAGCCGGGATACCAGTTGTCGAAGCGGGATTCGCTGATGGCGCCGGGCAGCTGGTGCTCATCGAGATACGCGGACATATTGGTGCCGATCACGTTGAACCAGCTGCGGACGTAGGGGCTGATGTTCGACGAGATGGGATCGGAGAAGGGCGGAATCCAGATGCGGGCGGGAAAAGGCGCCGTCTGGTGCTGACAATAGAAGATAACCGGCGCCCAGGCGATTTCGGTTTGCGCCACGACCTGCGACTCCTTCATGTTGAGCATGTAGCCGTCGCGGTTGTTGTCGTGGCCGACGTAATCCTGAAAGAGCCACGGCATGGGACTGACTTCGAAGCGGGTGCCGAGATTCTTACGGTACCAGGAGACGACCATGTCCTGGCCGTCGGGATTGAGCGTGGGCCAGAGCATCAGGATGACGTTGTCGAGAATGTTGTCGACTTCAGGGTCTCCCTGGGCGGATGCCAGCTTGTAGGCGAGCGCGATGGAATGCTGCGGCCCGGCAACTTCGCTGGCGTGCAGTCCGCCATCGATGTGGACGATGACTTTCGCGGAGTGGGCCAGCTCCCTGGCCTGCGCGTCGTCGATCCCCTGCGCCGTCGCCAGCTTGATCGCGGTCGCTTTGGAGTCATCGACGTGAGCCAGATTTTGCGGCGACGAAATCAGCGCCACCTCGATATCGCGGCCTTCCGACGACTTGCCGACCGTGATCATCTTCACGCGGTCGGAGTGCGCGGCCAGCTCATGGAAGTAGTGAATTTCCTCTTCGTAATTGGCGAGGTAGTAGTCATCGCCAGGAGTGTGGCCGAGCACGGAAGCAGGCGTGGGAACCTGAGCCGCCGTGGTGATGGCGGTGGAGAGGATGAAGGCAGAGGTCAGCAGAAGCCAGCGCATGGGATCCTTTCTGAGCTGTGCGGACGAGCGCAGCCTGCGCACTCATCCCGACGGGGGCGATTCGAGTGAAGGAGTAGTGTAATCACAATCGCGACGGTCGAACAGAAGGCAGGAGGAGGGGGGCGACCAAGAAAAAGCGCCGGAGATGAATCTCCGGCGCTCAGGTGTTGGGTGAAGTTAGAAATCGAAGCGCAGCGCGAACTGCATGCGGCGCGGCTGAGTCAGCAGTCCGCTGGAATGCGCCGTGGGGCTGGCAATTCCCAGAGTCCCGCTGGTCAGCTGGCCATCGATCGCCTGCGGATCGAAGCGCACGGTGTTCGTCACGTTGTACGTTTCCCAATCGAACTTCAGGGTTCCGTACTCGCGCACCGCCCACGACTTCGCCAGTCCGCCGTCGATGTCGAAGTACCCATCGCCGCGGAAGATATTGCGTTCGCCGGCTTCGCCCGGATAAGGAATCCGCACCGGCGATCCGTTGGAGACACCGGAGTTGAGGGCTGCCGGATTGTCGAAGAACTGGGGGTTGCCATTGGCATCGAAATGCCGCCGGGTTTTGACATTCCCGGTGACGACGGCAAAGCTGCCCCACTGCCAGTTGGTGGTATAGCCCGGCTCGGCGAGCGAGAAGGGCAGGCCGCTCGTCGTGCGGTTGATTCCGGAAAGCTGCCAGCCGCCGAGGAACGCGTTGAGCACCGGATTGGCGTCGCCCAGCATCGACTGTCCCTTGCCAAACGGAAGCAGGTAAACACCATTCACAGTCAGCAGGTGGGTGGTATCGAAATCCGATACGGCACGATTCAGCCAGGGCTTCCAGGTATTCAGGATACCCTGATCGAGATTGGCGCTGGTGCTGAACTCGGTGCTTCGCTCGGCGTCCGAATCTTCATCGATGGAGCGCGAGTAGGTGTAGCTCGCATCGAATTCGAAGCCGTGCGACATGGGGTGGTGCAGGGTCACCTGCGCGGCGTTGTAGTAGCTCATGCCGATGCTGGAGAGAGCAAACAGCGAGGAGAACTGCCCCTGCCAGAAGTGCGGCATCCAGTTCGCCGGAGCCGGATAAAATCCGAATCCCGACGGCGGGCCGTAGAAGTCCAGGTCCGACAGAGCGGTCGTGGCTCCCAGGTTGGAGCGGAACGGCGCCCACTCGTTGTTGTAGATGGCCTGCGTGGCGCTTTCACCGGCGTAGTCGAGGTTCGCCATCCAGGGAAACACATCTTCGAAGTACTGGATCGCGGGGACATTTACCAGACTGGCGGTTCCCGCTGCGTTCAGGCCGGAAACACCGCCATTCAGATCGACAAGATGAGAAAGCTTGCTGCCGGCGCTGAAGTAATCGCCGCCGCCACCCGGATCGACGTAGTCCACCGGTTCGGCCAGATCGAGACTCTGGATCAGGTGCCGCCCCATCGTTCCGACGTAGTCGGTCTCCAGCGTGAAGCCTTTCGGGAATTGATGCTGGACAGAAAGGTTGAACGATTCCACGTAGGGCGTCTTCAGCTTGCTGTCCAGTCCCCATGTGATGGCGAACCCATCGACGGCGCCGGTCGGCGGGGTGAAGGGGTAGGGCGTGGGATTGGAAAAAACCTCATTCACAAACGGCAGCTGGGTGCGTGATGTGAAGCGCGGAGAGCTTTCCGAATCATAGGTCGCGGCCGGATCGTTGACCTGGCCGCTCAGCCCGAAGGACCCGCTCTGGTCGAACAGGTTGACCAGAGCTTCCCCATAGTGTTCGTAGTAAATGCCCGCTCCAGCGCGGAGTGTGGTTTTCGACGTCGGCGCGAAGGCGATGGCCAGCCGCGGAGCGAAATTGTCTTTGGACTTCGGCCAGAAGCCGGGCTTTCCGTAGGAGGGTCCGGCGGGAGCGAAGGTGAGCAGCGGTTCGTAGATCTGTCCGGCCTGCGCTTCGGCTTCACGCTGCTTGTACCAGGTGTCCGTATCGATGGTCGGCGTCACTTCCTGCCCGCTGGTTTCCCACGGGGTCTGCAGGATGGTGTGCCGCAGTCCCAGCGTGATGGTGAGGTTGTCCTTCACCTTCCACGCATCCTGCGCGTACCACTCAAATTCGTTGGAGCTGAAATGCCGGGTGAGGAACGCTCCATCATTCAGCAGCGTGCCGGAACTCGGGCTGGTCAGATCGTAGTTGTACTGGTCGGTCACCTGAGGAATGGTGCCCACCAGATTGGCGTAGGCGATGACCCACGAATTGGTGAAGCCATCGTCCACCGGATCTCCCGTGATCGCGGAAGGATCGGGTGGGTTGCCGCCCAGCCAGTACGGGTTCGATTGTGCGCTGCTAAACGAGTTTGCATTGGAAATTCGGTTCTGATGGATCAGCCGCCAGTTTCCGCCGAACTGGAAATCGTGCTTTCCCTTGTTCCAGTTGAAGTTATCGATGATGTTATTGACCGGAACCCAGTTGAGGGTGGTGCGGGTCTCAGCCGTGGTTGTGGCAATAAACCGGAAATCGACGTAATCGCCCTGGCCGATTCCCCGCGTGCTGTTGCCCTGGCGCACGTAGCCATAGCGAATGTCGTTGACCAGGTTGGGCGAAATCGACCACGTGTCGCCGGCTACCAGCCCCTTGGTGTTGTCTTCAAAGTAGTCCGAAGGTCCCTGTCCGGGGAACTGCTCAACATCCTGTGTCGTGTCCTTTTGCAGTTGACCGTGCACGAAGATCCGATGCTTCTGGTTGGGCGTCCAGTCGATGCGGGCAAGGCTGGTGTTCAGGGTGATCGGATTCGGCGAAGCAAAAGTGTAGGAACCGGTATTCAGTCCGTCGCCGGCCGTGGTTCCGTTGGCCGCCGGCATGGACTGGAAATACGCCTGAGCGTAGGGGTTGACGCCGGGACCGGGCGCGTAGCCGGATCCACCCGCGTTGTTGCACACCTGGCAGTTGGCATCCAGCATCGCAACCTGGGCAGGTGTCAGGGAGAGATTGACCACGTTCCCGCTGCCATCGTCGCCCTGATACTGCAGAGTGCCCTGCCGGTACAGCGCGGTCGGCACGGTCTGGGTCACCTCGGTATCTTCCGCCTGACGGGTGCCCTCGTAGTTGCCGAAGAAGAACAGCTTGTCCTTGATGATGGGGCCGCCCAGCGTCGCACCGAAAATATTGCGGATCAGCTTGGGGGCTACATTTGCTTCGCCGCTGTTGAGCTCGGCCTGCTTGTTGAACCAGTTGTTGGATACGGTCATCGTCGGGCGGTTGTATTCGTACGCCGATCCGTGAAACTTGTTGGTGCCCGACTTGGTCACCATGCTGACCTGGGCGCCGGCCGAGCGGCCCTCGTCTGCGTTGGTACTGGATGTGGCGACGCGGAACTCGTCGACGGAATCCTGGGTCTCGCGCAGCACGCCGGTGAAGGCGTACCCGTAGACCTGGTCGTTGTCGTCGATGCCGTCCATGGTGACGTTGCCCTGGTCGGACCGCACCCCGTTGACTGCGCCGCTGCGGCTGTCGCCCATCGGATTGGACGGCGAGGCTCCGAGGCTGGGCAGATAGAGCACGCCCGCCTGCAGAGAGAGCAGATCGGGAACGTTACGGGTTTCGCTGGGCAACTCCTGGATGAGGGTGTTGCCCATCGCATTGCCCAGAGAGGCGTCGGTGGTATTGAGGGTCTCGGCCTCGGCGCTGACATTCACGACCTGGGAGACCGATTGCAGGGTCATGACGAAATCGACCGTCGCGGGCTGGTTGACGAGCAGCTCCGCGACCTTCTTCTGACTTCCGAACCCCTGTGCCGTGGCAGCGATGGTGTAGCGAGCGGGTAGAATCTGCGGGAAGGTGTATTCGCCCTGAGCATTCGATGTGGTGCTCACGACCTGCCCGTTGGCGGCGTTGGTGAGCGTGATTTTGGCCCCTGGTACGACCGCACCACTCGGGTCTTTGACGATTCCGCGAAGCGATGTAGTAGCGACTTGGGCAATGCTGGTTCCGGTAAGAAACAGCAACGACAGCAGGAGCGCAGTAACTGCGGCACAACGTCTGGTCACATTTCCTCCAAAAGGCCTTGCGGTGCCGCGTGGGTCGACACTCTTTGATTTCGATTTCCCTGATTCGGTGATGAGCTGCAACAGCGGCCGGGTGAGGAGTTTATTTTGCGGCATAGCCGTTGGCAACTGCAAGCGGCGGGAGCCCAACGACTGCGGAAAAACTGCATTCCATAAAGGGTTTTTCTGCGACTCATCACAGAAGACAGCACCTGCACTGGGATGAGACGTTCGTTATCGGTGACGAAGTTGCAATTACCCGGGACGAAACTGCGCACCCGCGGTGGTCTGGCACAAACAGTGTTAAATCCGTTAACCGGACCTGCCGGTTTACGATGAAACGCAGGCGGAGCTATAGTTTCCCATCGGCAAATTCGCTGTTCGCCACGTCTCGAACGACGGCCGATCGAGGACCAGCCTCCATGTCAGACTCGAAAGAATCGACCTCATCCTCGCCGCAGGACCAGCAACGGAGTGCGGCACAGGCAGATGCGGGCAGGAATGGCATCAGTCGCCGCGGCTTTCTGAAAGGCGCGGGGCTGACCGCCGCAGGGACCGCGCTGCTGGACGGCGTTCAGGGATTCACCAGCGCAGCCCGGGCTGAGTCCACTGCCGGCGTGACGGAAATTGGGCCGGGGCTGACTCACATCCATTTGCATGTCAACGGCGCGGAACACGCGGTCGAAATCGAGCCGCGCACCACGCTGGCCGAAGCGCTGCGCATCCACCTGGGCATGACCGGAACCAAAGTGGTGTGCGATCGCGGCGTCTGCTCCGGCTGCACGGTGTGGCTGGACAAGATGCCGGTGAATAGTTGCATGACCCTGGCAATCGATGCCATCGGTCATCATGTAACGACCATCGAGGGTCTCTCGAGCGAAGACAAAGTTCACCCGCTGCAGGCAGCGTTCGTGAAACACGATGCCATGCAGTGTGGATTCTGCACGCCCGGCATGGTGATGAGCTGCGCGGCGCTGCTGGAACGCAATCCGCATCCGTCGGAGCACGATGTTCGCCATGCCGTTTCCGGCAATCTGTGCCGCTGCGGCACGTATCCAAAAATCTTTGCCGCCACGGTGGAAGCGGCCGATGCGCTGCGCAACGCGTAGCGGAGGAAAGTGATGACAAAATCACCTCGGGAAGACGCTCTGACCGCGCAGGCTGCGGCACCGGCGAAGAAGACCGTGCAGATGCCTGTCGGCGTGCCAGGATACACGCTGATCGACGAGGCTCGTGAAGTTCCGCCCAGCGAACCCCCGGTGTGGCCAATCAACAAGGATCTGAAATATGTCGGGCAGTCGATCGAGCGCTACGACGGCCTGCTGAAGGCTTCCGGGCGGGCGCGCTACACCTCGGATGTTCAGCTGCCGGGTATGCTCTACGCGAAGTTCGTGAATGCGACGGTGCCGCACGCGAAGGTTCTGTCGATCGACACCACTGCGGCAGAGAAGCATCCGGGAGTGAAAGGCGTGCATGTGATCCAGCATGTGCTGGGCAATGCGGAACTGCGCAATCCGGCGCTGGACCAGGCTAAGTACCCGGTGGTTCGGTATGCGGGCCAGCCGATCGCGGCGGTAGCGGCCACGACTCCTTACGCAGCAGAAGAAGCTGCGGCGCTGGTGAAGGTGCAGTACGACACGATCCCCTTCGTCGTGGACGATGTGAAGGCGCGGCATGCGGATGCCCCCAACGTCTTTCCCGGCGCGGCCGACGAGGCAGGCAGCGCGGGCGGCGGCGGCGGCCCGAGCGACGTGAAGCAAACCGGCAATGTGCATGGCCCGTCGATCCACAAACATGGGGATATCGATCAGGGCTTCAGAGATGCCGATGTGACGGTGGCAGGGCACTACGTCACCCAGGTGCAGACGCACTCCGCGCTGGAGACGCATGGCGTGGTGGCGGACTGGAAACCCGAGTTGCTGACGGTCTATGCGTCGACGCAGGGAACGTCGGGAGTGCGCGAAGAGTTGGCGGGATTCTTTAAGATTCCGCTCACGAAGGTGCGCGTGATCACCGAATACATGGGGGGCGGCTTCGGCGCGAAGTTCGGAGCGGGCAACCCGGGCGTGGTGGCGGCGGCGCTTTCGAAGAAAACCGGTGCGCCGGTGCGGCTCATGCTCGATCGCGAAGAGGAACATCTCTCCGTCGGCAACCGTCCGAGCTCGGATCAGGTGCTGCGCATCGGCGCGAAGAAGGACGGCACCATCACCGCGATTCATCTGGTGGCCTACGGAACGGCAGGCTGCGGCACGGGCGCCGGATGTGCGGGTCCCGCGCAGAACCTCTACCAGTCGGCTTCGCTGCACACCGAGGAGAACGACGTCTTCATCAACGCGGGCCCCGGCGCGGCAATGCGCGCACCAGGACACCCGCAGGGCGCGTTCGCTCTGGAACAGACGATAGACGATCTGGCAGTAAAGCTGGGCATGGACCCGATCGATCTGCGCGACAAGGCTGACAGCCATCCGGTACGACGCGTGGAGCGGCAGATGGTGCGGGAGAGCGATCTCTGGAAGTCGCGCAATTCGGTGGCGGGCGCCGATCCGGGTCCGGTGAAGCGCGGCGTCGGTCTGGGACAGTCGGTGTGGTACCGCTTCGTCAGCATGGGGTCGAGTGCCGAAGTTCGCATTCACAAGGATGGATCGCTGGAGGTTCTCTCCAGCGTGCAGGACATCGGATCGGGCATCAAGACGGTGATGGCGCAGATTCTCGCGGAGCAGTTCGGCGTTCCGCCGTCGCAGATTGCGGTGAAAGTGGGCGACACCAACTACGCGGAAGGTCCGCAGTCGGGCGGCAGCGTGACGACGCTTTCGCTCACGCCTGCGGTGCGCGACGCGGCGTGGCAGGCCTCGCAGAAATTCCTTGCGGAGATTGCTCCGGCGCTGGGGACCACACCACACGATCTGGTTCTGATGGATGGCCAGGTGCGCAGCACCTCGGGGAAATTCGAGGCGATGAGCTTCAAACGCGCCGCTTCGAAGATGAGCTCGTCGCAAATTGCGGTGCAGGCGAAGCGCATCCCCGACTACGACAAATCGAAGTACCTGACCTATGGCGGTGTCGACGTGGCCGAGGTGGAAGTGGACACGGAATTGGGCCGCATCCACGTCAAGCGTGTTCTCTCGGTCCATGACTGTGGGCGTCCCATGAATCCGGCGCAGACGATCAGCCAGATTAACGGCGGCATCATCCAGGGAATTTCGTTCACACTGCTGGAGAATCGGCTGCTGGATCCAAAGTACGGCCTGATGGTGAACCCCGATCTGGAGCAGTACAAGATCGCGGGCTCGCGCGAAGTGCCCGATATCGACGTGCGGCTGGTGGAGGCCTACATCGGGCAAAGTTCGACCGATGCTTCGGGAATTGGCGAGGCGGCCGGCGTGGTTTCCATCGGCGCCGCCATTGCCAACGCGGTCTACAACGCGACCGGAGTCCGCGTTCGCAATACGCCGATGACGCCGGCTGTGGTGCTGGCTGCTCTGCGCGCGCAGGGGAAGGAGATGGCATGAACAGCTTTTCCATCGCGGACTGCACGACCATCGACGCGGCGCTGTCGCAGCTGAAAGACGGAGCCGTGGTCAAGGCAGGGGGCGTCGATCTTCTCGATCGCATGAAGGACGGCATCGAGGAGCCGACGCGGCTGGTGAATATCCGCAACGTTGCGGAGCTGCGCGGGATTCGCGAGACGGATCAGGGCCTGACCATCGGCCCACTGACCACGCTGGCCGAAATCAGCGACCATCGGACGATTCAGTCGGAGTATCAGATCCTCGCCGATGCCAGCGGTCACGCGGCCACGCCGCACATTCGCAACATGGCCACGGTGGGCGGCAATCTGCTGCAACGCGTGCAGTGCTGGTATTACCGCTCGTCGGATTTTCAGTGCATCCGCCGCGGCAAAGATCTTTGCTTCGCCTTTGAGGGACTCAATCAGTACCACGCCATCATGGAATATTCGACATGCCCCTCGGTCGCGCCGTCTTCGGCGGCCGTGGCGTTGCTGGGTCTGGGCGCCAGCGTGGAGCTGACTTCCGCGAAACGCGGCAAGCGGACGGTGGGCATCCGCGAACTTTATATCGTGCCCGATGCTAACCCGACCAGGTTCACGGTCATCGAGCCCGATGAGTTGATCACAGCGATTATGGTTCCGAAACCGGCGGCGGGCACGCGATCGGCGTATCAGAAATACGGCGAGAAAGAGAGCTTCGACTGGGCGATTGCCGATGCGGGAGTGGTGCTGGAGATGGATGGCGACATGTGCAGGCGCGCCGTGATCACGATGGGCGCAGCGTCTCCTGTAGTGCGGCGCTCTCCGCAGGCGGAAGCGGCACTCGCGGGCAAACCGATCAATGAAGAAACCGCTCGCGCTGCGGGTAAAGTTGCAGTCGACGGGGCGACGCCGCTTTCGATGAACGCTTACAAGCTCGATCTCTTCCCGGTGGCGGTCTATCGCACCGTGCTGCTCGCCGCCGGGAAGATGGATCGCGATCCCAGCGCGGCTGGATAACGGAGGTCGACCATGAGCACAACGAACGCGACGCAACCCTGCCAATGCCTCCGGACCAAGAATCCCTACGGCTCCACGCCGCAGAATGCCGAGTCGTGGCTGCCGGGCATTCGCACAGCGAGCAGTTACTGGTGCCTGCGCACGATGGGTCCGGCGGGACCGGACGATCACTTTGTCCACCTGTCGCGCTGCGTGCCGGGACGTGCCTGTTATGAGGAGCGGGAAGAGTAAGGCTCACAGGAACGAAATCAGACTCGAGCCCAGGTCCAGGGCCTTCGTGATGTTGTCGAGAACCTTGCTCATGTCGCCCATCTGCTCGGTCGCCTGGGCCACAACTTTGTTCGCAGTTTTCAGCTGTGTACACAGAGCCGCTACCGCCGCATCGTCATCCGACAGCATTTTGTTTACGCAGGCGTAGTAAGCGCTTTGCGCCGCAGCGTACTTCGCAGCGAGCGCCTCCCGATCCTGTTCGGTCTGGCAGGCTGCGCGCAGCAAGCTGTATTGGCGGTCCAGCGTGATGAACGTGTTCTGCACCTCGATCAGCGCATTCGCCATATCCCGCTTCCCTTCCTCACTTCGCTTCCGTTTTTGCTGAATTCACCGCGGGCGATCCGGATGCAGGCGATGCGGCTGTGAAGATCTGTGCTGCCCAGCCTTCGACGGTCGATACACTTAGCGGCGCCGACCGAAACGCCATCGGCTTATCCTGGGCAACGGTGTGAATGCGGTCGGCCATCTCCTGGAGAGACTTCTTCATGGCGTCGGTCGCCTTGAGATAGCTGCTGTCCAAATCGGACTGTTTGGCTGTGATCTGGTCTTTGGCCAGAGGAGCCAGCTGCGCATTCAGGTTGCCAGCGGATCCGAGCGTCAGTCGGAAAGGATCCAGCGCCACCTTCAGAAGGGTCGTGTTATCCGTGACTCCCTGGTCTACTAAGTTGCCGGCTGCTGTGGCGGCAATCGATGAATAAGTGGTTTCTGTCGAGTTCCAGACTTCGGCTTCCTTCGTGAATAAATCACTTATTCCCTTCGTTGCCTGATCCATGGCTTTAGCAGCTTCTCTCTCTTTATGTTCCTGGATTGCGGTAACCACAGCCTGCAAGGCGACCTTGACAGCATTTTGCTCCAGAGAAGATGCGGTAACGCCGGCCAGGCCTTCCACATCGCCTTCCAGCTTCGAAGCCGACGCGGCCACATCAGCCGGCGCTGTGGAACCGGTGAGTTTCCCGAATTGTTCTGACAGGGCCGAGAAGTCCGATGCCAGTTCAGCACGTTTTTCGAGTTCCGACTCGGTCTGCTTCACCTGCTGCTGATTGGAGTCGGGATAAGGCTTGCTGTAAAGCTTCTCATTGAGTCGGTAGAGTTGATCGGTATTCTCAAGGATGGTCCTGAGCGCCGTGTAATAGTCGCAGAGGGTTTTTGCAGTAGTCGCCATTTGCGATGCGGCTGCCGTGGCATCGTCCGAAGTCCGACATCCTGCCGCTGCCAGCAGTACTGCGGCCATGAAACCAGCCGCGATGCGCAATGGTCTTTTAGATTTCATTGGTATTGGATGACTTGCCCGCCTGCTGCTGGAACGAGCTCCACTGCGCGTGTTCCTGAGAAACAAGCGACTCCACCCGCTCGGCGAGCAGAGCATGGGGATCGGCTGCACCGGCATAAGGACCTGCATTGCCGAGATAGGTATATTTCTCATGCTTGAGAGACTCACAGGTCGAGCGATAAGTGTTCCAGAGCTGCTGATACTGATTCAGGTGCAGGACGCCTTCGAGGAGGGTAATCAGCACGCCCAGTCCCGCGGTGACCAGCTTGTCGTAGTGGAAGTTCACTGCGGCCAGGAAAGGGATCAGGGCGGCACTGAAGATCTCGATAACCTTGATGCGTTTAAAGTAATGCTGTGCCGATCGGCTCTTTCGGTCGTACCAGTCAATCTGGTCTTCGAGCCGGGCAAAAATCGGATCGTTCGCTGCCAGGGACTCCGTCGTTCCAGGCATAAACAGGGTCTCCTCGTGATCGAACTGCGGCAACAGCTTTGCTCCCGCCAGGCGCCGGGAAGCGGGTCAGGATGACGAGCACAATTTCGGCCTGACTCCAGCGCGCTTACGAAACCATTCTTCGGATGCGTGTGAGCCATCTTGTCATTGCGGCCTGACTCTGGTCAATCCTCGGTTCGCTTCCCAACCTCCGGCCGGCAACGGACGCAGCAGCTGCGACCACCGCCGTTCAGCGGCCCTGGGTGCGGCACCACAGAAGAAACTGCGCGCGGGTGGTTTCATTCGCAATCTCCCGGGCAGTCGTTTCGTAGAATTCGCCCAGCGAAGAGGCGCGCTTCGCTGCGCGGCGGGCAACGACTTCCGCGATGGGTCCGATGTAGGTCGCCAGCGCTTTGCCGATCCGCTCCACCGTCGCGGCATCAATCGCTCCAGAAAGGGAGAGAGCAGCGATAGCGGTAGCGGTGGGCGGCTTCGGCGGAGGCTCAATTGCGCGGGCGGATTCGCAGTCCGCATCGACACCGATGTGCGGTTGCAGCGCGCGAACGAGGATCTGAACGTCCGACTTCCAGCGCGCATGCGTCAACTCCACCGCATTGCGAAAAGCCAGTTCTTTCAAATCGTCGGGGAGCTGCTCCGCGACAGGCATTTTCGCGCCTCGCACCAGCACGGGCACCACGGGAATATCGCGTCGCAGCGCGGAAGCCAGCTCGATACGCACAAAATCGCCAGCGTCGTCGAGCCGACGGCGTCCCTGGGCATCCTTCGTCTCCAGCCACTCCAGGCCAATCATCGCCAGCAGAACGCTGCAGGTGGCAACGCTCTGGTCGATGGCTTTGCGAAAATCCTTGCCGGGCTCGATGGCAGATACGTCCATGAAGACCGAGTTCTCGCTGAAGCGATTCGCGAGTTCATCGAAGAGACGACCCGCTTCGCCTTCCGAATCGTTTCTCCGGTAGTTAATGAAGATCGATCCCAGAACCACCTCCCCAGGTGGAGAAAGCCTATTCCTTCCGTGACACTCTTCGTCCGGAAATCGTTCTCAGGCAGCGGTGGACCCGAGTTTACTCCGGGACTTAGGCAGCCTTCAATGCAGGAAACCTGCTTCGTATCATGGCACAACGTCCGCATCTATTCGGCGAGCAGGTGCCAGCGGAGTCATCCTGCTAGTCTTGAAGTATGGATTCATCCCCCGGTGCGGGAGCCGTTACGCTGCATCCGCGCGGCATCCTCTTCGATATGGATGGCGTGCTGGTCAGCTCCATCGGCTCCGTTGAGCGCAGTTGGGAAAAATGGGCGCTGGCGCGCGGCATCGATCCGGAACTGGCGATCCGCACGGCCCACGGCCGCCGCGCCATTGAGACAGTGCGGCTGCTGCGGCCCGACCTGAACGACATGAAGGAACTGGAGTGGCTCGAGGAGATGGAGATCGCCGATAACATCGGCCTCGAGACGCTGGGCGGAGTCGAGCGAATCCTGGAGAATCTGCCGGAGAAATACTGGACGGTTGTCACGTCGGCGACCGATCGCCTGGCCCGCAGCCGCATGGAAATGGGCGGAATCCACGTGCCGGCAAGAATCGTGTCGGCCGACACCGTGAAGCAGGGCAAGCCGCATCCCGAACCGTATCGGAAGGGTGCAGAGCTGCTCGATCTGACGCCGGCAGAGTGCCTCGTCATCGAAGATTCCGCTTCGGGAACCATGGCGGGGCGGGCTGCAGGATGCATAGTGCTGGCCACGCTTTACTCGCACGCGCTCGAGCTTTTGAAAGATGCCGACTGGGTTGTGCAGTCGCTCGACGATGTGCACGTCGAGGTTGCGGGCGATGCACTGGAAGTTCGCTTCACACCCGTCGCTCGCAATGCTCCTGTGGCTGCGGGCTAATCGGCGAGCCCTATAATTGCCCAGACCCCCATGGCTCTTTCAGTTCGAGTTGAATACGCTCATCAGCGCAGAATGCGCACGCGCAACACCGCGCGCTATCGCGCCGCGCACTGGCCCATCTGGATCTGGGTCTTTTTCCTCGCTCCGGGTCCGCTGACCTTCACTCTGTTCGAGCGCGGCGGCAATCGGTGGAACTGGATCTGGCTCGGCGTCGTGCTGGTGGGCACCGGCATCGCTGCGCGGTTCGGGCAGCTGCCTGGGGCGGAACCGGCCCCCTACATTCTGCGCTTCACCGAGGATCGGCCTAACCCGCTCTATCGCCGGATCTGCTACACCTTCGCCTGGAATGCTCTGCTGAATTTTGCCTTGCTGAACCTTGCCGGGCTGGTCTGGGCGGTGGTGAGCGGGCAGTGGCGGCTGAAGCAGATCTACGCACACGGCTATACGCCGCTGCTGATCGTGATCGTCCTTCTCGGTGCGTTCGGAGTTCTGCCGCGCGTACGCCGCTCCACGCAGGGCGAAGGCTGGGAGCGTCGTTATTTCTACGGAACGGTCTGGTCAGCGACCGCCGCGCAGACGGTTCTGCTGATTCTGTGGAAGGCGCTGCCAAAGAATCACACAACGGACATCGCGAAGCTGACGATCTACTGTCTGGCGCTGGCGTTGATGGGCGTTCTGGCGGCGTTGGGGGTGCTGCCGCGGACACGGCCCATCGTCCCGGGCGAACTGATGGTCGCGGACTGATCCGCTGACGCGGGAGCATCCGCCCTTTCACGGGGGATGCTCCACTCGTCACAGTCGTCGTTACAGATTGCCGCGCAGGGCCTGTTCGCGTTCAATCGCCTCAAACAGCGCCTTGAAGTTGCCTTTGCCGAAGCTGCGGCTGCCCTTGCGCTGGATGATTTCGAAGAACAGCGTGGGCCGATCTTCGACCGGCTTGGTGAAGATCTGCAGCATGTAGCCTTCGTCGTCGCGATCGACCAGAATGCCGAGCTTCTCCAGTTCCCCGATCGGCTCGTCGATCCTGCCCACGCGCCCTTCCAGTTCCGTGTAATACGTGTGCGGAACGGTGAGGAAGGCCACACCCTGGGCCTGCAGCTTCGCCACGGTTTCGAGGATGTCATTCGTCGCGAGGGCGATGTGCTGGACGCCGGGTCCGTGGTAGAACTCCAGATACTCTTCGATCTGCGATTTTCTGCGCCCTTCGGCGGGCTCGTTGATGGGGAATTTCACGCGCCCGTTGCCGTTGGCCATCACCTTCGACATCAGCGCCGAGTACTCGGTCGAAATGTCCTTGTCGTCGAAGTGCTGGTACAAGGAGAAACCCATGACGTTCGCATAGAAATCCACCCAGCGATTCATCTCGTTCCAGCCGACATTGCCGACCATATGGTCGATGTGCTGCAAGCCAACCGGGCGCCCGAGCCGATCCTCGGGCTCGGCGCGATAGCCAGGCAGGAATGCGCCGTTGTAATGGCTGCGTTCGATGAAGGAGTGCACGGTGTCGCCGTAGGCGGCGATGGTCGCGAC
>Ga0335072_10001162_pt1 | contig 43685 bp, 36 predicted proteins | sample Lox_Sample_21_FD_206725 | JGI IMG/M metagenome (GOLD analysis project Ga0335072, IMG submission 206725) | Soil microbial communities from Loxahatchee National Wildlife Refuge, Florida, United States - Lox_Sample_2.1 | ecosystem: Environmental > Terrestrial > Soil > Wetlands | place: USA... | reverse complement strand
CTGGTGGTCATATCGCGAGGGTCACACCCGTTCCCATCCCGAACACGGAAGTTAAGCCTCGCTGAGCCGATGATACTGCGCGGGTAACTGCGCGGGAACGTAGGTCGCCGCCAGGATTAAAATTCAAAGGCCGCTTCGATTCGTTCGAGGCGGCCTTTTTGCTTTTGGTAAGCGGTATTGTCGGCGCAGGGGAGACTACTCGGCACCGGCGATGTAGAGGGACATGGACTGCAAGCCGACGCGGCCGGGACCGCGAAAGCGGTTCCAGACGATCTGCCCCCCGCTAGCAAACACGCCTGTCGAAAGTTTTTGGAATTGCGTTTCCATCTGGACGCTGCGGTCTTTGTAAATCCACCCTCCCGGCTCGATATCGATCGTCTCACCCACGTTCAGAAAAATCTCGAAGACATTCCCGTAGCCGTGCAGCCAGAGCACTCCCTCGCCACGGTGCGCGGAAAACGTGTCGATGAAAAATCCCGTGCCGCCCAAGAGCATGTTGGCGACGCCCTTTACGCGCTCGAAGGTGTAGTCGAGCTGGTCGGTGGCGGCGAGGAATTGATGCTCGCGGACGTCGAGCGCCTGCCCCTGCGCGAGATGCATTCCGAAAACATGTCCGGCGCCGTCGCGGCTGAAGGCGATGCGGCCGGGCCCGCGCGCTTCGGTCATGAAGATGGGCATGCCGGAAAGAACGCGCTTAAAAGCGCCGGAAAGCTGCTTGACGCCGATTTCGGTTTGCGTGTCTTTCCAGAGCAACACATGGTGCTCGAAATAGACAGGCACGCCGGTGATCTCGACCGTGAGGACGGGGACAAGCTCTCCGTCGAGATGATAGGTGACGCCGGCAAAGGTCTCGGCTTGCGCGGTCGTGGGCTTGAGGACAGGTGCAGAGCGAGCCGTCATCTGGTTTCTCCTTAAATGAGTTCGATAGGATTGATATTTCGCCTAGGGTCGTCCCATCATACGGCGTGCGGCGGGCCGCTACGGTCTTCCACCCTCGGCTTCGTGTTCTAATCGCAAACGGCCCAAGCGAACGGAAACAGTTCATGGCCAAAAGAACTCATAAATTCCAGTCGAGGATTTACAAGATCTGGCTGATGCGGCATGTGGACGTGCCGGAAGAAATTGGCCGGGCGCTGGCGGCGGAATGCGCGAGACGCTCCGCCAAGGAGCATAAGAAAACGTCGCCGAAGCACATACCAGTGATGGCGACGGTGAACGCGAAAAGCCAGCGAACGACTCTCGTGCCCGCGGGAGGTGGCCGCTATCGCCTGCAACTGAACACGGCGCTGCGCAAAGCGGCGCAGGCGGATGCGGGCGATTTGATCGGCGTGAGCCTGCGGTACGACACGGAGTCGCGCGAAATGGAGCTGCCAGAGGAATTGCGCGCCGCGCTGAAGGAACATCCGAAGGCGTGGAAGGAATATGAGCGGCTGCCAACCGGACACAGGCGGCAGTTGCTGCTGTATTATTTGCGGGCCAAATCGGAAAAGGCGCGCGCTCACGTGACCGCGCGGTTCATCGACCATCTGCTCGAGCGGGCGATGCTGGGAACGGGGCGGCAAAAAGCTAAGCGCAAGTAAGATGCGAAGGGCCCTTCGAAGCACCCTGATCGATTCGGCAGTCCTGGGAGGAAACATGAACGAAATACTTCCGAAAGCGGTTCCAATGACGGCCGCGCTGTTCTGGCTGCTCGCGTGGTCTCCGGCCCTGGCACAGCAGAGCACGCAGATGGTCCCGCCGCCGTTTCCGCCAGGAAACGGAATCGTGACCTGTGTGGCGCTCGAAGTTCATCCAAACGCGCAACCTGGCACGACCGTGGTCCTCTTCCATCAGCAAAACAGAAACGATCAATCCAGGTTCGCGTCGCTGCTGTCGCGTGCGGATGGATCGTACGTGCAAATCCAAACGCGGCAGGGGCGGTGGATTACGGCGTCGGTGGTGCGCCTGCGAAACTGTTTTGGCCGCGGCCTGCTGCTGCTTCCTTCCAGCGCTGTTCGGCTGCGGGATTCCGACGTGTTCGATGTGAGATTCAGCGGTCCGGGACTGCACAACTGACGCGGCAGCAATGCAAAAATTGAAAGACTACACTCATTGGCTGTAGCGAATCCGATCCATGCCAACCCTGCAACAAATGGAACCGTTTCTGCTGCTCCTGCTGCTCTTCGTCGCGGGTCTGGCGGCGCTTGCCAAGCGGCTCAAGACGCCCTATCCGATCGTGTTGGTCATCGGCGGGCTGCTGATGAGCCTTATACCGCGCATTCCGGACATTCCGCTGAATCCGCAGGCGGTGTTTCTTGTGGTTCTGCCGCCGCTACTGTTCTCGGCGGCGTTTCTGACGTCCTGGCGGGATTTTCGCTACAACCTCGCGAGCATACTCCTGCTGGCGTTTGGTCTGGTTGGGTTCACGGTCTACGGCGTGGCTGTGGTTTCGCGATGGATGCTGCCGACATTCGACTGGCGGACGGCACTCGTGCTTGGCGCGGTGGTATCCACGACAGATGCGATCGCAGCCACGTCGATCGCCGAGAGGCTGGGCCTGCCGCGGCGGATCGTGGATGTGATCGAAGGCGAGAGCCTGGTGAACGACGCGAGTGGATTGATCGCGCTCGAGTTTACCGTGGCATTGCTGGTGACTGGCCGGCGGCCGGGTCCGGGCGAAGATGTCGCGCGGCTGATTTACTTGATCGGCGGAAGCATCGTCGTGGGCCTGGTGCTGGCGAAGATGACGTATTGGCTCGAGAAGCAGGTCGACGATGCGCCGATCGAAATCACGCTGACGCTCCTGGCAGCCTTTTTTTCCTATCTGGCGGGCGTGAGCCTGCACGTCTCGGGCGTGCTGGCAACGGTGGTCTGCGGATTTTACCTGGGACACAAGAGCTCTTTGTATTTTTCGACAGGGGCGCGGGTGCGCTCGGTGGCGGTATGGGACACACTGACGTTTCTCCTGAACGGATTCGTATTCATGCGCATCGGGCTCGAGCTGCGCTACATTCTGCCCGGGATTCGGGGAATAGGCCTGGGACGAATGGTGGTTCTCGGATCGCTGTTGAGCGCCACGGTGATTTTGTTGCGACTCGTGTGGGTGTTTCCTGGTGCGTGGGTATCGTATGCGATTCGGCGGCGATTCCTGCACCAGGAGGAAGCCTACCCGACGCCCAGAAGCGTCTTCATTGTGGGGTGGGCCGGGATGCGCGGCGTGTTGGCGCTGGCGGCGGCCATTTCGCTCCCAAGATTCCTGGCCGACGGCACACCCTTTCCGCACCGTGATGAAATTATCTTTCTGACGTTTTGTGTGATTCTGGTGACGCTTGTCCTGCAAGGATTGTCGCTGCCGTGGATAATTCGTAAGCTGGGACTAGAAGGGTCGCACGGGTTGCTGGATGAGGAGATCGAAGCGCGAAAAGAGATGGCCGTGGCGGCCATGGCGTATCTCGAGCACGCGCAGGAAAGCGATTTGCCGGAATTTGCGCCGCTATACGACGATCTGCTGCGGCGGCAGCGCCTGCGGACGAGCCTGCTCGAAAAGGATCCGGCGGCGAGCGGGCATCGCGCCGTGGATTTGCGCCGCTATGAAGAACTGTTGCGGCAAGTCAACGCCATCCAGCGAGCCACCGTGCTGCATCTGAGGAATGAGAACAAAATTAACGACGAAGTAACGCGGCGGTTGGAAAGCGAACTCGATTTTGCGGAGATTCAAAGGGCGCAATGGCCGACGGCGGAAGAAACAACCAACTGACAAAGACGGCGGTGGTCCTCGCAGCACTGGTGCTCGCGGCTGCGTCGACACAGGCGCAATCGAAGAGCCGCCGCGAAAGGACGGACACCGACCGCCTGGGAATGACCTGCACGCAAATCCTGAAATTGAGTTCGACGGATTGGGTGGCGAAGTTCGTGGCGAGAAAATCGGGCGAAGTGTCGGCAGGTGCGCAAGAAAACGCAGCTACGCAACCAGCCGTAGCCAGAACAGCTGTGCCGCCGGATATCACGATTCGCGCGATCAGCACATACGGAAAGTGCTACGACGCGCGGACCGAGCGGCTGGCGGCAGCGCTCGGGCGATCGGGAAAAGGGCCGTTGATGGGCGCGCGCGGCGATTTCGGCGATTTCGAAAATGCTCTGCGGGAATTTGAAACCGTGGCTTTGCAGGATTCGCAGCCGCCCGCCGACAGCGTGAAAAAGGCCTACGCGGCACTCTATGAAAAGCAGTTCCGCTACGCCTTCTATCAAAGCTACACGGAGGAAGGCCGCAAAGCCGCAGCGGCGGAGGCAGCTGCCGAGAGTGCCGCAGCAGCAGCAAGAACGAAACCGAACACAGCGGGCTCCGCAGCAAAAACTGCTGCTCCTGCTCCAGCGCCCAAGCCGGCTCCGAGCGAATCCAGCTCGCTAAAGCCAGGTGCCGGCGAAGCCGCAGATAGTCCGAACGACAGAGGAACGCCGGAGGATGCCGTCGCGCAGTTCACCAAGACGAAAAACCGTTTTGGACAATTGCTCGAAGCGCTGCCGCCGGATCACGCACACGAAGTGCACTCCTCGTTCGGAACCGTTCTGGGTTCCTATGAAGTGAGCCAGGACACGCGGCGCGACCTGTATCTCTACGCCATCTTCCTTCTCGAGCCTGCGTCCGCGAAACCGTTTGCCCCGCCGCCGTTCTGACGGGGCATCCCATCCGATTCCCGGATGGAAGAGAGCGCACGCCTCTGATAGGCTTCTCGTTTTCGAACCAGGGGAGAAATCCGCAATGAAAAAGCAGACACGAAGGCTTCGACTGATCGGCATTTTATTGGCGGCCCTCCTGGCCGCGGCGGCGGGAGTGAAGTCGCAGGCGGACAGCGCCACACAGAAGCTCGCGCTCGACATCTTCAGGCAGCTGATCGAAATCAATACGACAGATTCGGTGGGCAGCACGACCGTGGCGGCCAACGCGATGGCCAAACGGCTGCTCGACGCAGGCTTCCCCGCAAGTGACGTGCAGGTGTTGGGCCCGACCGACCGCAAAGGCAACATGGTGGCGCGGATTCATGGGACCGGCGAGCACAAGCCGGTGCTGTTCATAGGTCACCTCGACGTGGTGGAGGCGCGGCGGTCGGACTGGTCGACCGATCCTTTCCAATTTATAGAGAAGGACGGCTACTACTACGGCCGCGGCACGAACGATATGAAGAGCGAAGACGCCATCATGGTGACGACGTTCATTCACCTGAAGAAGGAAGGCTACAAACCGGACCGCGATCTGATCCTAGCGCTGACGGCGGACGAGGAAGGCGGAAAATACAACGGTGTCGACTGGCTGCTGAAAAACCATCGCGATTTGATCGATGCGGAATTTGCGATCAATCCGGACGGCGGCGGGGTCACGCTCGAAAACGGCAAGCCGGTGATTTTCTCGCTCGACGCGACGGAAAAGCTATACGCCGATTTTCAACTCGAGGTGACCAATCCCGGCGGGCACAGCTCGCTGCCGACGCCGGACAACGCCATCTACCACTTGGCGGATGGGCTGACGCGCATCGAGCACTACCAATTTCCGTTCGAGCTGAACGAGGTGACGCGCTCCTTTTTCGAGAAGACGGCGGAGCAGCAAACGGGCGACACAGCCAACGACATGCTCGCGATTCTGAAGACTCCGCCGGATCCGGGCGCAATTGCGCGGCTTTCCGAAGATCCCTATTTCAACGCGACGATGCGCACCACGTGCGTGGCGACGCGGCTCGAAGCGGGACACGCGAACAACGCGCTGCCGGGGCTGGCACAGGCCATCGTCAACTGCCGGATTCTGCCGGGACATTCGCGCGAAAAGGTGCGGCAGACGCTGATCCGCGTGGTGAACGATCCAAAGGTGACGATCCGCTACATGGACAACCGAGGCGTGCTGCACGATACCGCGCCGGATGCCGTGGCGCTGCCGCCCGTGCCGCTGCGCCCGGACGTGATGAAGCCGCTCGAAGAATCGGTGAACAAAATCTGGCCGAACACGCCGGTGGTGCCGACGATGGCGACCGGCGCTTCCGACGGCGTCTACACCAATGCGGCAGGAATGCCGACCTACGGAGCGGGAGCAGTGGCAATCGAGCTGGGCGACGACCGTTCGCACGGTAGGGACGAACGCATTCCCGTGAAATCATATTTCAAGGGCGTGGATTTTTACTACGTGCTGATGAAGTCGCTCGCGCCGCCGAAGTAGAACCTTCCTCAAACCAACCGGGAGAAACGAATCCATGAGCGTGATGCGCCGGTCGCTGATTGCGGCGTCGCAAAGCCGATGGCTGCGCGAATACGCGCCGAAGTATAGATTCATGCGGCGGACTGTGGAGCGGTTCATGCCGGGTGAATCGGAGGCGGAGGCGATTCGCGCAGCGCTGGCGCTGGAAAACCAGAGAATTCGGACAATTTTCACACATCTCGGCGAGAACATCGTGGACCGCGGCGAAGCGGAAAATGTGGTGCGGCACTACCTCGGCGTGCAGCGAGAAATCGCGGCGGCGGGGCTTGCGACGGAGCTTTCCGTAAAGCTGACGCAGCTCGGGCTCGATCTCAACAGCGAATTTTGCTATGCGAACATCCTGCGGCTGCTGGAGCAGACACCCGCGGACCGTGTCCTGTGGATCGACATGGAGCAAAGCCCGTACGTGGACGTGACGCTCGAACTGTACCGGCGGGCGCGGGCGGCGCAGGCGAATGTCGGCGTGTGCGTGCAGGCATATCTGTACCGGACCGAACGAGACATCGAGGAGTTGATCGCGATGGGCGCGTCGGTGCGACTGGTGAAGGGCGCGTACAACGAGCCGGCGGAGATTGCGTTTCCCGTGAAGAAGGATGTGGACAAAAATTACGAAACGCTGGCGCGCGAGCTGCTGGGGGCGGATTTGCGACGCAAGGCCAAGGGATTTCGCCCGCGCGCGGCGCTCGCGACGCACGACCTGCGCTTGATCGAATCGCTCACACAGTGGGCGCTGGAAAAAGGGCTGCCGCGAGAGCGCGTCGAATTTCAAATGCTCTACGGCATTCAGCGGGCGCAGCAATTGCGGCTGGCGCAGGCGGGATTCCGCTGTGGCGTTCTCGTCGCCTACGGGACGTATTGGTTTCCCTGGTTCATGAGGCGGCTGGCGGAGCGGCCCGCGAACGTGGGCTTTCTCGTGCGGAATCTGTTTGGTTAAGCGAGCGAGAAAAGCGGACTAGCGGGTGGCTTCGTCGCTTTCGACTTTGCCGTCGCGCAGGCGGATCACGCGATGGGCGTGCGCGGCGATGTCCGGTTCATGCGTGACCAGCACGATGGTATTGCCGCCTTCGTGCAATTGGGCGAAGAGCGTCATGATTTCTTCGCCAGTCTGGGAATCGAGGTTGCCGGTAGGCTCGTCGGCGAGAAGAATCGAAGGATTGTTGACCAGCGCGCGGGCGATGGCCACACGCTGGCGCTGCCCCCCGGAGAGTTCGTTGGGCTTGTGCAACATGCGCTCGGCGAGATCGACCTGGGCGAGAGTTTTCTTGGCGCGCTCGAGGCGCTCTTCGGATGGCGTGCCGTTGTAAATTAAGGGCAGCTCGACATTGTGAAGCGCGGTGGCGCGCGGCAGCAGATTGAACGTCTGAAAGACGAATCCGATTTCCTTGTTGCGGATGTAGGCCAGCTCGTCGTCGTCCAGCGCGCTGACGAGCTTTCCCGCCAGCCAATAATGGCCGCTGGTCGGCACGTCGAGGCAGCCGATCAGGTTCATCAGCGTCGATTTCCCCGACCCGGAAGGCCCCATAATCGCGACGTACTCGCCCTTGAGAATCTGAATGTTGATGCCGCGGAGCGCGTGCAGGCGCTCGGCGCCCATTTCGTAGGTCTTCCAGATATCTTCGGTCTTGATGACGATGCCGGCGTCGATCAGGTCCTGGCGAAATGCGAGGCCGGCAGACGGCGGAGCTGGAGCGGGCTCGGGCATAGGGCTCCCATTATGCACCGGCGCGCCGCTAACTGGAGGCATCGGTGGGCTTGAGCGGGGAGTTGTCGATCTTGACGCGGGCGTCGGGACGAAGCGTGCGAAGAGCCTTATAGCTGCCGGTGACGATCTGGTCGCCTTCCTTCAGACCGCTGGTGACCTCAATATTTGTGACGCCGGTGATTCCGGTGGTGACGGGAACAAAAACGGCGCGGCCGTCGCGAATGACGAATATGCCGGTGACGTCTTTTCCATTTGGGTCGCCGAAGTTGTCCTGCGGCTTGGCCGCGGCCAGCGCGACCCGCGAATTCTTGTTGGCCTGCATGGCGGCGTCGATATCTTTCTGCGAGCGGACGGCGAGCGCCTGAATGGGAACGGTGAGCACGCCATTTTTGTGAGCCGTCTGAATCTTGGCCGTGGTGGAAAGGCCCGGCCGCAGTGAAGCCGGGGGATTATCGAGAGTTACGACGACTTTGAAGTCACGGGCTTCCTGCGTGTTTGCGGTGGCTTGCGTCGTAGCGGCTTGACCGGAGGAACGAAGAATGGCGAGTTCGCCGACCTCCGTGACGTGTCCCTTGAAGATTTTTCCAGGCAAGGCGTCGATGGTGACATCGGCCGTCTGATTGTCGCGAAGGTAGGTGATGTCGGTCTCGTCGACTTTCACTTCGGCGGTGACCACGCTCATGTCCGAGATAGTCATCAGGAAGCTGCCCTCGGAATTCTGAATGCCGGGGACGACATTTTCGCCCACGCGAACGGCGATGTAACTGACAATGCCGTCGATCGGCGCTCGGTAGGTGGTCTTGCGCAGGACATCTTCCTGGTGGACGAGGACCGCTTCGTTCTGCGCGTTGGTCTCGCGAGCCTGATCGCGCGCGGCGCGCGTTTCCTCGACTTGCGCCTGGCTGGCCTTGAGAGCGGCGACAGCGCCGTCGTAGGTGGCCTTGCTGGCGTCAAAATCCTGCCGAGATATCAACTGCTCGGCGAAGAGCTTCTGCGTGCGGCCCCAATCGAATTTCGCTTTCTCGAGATCCGCCTGGCGCTGCGCGAGCGTGGCGATGGCGGAATCGAAATTGGCTTGCGCCACTTTCATCCCGGCCTCGGAGGCGGCGACAGAGGCTTCCTGTGCCTGCACATCGGCTCCCGGCTGGATGCTTTCGAGCTTCAGCAGGACGTCGCCCTTCTTGACGTGATCGCCCTCTTGCACGACGATTTCGGTGATTTTGCCGAAGCCTTCCCCGAGAACGTTCGTGTAGGTCTTGGGACGAATTTCACCGGAGGCGGTGACGATTGAGGTGAGGTCCTGCCTCACAACGCGCCCGGACTGCACGGCCACTACGCCTTTGTTAGCCTGATAGATACTAACCAGAATGATTACGGTCAGGGCGACGGCAGCCGACAGCCCAATCGTGATCTTTTTCCAAGGTTTCATTGCTTCAGCCTTCGGATTCAGCCCTTCGAGCGGAGCGGCGCCACCCACACTGTCGTAATACGTCCCTCGCAGGCGGAAAGTTTCCCTGGTTAGACGCAGCTGAAAATTAAAGGAAAGGCAGGAACATCCTTGCGGGACTCGACAGCCAATGCAGCAGCGTCCTGACCCAGCCTTTCAAGAGAAATCCGCAGAGCGCGCGACAGCTATTATACGGTGACTTCGGCGCAGGCAGAAGCTTTTCCAAATGGGAATTCGGCGGTGGGACCAAAAAGGCACAGCGGATGTCATAAACAGGCGAACGGTGTGGAAGAGCTGTGGAAACCACCGCCTGGAAGTGAGCAACCCTCGTGAGTTCATAGGCTTCCAACGAGAATGGGGAAGTAGTCTGTAGGGAAACATGCATTGACCTGTCCTGTCGAACAAGCTAAGATTTTGACCGCCAAGTCAGGGAAGGGTGTCTTTATGAGCCGGCGCAAAGACTTGTTTTTATTGATCTTTCTGGGAGCGTTTCTGATCTGCTCGCCGTTGTCCATGGCGCAGGACCAGCAAAGCACCCAGCAGGGCGACAATTCCGCAAAGGCGCAGAAGAAAGCCGCCGAGCAGGCTGCCAAGGAACGCTCCCGTAAGGACAAAGACCTCTACAAAGAATTGGCCTCCCCATATAAGAAGTGGCTGGATGAGGATGTGGTGTACATCATCACGCCGGAAGAGCGCAGCGCCTTTTTGCACCTTTCGACCAACGAAGAGCGCGAGCAGTTCATCGAGCAATTTTGGCAGCGGCGCAACCCCGATCCAGACTCCCCGGAAAACACATTCAAAGAGGAGCACTACCGCCGGATTGCCTACGCGAACGAGCATTTTGCTTCCGGAATTCCCGGATGGAAGACCGACCGTGGCCGCATTTACATCATGTGGGGGCCTCCGGACGAAATCGATTCGCATCCTTCGGGCGGAACGTATGAGCGGCCTGCGGACGAAGGCGGCGGCGAAACCTCGACGTATCCATTTGAGGACTGGCGCTACCGCTACCTCGAAGGGATCGGCGAGAACGTCGAGTTGGAATTCGTCGATCCAACCATGACCGGTGAATATCACCTGACAACCGATCCCAGCGAAAAGGACGCTTTGCTCTACGTTCCCAATGCCGGCCTGACGATGGCTGAAGAAATGGGCCTTTCGAGCAAGGTTGCCCGCTTCAACAACACCGACGGCACGCACATGGCGGAGCCGATGGGAGGCACAACCGAAGAGAACAACGAATTCACGCGGCTCGACAAATACGCCAAGATCATGGCGCCGCCTCCGGTGAAATTTAAAGATCTGGAAGAGGACGTGACCGCCGGTGTAGTCCGCGACCAGATCAAATTCGACTACCGCTTCGATTTCATGCGCATCACTTCGGACACGGTGCTGGTGCCGATCACCGTGCAGATTCCGACGAAGTCACTAACGTTCCAAGAAAAGAACGGCGTGGACTCGGCGACGGTCAATCTGTTCGGCCGGATTTCCACGCTGAGCGGGCGCGTGGTGCAGACCTTCGAAGACACGGTGCATCGCGACATTCCGGCATCGCTCATCGAGCAGGCGACCACGACCTCGTCGATTTACCAGAAGGCCATTCCGCTTTCGCCGAACCTCTACCGGCTGGACATCGTCATCAAGGACGTAAACAGCGGGAACGTCGGCGTGGTGAATACGCGCCTGGCGGTGCCGCATTTCGAGGACGATCAGCTTTCCTCCAGTTCGCTGGTGCTGGCCGACCAGATTTCCCGCGTGTCCGCCAAGGACATCGGCCTCGGCCAGTTCGTGATCGGCGATGTAAAGGTGCGGCCGAAGATGGACCTGACGTTCGCGCAGAACGAGCCGATGGGAATCTTCCTGCAGGTTTACAACTTGAAGGTAGACCAAAAGACGCACAAGCCGGACGCCACGGTGGTGTACCGCGTGATGCGCGGCGACCAGCAGGTGCTGAAATACGACATGCCCCAGGCGCAACTTCCCGAGCGCGGCGAAGAAATGACGCTCGAGAACCTCGTGGCGCTCGATTCGTTCACGCCCGGCAAATATAAGCTCGAAGTGGCGATTACCGATAATCTCGCGAAGCAGACGATTACTCCGTCGGCGGAATTCAGCGTCAAATCGGCCCCCGCAGCTCCAAGACCGCAAGGGAGGTAGGAGTTTCGTGAAGGTGCAGCCAATCCGTGCTATTTGCTTTGCCGGTTGCTTGCTCCTGCTCGCCCTTCCTGCAGCAGCTGCCCCAAATGCCGGGAAAATCGCCGGGATCGTGCGCGACGCTTCCGGAATTCCGCAAATGGGCGCCACCGTGGTGATTCTGTCCGAGCAAGCCAGCCTTTCTCCGGCGCTCGATTCGCTGCATCAGGAATTGCTGACCAACGACAGCGGCAAGTTCACCACCAGCGCGCTGCCGGCGGGCTCCTACTCCGTCAAAGTGACGCTCGCCGGTTTTCTTCCTTCGCTCGAACAGCACATTCGCGTGAGCGATCAGCAGACGACGCTGCTCGATATCGTTCTCGGCTCACTGTTTTCAAACCTCGAAAAGATGCGGCACGATCCCGACCAGCCGGTTCCCTCCGATGAATGGATTTGGGTGCTGCGAGCGGCTTCGGCGTCGCGCCCTGTCCTTCGCTGGCAGGGCGGCTCGGCGCCCGGCTCCAATCCGCTGGAGGAGACTCTGCCCGCATCACCCGAGGATCGCGGCCGCGTCGAGTTGACCTCCGGCTCCGACCATCCAGGTTCGATCTCGAACCCTGGCGATTCGCCCGCCACGGCTTTCGTCTACGGCTGGAAGCTAGGAGATGGAGGCAAGCTTCTGATGGCGGGGCAATTCAGCTACGACGGCGTGACGCCCGGCGGCGGCGTGGCCACCGAATGGCTGCCTTCCGGCGAGCTAGGAGTTGGCCCGGAAACAACGGTTCTTGTGCGCGAAACACGCGTCGGCGGAATCGGCGGCGGGTTGGTATTCCGCGGCATGCGCATCTCCCACGACGATCAATTGACGCTCGGCGATCACGTCAGCATTCGCTACGGCGGAGAAGTGGTGATGGCCGGATTGAATGGTACCGCCGCGGCACTCTTGCCGCGCGCGCAAGTCGCTGTGAGAATTTCCGACCGCTGGCTCGCTTCCGGCACCGTCGCGGCGCGGCCCTGGGACTCCGCCACCACCAGCGACCTTGAATCCGCGATGAATTCGCTCGATTCGCTCCCTACGCTTCTGATGCACGATGGCAGACCCGCGCTTGCCGATAACCTACACGAAGAAATTGCCGTCGAACGGATCTTGAACAGCTCTTCCACATTCACTGCCGCCGTCTTTCACGATCGTTCGGCGAACACCGCTGTTTTCGGCATGGGCAACGCCGCCGGACCCGATTTTCTGCCCGATATTTATTCCAACGTGTTTGCCTACGATGCCGGCGCTACGCAATCGACCGGCGCGCGGCTGGTGTACACGAGGAAACTCAGCGACTCGGCGGATGCGAGCTTCATTTACGCTTATGGCGGCGTCTTGGCTCCTGAGGCCGGGCTCATCGGATCGACGCGGGACGAATTGACGACTCAATATCGTTCGAGCCTGGCGGCGCATGCCTCCGGGCGGCTGCCTGTCCTTCACACTCGAGTCACTGCCAGCTACAAATGGATTGGGGGCCAGGCCGTTTCACGCCTCGACCCCTACGGCGAGTCCCTCTATCATCTGGACCCCTACTTGAGCCTTGAAGTTCGCCAGCCGCTTCCCTACGTTCTGTCTGGACACATGGAAGCGATGGTGGACATCGGCAATCTTCTCGCTCAGGGATACATCCCCCTCGCAACGTCGGATGGCAATGTCGTGCTTGTCCCCTCCTGCCGGTACTTTCGGGGCGGTTTCAGTTTTCAGTTCTAGTGAACGGCTCGCTATAAGAAACCGGAACCGGCTTACCAGAAACGGGATGTGAGAATTTCGAGATGCGCTCTTTCTTCATAAATAATTCAAATAAAGGCAGTTACGAGAAACGGTTTGTTCTAATATCTGGAAGCAGACGTGCTTATACTTATAGGTCGTAAAGTGCGGGTATGCTTGAATGAATGAAAGTCTGAGAATGCGGCTCGGGGCGGTGGTACTGGCGCTCGTGACGCTGGCGGCAGTGATTTTTGCCATCCTCAACTTTCAGCAGCGCTCCCGCTACGTCCTTCCCGACGATGGCGTCACGTGGATGGACACCGCCGACGGTGTTCTCGCCTGGCGCGTCATGCCCAATTCTCCCGCCTCTCGCGCGGGCATCCGTCCGGGCGATTACGTGCTTTCTGTCCGGCAGGGTGTTCACGGCCTGGAAATCCGAGAGGCCGAGGACGTCACTCGGGTTCTGTTTCGCGTGGGGCCGTGGGCGGACGTCGAATACAAGATCCAGCGGAAGGGCGAAGCGTTTGAAGTGCCCCTGGTCACCGCACCGCAGGACACCTCCTCTTCGATCGAAAGCTACCTTCGCGCGACGGCGCTGCTTTACCTCTTCATCGGCCTCTTCATTTTCGCGCGGCGATGGAACGCTCCGCGCGCCGTCCACTTCTACGTTTTCTGCCTCGTCTCCTTCATTCTCTACAGTTTTCACTACAGCGGGAAACTGAACTCGTTTGACCAGACGATCTATTGGGGCAACGTAGTGGCGCTCCTCCTGCAGCCGGCGCTGCTGGTGCATTTCTCGCTGGTCTTTCCCGAACGCCGCGGGTGGCTGTGGCCGAAGCTGGTGGCGCTCTATTCCGTTCCTGCCTTTCTGCTGACGCTGCACATCTTCGTCGCCAGCGGAACGCTGGACTTCATGCCCTCGGTGGGAAATCTCCACCGCCTCGACACGCTCGAGATTTCCTATCTCGGCCTGTATTTCCTGATGGCCGCGGGAATCTTCCTTTCAAGTTACCTGCGCGCGCCGAGCGGCGTGCTGAAGCAACAGTTGAAGTGGGTGACAGGCGGGACACTCGCCGGCATCCTGCCGTTCCTTGGATTTTATATTTTGCCGCGCATCGCCGAGGCCACGCCGCCCGCGTGGATGAAGCTCTCGGTATTCTCGCTCGCGCTCATTCCGCTCTGCTTCGGCTACGCCATCATCCGCTACCGCCTGATGGACGTGGACATCATCTTCAAGCGCGGATTGTCCTACACGTTCGCCACCGGCGTGCTGGTCGCCATTTATTTCGGAACGATTGCCGCGATTGGCGAGCTGTTTCACACCGCCTGGCCCACAGGTCCCGCGGGCGGCGTGATCGCCATCGTCGTCGCGGCGTTCCTGTTCCAACCGATTCGCGATTGGGCCCAGGCGCGGCTTGACCGCTTCTTTTATCGCGACCGCCTGGATTACCGCCGGACGCTGATCGAATTCGGCCGCGCGCTGACCAACGAAGTGCGTCTCGAGCCGATGCTCGGTTCGGCGCTCGACCGCATTTCGCAGACGCTGTTGATCGACCGCCTCGCATTTTTTCTCGAAGACGAAGCGCAGCCGGGACGCTTCACGCTGACGCGCTCGATGGGCATCCGCGCCGATGGCCCGCTTGATCTTTCCTTCCTCGATCCGGCACGGCCGCAGCTCGAACGCGGCTGCCTCTTCTTCGAATCGGCCCGCGCAGCCATCCAGGAAACCGATTCCGTGCGCCAGACGCTCGAAGAGCTCGGCCTGAATTATTTCATCGCTTGCCGCTTCCGCGACCGCACCGTAGCTGTGCTTGGGCTCGGGAAAACGGTCGACGGCGATTATCTGACGAGCGACGATCTCGAATTGTTGTTCACGATCGCCGGCTACGTCGCCATCGCCATCGAAAACGCGCGCCTCTATCAATCTCTCGAACAAAAAGCGCTGCAAGTCGAGCGCTTGAAGGACTTCAGCGAGAATATCGTCGAATCGCTGAATATCGGTGTCGTGACGCTCGATCTCGAAGGCCGCGTCGAATCCTGGAATCCGCAGCTCGAGGAAATGCTGGGCATTCCGCGCACCGAAGCGCTGCGCCGCAAGCTGCAAGACGTGTTGCCGGGCGACCTGATGGCGGAAATTACCTCACACGAACCCGGCGAGCATGTCTCGAGCATCTACAAGTTCCATCTGAACGCGCGCAACGGCCGCCACCTGGTGATCAACGTGTCGATTGCGCCGCTGGTGGGCAAAGACGGGACGCGGCTGGGTCGCCTGGTGTTGATCGACGACATCACGCAGCGCGCCCGCCTGGAAGATCAAATGGTCCAGACCGAAAAACTCACCTCGCTCGGCCTGCTGGCCGCGGGCGTGGCGCACGAAGTGAATACGCCGCTCGCCGTGATCTCGAACTACATCCAGATGCTCGCGAAGCAGATTCCGCAGGACGATCCACGGCAGAAAACGATCGAACGCATCGTCAAACAGACCTTCCGCGCGAGCGAGATCGTCAACAACCTCCTGAATTTTTCGCGCACCGGCGCTTCGCAATTCGTCGAGGTCGATCTCAACTCGGTACTCGAAGAAACGCTATCGCTGGTGCAGCATCCGTTCAAAACCGCGCATGTCAACGTGCTACGCTACTACTCGGATGGAATTCCCCCGGTGCTCGGCTCGATGACGCGCCTGCAGCAGGTGTTTTTGAATCTCTTCATGAACGCGCGCGACGCGATGCCCAGCGGCGGAATGCTGGAAGTGCGGACCATGGCGCGTAACGGCTCTGTGGAAGTGGAAGTGACGGACACGGGCATTGGCATCCCGCCCGAGCACGTCAACCGGATCTTCGATCCCTTCTTCACCACGAAGTCCACGGGGCGCGGCACGGGACTAGGCCTCTCCGTCAGCTACGGCATCATCAAAGAACACGCGGGAAAAGTAGATGTGAAATCCACGCCGGGTCAGGGGACTTCCTTCCGGCTGGAGTTTCCGGCGGCCGGGAAAGCGGTTCATGCCTAGAGGAACGATACTCGTCGTCGACGACGAAGCAGAAATCCGCGAGGGGCTGGAAGCTCTTCTCTCCTCGGAAGACTTTCAGGTGACTCTCGCTGAAACTGGCGAGCTCGGCCTGCAGCGCCTGGAAGAACGTCCGTTCGATCTGCTGCTGCTCGACGTCAGCCTCCCTGACCGCAACGGGATCGAGCTGCTGCGCGAAATTCACCGGCGCGATCCGGGGCTGGCCATCATCCTGATCACCGCGTTCGGCTCGATCGACATGGCGCGGCAAGCCTTCAAAAGCGGCGCGCAGGACTACATCACTAAGCCGTGGTCCAACGACGAGCTGATCGCGCAAGTGTCCCTCGCCGTCGAAGGGCGCCGCCTGCGCGAAGAAAACGTCCAACTGAAGCGCGCTCTGAAGCAGCGCTACAACTTCCCGAACATCATCGGCAAGAGCGAAAAAATGCTGGGCGTGCTCGACCTGGTCGCGCAGGTGGCGCCGTCGCGCTCGACCGTGCTGATCAACGGTGAAAGCGGCACGGGCAAGGAGTTGATCGCCAAGGCGATTCATTCCGCCTCAACGCGTGTGGACAAGGCCTTCATCCCGATCAACACGGGCTCGATTCCCGTCGACCTTCTCGAATCGCAGCTCTTCGGCCATGTGAAGGGAGCGTTTACCAGCGCAATCGCCTCGAAAAAGGGCCTTTTCGAAGTGGCCGATCAGGGGACGATTTTCTTCGACGAAATTTCCACCGTCAGCCCGGAAACGCAAGCCAAGCTGCTGCGCGTGATTCAGGAGCGCGAGTTCATGCGCCTGGGCGGAACGGAAACCATCAAGGTTGACGTCCGCATTCTGGCGGCTTCGAACGAAGATTTGACGAAGCTGGTGCGCGAGGGCCGCTTCCGCGAGGACCTTTACCACCGTCTGAATGTCATCGCCATCCAGTTGCCGCCGCTGCGCGAGCGCAAGGAAGACGTCCCGCTCCTGGTGGAACGGTTCCTCGAACAGTTCTGCCGGGAGAATGCGAAGCCGCGCCGCGCGTTCACGCACAATGCGATGAAGCTGCTGATGGACTACGACTGGCCGGGTAACGTGCGCGAGCTTGAAAACGTGGTCGAGCGCGCCGTGGTTCTCTCGACGCACGAGTTTATGGACGCCGACTTGCTCCCCGAATCCGTGCGCACGCGCGAAATCGTTAAAGGCGTTCGCCTGCAACTGGCCGAATTTTTGCCTCCGCTTGCCGGCGACACCAGCGGCCGCAGCCCGTCGCCGCCTCCTTCTCTCTTCGAAATTCTCGAAGAGGTCGAGCGGCGCATCATCATCGACATGCTCGAACGCACTAACTGGAACCAGACCGAAGCCTCCGAGCGTTTCCAGGTGCCGCTTTCGACCCTCAACCAGAAAATCAAACGTCTCGGCATCGAGACTCGGCGCCGTCCCGGCGCGCCCCGCGCGGCCCTCGGAATCGGCGAGGATTCGGCCGAGTTCGCCGCGGGGAAATAACCTTCTCCGCGCGACGCCTTCCGCTGGAAATTCAACCGTCTGTAACGTGAACTGACTTACAATCGCCCGCTGCGCCGGGCTCTCCGCCAGGTTGATTTCTGGACGCAAATCAGGAGCGTGCTTCGCAGGGGCGGCGTAATCATAGTAGGCTGGTCGGCTCACGCATGGCTCAAAATCAAAATCCCGGCGAAAAGCTTCGCGAACTGGCCGCGCAGGGCCAGTGGGACGCGGCCGCGGATTATCTGTGCTCCCTCGACGCCACTCCCGCCGCCGCTGCCTTTCTCGAACTGCCGTTTGAAAAGCAGCAAGCTTTGTTCCAGCGCCTCCCGGCGGAATTTGCGGGAACACTTCTCTCGCATATGCCGTATTTCCACGCCTACGTGGTGCTGCATTCGCGGCCGCTCGGCAAAATGCTGGAAATCATCAACGCCATGCACCCGCAGGAGCGCGAGCGTTTTCTCGAAGAGTTGCCGGAAGAGGCGTGGCAGGCGTTGCAGGAAGAGCTCGAACAGGCGCGTGCGCAGGCAGGTGTGGAAACCGTGGCGCCCGGCGCAGCGCCCGGAATTTCTCCCTCGGCGATTCCGCTCCCGGCCGCCGCGCCGATCTTTGAAGCGCGCAACATCGAAAAAACTTACCGCCAGCCGGACGGCCGCGAAATCGAGGTGATCGCGCCGCTCAATTTGACGATCGAGCCGGACTCTGTGATCGCTTTGCTCGGGCCTTCGGGTTCCGGAAAATCCACGCTTCTTAGGATACTCTGCGGTCTTTCGCAGCCGACCAGCGGCGAAGTCCTGTGGCACGGCCGCCCGGTGGCCGAATGCCATCCGAACGTCGCCATCGTGTTCCAAAGCTTCGCGCTGTTTCCCTGGCTGACGGTGCTCGACAACGTGGAAGCGCCGCTGCTCGCGCACGGACTGGCGCATTTCGAGCGCCACCGCCGCGCTCTTCGCGCGCTCGATTCCGTCGGCCTCAAAGGTTACGAGTCCGCCTACCCAAAGGAGCTTTCCGGCGGAATGCGGCAGCGCGTCGGATTCGCCCGCGCGCTCGCCGTCGAACCCGAAATTTTGTTCATGGACGAGCCGTTCTCCGCGCTCGACGTGCTGACGGCGGAAAACCTGCGCGGCGAGCTGCTGGAGCTGTGGTTGGCGAAAAAAATCCCCACGCGCAGCATCTTTATCGTCACACACAATATCGAAGAGGCCGTGCTCCTCGCCGACCGCATCATCGTTCTCGGCCGCAATCCCGCGCGTATCCGCGCCGATTTCCGCGTTCCGTTGCGCCATCCGCGCGACCGCAAAGAAGGCGCATTTCTCGTCTACGTCGACTACATCTACAAAGTGATGACGCAGCCGGAAATCGAACTTGCGCCGCCTTCGGCCAAAGAGGCACGTCAGCGCTCCAAACCCGTCATGCTCCCGCACGCCCGCCCGGCCGGAATCGCCGGCCTGCTCGAAGTGCTCGTTGATCGCGGCGGCAACGAGGATCTCTACCACGTCGCCGAAGATTTGCTCCTCGAAGTGGACGATCTTCTTCCACTCGTCGAAGCGGCGGCGCTTTTGAGCTTTGCCACCGCGCGGGAGGGCGATGTCGATGTCACCGCCAAGGGCCGCGCTTTCGCCGAGGCGGACATTCCCACGCGCCGCGCCATTTTTCGCGAGGCCGCGCTCGCTCACATCCCGCTGCTCCAGCAAATGAAAACCGCTCTCGAGAAAAAATCCGACCGCACGATGCCGCTCGAATTTTTCCGCGACGTTCTCGACGAGCATTTTCCCGAAGAAGAAGCGAACCAGCAGATTGAAACCGCACTCGGCTGGGGGCGCTACGCGGACATTTTCAGCTACGATTCCGAAACCGATACGATCCGCCTCGAATCTCCCCTGATTCACGCCGATTCGCGAACGCCCGAGGCTCTTCACTGATGCCCCGCGACGCCCGGTCGGCCTCCGGCGCGCTCACCTGGAGCCGGTTTCCCGCCGCCGCTCCCTCGCTCCTCCGCGAATTGCCGATTCTCTTCGGCGCGCTGGCGCTCTTCTACGCGCTGCTTTCGCTGTCGCACCAGTGGGCCGCGCCCGTCGGCGCCCAGGCGGAAATCAATCTCTCGCCCTCGGCCCTGCCGCGCTATGCGATGCTTTCCATCCTGCGGATTGCGCTCGCTTACTTCCTCAGCCTGCTCTTCACGTTCGTCTACGGCTACGTCGCCGCCTACAACGCCCGCGCCGAAAAATTCCTGGTTCCGCTGCTCGACACTCTGCAATCCATCCCCGTGCTGAGTTTTCTTCCCGGCGTGATGGTCTCCATGGTCGCGCTGTTTCCCACGCGGCAGATCGGCGTCGAGCTCGGCTCGATCCTGCTGATTTTCACAGGCCAGGTCTGGAACATGACGTTCAGCTTTTATTCCTCGCTCAAAAGCATCCCGCGCGAGATGCGCGAAGTGGCGCAAATCTACCGCTGGAGCTGGTGGCAGCGCTTCACGCAGATGGAGCTGCCCTACTCGGTGATCGGCTTGGTGTGGAACTCGATGATGTCGGTCGCGGGCGGCTGGTTTTTTCTGATGGCTTGCGAAATGTTCACGCTTGGCAATCGCGACCTGCGCCTTCCCGGCCTCGGCTCGTACCTGCAGACCGCGGCGAACGAGGGCAACATGCGCGCCATCGTCTACGGCCTGGCGGTGATGATCGGCGTGATCGTCCTCATCGACCAGCTTGTCTGGCGCCCGGTGATCGCCTGGGCGGAAAAATTCAAATTCGAGCAGGTGGAAGCCGCCGACGTGCCCGATTCGCCCGTGCTGCATTTTCTGCGCCACTCGAAAATCATTCCCTTGGTGGCGCGCGCCACGGTGCGGCCGCTGCGCGAGTCGCTCGCTCTGCATTTCGCGCGGGAAAACGTAGCCGCGCGTGAAGCCCCCGCGCCTGATCGAAGCAACCGCCGGTGGCTGGTCCGCCTGGCGCTCCTCGCTGTTGGACTCGGCGTGCTCTACGCCTTCTTTCGAATGATTATTCTTCTCAGCGGCCTGAAGCCTCAGGAAATTCGAGAGATTTTCACCGGCGCCGGCGCCACGTTTCTGCGCGTCGCGTTCACTCTGTTTCTCGCCGGACTCTGGGCGATTCCTTTTGGCGTCATCGTCGGCTTGAATCCGCGGCTTTCGCGTATCGTGCAGCCCATCGCGCAGGTCGCCGCTTCAGTCCCCGCCACGGCGCTCTTTCCGATTATTCTTCTATTCCTGATTCGCGCTGGCGGCGGGCTCGGCGTCGGCTCCATCGTTCTGCTGCTGCTCGGCACGCAGTGGTACATCTTGTTCAACGTCATCGCCGGCGCCATCGCCATTCCCACCGACCTGAAGGAAGTCTGTGATATTTTCCGTTTCGACCGCCTCGAACGCTGGCGCGAGCTGTTGCTCCCCGCCGTTTTTCCCTATCTCATCACCGGATTTGTCACCGCATCAGGAGGGGCGTGGAACGCCAGCATCGTAGCCGAATATTTCCGCTTTCAGGGACATACGTACACCACCACGGGCCTGGGCGCGGTGATCAGCGCCGCCACCGACTCTGGAAATTTCCGCGTTCTTCTTGGCGCCACCATACTAATGGCCATCATGGTCGTCACCATCAACCGCCTTCTCTGGCGGCGGCTCTATGCAGTCGCCTCCACGCGCTTTCGCCTGGAAGGCTAGCAGAGCATCTCTCGACCCGCATTGAATTGATGAATGGAGCGCCGGGCTACTGAATCAGCGGCAGCCCCGCGATTTCTTCGAGGATTCGATACGGCGCCTGTTGGCGCGCCACCAGCGCGTGCGGGGGAACCAAGAACGTCTGCTCGATGGCGTATTGCCCGGACATTACCGCGTGCGCGGTCGAGTCCGTGTAGACAATCCACGTCGAGAGCGGCGGAAATTCCAGCCGCACCTTCGGGCTATTCACCTGGAATTCGGCATTTTCTTTCAGGTAATCGTGGAATCGCAGCATGAACATGTCGTACGCTGTCCGGCCCATGCCGGGCAGCCCGAGCTTCGCTCCCCAGTTCTGCACCGTGCGGCTCAGGAAGCCATCGTCTTCGGCAATTTCGTGCAGCCCCGCCGCCTCCGCATACTGTTTCGCCAGCGCGTCGAACCCTTCCGTGGTATTCCACACGCGCGGGCGCGTCGGATTCAGGTTCGTAAAGATTCGCAGGATTCTTCCGCCGCGCGTTGGGCGGCTCGGAAACGCGTCGACATGCAGCAGGTCGTTCCGCTTGTGCAGTGGCAGGTCGCGGCCTTCTTCTTCGAGCGGGCGGAAGCTCGCGAAATCGAGCGTCCAGCGCCCCGCGTACGGCAGCAGAAAATGTCTCGCGAAATCCACCACCTGCTCGCTGTAGAAGCGCAGAATATTGCGCGTCCGCACAACCCGCTCTTCGTCGCCCGAAACGCCGCGCAACGTATCCTCACCCGGACGGTAGGAAACGTTCTTGTGCATCCGCAGTTCGCTCCATTCCTGGCGAACCAGAAATTCCTGGTCAGATTGCGGCAGCGAAAACGGCAGCTCGCGGAACAGCAGAATCTGCCCTTTTTCCAGCATCTCGCAATAGGCGCGTGAACGCGCTTCGTGCTGCTCGGCGCCCGCCCAGCCGCCGGGAAATTTGTAATCCTCCACGAGGATCCAGGGGAGATTCGTCATCGCTTCGTCTCTTCGCGCGCGCCGGAGATTCCCGCCGCGATTGCTTCAGCTCCTCGCCGCTCCCGTCTTCGCGTAATTCCTCGGCAGTAGCGCCGTCGACAGATCCGTGCCAGAAAGATCCGCCCCCTCGAGATTCGTCTCGCGCAGTATCGTCGCGTTCAGCCGCGCGCCTTGAAAATTCGCGCCGCGCACTGCGGCATCGCGGAAATTCGTCATGCCCAGGTCCGCCCCGCGCAGGTTCGCATTCTGAAAATCGGCGCGAAACGCCTCCACGCCGCTCACCAGCGCTTCGCTCAGGTCCGCGCCTGGAAAATGTGCTTCGGTCAAATCCGCGCGCCGCAGATCCGCCTTGTGCAGGTTCGCCTTGCTGAAATCCCCGGACCCGAGTTTCGCCTCTCGCAGGCAGGCGCCCACGAGTTTCGCTCCCGCGAAATTTGCATACGTCAGGTTCGCTTTCGTGAAATCCACGTTCTGAAGGTCGGCGCCCGCCAGGTCTGCGCGCTCTCCACCCTCTTCGCCGCGCACAAATCGCGCGTGCTTCTCCAAAATGTCACTCAGCTTTTTCCCCGCAATTCGAACGCTCTTCGGCGACTTCAAACTGCCTCCTCCACGCTGTTCCGTTGGTTTCCTGGCATGTGCCCTGTCTCAGGACACCCGCCGTCCCTCCAATTTTACTAGAGTTTCCGCGGGATTCGACAAAGGATGCATCGCCCATGTGTCGAATGCCGGGTGCGCCGCCGTGTGATAAGGTAGGTCCGGATGGACTTTCTCGACAAACTCAAGAGCCGCGCGCGCGCGAATCCCCGGCGAATTGTTCTGCCCGAAGGCGAGGACGACCGCGTGATTTCCGCCGCGGCAATCGCTGCCGCTGAACGTTATGCCAAGCCCATTCTCGTCGGCCGTGCGGAAATCATTCGAGCGTCCGCAGAAAACCTCAGGCTGAGCCTCTCCGGCATCGAAATAATCGACCCGTCCGCGAGCCCGCGCCTCGAGGCCTACGCCCGCATTTATCACGAACGCCGCCGCGCCCGCGGAATCACCGCTGAGGAAGCGCTCGCCGCCGCGCGCAGCCCGCTCTATTTCGCGGCACTCAGCGTCGCCGCAGGGGACGCGGACGGCACCGTCGGCGGCGCCCGCAATTCCACGGCAGAAACGGTCCGCGCCGCCCTTCATTCGATCGGCCTCGCGCCCGGCGCCAAGATCGTCTCGAGCTTTTTCCTGATGTTACTCTCCCGCGCGCAAGACGAGTCCCTCTTTGGAGAAAAGGGCGCTTTGCTTTTCGCCGATTGCGCCGTCGTTCCGGATCCTTCGTCCGAGGAGCTCGCCGAGATTGCCATGGACACGGCCGCGAATGCGCGCGCGTTTCTCGAAGCCGAGCCGCGCGTCGCCCTGCTCTCTTTTTCCACGAAAGGCTCAGCGAAACACGCTCACGTGGAAAAAATCCGCGAGGCTCTGCGGATCGTTCACGCTCGCAGCCCGCATCTCTCGATCGACGGCGAATTGCAGGCCGATGCGGCGCTGGTTCCCTCCGTCGGCGCTGGCAAAGCTCCTGGCTCGCCCGTCGCCGGCCGCGCCAACGTTCTGATCTTTCCCGACCTCGACTCCGGAAACATTGCTTACAAACTGGTCGAGCGCCTCGCGGGAGCCGCTGCTCTCGGGCCTGTTCTGCAAGGCCTTGCGCAACCTGCAAACGACCTCTCGCGCGGCTGTTCCGCCGCCGACGTTGTTAACGTCATCGCCATCACGGCCATTCAAGCAATCTCGCAGAAAGACGCCGTTCACGTCGCTGGAGACTGACCGTGCCCCCCGGGACACGGACATCACCGCCCGCCGCTTCTTTCCTGAGAACTTCTCTGCGTCCCGGCGCGCTCACAGCCTTCGCAATCCTCATCGCCTTATTGCTACCAACTCTCCATTCCTCGCCCATTCTCGCGCAAGATACTTCGGAAACTCCCGGAGAAGAAATTGTCGCTAATTTGGCCGCTGGGCGCGTCATCATACTCGTCGCCAGGGGCGCCATGCTGATCGCCACCGTCGAAAATCCAATCGAAGTGCAGACCCATGTTCCCACGCCGGTTCGGATGTCCACGTTGCGCGCCGGAATCGTTCTCGGCGCGGAGGACTGGTTCTCCCTCACCACCCGCCGCCAGATCGCCCGGCTCGACAGAGAATTGCCACGCCTCCGCGCCAACGTCGGTGAGCCCGGACCCCACTTGGGGGGTGTCGTCGCCGGCGATCAGACCGCCGTTGACCTGGAAATGATCGGCCAGGGCGTGCGCCGCCGCGCCACGGAAATCGTCCAGGATTTGCACGGCAAAATCGATTTGCCGCCCGACGAGCCGTTTCTTGAAGCCATCATCGTCGACTATCTCACCGACTACGGCCCCGAGGTTTGGCAGATCAGCTACACGCTCCAGCAAGAAGAGCTGCGCGACGGCTATTGGACCACCAGCGTTTCTTACCCCACCTATTCGCAGGCCTATCCTCCAGAAAAGGGGCAGCCTCACACCCTTGTCGAGTTTTCTTACCCGCCGACCAAGGCTCCGACGCTGCTCGACTTGCTTCGCCAAAACGACCCGCGTTTTTCGGCCCTGCGCGGTTCCGACAGAAAAACAGCCGACACCATCGAAAAGATTCTCGACGGCGAGGCGCAGAAAATACTCCCGGGCGACGCCATCGATTTTCTTCGCGCCGCCATCGAGCTTCTCGCGTCTCCCAAGGCGCGCGTCACTCTGTCGCAAATCACCGAACAGGACGGCTTTTCCTGGATTCTTCCACCCCCGCCCGAACCCAAATCTACCCTCACGGAGCCTGAACGCGAGCCCGGAGCACCCTCGCTCCTCCATCCCTGAGTTTTTTGATTTTTGAACTACCTGAGACATGCGGCGCGAAACCCTACATCTTCCGCGCCGACCAAACGAAGGATAGGACTACTTCGCTTCGGCGCGCTGCTTTTGCAGCCGTGCGTTCTTTTCCGCCACCTGCTTGGCCATCTCTTCTTTATAGGCGACGAGCTTTCGCGCAATGTCCGTGTCCGCGAGTGCCAAAATCTCCGCCGCGAAAATCGCCGCGTTCATGGCTCCCGCCTTATCGATGGCCATTGTCGCCACGGGAATTCCTCCCGGCATCTGCACGGTCGCGAGCAACGCGTCCAGCCCGTTCAGCGCGCTCGTGCTCATCGGCACGCCGATCACCGGCAGTGTCGTATTGGCCGCAATCACCCCGGCGAGATGCGCCGCCGCTCCCGCCGCGCAGATGATCACCTTCAACCCGCGACCGATTGCCGTCGCCGCATATTCGTGCGCCCGCGCCGGCGTCCGGTGCGCCGAAGCCACCTCGATTTCATACGCAATCCCGAACTTCTCCAGCATTTTCGTGCCTTCTGCCATCATCGGATAATCCGAATCGGACCCCATCAGAATTCCCACTAGCGCCGTATGAGTTTTTTCCACCGTCACCGTTCGCCTCTCTCAGGAATTTGCCGCTGCTGCCGTTTCCATCACCTCGATCGCATCGCCCGGACGAATTCTTCCTCCGCTCACTACCCGGCACAACCAGCCCCTTTGCCCGCGTAGCTCCTCCTGCAATCCCATCCGGATTTCGTCCATCCGCGCGCAGGGATGGCACGCATCGACGATTTCCATCAGGCTCTCCCCCACGCGCAGCTTCTGTCCGGCCGAGAGCGTCTGAAAATCGATCCCCCGTGTTGTGATGTTTTCCTTGGTCACGCCGGGTGCCAGCCCCAGCTTTTCGAGCGTCTCCGCATCCATCAGCAGCACCTGTCGCTTGCTGCCCTTTCGTCCATGAATGCAGCCGCGAATCCCTTTGTCATCTACCGCCTCGGCTTCCTCTAGCTCCTTCATCGGAAAGCGGTGCACCAGGCACATGAACACATGCTCGACCTTACCCATTGTTATCCATTGCTCCGCTCCGCGGCCGCGCCCTTCACTGCCAAGCTCGCGCCAATGTCCCGCCGGTACTGCGCTCCTTCAAATCGGACTTTCTCCGCCGCGAGGTAGGCAGTCCGGCAGGCTTGTTCAAGCGTGCGCCCACTCGCCGCTGCCGCCAGCACCCTTCCACCACTCGTGTAGTAACATCCACCCTCCAGCTTCGTGGCTGCGTGAAATATCACCGCTCCTGGAACCTTCGCCGCTTCATCGAGGCCGTCAATGCGTCTCCCAACCAGCGGATGTTCTGGGTATCCCTCCGACACTACTACAATCGCAGCACTGGCCCCTGGCGACCACCGTGCCTCTACACCCCTCAGATGACCCTCCGCCGCCGCCACACAGGCGGCTGCTAAATCAAAGTCCGCGCGGAGGAGGATCGCCTGCGTCTCGGGGTCTCCGAGGCGACAATTGAATTCCAAGACCTTCGGCCCTTCCCGCGTCACCATCAGCCCTATATAAAGGAAGCCCCGGTAGACGATTCCTTCCTTGCGCAGCCCCGCGAGCGTCGGCCGGAGGATCGTCTCTGCTATTTTCTTCTCGAGTTCCTTCGGCAAAATTGCATCGATCGAATACGCACCCATTCCGCCTGTATTTGGTCCCCTATCCCCATCGTAAGCCCGCTTGTGATCTCGTGCCGGAGCCATCGCCAGACAATCTTCGCCGTCTGTCAATACAATATAGGAAAGCTCCTCCCCGGCCAGCCCCTCCTCGATCAAAACCCGCTTTCCCGCCTCGCCAAATTCGCCTCTTTCGAGCGCTCGCTCCAGAAAGTCCTCCGCTTCCCGGATCGACTGCGCCACCAGCACTCCCTTACCCGCGCAAAGCCCGTTCGCTTTGATCACCACCGGCCAGTCTGAATTCCGCAGCGCCTTTGCTGCATCGCCGGTCGACTCAAAAACTCCCAACTGCTTCGCCGTCGGAACCGCATGGCGCTCGAGAAACTCTTTCGAGAATATCTTGCTCCCCTCAAGCTGTGCTGCTTTCCGCGAAGGCCCCAAAATCCGCAGCCCGCGCCTCGCAAACTCATCGGCAATGCCGCGCACGAGTGGCAGTTCCGGACCGACAATCGTCAGGTCGGCGCCAAGCCTTTGCATCATCTCCGCCGCGGCCTTCACATCCGCCACGTCGAGCGGCAGGCACTCCGCATCCCGGGCGATGCCGCCATTCCCCGGAGCGCACCAGACCGTTTCCGCCAGCGGGCTTTGCCGCAGCTTCCAGACGATCGCATGTTCACGGCCGCCGCCGCCGATCACCAAAATCTTCATGCCGCTCCCATCAAAATTTCTGGTCTTCGAGAACACAAAACGATACGGCTCGCCCTCCTCCAGTGTCAACACCGGTTCCGCTTGCCCCCGCTTCCCAAAAATGCTTTCATCTCCCTTGGTTCTCGCCGCCGCCCGCGCCGCTCATGCGCCGCCGCACGGGAATCCACCCTCCCATGCACTGGGATTTCGCGCTCATCCTGATTTTCTTTGCCGTCGCCGTTCCCTGGCTCGGACGCCGCCGCGTTCTTCGCCTTCTTCAATCACCCGATTTTTCTTCCGTCGATCGCTTGCAGCTCTATGCGTCAACCGTCGCGTTTCAATGGGTCGCCGCTGGCCTCATCTTCTGGCGGATTCGCGCGCACGGTCTGCCACTCGCGTCTCTCGGCGCTGTCGTGCCGAAGCCGGCGCTCTCGATCACCGTCGCCGTGGTTTTTTCGCTGGCGCTATTGGTGAACCAGCTCTTCGGCCTTCGCCATTTGTCGAAGCATCCTGGCGATTCGCGCTCGCTGCTCACACGCCTGGCGGCCAAGATTTTTCCCCGCTCACCCGCTGAGCGCCTCGCGTTTTTCGCCGTAGTCCTCACCGTCGCCCTCTGCGAGGAGTGGATCTATCGTGGCTTCGTGCAGCGCGTGTTTCAGGACACCGGCAAAGGAGCTGTCGCGGCGGGAATCGTCGTCTCCGCTGCGCTCTTCGGCTTCGCTCATCTCTATCAAGGCCGCCGCGGCGTGATTTCCACCAGTTGTCTTGGCCTGGTTTTCTCGATCATTCGCGCTTGGACCGGCTCGTTGCTTCCCGGCATGGCCGCCCATTTTGTCGCCGATTTCTCCGTGGGACTCCTCGCCCCGGCGCGAATCGACGCGGTGGCGGAAACCGTTCCCACCAGCGTTGGAGGCTCCGCGGCGCCGACCGAAGCGCAACAACAGAATATTAAGTAATTAGTTATTATTACTATATGATTAACATTTCCAACGACGCGATCCGCCGCCTCCTCTCCCCCTACGGCGTCGATGCATCTGCCTCGCTGTGCGAGAAAACTCGCGCGTACGCCGAACTCCTCCTCCGCTGGAACCAGAAGATCGCCCTCACCACGGTCATCGAGCCCTCCGAAATCATCCGCTTCCATTTCGGAGAGAGCCTTTTTGCTCTTTCCGTCCTCTCCGATCTTCAGGGAAGACTTGCCGACTTTGGCTCCGGCGCGGGCTTTCCCGGTCTCCCGTTGAAGCTCGTCTCTCCTTCGACTCATGTCACTCTAATCGAGTCAAACGTAAAGAAGACCGCATTTCTGGCCGAAGTCATTCGACAGCTCGAACTGAAGGATGTCGAAGTCTTTCGCGGCCGCGCCGAAGATCTCCCTGCGGATCACCCTCCATTCGACTTTGCCGCCGCACGCGCCCTTGGCTCCCATGCCCGCATATTGAAATGGGCCTCTCGCAGGCTCACGCCAACAGGTAGAGTTCTCCTCTGGCTTGGTGGTGAGGACGCAACAACCATTTCGCACGATCCACGTTGGGTCTGGAAACACCCAACCCTTATCCCAGGCACAAAAAACCGCTATATTTTGGTTGGAGAAGCCCAGCGAGACACCTGAATTGTTTCACGTGGAACATTTTCGCCATTGTTTCACGTGAAATATATTGCATAGTCTGCTTTCCTTCTGCTAAATTCCGCTACTGTCTGGGGGATTTCTGGCTCGCGTTATCGCCATTGCGAATCAAAAGGGCGGTGTCGGCAAAACCACAACAGCCGTCAACCTCGGAGCTTCCCTAGCCGCCTCCGAAAAGCGTACCCTTCTCATTGACAGCGATCCACAAGCCAACAGCACCAGCGCTCTTGGCTTTCGCAAGGACCCGAGTCGCAAGACCCTCTACCACTCGCTCATGCTCGGCGAAACGTTGCTCGGAGTAAAAATGGCCACCGAAGTCGAAGGTTTCGACCTTATACCTTCGGACAAAAATCTCGTCGGCGCTGCCGTGGAGCTCGTCCCTCTCGACGATCGAGAATACAAGCTTAAGGCCCTCGTTCAGACCGTCCGCGACCAATACGACTTCATCATCATCGATTGCCCGCCTTCGCTCGACCTTCTCACGTTGAACGCGCTAGCGTCCAGCGATTCAGTCCTGGTACCCATCCAGTGCGAATACCTGGCCCTTGAAGGAGTTTCCGAGCTCCTCGACACGCTGCAGCGCCTCCGCCTCGAAATTAATCCTTCGCTGGAAATCGAAGGCATCCTTCTCACGATGTATGATGATCGCACCATCCTTTCAAAACAGGTCGCGGCTGACCTGCGCGGGTATTTTGGCCCCCAGGTATTCGAATCTATCATTCCGCGCAACGTTCGCTTGGCCGAGGCTCCAAGTCACGGCAAGCCAGTGATATTCTACGACATACATAGTAAAGGCGCAGAAAGCTACATCCAACTCTCCAAGGAGGTTATCTCCAATGCCCAGAAACGCATTGGGCAGGGGCCTGAGTGCGTTGATTCGGGAGCCGGAGCCGAGGTCCAGCCCACTGAATCCCCCTCCACCGCCGCAGCCGCCGCTGGCAGCTCCAGTGGCGCCACCAGCAACGTCGGGAGCGGCGGCAGCGGCGAAACCAGCTCTCATTGAAGGCCTCGCCAACGTCGACATCGACCTGATCGAGCCGAGCCCGTACCAGCCTCGCACGCGCTTTCGCGAAGAGGCGCTTGACGAGCTTGCCCGCTCGATTCGCTCGAGCGGCATCGTTCAGCCGCTCGTCGTGCGTCGCATCGGCTCGCGATTCCAGCTTATCGCCGGAGAACGACGCTGGCGAGCCGCGCAGCGCGCATCTCTATCAAGCGTGCCCGTAGTCGTCCGCGACGTTCCCGAGGAAATGGCGCTCGAGATGACGCTGGTGGAAAATCTCCAGCGCGAAGATTTGAATCCCATCGAGCAGGCGCGCGCTTTTCAGCGCCTCAGCGACGAGTTCCATCTCACGCAAGAGCAGATGGCCGAGCGAACCGGAAAAGATCGCGCCACGATTGCCAATTCGCTCCGCCTCCTCCGCCTCGAAGATCTCATTCAGGATTTGATCGCCGACGGCCGCGTTACCGCCGGACACGCGCGCCCTCTCCTCTCGATTCTCAACTCCGACGAGCGCATTGCCCTCGCCAGAAAAATTGCCCGCGGCGGCATGACCGTTCGCCAGGTTGAGCGTTTCGTTGCCCGAGGCCCGCGACCGCGCACCACACCCGCGATCGAGCAACAGGACCCCAACACAAAGAGCGCCCTCGAAGAGCTTCAGCGCACATTTGGAACACGCGTGCTTCTTCAGGAGCCGCATCTGGGAAAGCCCGGGCATCTATCATTTGAATACTACAACAATAGTGATTTGGCACGGTTATACGACCAACTTATGTCCCCGTAAATCTATATACGTAGTAGTAAGGATCGCAGATGGCCTTCTCTTGGCTTAAGAAGTCAGACCCCACCGAATGGACAGGCTTCATCGAGCATGGCGTCCGTGTCGAAGGCAAGCTCGACGCGCCGGGAACCTTCCGGATCGATTGCGATTTCAAGGCGGCGGCCGTCACCGCCGAGACTCTCGTCCTGGGCGACCAATCCGTCGTCTCAGGCCACATCACCGCCAACTATGTGATCCTCGCCGGCCGCTTTGACGGATTGATCGAAGCAAAGGGCAAAGTCGAAATCAAAACTAAGGCCATCGTCACAGGAGAGATTCACACGCCCTGCCTCATTATGGAGCCGGGCGCGATTTTCGACGGCCGCGTCCACATGCTGTCAGCCACGCAAGCAGCCAAACCCATCACGATTCCCGTTCGCTCGATGGCGGCCTCTGCTTGATGGCCGTGCGGCCCCGAAACGTACCTTATCCATGGAATCTCTGGCTGCAACATTTTCATCGAACGGAATGAATCGCGTGAGGAAGACCCTTGCCTAACTCCATTCGCCTGACCGCCACCGCCAAAGCTGCCGGCTGCGCCGCCAAGCTGAGCCCCAGCATTCTGGACAACGTCCTGAAGCGCCTGCCGACGCAATCCGATCCGAATGTTCTGGTGGGCTTCGAGACCAGCGACGACGCCGCTGTCTATCGCGTCACGAACGAAATCGCCCTCGTCCAGACCACCGATTTCTTCACGCCGATTGTCGACGAGCCCGAACTCTTCGGTCAGGTCGCTGCGGCAAACGCCCTCAGTGATGTCTACGCCATGGGCGGGCGTCCCGTCTCGGCCCTCACGCTCGTCGCCTTTCCGCAATCGAGTTCGCCCGACATTCTCGAAGAAATACTTCGCGGCGGCCTCTCCAAAATGATCGAAGCGTCCTGCACGGTTGTGGGCGGCCATTCCATCCGCGACGACGAGCTGAAATTCGGCTACGCCGTCACCGGCCTGATTCATCCGGCAAAGATCTGGCGCAACGTCGGCGCGCGCCTCGGCGATATTCTCTTCCTTACGAAGGCGATCGGCACCGGTGTGATTTCCACCGCTCTGAAGCAAGGCAAGGCAAACGACGACTGGGTTGCCGCCGCCACTGCATCCATGGCTCGCCTCAATCGCGACGCTTCCGATGCGCTGCACGAAGTGGAAGACACGTCCTCCGGTGAAACGCCGCTGCACGCCGTCACGGACGTCACCGGCTTTGGCCTTCTCGGCCACGCCCGTGAGATGGCCATCGGCTCGCGCGTCTCTTTCGAAATCGACCATCGCGGTTTCAGATGGCTTCCCGGAGCGGTCGAAGCGTCTCGCGGCGGATTCTTCTCCGGCGGCATGAAGAACAATCGCGAATTTGTCGAAAGCTGCGTCGAGTTCGGTTCAGGTGTCGCCCCGGAAATTCGCGCGCTGCTTTTCGATCCACAGACCTCTGGAGGCCTACTGGCCGCGGTCGATCCGCGCGCGGCCGATGCCGTCGAGTCCGCGCTCTCGCGGCGAAGCCTTCCGGTTCAACGCATCGGGCGCGTCACGCCAAAAGGCGAGCACCTTATCCACATCGTCTGAGCCCCGCCCGGTCGTGTACAATTTTCTTTTGACCCATTTCGCATGGACACAATCACCCACGGAATCGCCGGCTCGCTGATCGGGAAGGGCTATTTTTCAGAGCGCGAAGGGAAGGTCGCCATTTTCGCGGCCACGCTCGGCGCCGTCTTCCCGGATTCCGACGTCATCATCGAGTTTTTCTCGCGCGACCCTCTCGCCATCATCAAATATCACCGCGGCATTACGCATTCTTTCGTGGCCATGCCGTTCTTCGCTCTCGCGCTCGCCGCGCTTACCCGCGCGTTTCTTCCGCCGTTGCAAAAACGATTTGCGGGCTTGCGCGACCTTCGCGCGCCCTCGCTCGGCACGTTGACGCTGATCTATATGATCGGCATCGCCAGCCACATCCTCCTCGATGGCATGACGTCGTTCGGCACGCGCATGTGGACGCCCATCAGCAATGCGCGCGTCGCCTGGGATTGGCTCTTCATCATCGATTTCATTTTCACTTCGCTCGTTCTCGTGCCACAGATTGCCGCCTGGGTTCACGCGCGTCCCGAGCATCACCTTCGCCGCGCCCTCTCGATGTGGATCGTCTTCACGCTTGCGGCCGTGGGGGTGTGGGAGATTGCCCGCCTTGTCGGTTTTCCGTTTCACCGATGGATTGTCGCGCTGGCGAGCATCGTCTTTTTCCTGCTGTTTTTTCTTCCTGCCTGGCGCGGCTGGGGATTTCGCGTTCCCTGGGCCGGTTGGTCGCGCGCCGGTGTCTGGCTCAGCGTGGCCTACGTTCTCGCCTGCGGCTACGCCCACCATCGCGCGCTCACGCGTGTAGAAACTTTCGCCGCGGAAAATCACATTGCTCCCGAACGCATCGGCGCTCTGCCGCTTCCGCCCTCACTGCTCGATTGGGGCGGCGTGATTCGCTCCGACGACGGCGTCTATCAGTCGCGCTTCGACCTGCGCGAATCCGATGAGCCATCCTTCCTGTTTCACGCCGATTCGCCGCCGGACGCCTTCACGGCCCGCGCCATGGAGCTTCCCGACGTGAAGCTCTACTGGAATTTTGCGCGATTCCCGGTCATCCGCACCTCCGACGTCAACGGCCAGCACATCGTCGATTTTCTCGAGAATCGCTTCATCACGCGGCGCACGTCCGGCCCGCCCCCCTTTTCCTACCGCGTGGTTTTCGATAGTTCCGGCAATGTTCTCGAAGAAGGCTGGCAGCAGGATCCCGATTTTCTCCGCCGCATCAAGCGATTTCCGCGCTCGCACGCTCCCGCTCCCGCCGCTGGTGGAAAATGACGCGCATTCTCCTGTTCAGCGATACGCATGGCGACTATCGCTCTCTCGAACGCATCGCCGCGCAGCCTGCAGACGTCTATATCGCGGCCGGCGACCTTTCCAATTTCGGCCGCGGCCTCGACCGCTGCGGCGAAATCCTCCAGCCGCTCAGCTCGCGCCTCTGGGTCCTGCCCGGCAATCATGAAACGCACGCGGAGACCAAGGCTTTTTGCGCCCGCTTCGGCTTCTTCGATTTTCACCGCCAAGTGCGCACCATCGACACCGCGAATGGCCCAGTTCACTGGGCCGGTCTCGGCTACAGCAACATCACTCCGTTCAAAACTCCCGGCGAATCCACGGAAGAAGAAATTTCCGCCGCGCTCGCCGCTTTCGACGGTCTCTCGCCGCTCTATCTCGTCGTGCATTTCCCACCCTTCGGCACTCGGCTCGATGAATACTCTCCCGGCAAACACGCCGGCAGCCCCGCGCTTCGCTCTTGGGTCGATGCGCATCATCCCACGCGCCTTTTCTGCGGGCACATCCACGAAACCGCAGGCCTCGACGAGCGCCTCGGCCCCACCGATTGCCGCAACGTCGGCAAGCAAGGCTTCCTCGTCGAAATCTAGATCGACCCACGCGCGCCGTATTGGCACTCGTCCAATGTATGATGTCGGTCCGCATTGCGGGAGGAAAGAGACATCGTGCCAAAGCTGTCCGGGCGTGTTCTTTGGCGAATCGTTATTGCGTTGATCGCCGTGCAGATGCTCTTGGCCCTTCTGGTCGTTCATCGCGAGTCGCTCACCTTCGACGAAGACGATCACATGTTCGCTGGTTACATGATGTGGCACACCGGCGACTACGGCCTGAATCCTGAGCACCCGCCGCTGGCCAAGTTACTTGCCGCGCTGCCCCTGCTGGGCCGGCATCTCTGGGTGCCGCAATTGCAAAATCGCGACTTCAAAGCCGAAGCCTATCTCGACGGCCGCGACTGGCTGGCGCGCAATGACGGCGACGGCAATCGACTTGTCTTTCAAATGCGTCTCGCCGACGAGCTGCTGGCAGTGGGCCTTTCACTAGTTGTTTTCCTCGTGGCTCGGGAGTGCTTCGGCGACTGGGCAGGCCTCGTGGCGCTCACCCTAGTCGCGTTCGACCCCAACGTGCTGGCGCACTCGGCGCTGGTCACCACCGACATCGGCGTTTCTCTATTTTTTCTCGCCAGCACTTGGTGCTTTTATCGTTACGTGAAGCAGCCCACGGTGATGCGTCTCGTGGTGGCTGGCATGACGGCTGGACTTCTGCTGGCCACGAAGCACTCCGGCATCTTGCTCGCGCCCATGCTCCTGCTACTTATTGCGCGCGAGGTAACGGTCGCGGAGAAGGGAACCCGAGCGCGCACGGCTTGGCGACTGACGGGAGCCTTCTGCGCAATTTTCGCGCTGGCTGTGCTGGTTCTGTGGAGCTTCTACGGCTTCCGCTATGCCGCCCGGCCATCGGGACTGAAGATGAGCACTACGCTGGCTGCTTACGTGGCGCCTCTCGGCCCGCAAATCTCCGCCATCATTAACTTCGTCGGGCACCTGCATCTACTGCCCGAGTCTTACCTGATCGGCTTGGTAGATGTGGACCGCATGGCGGCTTTCTACCCCACCTACATTTTCGGCGAAAACCTCGCCCACGGCGTGTGGTGGTATTTCCCTTCGGTGATTGCCATCAAGACGACGCTCGGTCTTCTGGCACTCCTCGGCCTGGCGGTCTACGCCATGGCGACGCACAAGCTCAAATGGAACCGTGAAGTGGATTTCTTGGTTATCCCCGCGCTCTTCTACCTCTTCGTCGCGATGGTGTCTGGCATGAACATTGGCGCGCGCCATCTGCTACCCTTTTACGCTTATCTCTTCATACTGGTCGGAGCCGCGACCGCCGCGCCGGCTGGACAAAGCCGCCGCTGGCTCGTCGTGTGCGCCGCGCTCATCGCGGCGCATGTGCTCTCGTCTTTGGCAGCTTTTCCTAACTACATGCCTTACGCCAACGCAGCGTGGGGCGGCCCTGCCAACGTGCACAACCTACTCAGCGACTCCAACGCTGACTGGGGCCAGCAGCTATTCCAAGTGAAAGCTTGGCAAGACCGCCATCCTGGCGAGGAATGTTGGTTTGCGTACTTCGCGTATCCTGAAGTGGATCCCGCAACCTACGGCATCCGCTGTCACCACCTTCCCAATCTCGATACCTACTGGCTCGGCGGCGCCGACAACATTCCACTGGTCATCAATGGCCCTGTTCTGATCAGCGCTGGAGACTTGTCGGGCTGCGAGTGGCCCACCGCCTCCCTCAATCCCTACGATGCTTTTCGCGCAATGAAGCCCGCCGAAACGATCGACGACGCCGTCATGATCTTCCGCGGCCGTTTCGACATGCACCAGGCCGCCGCGCTGGCCAGGGCGGAGAATTCTCTGCAGGCTGCCTCGAAGGGCGATTTCACCGCTGCATTGCCGCTTGCTCAGGAGGCCGTTGCGATTGATCCCGCGCTGATCATGGGTCACTCTGCCCTGGGAGACGCGCTCGACGGCTTGGGACGGAAAGAGGAGGCGCGCAAGGAGTGGGAAAACGCTCTCGCTCAAGCCCGCGAACTCGATCCCGGCGCCCAAACGATGTTCGTCCCCGATCTAGAGGTCAAGCTAAAGAAGTGAAGTGATCCGCTGATTCCTTAACCAGTTCAATATCGAATCACGGACATGTGTCTCGAATTACGGCCTACGCCCTGGGGATTTTTCAGCAGGATAAATCACCAATTGCCTCCGGTCGCCGGATCCTTCGCTCACCGTGCGCACGCCCGGCGCGCCCGTCAATTCCAAATGAATGATTCGCCGCTCGCGCGACGACATCGGGTTAAACCGGAACACTTGCCCCGTCTCGCGCACGCGCTGTGCCGCCACGCGCGCCGATAATTTCAGCTCCGCCAGCCGCGTCGCGCGGTATTCACCGCAATCGAATCGCACCCGGTCGTGCAGCCGCGGATCGAGCCGCAGCCAGCGGTGCGCCACATGCTCGAGCGCCAGCAGCAGCTCGCCGTTCCGTTCGAGCAGCAGCGGCTCGTCCCCGCCGCGAAACAGGATAACCACGTCAAATTGCCCCACCGCCGCTTCGCTCGCCGGCTGCGTAATCTCGAATTCCAGTTGCAGCCCCATTTCGCGGATCGCCAGCTCCGCAAATCGTCGCGCTTCCGCCGCCGCGCGCGCCGCGTCGAGCGGCGGAGCTTCGCCCTGCCAATCCGCACTTCGCGAGCCCTTGCGTCCGCCGGCAAAATTCCGCCCCGCCGAATTTTTATGTTCCGGCATCTTTGTCGTTCTTGCCGTTGTTCTTATCGTTGTTCTTATTCTTGTTCTTGAATTTGCTGCGCGATGGCAGCGGATCGGTCTTGTTCAAATAGAGCTGCTGCCCCACGCCCACCAGGTTGCTCGTGAACATATACAGGTTCAGCCCGCTCGACAGCCGGAAGAAAAACGCCACAAAGAGCAGCGGCATCAGCTTCTGCATTTTCGCCTGCGAAGGATCGGTCGTGGGCGTCGGCGTCATCTTCGTCATCAAGTACATCGTCACGGCCATCGCCGCCGGCAAAATATAATACGGATCCTTTACCGACAAATCGTGAATCCAGAAAATCCACGGCGCGTGCCGCAGCTCGATCGCTCCGGTCAGCACCCGCCACAGCGCCCACCAGATAGGCGCCTGCGCCAGCATCGGCAGGCAGCTCGTCATCGGGTTGATTCCTTCGCGCTGGTAAATGGCCATCACTTCTTCGTTCATCTTCCGCTTCCGCGGATCGTTCATCGAATATTTCTTGTAGCGGTCCTGGATCGACCGTATCTCCGGCGCCACCCGCTGCATTTTCTGCATCGAACGCCAGCTCATCATCTTCAGCGGAAACAGCGGCAAATTGATCGCCAGCGTCAGCAGGATGATCGCCCATCCGTAATTCGGCACGTATTTGTGCACCCATTTCAGCGCGTAAAACAGCGGCTTCGCGATCACCCCGGTCCATCCGAAATTCACCAGGTCTTCCAGCGGCGGCTTCACCGCGCTCAGGATCGTGTAATCCTTCGGCCCGATGTACGCCCGCATTCGCAGCGCCTGCTCGGCGCTCGTGCCCACCGCCAATTCGGCTTCCGGCTCGGCATTCGTTTTCCCGTCCTCGTCGTAGTGATGCCATTGCGTCCAGTGCCACAGCGAAATGTCGGTCCCGTCGGGAATGAACGCCGCGGTGAAAAACGAATCTTCGATGCCTGCGTACTCCATCGGTCCGGCTTGCAGAAACGGCTCGGTCTGGTTTCCCTGCACGCCGAGCTTTTTGTACGGCAGCAGCGTCATTTTGCCGTCTTTTTTGTAGTAGACGGCCACCAGCGTCGACGCCTGGTACACTTCCTTGTCGCCGAATCCTCCCAGCCATTCCACGCCCACCGGCAGCGGCCTTCCGTCGAGCGTCGCGCTCACTTCGAGCGACAGTTCGTAGCTCTGCGTGAACGAAATCTTCTTGTTCACCTCCAGGTGCCCGTCGCTCCAGTGGAAATCCACTTCCGCAGGCGCGTGCAGTGTGTCTCCCGTCGACGTCACCTGGTACAGCGCTGTGTTTGCCTTCGTTTCGAGCGCCTGGTCGCTTAGCAGCACTGAAAACGGCCAGCCCAGCTCCTGCGCCGACGCCGCGTTCACCAGGTCCAGCGGCTTTGGCGGCTTTTCGTCGTCGAAATATTTTTGCAGCCTCCAGCTTCTCACCACGCCGCCGCGGTTCGACAGCTCCACGTGATAGAGCGTTCCCTCCACCGAAATGATCTTTTCCTGCGTCGCTTGCACCACCGCGGGATTCGCGATCCGTTTCCCGGCGGCCACGCTCTCCGTGCGTTCGTCGGCCGGTGCAGGCGCGCTTTCGCCCGGTGCAGCGGTCGAGGTTGTATGTTGGGTTGTCCCCGTTTTCGAGGGAGGTGCTTGCGGGAATTTATAGAAGTGCGACCATGCAAATAGGACTCCGAGCGCGAGAATCACGAACAATATCGCGCGGAGCTGATCGTTCATCTCGTCCACTTCATCAGCTCCTTTTGTCTCGTCATGGTTTGTAGCGTGGCGATCTCTTCCTCATCCGGCACGGGATCGTATCCGCCCTGCGTGAACGGTCGGCAGCGGCCCAGCCGTTTCAGCGCCAGCCACCCTCCCGTCCTCGCTCCGTGCCGCGCAATCGCTTCTCGCGCGTATTGCGAGCACGAGGGATAGAACTTGCACGCCCCGCCGAAAAAAGGGGACAGCGCCGCAATGTAGAAATTCACGATTCCCAGCAGGACCGCCTTCGCACACTTTTGCAGAAAATTCGCCGGCTTCGTTTCCCGGCTGTGCCTCTCGCCGCGTCCCTCCGCAGCGCGCGCATCTTCTGCATGAGGTTTCATTCCGCCGCCCGTTCCTTCTTCACGCTCGCGAGCAATTTCACCAGCTCCGCCGCCAGCGGCGCAAATTCCGCCGTCGCCACCGTCCCGCGTGGGTGAATCACGATGTCCCATCCCGCCGCAATCGCTTGCCGATTCAGCCGCAGGATTTCCCGCAGCCTCCGCCGGATGCGATTCCGCTTCACGGCTCCGCCGAGCGTTTTCTTGATGCTCCATCCGAACCGGCTCACGTCCCGTCCGTTGGCGCGAATGAAGACGGTAAACTCCCGGCTCGTCCGCCTCCGGCCTTCCCGGTACACCGCGTCGTATTCCGGGCGGCTCACCAGACGGCATTCGCGCGGCAGCGTTTTCCCCGCCGCGGCTTCAGACTCGCGTGAGGCTATGGCGTCCCTTCTTGCGGCGTCCGGCGAGAACTTTTCGTCCACCTTTGGTCTTCATGCGTGCGCGAAATCCGTGCTTTTTGTGACGGCGGCGCACATGTGGTTGATACGTCCGTTTCGGCAAGGATGTTTCTCCTCAATCTCTCTGTGATTTTGCGGGCGCCTTTCGACGAAGCGGCTTATACCTCTCGTCACGGCACCGGTTCTTGTCATTCCGACCGGAGCAGGCGGACCGCCTTGGCCGTTCTTCCCGCGTAGCGGGAAGTCCGCCTGTGTAGCGGAGGAATCTCTCTTCCCCGCGCAATCGCGCGCCTTGGCCTTGCTAACGCAAGGATGGCTGAAAAGCTCCGTTCTTCGCGCCCGCTCCCCGCACACTTCGGCTCCCGAATACGAGCCAAACAGTTAGTGTATTCGACCCCCGCGCCTCGGTCAAGGAAACGCATCCCGATGTCGCAGATCTGTATTGGGCAAGTCGATTACACACTTATCCATCCAGTCGTTGACACGGGACAATACTGCAACGAGCCTTTTATGGGGTGCGGCGGCCTGCCTGCCGGCACGCAGGGTTGACGCCGCTTTGCCTTGCGCGCATTTCACTCGGCCTTGCACTCCACAAAAGGCAAGCGCTTCGGTGGAAGCGTGGGGCTTGAGCCCCACGATAAGCCCTCCCCAAAAAGAGGGCTTTAGCCCCGGCCTTGTAACTCTCCGCAACCCACGTCCGCCAAGGAGTATTGGCACAATAAATAATTTTAAAGTAATTCAATGCCTCTTAGGAAAAACATCATGGCGCGGCCTTGCGCTCCGTCCTGCATCGCGCCAAAATCCCCGCTGAAAGTCCCAGCGGTGCCCCAGCACCCACCCTTTGATTTGAACGCAGTACCCGTAAATAGGAACGACAACTACCCCAGCAGGACTTTATCGCGCGTTCTTGGTTTGTCTTCCCGCAACTAAAATAGGAGTTTCCCATTGAATCGAATTTTGCCTCTGTGTCTTGTCATTTCGCTTTTTGTTGTTTCCTGTGGCTCTACTTCGAACAATTCTTCTTCCTCTCCGCCGTCGGGCCCAGTCTCGTCGCCGCCCGGATCTACTGGTTCGTCCGGGTTCACCATCGCCACATCCACTCTGCCCGAAGCGATAGAGAGTGCCGGGTATCGCGCGAGTCTTTCCGCTTCCGGCGGGTCGCCGCCGTACACATGGGCGGTCGCTTCTGGAAACCTGCCGGCCGGCTTAGTCCTCGACAAAGCGCTCGGCGTAATTACCGGCATACCCGCCAGTCCGGGAGCGGGAACTTTTGAGCTTCAGGCGCAGGATGCGTCTGGAGATGCTGCGGAGATGAGCCTAACCTTGACCGTGGAGGCCGGGAATTGGGCTACGACCTACTACATTGATTCCGCGAATGGGAGCGACTCCAATTCCGGAACTTCGCAATCCTCGGCCTGGCAGACCATTGCCAAAGTCAACGCCTCGGAGTTCGCACCGGGCGATCGCATTCTCTTTAAGAGAGGCGACGTTTGGCGGGAGCAGCTCAGTCTCAGCTCTTCGGGCCAGCCTGGCGCACCAATCCTAATTGACGCTTATGGCAGCGGTGCTGCGCCAATTATCAGCGGCGCGGACGTGGTGCCATCGAGCGCATGGATTCTGTGCTCGGATTGCTCATCCAACGTTTGGGAAGCTGCGGTGAAGGTGCAGCCAAATATCGTGTTCTTCAACGGCGCGAGGGGCGCAATGCAGTCTGGACTCTCTCAGGTCTCGGCATCCGGCGATTGGTATTGGAGCGGCGGCAAACTTTATGTCTGGTGCTCCGGGAATCCCGGAACCTCGTTCACCAGCGGAGGAGTGGAGGCCGGCAGCCGGGAATCGGGAATCGCCCTGTTCGGCATCTCCTATGTGACGGTTCAGAACATTCAATTTGTTTCCGCAAACGGTTTGCCGACAAATGGTGTGGTCTACGCTCAGGTGTCCCCCACCACGGGCGAGAGCTCGCATGACCTCGCATTCAAACAATTGAATGTTCAGAATGGCGCGGGCGACGGCATTCATCTCGAGGATTGCAACAATTGCGTCGTCCAAGACTCGTCGGTTTCGGGAATGGCGCGGGCGGGAATCATGTTCGTGAATAGCCAGGCGCAATTTCCGGTTACCTCGGGAGCTGCGTTAGGGAACTCGGTATCGGGCAACGCCCAGAACGGCATCGCTACATACGGCTGTGCAGTCGGCGCGCAGTGCGAAGGCGAGATGTTATCGAAAGGTCTCTTCCTTTCCGATCTGGTGATTTCCGGCAACACCACTCACGACAACGGCGCCGGAATCTATCTCCACTGGACCAACAATTCCTCGGTCGCCTCGAACAGTTCCTACAACAACACGAATACATCCGTCGGCGGCGAAGGCTACGGCATCGGCGGCGAAGCATCCAGCAGCAATACGTTCGCCGGCAATCTCCTCTACTCCAATCGGACTCGTGGCATCGAGCTTTCCAATGACGCCGGCGCCGGTGCGGCCCTGACGGGAGCCTCGAACAACCTCGTCCAGTACAATGCCATCCACGACAATGGCGACCACGGCGTCTTCACCGACGCCGCACCCACTCAATCGAACAAAATTCTCTACAACGTCATCTGGAACCATCCGAACGGCGCCTGTTTTATTGCTGACGGTACCGGCCACAAGTTCTATGGCAACACCTGCTGGAACAATTCGACCGGCGTTGACCTTTACACCTCGGATTCGACGCCGACCACGGCGAAGATCTCGATCGAAAACAACATCTTCGCCGAAAATCAGAGCCGTGCGGTGCATCTGGAGAGCGGAGTCAGCCTCTCGACGCTCGTGATCGATTACAACGATTACGACCCCGATACGTCCACGATGTTCCTGTGGCCTTCTGGCTCGGGTGGCTTGAACGCTTGGCAATCGCTGGGCTTCGACGCCCATTCCATTGCGGCTGGGCCCCAGTTTACGAACCCGTCGCCTTCGACTCCGGGCGAACTCGCCATTCAGCCTGGATCGCCCGCGGCTGCCGCAGGACACAACTTAGGCCCGCAGTTTGAGTTGGGTTTGAATTCCCTTTCCTCGTGGCCTTCCGGCGTTTCCACCGCAAACCAGGGATCGGTCTGGAGCATGGGAGCGTTTCCCCAAAATCCTTGAGAAAAATTATTTTGGCAGTTTGTCTCGGGGACTTTCTTCTCGGCTGCGGCAGGTATTTTCGATCCTCGGCCGTTATCTTGCCTGGCAGACGATCCTCGTAGATGCACGGCCTGCCTACCGGCAGGCATACCGTGCCCGCCTCCCTCGGGCGACCCTTCTTGCAACCCTCCGCCTACGCTCGGGACTTTGTAGCGGCCGCCTTCAGGCGGGCGTTTTCCCTTTCTCGCCTATTTCTTGAGCGAAGCTATATCGATCACGAATCGATATTTCACATCGCTCTTCAGCAGCCGCTCGTAGGCCTCATTGACTTGCTGAATCTCGATCTTCTCGATGTCCGACGTAATCCCGTGCTCCCCGCAGAAATCCAGCATTTCTTGTGTCTCGCGAATCCCGCCGATTCCCGACCCTGCCAGACTCCGCCGCTTCATCAGCAGCCCGAAGCCATAGATCGACGCCGGCTTTGGCGGCGCTCCCACCAGTGTCAGCGTCCCGTCCAGCTTCAGCAGTTGAATCAGCGCGTTCAGATCGTGCTCCGCCGAAACGGTGTCGAGGACGAAATCGAAGCTCGCGGCGTGTTTCTGCATCTCCGCTTCGTTTTTCGAAATCACCACTTCGTCCGCTCCCAGCCGCTTTGCGTCGGCCGTTTTGTTCGGCGACGTCGTGAACAGCACGGTGTGCGCTCCAAACGCGTGTGCGAATTTCAGCCCCATGTGTCCCAATCCGCCCAGCCCGACGATCCCGACCTTCTGCCCTTTCCCCACCTTCCAGTGCCGCAGCGGTGAATATGTCGTAATGCCCGCGCAAAGCAGCGGCGCCGTCCCCGCCGGATCGAGCGACTTCGGCACTTTCAGCACGTAGTTCTCATCCACCACGATGCTGTCCGAATACCCTCCG
>Ga0335072_10001161_pt1 | contig 43708 bp, 37 predicted proteins | sample Lox_Sample_21_FD_206725 | JGI IMG/M metagenome (GOLD analysis project Ga0335072, IMG submission 206725) | Soil microbial communities from Loxahatchee National Wildlife Refuge, Florida, United States - Lox_Sample_2.1 | ecosystem: Environmental > Terrestrial > Soil > Wetlands | place: USA... | reverse complement strand
GACCAGCTTGCCGTCCGGTGAGAAGGCGACCGAGTAGACCGAACTTGAATGGACCTCGAGCGGCTCACCGTGCGGCGCTCCCGTGGCCGCCTCCCAGAGCCGGACCGTGTTATCGCTCGAGCCCGACACGACCAGCTTGCCGTCTGGCGAGAAGGCGACCGAGTAGACCGAACCTGAATGGCCCTTGAGCGGCTCACCGTGCGGCGTCCCCGTGGTCGCGTCCCAAAGCCGGACCGTGTTGTCGTCCGAGCCCGATGCGACCAGCTTACCGTCCGGCGAGAAGGCGACCGAGTTGACTATATTTGAATGGCCCTCGAGCGGCTCACCCTGCGGCGCCCCCGTGGCCGCCTCCCAGAGCCGGACCGTCTTGTCATACGAGCCCGACGCGACCAGCTTACCGTCCGGTGAGAAGGCGACCGAGTTGACCAAACTTGAATGACCCTCGAGCGTCTGCAGCGCTCTGCTCCAATTCGCTTGCCCTTCCGAAATCTTATATATCCCGTTAATACACTTTTCGAATTGTTTCCGGACGATGCTTTGCTTGGGAGTAAAGACAAGAGCCGAGCTATATATTTGGAGGGGCGCTTTCTCAATCACTGAACGGTTATACAGGGCGAATCGCTTCGCGTCACTGACAAACGCATATAGATTAGGACTCCTATCAGCCTTGATTATGTATTAGCCAGGATTCCCTAATATACTGCAATATGGCTTACTGGAATAACAGACTCCAGGGAGATTATCGCAAGAACGCCCTCTGATGTCTTCCCCGTCAGGCTAAGGGCTTCAAGCCAGTGGAGCAAGTGCTTCTGCAGGAATTGATGTACTTGGTCGTCGTCACGAAGTTGAGCACGACTCTTTTGAAGGTGCTGGACCCAGTAGATACATGCATATTGAAATTCTGGAGGAAGAAATTGCTCAACTCTGTCGCTTCCCACGTCAGTGATGAAAGTGCTAGGGTTGTGCAGGTCGCAGATATCTCTTTTAAGCCCATTAGATATAAGCAGCAGGCAGTTCTTCGCCAGATCTAAATGCATCTGCTTTTCGTCCACCCAGAACTGTGGGTATTGGCATCTTTCTTTAGTAAGGAGGAAATCGCGGAATGAGGGATGCAGGAGGCGGATCGGATATACGTTATTTTCGGGAACCTCTAGAACCGAGTGGAAATCGCTTAATATTTGGCTCACATCTAGCCTCGGTTTGTTAAGCAGTTCAGAAAGAGCGGCGGCGGAGAGGGGGTTAAAGAGGATCACAATTGCTCCAATAACCTCTCTGAAGAGCTCGAATACCTCCTTCATCTCATCTTCGTCATAATCTGCTCTAATCGAATCAAACAGGATCTTAGCGTAGACCTGATCGAGCTCTTTCTCCGGGTTTCTTCCACTCTTTCCGTCCTCAAGGATAAGAGATAGTCGCTGTCTGGCAACGCGCTTGCCACTTTTAATGAAACGGCAAGCTGTTGCGGCCCAAACGAAGAGCCCACAGGCTTTCTCAGTCAGACGCGTGATAATCTGCGGGCTCAGGTCGATGTCGCTCAATTCATGCCGAAAGTAGATACTAATGTCGTTATCGATTATTTCCCGAGAGACATCGTTTAGGACCAGGTCTCGATGTAGGATCCCTGGCATATCACGGAAGCCAAGCCGAATCGGGGTTTCTGGTCTACTAGTTATGAAGATTCGTAACTGGATCGGCTCAAGCGATTTTGCCTCTGCAAAGAGTTGAAGAATTCCTTTGACGTCGTTATCGCCGTCGCACTCGTTTAGGGCGTCGATAACAAGGATTAACGGCGATTGGCATGAATCAGCCGTTAACTTAGAGAGTGGTTGAAGGATAAGGTGTTCCCACTGGTCGCGTTGCCTGCGGCCGGCAATGTCCTTGTGCTCACTTACCGCCGTGCAAATGTACTGTTTAAGCGTAGGCAATATGCGAGCCAGTTGAACAGCAATGGTGGTAAAGAACATGCCAGCGTGACTTTGATTCTCCATGCCTCTAGAGAAGAAAAAACTTGCTCCAAGACGTTTCCGGTTGTAGTATTCTCGAGCGATAGTGCGGGCGATAGTGGACTTTCCGGTGCCGGCCATGCCGTTCAGCCAGAAGATGCACCCTTCGTCACGCCCATCAGCCCATGCCCTGATTTGGTTGAGAACGTCGACTCGAGTGCCTGGGAGGCATAGAGGGTCATGCTGTTTATCGAAAGAGTTAAAGGCTGCCTGGGGAGCATACGGTAGGAGTTCAAGTAGATGTGAATCGTCCTCTAGGGAAGGCGTGGATCTCGCGCTTTCCATGCTGCTCTGCTCAACTTGCTTCTTCGTCGGAGGTGATTCGCTCGCACTTTCTTGTTGAGTTCTGAGATGGTCTAGAATCGAGTCGGTGTCACAATCTAGTTCGGGGTGCTGTCGTTGTGTCTTCTCCGCAACATCCGACCAGTCCTGCGCATCTGTCTCGGGAGGCTCGCCATCATTCAAGGCAAGGGACTCCGGGCGAACAGTGGGTGATCCAAAAGGAGGCGATGGAAGCCCATCCGAATCTGAGTCGGCTTCAGAATGATCTACCAGAGATCCCTGGTTGCTCTCGTTAGGGGTCATACTGCCACCTTTGCTGTCGCCGTCGGGCTCCTCATTTTGTGTCTCTATCAGCCGCAATGACAGAACCATCAGGTTCTGCAAGTGCTCAGCAATATGATTTTCCATTGCTCTTGGAACGGGAATGATCTCCTCAGGAGGGTAATCCAAGGATTCCATACCCTTAGGCGTCAAGCAACAGAGCGGGCAAGTGTTTGGCTTGCGAAGCACGTCGAAGACGGATTCCTCGGCGAGTGCCGCGAAGCTCGCGTCGTCGAGACTGTTCCAGATACGCTCGTGGAGTGCTCTTACATGACCGCGAAGATGGTCCGGCGTTGAAAACAAGGCCTCGGACTCATGCATGGACTCTAAATTACATTTCCACATCGGTTGCCGGTGGATGTACTGGATCCAGCTTGAGTGGTGTCGCAACATGTGTTCCCTCCAACTTTTGAGAGACGAAAAGGTTGGGACTGTTTCGGCGCAGTCTTCCGAGATACAAGAGAATGGTTCCAAGTCTTTACGATAATGTTCCCTGATCAAAGTATCAGTGAAATGTTCCATCACTTAGAGAGATTACAATGCTGAAGATTGTAAATTGTTTCTCTTACCTCCCTATGGTACTCCAGCGGCCATCTTTGACTAGATTTTGACCAATGTTGGTGAAGCACCATCGACATTGGACTTCTCCGCTGTCATCAAAGCGTGGTATGGGAGGCTCATGTGTCTTTGCGAGTATAACCGTAGTGCCTGATCGAGACCTGGGGGTCTGAGCAGTTCTGAGCTTCTCCTGGAACCGGTTCCAATCAACGGATGAAGGCGGTATCGTCGGCAGCGCGCGATGTTGGCTTTCCGCCAGGTTGACTGACTGCTCTGCGACATCATTGTTTTGTGCAGGCTGTGGATATTCGACATTAAGGCGATTAATCGAAGGAGCTGGGGCGGGATCCGGGGCTTGCCGTCGAATGTCTCTCTTCAATATATCGTGCCGAGGTGCCCTGAAAAGGAGGTGTGCATAGCGGTCGACCATGCTTTTGCCTAGTTGAACAAGAAGACTCTCCGGGGCATTAGGATAAAGCGTTTCCAACGCTAGGAAAGCCAAGGCTTCGAAGGGGCTTAGATCGAGGTGTCCAGAGGCGAACCTTCTCGCTCGTATGGTTTCGGTTGTCCTGGATGATTGCCGGATGGCAATGCCAACCTGACTGAGTTCCACGAGAGATTCATCAATAGCCCCAAGAGAAAGGGTCATGAGAGATGACAAGTCGTCAATATCTGCACCATCCTCTAGAGTTGCCGACCTTGGAGCTACAGGGCGTATCGGCTGAGATGGTGCGCCGCTCAACAAGCTACCCTGGCACTCCTTTACTAGTGGCGTTCAGATTGACTGGTTAGGAATGGAAGTATGGAAAGAGACTTACATTGCGTAAGATTTCGTCTGAGGATAAGTAGCAAGCGGACTACGATATCTCGAATCTCCGGCTGACGATGCAGCCGGCGGTCCAGATTTGCCTTTCTCCCCGCGAAGACGCCTAGATATTCCCACCACGCATTGAATCGCCGTTCATAATCTTCCAAAAGTCCTTTAGTTGGGGACCCGTCTCCTTCCGCTTTGCCCACGCATTCCTGGATGAGATCGTCACAGTCCCATGCCAATGAGAAAATGGGCTCTTCAGCCTTTGCCTCACCGCCGCGTCCACGCCTAGATTCCGCGTTGGCCATTTCCGTATCGGCACAGCGATAGGTTAGGAGAAGAATAGCTCTCCAGTTGACATGAGGCACTCAATGGTAGATGAAATAGAGGCATAGTGTTGCTTATTGAATGATTCAACACTGTAGCGAGAAGTTGGTGCCCCATGTGAGGGGCTGGGTCTGTGAGTCCTCTCTAAAAATATCTCGTTCCAGCTTCGTGGTTGGTGGTTTTTCCGAGCTGAAATCGTGCCGCGACCGGTGTCCCCCACCATTCTGTCAGTATGGATTGCCCTGCATCTTACCTCTAGCGTCTGAAGAAGCTCAGCTACCTTACGCCTTTAGCATCTCTTGACTTTGGGTCATTTCTAGGACGCAATATCGCCCGGACGAAGTGGTCAACGCTGACCAGCTTTTCTGCCGCAGCCAAGGGCGGCGCCACAGCTTGACGCCAAACCTTGCACCGCGCTCCGTGCCGCATGGCGCTACTCGACTATATCTGTAAGGGAGTGTAATTAACGGCTTACCCTCGGCGTCTCAATGGAAGACGATCTCGACTATTACCACACGGCTTTGCTGAAAGCCCTCCGGCAGCATCGAAGGAAATTCAGCCCCGATCCCGTCCGGCAGAGCCGTAACGAGAAGCTTCAGGGGAGGCCTCAAGGGAAGTTTCGCGAGAAAGCTCTGCTGAAGAATCATCGAGAGTTCTTCGAAACTAGGTTGCTCAGAATTCTCTCGAGAAACGACCTAGATGACGCAGACATCCAGCTACTACCTCCCAGGAAAGCGCAGGAGCTTCTGGCGAAGCTCGGTGATCTCTTCGGGCTCCTCAACGAAATAGCAAGTGACAGCTTCGAACCGACGGTCTGTAGTTCGGCGTCTTCTCAGAGCCCTTTCCAACCAAGCGGGTCCTATCCGCAACTCGAAAAGCTGCTTTCACTTCTGGACCAGTCCGAGGGGCCATTCGACCTAGCGAGTGGCACAAGTTCATCCGTCTTCAGAATCAACACGCTGGCTGATGGAATGGCTGCCAGTTCACTCGTTCGGGAACTAAACCATATTTTAGATGGCATTCAGTTCACGTCACAGAAAAAGCTCCCAGTGACTGCGGATACCATCTCGAGCAGCACCGTTGCTGCAGATAACTGGATCCAGTCATTCGATCGCGAATACCGGGCATTTGTCGGAAGAATACTCGACACTATCTGCGCAGAGTTCGCGGAATGTGAATCGTCAGGTTGCAATACTCCACACCAGGTCATGATACAGCTTCTTGATATAGCCGTGTCGGACCTGCCCAGCCCTGAGACAGACTTAGACATCTTTCTATATTGCCCCGGACCAAAGACATGGCAGAACACTCGGTGCAAGTTGAACAGGTAAGCCTTATCCGCAACATGAGGGGTTCGAGTTTTGAGAGAACTAGCGTTGATTCACTATAGGGAGGCTCAGGATGGAAGCACTCGAAGCAAGAAGTTATGCGAGCTCGTAAAGTTCTCGTTACGACGTGAAGAGGGCTTAGTGCTACTCTTTGATAAGGTATTGGCGGCCTTTAGTCGGAGTTTTGACACCTTCGGTCTCCCTACCACAAACCCCAACAAATATCCCACCCGAAGCTTGAAGGACCTGATTACGGTCCACCGTGTTTTTGATCTACCGTCTGGCGAGTCAGAGCAAGAAGATTTATTCAACCATCCAGAGCGGCGGGCCTTAGCAGCCAAGCTAGCCCTGAATCTTTTGATCTTCTGTGCCTGGAGACACACGTCAAGGCCCTGGGATGGCAATGGCGTCTGCTTCCTTAGCTCCTCTCCGAAAGACTACGACCGAAAATCGCCATACATTTCATGCCTAGTCGGCCATGATTCAACAGCTGCATTCAGGGCAACCGATGATGATGCACCGATCCAATGCTTCACCGAGTTCGCCAAACTCTTGCTTGAGATCGAGTATGGCCTGTTGCCTAGTGGAGATTTCAGTGCGGACAAAGACCACGGATGGACAATCATCCGAGACTTTCACAAACGTAAGCAGGGTTGGGGGGATCTGTCAAGACGAAAGTACCTCGAGGCAGTTGACGCCTGTCTCCGGTTCGACGAGCTATTTCAAACCGCCCGGAATACACGGTCTGGAAGACTCGAAACCCTCGAGGAGACATATAGGAAGCTCATCCGCACCAACATTGTACGCAACATCGTGGCAGACTTGCCAGGCTTCCAGCAACCGCCTCCAAAACGAGCCAGACGGGCTCCCTCATTCTCGGAAAACGACGAGCAGGTATCCGATTCTGACTCCGATAGTGCTGATGACTTCGAAATACCTAGCACGCCGTATCCTACGCAGCGGAGACTCCAGCATATTATCGGCAAAGCGAAATATGTTGCAACGATATCTGCAGAGTCGGATTGCTTGAGAGACCGAGGAACATTATCATTTTCAACTTATGAGCAGGGAAAACAAGGTAGAATGACGGGAGAATCCCTAATCATTTTCTTTCTTCTCAGACTAATCAAAACCCAGAAGCCATCACTCTTAGGTCGGAACTAATCCGTCCCCAGCAACCTCAGGGAGCGAGAGGTCCTAAGAAGGGTGAGTATACAATGTTTCCGCGGCCAAGATACCCTCCAGATTCCCCGGGAGCTAACAACTCCAGTATCTTTTCAAGAAGCTCCCAAAATCAATGCCGGCTCTCTCTTTGACTCTCAGAGCGACCGCCAACCCCCTAAAACGTATGTTACTTCAATCATTTGCGATCAGCCCGGTAGGAAGCAGGGCTGACTGGTCATAGAGCTAATTCAGCTCAAAGCTGGTTCAACACATTAAACAATGATGTTCGTCCTATCGCAAACTGCTCACGACGGACAGGAGACAGAGCAGTCAAAGTTGCCGTTCTCGACACCGGCATTGACAGCACACATCCAAAGATTCAAGAACACCTCAAATGGAACGGCTCCAGCATCATAGAATGTCAAGATTGGGCCGCATCCCCTGATGGTATCAGTGACTGTGTTGGCCACGGCACTGCAGTGTGTGATGTTCTTCTACAGGTTGCGAAGGTACATCTGTTCGTCGGGAAGGTGTCGGACAGTGCCGAATTCGATGGTACAACACCTGCAAGAGTCGCTGAGGTAACATTAATCTTCATGCCCTAAACTTGTTCGACAATGAAACTAACTTTTCTAGGCGATTAAACATGCAGCTTCAGTAGACGGATGGAATGTAGATATCATCGTGCTATCCCTTGGTTTCGAGCGAGAAGATGACGCCATTCGTCAGGCGGTCCAAGATGCCTTCACCAAAGACAAGATCATCCTGGCCGCTGCTTCAAATTCTAGCTCCATCATTCCGAAAAAAAGAGTGTCCTATCCCGCCAGAATCCAGGGGCAAGTCCTGAGCATCCGATCCGCTACGGGCCAGAATGTGAGGTCGGATGCTTCGCCCAAGCCTTCAGATGGCGACGATAATTTCATGATTCTGGGTGAAGGAATCGAGGCAGCCTGGCCACTAGACCTAAACGAGGACCATCCAACCCGCTATGTCTCGGGGAGTTCGTTCGCCACGCCAGTGGCCGCAGGCATCGCGTCTCTTGTTCTGGAGTTTTCGATACAGCGAGGCAAAAGGGGGCCCAACGTACCAAAGGAGAGCGCGGGCACTTTATGGACCTACCGCGGCATTCGAAAGATATTCCGATATATGTCGGCCGTTGATGACCAGAGTGTGAACATTGATTGCAGCATGATCTACCCATGGAAGCTCTTTGATGCCGATGGGGACTATGAAGTTTATGGACTCGAAATTAAGAGGCTGATGAAGAGTGCGTGATGGTTCTGCAGTAGTGGATGTCTAGCACTTGAGTAATGTAACTGGGCTGAGGCTTTGGACGAATTAATGAACGGGCTGCAACGAGAGAGGCCCTGATTTAGTTGGTTAATTCTGTTAGTTGCTAAGCGGTAGAGACAAACAAAGAAGACGCAAGGAGATCGCTCATGTACGAGGCCTCGGCAGTGAATTGCAACGGGCGAAACGAGACAAGCTAGCTATGGATCGCCGGAAACTCAATCTCGTCAGACGACAACCTCAATGTATTTAATCAACAGTCATGAGGAACTTCTCGAGGCTTCAGGCTTCTGTCGATGCCTATCCCTTCGCTATTAAGATCAATTTCAGCCCTCGCTTTCGACAGCTTGAGCAGCCATTCGCCTATTGGCCACGAAACTCCCAACGCACCTCAGCTAAAGATCCTCCAATCACTTGTCACCACGTCCTACGAGGCCACGCATGATCTCTACAGCTATTTCTGATCTAAACAGCCATCCCTCCAGACAGCACTTTGCTCTCAATATCCAACACCAACCATCTAAATGCCCAAAAAGACCTACCTCCGGTCTCCTAACGACGACTATGCGCCAGACAACAACATCCAGCTCGGCTACGTCTGGCGGGACCCCCGAGATCCCGGATCATTCATCGGCGCCCCTCTTCCCATCCCTAAGGATATGAGGATCAACCATAACTACAAAGGCTCCTGGACCATAGATCTAGGTCGCGAATCCCACGGCAAAATTGGTTTATGGGCCAAGATCGCCCAGCTCCCCGTCACGGCTGATGCCCGCACCCACTGGGACAACGCCGAGGACGGCGCCTACAGGGTCCCCACGATGGACACGTATTCCATCGAGCCAACGCCGGCGTACGTTAAAGCCAGCGTTGCGTCCGTCTCGGCTGAGATTCTCAAGTCTGGAGACAACCTGTACATGATAACGGGCGTCAAGATCGCGCGGGGCGGTGAGGGGTCGAACAAGGAGTCGAAGAACTTCGGCACAGACACCAAGGTCGGCGTGGATGCCACCGCGGCGGGTGTGCCGGTCGAGGTGGGCGAGCAGGTCAGCTACTCGAAGGGTGCGCACAACAACCAGGGTTTTGGCTCGACGGGGGATTTCGTCTTCGCGTACCGCGTGCGAGAGATCTTTTACAAAAAGGGCGTTTTGAAGACGAAGGAGTACAACAAAGGGGCGGTGCTTGGGGAGGGCATGATTCCTGTTGGTAAGAGCGAAGGAGAAGAACTCGAGCTTGTTATTGAGGATGCTGAGGTTGGTGACGATGACGTCGATTTTGATGGAGAGCTTTACTCTTTTATAGATGACGATGGCGAGGAGTGCGACATTGTGCTGTAAGTCCATCTAGTCCACAAATACCGCGCAACGCTCCTGTCCTTGAGTCCCAGAGCCTGTGGCGTAGAAGCTTGTGTGTATTACTGCTATCTGAGGGATTCTAGCGTACATATACACCAGAGCTGCTGCCTGGGCGTCCAACGCCACCCCCCTACCTATGTGGGTCGTAGAAGGTTCTCGGGGTGGTCCCCTGACCGGGTATGGTAGCTGATCTCCGTGACAGAGCCTGACTATTTGGGCCCGCCGCTACCAAGTCTTGTGGTACTTGCGTAGTCAATCATCCCCTCATCAGGGCCCATCTACTGGATTGGACTTCCCAGTTCGATCGGATCCCCGAATCAAACTGCGCCAGCGTTTCGGCCTACCTGGCCTGTCGTGGATTCCGCGCTTTTGTGGACATGAAACATTTCAGATTGTTGTGGTCTGTGAGCACAATCACAGTGACAAAAACCAAGAACGCAATATCGAGCCTTGATTGTCCCAGTGGAGGCTTAATCAGCTAGGCCGCAGAAGAAGTCGAGGGGCTCTAATATGACGCCCAAAACGGACTCCGACGCGGTAGCCGATTCCGCCAATAAGCATTTTCGGAAGGATAGACTACCTGTAATCCCAACTACTACAAGCAACACCAAATTAAGGTGATTCATCTCGAAGGTACGTCAATAAGAAGGACTGGGCCGGCGATAAAGCGCTTTGCGTAAACAATTTGGTGGTCGGTGAGGAAGAAGACCTGCTCCAACACTCTTCCTTTTGGGCTGCCATCGTCTGCTAAGTCGTCGCTCATTAGGCAAGCAAATTTAAAGCTCGCCTCTTCTAGAGCAACAATAAGACCCTCGAAAGAGCCACTCGAGTGCTCGTTAAAGGGTTTACTGCGAATCAGGTTGTAATAGGTCTTGCGGTCTATACTGAGGCCCGAGTTATTCAACACTCGCCTCATTGCTGAATATGTTTAGTGGGTCTCGCGGTAGGCAAGGGTAAGGCTAACTGCCTATTGGTACTGGTCTGTGGCCTTCTGGTGTACCTTATAAACGAAGGGATTGGGGGCAAGCTGGTGGCTATGGGTGTCTCTGGTGATACATTGCTAGCCTGTAAGTGCCCCTGAGCCTCGCTTTCCAACCGGCCTCACACCCCAGTACATTTCCCAGGTACAGCCCCGAGCACTCTCGGAAGTATCTTCTCTTTAGCGCTTGCTAATGATCTTCTTGTCATTATTAGGATCCCTCTCGACGTGCTGCTCTAGCTCACGCCAATTCTTCGTTTCTTCACCATGGCGTACATGCAAAACCCTTACTCTTTTCTTATCCGAACCTCGAGTCACTCCAGCGAAGCCCCGAGACAAAGCAAAGCCTCGTAGGCGTGCCAGATACTCCTTGGCAGTAGTGAAAACCTCTCCATCTTGAGGTGGCAAGAGCCAGGCATTGTCAAAGGATTCTACCATATCTTCTACTAGCTGGCGTAGGTGCGGTGGGCACAGCGGATGGGCGACAAAAACAGGAAGATCGGAGTGTTCCATAACTATAAGAACAAGTACAATTGGCGCCGGCGAGACTAAAGACAATGACTATGATGATGAGACTCAAGTATGAACAAGTCTCACCTTTTATGTGTGATTGCTAAGAAAGACTGAGTAGCTAGCCCTAAGACCCACTCAATAGCCGAAGCTGGCCGTGAGCGCAAAATGGCTGCCAAATGTGGCTGCCCCGAGTCACTCCGCTAAAAGGCGTATGCTGAGGGGCCGCACGCTTGAGGAGGCGCACGCTGAAGGGCTTGAACGCCAAAGGAGTCGAGCGTAGAGAGCTCAGGAAGCTCCAGGGTCCTCAGGCTGCCATATTCACCAGAGAAGCGAGCTGGATTGTCAGACGCGCAAGTATGACTGCAGGTAAATGGAAGGGGTCGCGTCATGGAGTTCTGAGGCAAGCTGAGGACAAGCTCATCGAGAATGCAAATAATGGGACAATGGAGCATCTAGGAACCATCCTAGATGATTGGGATGGCGTTATTATGGCAGGGGCTGGTTATTCAGAGGAAGCGCTCAGCGAAGGCGATCCTGATGTGCTGGATGAGAAGTGAAAGGCCGCTCTTCCCTGCAGTTCATCGATAGTCTAATATCATCCTTGGTATTCACCCCACAATCTTGCTAGATCTAAAGTCAGTTGACAACACATGTAGCCTCTCCAATGGTATGGTAGCTGCCCAGGTAACATTTACGACGCAGGCTGTAGCTAACCTGTGGCTGGCTGCTCAACTTATTACGCGGAAAGGAATCCCTGCTCATCCTCGCATGCAATCCTGCAGCCGAAGGAGAAGAGGGCGCGTCTGACGATCCTCGACAATTGCTCCGGTCTGACTTGTTAGGTCCGCAGAGTAGCGGAATGAAAGCGCACATGTTAACAAGTCTCTTCATACGTATCGCGGCTAGATACTTAAGTCACTCGAGGCCCGTCTCGGTTGGGAGCCACTTCGCCACCACAAACGATGCCCTCATTCTCTTCGAAGCCTGCCTCAGCGGTCATCTATACCATGTTCGAAGACGACCTCATGAGCGTGAACGAAATTCCTTAATCTATCGCGGCTATGTTTTCATCCACGAGGAAAATATTTCAGGGATCAAGCGATGAGACCTATGGTGAGATGGAGCCCGGGTTGTCTCTTAGGCAACTTCCTCATTTATCGGGAGTTAGACAAGCGCTTGAGCCGGGCGAGAAGAAGAAGGTTATCAAGAAGTGTCGACAATGCCCAGTTCAACCAGGGCGGACCCTACGCCCCGCCCAGTGGCAGCGGCGAGTTTTGTTCTCTCACAATACCTCGGTCGACAAATTTCCTAAAGCTATCAACACCAAGCGATTATGGACAGCCATGAGTCTGCTCCTCCTGATTATGAGCGAACTTTGTTGGGGGAAATTGCTGGCATATCGGCTTTTCCGACGTCGGGGCTGAGTCGCGCTCAACAGACAGGTATGCATATATCTTGATTGTGGAAGCACTGCTTGTTGTCTGTTCTACCTAGGTAATGAGCTGATACTTGTAGACATAAGAAACCCTTATCGGTCGAGTACCTGTCTCGTACGATATAGCTGGTCCCTGTCCAGCTGAGCCTCTCTAGCTGGTTCCTGCCCAGCTGAGGTGTACGAGCCTGCAAATCGCAACCGAAACGCGGCCTATACGCAATAGGCTGCGGCGAGAGACGACGAGGACTTGGAAATAAGAGTATGGATGGGGACGATGATTGGTGGTTCTAAGCACGCCAGGCACTTACCATGTAGGAACCCACGCTGTGAACGCTAATAATACCCTCGTGAAATCGTGATTGTCATGGCATGCACGGATCGGTGCCAGATTTGCAATCTAGGGAGTTCCTCGTTCGCTTCAATACACCCGATTCACCTCAATCCTACCAACCCTCTTATTCTTCCTTCCATTACTGTCAAAAACTAGCTCTAAGTGACCGTCGGGAAAAGCAGATATTCGTACCGGCTCCCTAAACAAGGCTGCCGTGGCAATTCCTGCAATCGTATTACGCAGTTTATTGCGCATCTTATCAGGGATTGTCGACGCAAGCGCCAGAGTCGTAATTTCAGCAATAGATTCCCAACTGCTGGAGCTAATGCCGCTGATGGCGGCGTAGAGAAGATGAGATAGTGCGTAAATGCAGTAAAGGGGAAGGACCGCAAAGGCTAGCTTGATGGGGACCCCGTCAGTCGTGTATGCGAGACCTGAGACGACGCTGGTGATGCTGAGTGGGTAAACTGCTCCGGGGTCGGTGGGTTCGATGGCAAATATGTTGTGGTTGGAACCAGAGAGCCACTGTCTGTTTGTCTCGTCAGGGAGGCTGGATGGAAGATCGGATTCGGGGTTATCAAGGATTCCGCTATCAAATCCGTTGCGGGCCATGCCGTTTGCCACGAGGCTTGCTAGTACGGCTTCGTGGATGTAGGCTGGTTGCGAGGAGTTTTCTTGATTGGTGTCTAGGTTTTCGTTCAGTATGGAGTAAAATGCTGCGTCGACGGTGGTGTTTTGGTCAGAGAGGGGTGGCGTGAGGGAGGCGGCCCATTCACTCGTAATTGATACCCAGTCAATTGGCCACCTAAATGCGTTCGTTCCTGGGGGGACCCAACTTTGGATATACTCAGAGGATTGGGTTAGATTGATCCGTGTAGGGGCCCAGCCTGCGTAGATTGAGCACGCCACGGGCCTTGGATCCGCTAGCGCATCGAGTATCCGTGGAGGTTGGATGATAGCCCCAATGGATGCATTGGGAAAGTGGGCTGGTGGCAGCTCAAGCCATCTGATACGGTAGGACGAATTCATTGCAGAGAGGTCGGGGGGAACGGAGTGATTCGCAGTGGTCCAGTGCCCCTCTTGAGAACTCCATGAAGATTGTCGAGTTGGGAACTCAAGTGGATCAGAACCCACTTTGTTTTGCAGACACCTTGTTATAACATACGGCTGAAATGCGTCAACGGTATGGATAACATTGTCGCTAGATCTGAATCTACTTGGGTTGTCTCCAGTGTAAGGGTAGTCGGCAACTGCTGCGTCCCAGAGATACCCAACGTTCTGGAATGCCTCGGCCACCGCTGCTTGCGGAGTCGTCACGTACACGCTGTTGACCGTCTGTTCGCTGCTCACGTCGAGCCAGAGTTCGCGCTCAGCGACGGGGGTTTGTAAGCCAGTCCATGTGCACCCATAATTAAGAGGAGAGAGCATTGCTGCTAAGGTTGGCCACTCGCTGGACGGACAATCATTGCCAACGAGCGAAAGAGTTGATGACGAGGCGCAATCAGGTGGTACGTCATTGACGGTGAGGTATGCTGGAAACATTCCGTTTTGTGATATGTTCAACCAGAGCCCATGTTCTTCCAGCCGGGAAGTCCACGTGCCGTGGAATGAGGGCGATAGCAAGAGAAGGACCGACGCTGGCAGCTAAAAGAATGCTGAGCGGCACGAATGTTAAAAAGACGATTTTTCGTCGACCGCGTAGGTGAGGAGATGTAAGGCTTCCCCAAAATTCCAAAGACCATAGGTAATTCAATGTCGTGATCTGAAAGGCTGAAAAGAGTGCTCCAAAGGGCATGTCGTGAGTGATGAGCTCGTGGCGGATGTATGCGAACACAACAGTCGCGATGGATGCTTGCATGAGTATCTCCTGGAGCTTGGCGAGAAACTGAAGCGAGGGAAGCCATGAGACATTACCACCCACGTAAAGTCCAACAGAATTTAATGCCATGACCGTTATTGTCACCGAGACAGGAGTCAAGTGGATGGTTCCGCGTAGGAGGGCGGCGGCCCGACTTTTACGAAGTGCGATCTTGGGAGCCTCGTTTTTATGAAGGAAAGCAGAACGGAAGGATTGTAAGCCTAACGTGCGAAAAAGTATTGTTATGAAAGACTCGCCCTGATCTGGCCACTGGGGAGGTTCAGTCGGATCCTCCCTATCGCTTGCATTATGAGCATGACGGACTGAAGTCCCGGTCAAGAGTCTGGAGGAAGAGGTGAATCTGGAATTGCCGCTCTCCGTTAGACTTATACATTCGGCTGGACCGGCCCTCTCCCCTTGCAAGAAGGTGTCTAGTTCGCCTTGCCAAGTATACTCTTCGTTCGGACCCGCGGTATCCTCTGCTATCGATGCCATTCGAGGGAAGAAATTCGATTGCTGGAGAGTCTTGACGAAAGGAGTCGCTAGATGGGGGAGCAATCGTGGTTATTCGAACCTGGTCATTATGGCTGATTGCTGAAGACGGGGCTTCCCGTGATTCCCAATTGTTATTTTTGCCCCATGCCTGACTGCGTTCTGCAGCACCTTTGATTGGCCCCACATGGCATGAGGATATTAGTGGCGGACTGGTGGGGGCTGTTTTCCAAAGAACACTTCCACCAATGGATTGACTCGGCGACGCCAATAAGCACGCCAAATGTGTGCGACAACACCATATTACATTTTTTGGTGGGGCTGTGCAGGCTGTGCCCGGCTGAGCGTTGTGCCAATAGTCTTGCTTGGTTTCCCTATGTGATATAGAGTATGTGTGGATGCGTTGATGGAGAAAAACGGAATAACATACGACAGAGAGAGGATTTCCCTGCACCTTGCTTCGGAAAATCTGTAGAAGGAGAAGGTAGCGAGTGATCAACTTCCGAGCCTTGCTTGGCGGAACACTGGTGTGGAGGTGCGTAGCTCTGAGGCAGTTAGTAGGTCTCGTTGTAGACTTGATGGTAAAGGGCCGGAGCCAGGAGGCGCCATCATGTCATCAACCGTGTCATGGAGGAGACTGGGAGAGTGTGCACTGCAGAATGAGACAGACGTACAAGCTCAATGAAGGAGGGTGGGGGGCGCAGCAGATGCGTGAGGCGCATGAATGTCCTATTCATTGGCCTATGTTCAGCCAACCAGGTTGTCACGACTGTAACTGTCAAGGTTCTAGGTAAAACAAGCCTATGGTAGAATGCGGTGGCGCCCGTCTGGGCATGGATTACTGTGGAAGGGATAAGGGTATGCCTAACGGCAGGCTGTACGATAGGGAAGGCATGGCAGTGAAGGGAGGGCAGAGCCTAGAGACACGTCTTGGGTAGAAAGCTTTCTTTTTTTTGCTATCTGTGTGTGTCCTCGCTATCTCTAATAGATGCTCCAAGGGACAGTTCTCGTGCCCATAAGGGGCTAGTGACCAATTGGCCCCACCACATTACTTCAAGAAATTATTTCATCTTCACCAGTGCAAATCGAGACGCATCCCCGGACGACGGACCATCCATGCTTGACACCGCTGTGATTTCAAAGTAGGAGGTTGAATTCAATCAACCTGATCTACGGATATATTATGTAGCCTATGGCTATTTTACATGTGGCTTCATGCTCCGGCTAAGACCTAGAAGCCCGTGAGGAGCAATCACAGCAAAAGTGAGTGGTGAGCCTTCAGCATGATTCACACAAACCAAAGTCCCATTTGCTCCGCTGACTAATTCGCCTGTCACGGTCGAAACACGGCTGTAAAGCATGAGTGAAGCATGCTGTCGTAGGCATGGAGAGAGCCAGGCCTAATGCGGCATAGCTGCTTGGAGGTGAGGGTGTTGCACAGGAAAAACCAGACAGGACAGACAGAAAGCTTTTGGATAGATTCTACTTAATCAAGTTCCTCATCATGAGATTACATGCCGTGCCGCGTCTCCAGTCCTAAGCGCCACTCGTGTACCTGCATTCCCTATTGTTGCGCCCAACAAACGGATGTACATAGAACGGATGGGAGCAATTGTCTTGTCTATCTACCTACCTGAGGAGAAGAGAAGGCTTATACGTACTTTCGACCTGCCTTTCTGCCTGAGGTCGCCTTGCTGCCTGAGGCCACCTTCTCCCCTGGGGCCTGCCTAGCTGAACTATACGAGTCTGCGAGTAGCAACCGGAACGCGGCCTATTCACAACACCTATGACACAGGCATGCGACTCGCGCCTTGGCCACGCTCACTCTTTTATCCCCTCGTCAATGCCTCGGAAGCACGCCGACAAAGCGCGTCAGCCCGGCCTGGGACGCCTAAGATCTGCCTCGTCAAGGTAAGTTCTCTATATCTCCGAAGCTCTACTTAGATGTCTCCGAGCCTCACACAATCGGTCCGCAAAAGTCTGTGCTCTTAGCGCTCTAAAACCGTGACTTTTCGTGATTTCGCGTTTGCCCACCCCATTTCTCTCCCCTACCATCAATGCCACGTACAGTTTTAGGACCGATTGATGCTAACAGGCGATTTAGCCATGACTTGACTCCATAGTAACGTGGGCGAAATCATCTGTGTAGTCCGCCAAGGCACCAGTTTTGCTGTTGCAGGAGAATTCGTTGATTACGGGCCTATAACAGCTCGAGTAACCGTTAAATACGATGTCGATCGTCCCGATGGCTATATCAAGGCGCGTTTAGGCAGACCTAAATCCTGGGATGATCGATTCGAACGAAGAGCTCTACCATTGTTGAAGGGAGGAGTGAGAAGAGCGTGGCCAAGGCCTGCTTCGGGAGCCTATCTCGCGGGCAGGCGGTCAGGCAGAGGATGGTGTACAGTAAGAAGGCGAGGAATGGGCTATGGGACTCAGCTGGATGACTGGAAGCTTGATAGATTAGAATCTATGAAAAGTTTCTCCCTTTCTCGCTGTCTGTCTCTGCTCTAGGATATGCATTCGTCTCGCATGTAAGTAGCGTACTAGGCGTATGCGCAATGATAACTTCTCCAGAGATTGAACGCTGAAGGGTCTTATTTTTTCTTACCGAATGGACTCAAAACGGCCTACTCCAGTCATCATCTCGTGTACCCGCTCTCGCTGGCATTTGACCTCTACCGAAGTTGCCTTCAAAGCAAAGTTTTCGCGCTCCTTTAGAAGAGGTGGATGAGATTGTGTACGGTGTAAGGGAAGACATAAATGGTTGATGCTGGCTCGCGGGACAACCAAATTCCCGTCCTCATCACGCAACATATCCTCAACTGGCCACCAGTCATATGTTTCGGCAGGATACCTAGTTGGGGCCACCTATGGGCGGTAGTTTCATCCCACAATTACGATGCCGTAGATACCACCCAGGGAAGGTCAATACGATGCATTTAACCGATCAACACATCGAGATCACGACTCCTTGAACTGGGCCATGCCTCCGACCTCACATTCGAACAGTGCTTCTCATACACCAATCTCCAGAGGCGGACCATGCGGGTATGATCCCTAGCTTCTGCCAACGCAGTTTTGGGGAGATTGGTTCATCCTCCTCCCTCTCAACTCTGCGTTGCCGCCTCCTGATCCCCGTATTATCCAAAATCCCTCTTTCAGGTGTGTCGCCTCCATTTCCCAGTAGGATGGTGTCTGATTGGATTTGTGGTAGTCTGTCAAGGCAAGACTTTTACAGTCGTCGACATTACCGTTGGGTTTCTCTTCGACCGTGGACTCGCGGGAGTTGGTCGACCAAGCAAGCTCCTGTTTCGGTGCCGCGTCGTTGGAATTCGCGTGGGTGACGAATAGGGTGGAGGCTAGAAAATTGTGAATCAGGACATCCGCTAAGGCGGTGACTTCGTGGGCGAGGTGTAGCACATTGTTTGTCGAATATTGAGGCTAGGGCGTAAATTAATCCTGATTCGACAACAGAATAGTCCTTGTCAGAAGCCCACATATCACGCCATTCACTTTCTAGAGATATCCCTGTGATTTTGGAACACTGAAGCGATGCGAATAACGCCCGAAGATTTCAAAGTTTCAGAGTAAGATCAAGACATTTGTTCTGGTCCTTCTCAAGCTTAGATCTTCGCGGCTCTCAAAGCAGAAAATACCTTTGGTTGAAGAGGTCATGACATTGAAAATGCTTCAGCTTTCCCAATTTTTATCTCTACATTCTCGAGTGTGTTCAATTTTGGCCTATGTTCATGTTGTATTCGTCAAAGAAGGTTTCATTTCGGGTTCTGACTCTTGAGCCTCACAATTTGGCTGTTCAAGTTGAAGTCCCTTTCTGGCTCACACACGGAGAGCCTACTCCGAAATTACGCTTCCTTCCAGATTGCTGACTGTTGGGGATCGACTCATTCTTTGATCTAACTTGCTAGTGTCCATCATGTTGGTAAAGACCGACAACCCTCTGCTCACCACCATGGAGCGTACGCCGTCCCCGAGACCTGGAAATCTCCAGCGAGCGGAATGGAGGAACAACTGTCGGATAGCGTTGTCAGACCTTAGTATGCTTCGTTCCGATTTATGGACTGTTCCTTAGCTGACGAAGGTGCGAGAAACCACATTAGGAGTAGCGGTCGAACCAGCCCAAGTCCGACTACAGCCAAAGGTTGAAGACGGATACATATGGAAGCCATTGCCAAAGAAGGAACATCCACTTAATCTTTCTTGACCTTGTTCATATGCTTATTCTGATCTCGAAGACTGCCTTTCTTTCGGTGTATACTCCGCTGATAGCGATTCTCTTTAGCGCGAGCGTTTAGCTCGTCTCTAGTGATCTTCTTCCTTGCTATGGTGGCGATGGGGTGGAGGAAGTGGCGGTGGAAAGGGAGGGTGCTCAAAGAGAGAACGATCACGATAAGCAAAACAAGCGTAGTCAGCAGACTAAACCGCGAATTTTAAGTAGGAAACCGGTAGCTCCGCCATAGCGACGCAAGAGGAGTCTCTAGAAGGCCACTAAAATAGAGGGAGCCCAGCTTTGACAATCAAAGAAGACCAGTTTGAGCGTTGAGTTAGGGGGGCATGAAGTGTGAGGTAGGCCTCACCGGTCGACTCAATCTTACGACTCCCCTTCGCTCATCTCATACTCACCCGCATTCGCGAGTAGATGCTGGTAAAAGCGGTGCCACATATCAAGTGCCAAGTGAACTTGGGCAGACTTCTGTTCTTTTTCCTGCCAAGCATTTTGGAAGGCTACTTATCGAGCTTATGTCCATGCCCAGTCCTTTGTTCGACCCTGACTATACATCTACGAGACTGACTACTCATAAATGGCGGCTAGACCTGCGTCCAGGTCAATATCTAGCCTTGAGCCCCCTAGGAAAAGTGTAGAATTGGAGGACCCTGGGGCACGCGAGCTTGGTAAATCCCTACAAGTTGTAGAAGATTGAAGTGATACTAATTACCGATCGTGTAGACTCATCAGCAGACGACGAGTACTTCTCCGACGCTTCCGAAGGCAGAAGACGGCCCTCCAGACCGGAGAGCCCTCTGCGCTCGCCCTCACCTATACCCAAAACCCGAGTGGAAAGAGTCGACGACAAGCCCAGCTATGGCGAAGTGCCGGGCTCGCCTGCATATGAAAAGAGACGAGAAGACGCCGTACCAGATGAGTTGGAAATAGTCCCAGAAGGAAGGCTAAGCAAGAGGAGTTCTACACAATTTCTCGAACCAACAACCTCGCCTGGTGGAATGGTGATCCCTCGAACAGTAGTCGAGAAAATCGATCCCTCCTCCCCAAGCTATGGTGATGTCCCGGGCACTGCAGCATACGAGAAGCGACTAGCAGATGCAGCGCCAGATCTAGTGCTGAAGTCACCCGTATCTGGCAAGCAACCTGCTGCGTTTCCTCTGTTCTCCGACATTGATGGCACCGAGCAGACACAACCTGCCCAAGTTCCGATACCAGCAACAGTCATCACACGAGTCGACACACAACCAGCTCATGGTGAAGTAGAAGAAATAGTCGCACACGACATGCTCCGCCAAGATGCTGAGCCTGACGTGTTGGAGCATGAGAGTGACCCAACAGGTAAGCACCAAGGACTGCAGCACTCCTCGGGAGAACGATTGACCTGAATCAGGGTCGCCAACGCTTGACAGGTTAGACCACAGAACTCACAATCGACGGAAATCTTCTATGAAAGCCTCAATTCCGGTACCTAACGATCCGAACCACGGTTCGGGAGACGAGTTTGACGATTTCGAGGAAGGCGCACAGGCAGACGCGGATGATGACTTTGGGGACTTTGATGACGGGTTTGAAGAACCCTCTTTCGCTCAGGAGGCACGGCTTACTGCGCAGCCTACTGCTCAAGAAGCGCCAATTCCCTCCTTTGTAAGTAGCAATGACCCCATCGTACTTTGCGATGAAATTTATTGTGCTTCAATATCCTCTCTCTGGTATCCATGCTTATACTCTTTCAGCCTCTCGTTGACTATAGTTCAATTGTGTCCTTGTCAGATCTATTAGCTGTTACAGAAGCCCATCTCGACGCAATCGTTCCCTCGACAACCTCCGAGAAGCTAGCATCGCTGCCCGAACCCGAAGCAATACCATCCGATTCTCCTACATTTCCATCAGATCGCTCTCGGTCCTTATGGAAACAATTGATCACACCGCCACCCCTACAGCCACCTAATTGGACAAAGTCGCGAATTCGACGTTTGTTTCTGGTTAGTCTCGGCGTACCTGTCGACCTGGACGAGATCCTACCTCCAAGTAAGCAGAAGAAGCTTGTTTTACCGGACATCAACCTCGAATTGCCTTCTCGCCCTTCCGAGAGCGATAGAAATCTTGGATCGGTAGCTCGACTCAAATCACAAGCGGCAAACGGTTCGAACGCCTCCGTTGACAGTACTCAATCGGCGAGCAAAACACCACGGCGTCGGCCGCGGGGCCCAGCACCGCCTCCTGAACTTGACCTTGGAGCAGTGAAAAGACTTTGCGCCACCACTAGTGAAAAGCTTAACGGCCTGACGGACGAGGAGCTGCAAGCTCACGTAAAGACTCTGGAAGTCATGGCCGAAAGGACATCGGAAGTGCTCGAATACTGGCTGAAAAGGAGAGACGGTGCACGGAAAGAGAAAGAGGCCTTCGAAGGGGTCATTGAAAATTTGGTCAGGCACGCGCGACGGGTGAGGAAATGAAGATTGGTTGGCTAGTTGGAAAACTTTATGCATTTTCAATCGATGGTACCCCCAAGAAAGACCGTGAGCCCTTTGTTGACATAGACAAAAGGCGTCTCTACATCAAATATGCGCGCCATCGAGTGGCTCCTTTCGCACCACCGCTACCCAGGCGACCATTTCAACTGGCCGTGGATTCGCATTCTCCTGCTCGATTTGCTCCTTCAGTGCAACACTGTATTCGTCCTTTTCTTTGTCCGTCCATCCGTGAACAACGTCGTTGACGATCACACCCTTCCATAGTTCGAGGCCTTTACCCCATATGTCACTTGACGTGATAGCCGTTTCAGTGGTGATTTCGATATTTTTCGTCTGAAACCCGGCCGCTTCCAGCGTACTCCGAAATTTCGTATCGCCCATCCATTCTTCGGCGATTCCACGTGGGCCAGGCAGAAGCTTGGAATCGGGCTTCACTTTCCTCTGTGCATCGTGGAAGATGACCATATAACCTATGTGCTTCCAAGTGGTAATCGCAGCCGTTCCTCCAGGCTTGAGAGTGCGATAGATTTGTTTGACCGCCTTGAGTGGATCTGGGATGGCCATTAAGGCGAAGTTGGTGAAGGAGTGAGTGAACTTGTCGTCGGGGTACTTCAGGTCTTGCGCGTCCATGACTTCAGACTGTACTTTCGAGGCCCAGTCGTGCTTGCGCAGCTGCTCAATCATGGCGGAAGAGTAGTCGGCTGCGAAGAGCTCCGGTGTGGTGTCGGGCTTGCATTGTTTGATTATCTCTCCGGTCACGATACCCGGGCCACACGCGTTGTCTAGGATGACGGAATCAGAGGTGATGGGCGGCGTGCGCTTGATGACATTCCTTGCAATGTCTTTCATGACGGGGGTCGAGTCCTCGTAGGTTTCGGCCATTTTCGAGAAGAAATCTTCCATATCCGCACTACCTGGCTTCAAACTGTCTTGTAGGGCCATCTTGGAAAGTGAAGAGCAACTTTGATTGGAGTGCGTATATTGATAGGCGTGGAAAGGGCAAGATCATTGATGAGGATAGGAAAGTGTATTTTGCAACCATCAAAGTGTGCCAGGCCTCTTATACTACGTACTAAATGGAAGCCTGCTTTCAAGATGTCTCCGATGTCCCGGGATTTTGATTGGCTGTAGTAAGAAAACGCTCCGAATATGATGACCGTATCCGGTGATCTCCGAACCATTCCAATCTCAATGAATGAAACTTACTCTCCATCCAGAAACGAATGCATGTGTTGTGTACTGGAAGTCCCTTTGCCCGAAACTGGGGCCCTTGCGTAGCTTTGTGGGAAAATATGGAGCGGAAGCATGCCGTCCTCGACCATGTGCAACGAGCAGCATCGGATTGCAGTATATATCTTCTACTTTTCTTTGACGTTCTTCGGGCTTTGTTAGAGGACGCAGTCATTCTCTTCACAGATACCCTATCTTGAGACTGGTGCGACCTTGTGTATTACCGGCGTGACAGTGTCCTCGTCTTTTGACACATAATCCAGCTCATTCCGGCGAAACTGTCCACCAGGCCCCCAACCTCACCTCGGAGGAATCCCATCGGCTCCTGTCATGAACCTTTCTCTAGTTCATTCTCAGTTAGTGCTTACTGTATTAGGTGTGTAGCGCTTGCTGTCCGATTAGGAACGAAGAGCCTCAAAAGAGAGTTCTACTGGCCCGAGTATTGTAACTTGCGCAACGCGTCCAAAGAGTCGCATGAATGGTACCGCACCTTTGCCGACCTCTAGCCATTCCTAGAGAAGCACCTATCGTCGCCATCTTCCACTGTCCCCAATGTCCTGCATCTTGGAACGGGTATGAGTACTCTTCCCTCCAACTTGTACTGTACTAATTGGGCTGTCCCACTCAAATAACCATTGACTTTTCCTCGGTCTGCATATCAACCATGTCGGCCCTCCATGCTTTTCTTGATCTTCCCGTCACCTGGCTCACCATGGGCGTCTGCACCATAACTTTCCCGGCCAATCGGGTCGATATTGCCATCGATAAAGGAGCCTTTGACACCATGTTTTATGGCTCGCTCTTGGATCTCGCCAACGAAGTCAAAGCTAACGTGAAGACGTATTTGGATCAAGTTGTCAGAGTATTGAAGCCCGATGGGCAGGTGGTTATGCGTGCTGTGGCAGCAGTCTGGTTTATAGTAGCGGAACCTTTGGAGAGAAGCGGCGTGGGCGTCAAGGTGTTGGGTGAACAAGGAGGCCTGCTGTACCATGAGTGATAACGGAAGGCGAGTAAGTGGATGGGAGGGAAGGAGAGGAAGATGTGCTCATTAAGCCTCTGCTACTACACCGGCTGGAACTTCGCTCATATGATGCACCTCGACGACTTGGTCGGGACGTTATGAACTGCGAATGCAGGGCAACATAACTAGAAGGTGCCAGTGCGCTTAACTCCTGAAGCATCAAAATCCTTGAAGGATTTGGCTGAATCTTTACTGGACACCATTAGCCTGGCCTGATAGCCATGCCGCGGGAACAGAGATGAGGAGAGACGCTGGAGGCAGAGAGCCTGGCCGATTCATTAGGCGATGGTACGAGTTTAACTGTGGAACGGCTAGATGAAGCCAAATCCAGAAACAGAATGAAAGGCCTTAGGCAACTTAGTCTTGATTATTTTCTTTGTGTGCCAGCTCCCCCGATTCCCGCAAACGCCGCACCCACAAACACTAACACTATATATTTCCCACTACCGTCAATATTCTCCAATTCAGTCTAATGGCTCAGTGGTACGCAGGCGAGGAGTGTGAAGGAGAAAAAAGCCAAACACTAGTTAGTTGAATAAGTCACTCACAGTTACACGGAACCCAAGATCGAAAAAACGATCACGGTAGTACTGGCTGTGTTCCGAACCTAACTAATGTGATAAGCTAGGCCTTGAAGATGGGGTACGCTTAGGCCGATGAAGGAATGGCAGGGGCAAAGGTGAATGTTACTACCAGAGCTAGAAGTAACAGGCAAGTCCTCTTGATAGGCGCAGGTTTCCGGAAACCTAACAACATGGGAAAAACCTATTCGGTTAGGTTTCGCTACCATCGACCCCCTTGAGCAAGGGTTCGGTGGAAAGTTTTTGACTTTTTGATGATGAGAGGAAGGGGGTTGGTGGGTAAGGGTAGGCTTGTGAATAGCTGTATTTTCCAACGAGGTGGTGTCTCAATGTAGATTCTTAGGTCCAGACCATAACTGATTCGAGAGCTGGGAACAATGTTCCTGGGTATTGAAAACTTTTTGCGATTTGAATGGGTAGTCGAATGGGTTGTGGAAGGGAATGTCAAGTCTGGAAATGAATACTCTGGGCAGGTGTTGCAGTCGTTAAATGAAGATATAGTTATGTCTTCCCCGGCAATATGTGCTCGCTTAGGGAGGCGTCAGGTTTCACCTTCTCAGACCTCACATCCAAAGCCTTGGGTAATCTTCTCCCCTTCAAAGGCATATGCACTGTGACCCAAGCAACGCCAAGTATAGCCGTAAGAATGTCCAGTACGTGCACCGCCCACCATATATGTTGTACTCCAAACTTGCACACTTGAATCTCATACTTCCATTCTCCGGCCGCGAAATCGAACCAAGCGCTTAAGAGTCCAGCATTGCCACCAAACTCGCCCATCATGCTCCGTAGTGTGATTTCTCTTATGCCAGCATGAGCCGCGTCCGGTTCAGCTTTGGCCCACGGCGTCGCCTGCCAGTTTGCTGCTTCGTTCGAACCCTCAGGCCGACCTTCCATGATCGTCGCATTTGCTGGGATGTGATGCCAAACGTCGCAGCCTTCGTGGTCGTGGCCCGTCAATATCAGCCCATTGCGGCCCTTTCCTCCTCCCGCAGCGTCTGGTCTGTGACTTATGCCGAAAATGCCCTCAAGGACGCCGTGTCTACTCCCGTGATCGCTGAGGTGATTCTGCTCCTTTACTCCTCCGTGCTTGAACCGTCCATCTGCGTCGTCGGATTGGAAGAAATCAAAGTATGGTCCATCGACGCATACGCCGGCGGGCTTGTGGAGTGGTAGATGTGTTAACAGTAGGGTAAAAGATGAGCGATCTTCTACTGGGCGAGAGCGAGATGAGATGACGGAATTAATGAACTCGTAAGAAGCATGTTGGAGCTCTGGAGATAAGGCGGGAGTATCGAGGTTGAGACTGTTGAGGACGATGAGATGGAGGGTAGGCAGCATTGCTTGGGATCCGTTCCCAGGTCTTGAATACTCGAATCTGACATCCCAGTTGGCTCGGCCAAATATTCTCTCAAACCTTGCCACTCGTGCTTCTGATATATCTCCAGCGTACCCGATGTCATGATTCCCAGCGATATTAATTATGCGACGTTCCCAGCTCTTATCATCGAGGCCGAACTTAGTGTCAATCCCATCCTCCTTTCCCCGTGTAATGTCGTCCTCAACACGCTGCCCACCAGCGAATACTCTGTTCCAGTATCTCTGACCTCTTCTCTCAAACTCGCCGTCCGTCACCCACTGACTACCGATCAAGTCGCCCAGTACCGTAACATGGGTTGGCCGCGTCCACCAATGCAAAGTCCTGTATATATGTGCGAGGTAGTAATCGTTGCCGAAAAGGTCCACCCGTTTGCGCAGGGCCTGCAGAGCATCGGGAATATCCCTGAGCGTTACTTCTCTCAAGGCTGCGTTGAGAGCGCTCTTGCGGTCAGCGTATGAGAGATCGTATTTGCTCACTTCCTGCCAGTGTCGAATCAACCGCGGTAGGAGCCCATGATCGGGATTCGGTAGGGAGGAGTCGCCCTCAAGTTGTGGATCAGCTAGGACGAGGAGGCGAAATGGTGCTGATACATCGAATCCATCATTGCCAAGTGCTGGTTCAACATGTCGAGCCTCGTCGGAACGGTCTATGGTATTCCCAGAAGTGGTCGAGGGAATTGCTGGAAATGCGCATCCCAGAGCTACGGGATATAAATAGAGGTAGATGGTAGAAAGGAGGGCTACAGGAAAGAGTAGCGTCGCGAGCAGGCGTAGTAAGGAGCGGACGGACATGGAGGCATGTCCTGCAAGTTGAGCAAAAAGATTATATTTGTGAGAAGCAATCGCTCCTTGTTGCACACATTTCGTGTGCATCGCAGGCGGTAATGTTGGCCGTCAGCGCTACTGGAAGGCTTGGCACAATTCTTTCCGTCGAGGCTTTATTCAATCCAAGAATGAATCGCCAAAGTAGATTGGCTTCGGTTCTACATTTTCGATATTTTTCCTATGTCCTGAACATTGCTCCAATGATGACACATGTCTAATAGAAATTTCTCTCACATACAAGTTTAGGGAGCAGTGATTTGAATGATTTTGGGTAAGTAGCTGGGTAAAGGATTGTCATTGAATGTGGAAATAGTAAAGAGCATCAGAGGTGTGTATGTGAACGCGCTCCTTATTAGGCCGCACGTGAATAAGTATCATGAAGCGCACTTGTAGTCTAACCAACCTAGCATTATATTCCAGGCTACCTGAAAGGGATAAGCCAGGACTCCGTTCAAGGGTTCGAAAATTGGAACCAATCTCAGTACTTTCCCTTGTAAGATGAGGATGTGCCGCCACCTAATTGTTGAGCGCAGTTGGTCAATCCTGTCCTCTCTAAGTGGTTGTCACATTCGCTTGCAGCACCGGTTGGATAGCGGTCATAATGGAAGCAGCTGCTTTCGGAGTAGATGCCTGTGTAGTGATAGATTGTGGGTTTGCTGCTTGATTGTCGATGTGAATGAGCTAGTCTTTCAGGCTTTGCCTGAATGCAATGGGCACTCTCTTTGCTATGAGTGCAGAGATACCTCCGGTAGTGAAAGTATGGTCGAGTCGGATCATAACGTTCAGCTTCAGCTGGCTTCGTGTCGGGAGCAAGCCTTGCGCAAACTGCAAGCATATTGCTCTGCTTGACGGATGGATGATTGGAATAGCTGGAACGCAACGGAGGTGTAGGATATCAATAGAGCGCTGCAGTGCACACCCGAAGCAAGGGATATACGAGAAGAAAGAGATCGGCGTTTGCGAGCAGCCGAAGCGAAATCATGAGATGGATGGGCACGGCCTGGTAGCGTGCCGGGACTCTAAATAGATGCGGATAGAATAGGTGAGATGAGAGCGTCTTCGCTCGCTATTCTAAGCTAGGTGGCTAGTGTCGTATCTTACTTGAGAGGGGAAAATGGCTGTAGGCACCTAATCCCAACCGCACAAGCCACAGGCCAGTGTTGGCCCTGGCTTGCGCAGACAAATGAGGCGTCTCGTTCTCTCAATTTAGGAACTCTGCGAGGGCTGCGCTGCCGAAACAGGTGTTTGGAGCGAGCGTGACAACAGAGGTTCCAGCTAAGCCGAAAGAGTTGTCGAAAGAGCTCAAGCAAAAGGCAAGGCATGCTAACGAAGTAGACCATAAAAGAACTTGAAACGAGTCGACTGGGATCTTACCTCAGGCGATAATAGACATTCCATCTGGAGCAAGTATATAGACTTGTCTAAATGGAAATGCCTTGCTTCACTGCACTCGAAGAGAAGCACAAATATGCAATACGAGAAAGCTTCGTCGGCAGCCCTCAGTTGACTCCGTTAGTGCTTCTATCGGGTACGAGGTGACAGCTTGCGTGATCGTAACAAGCGGAGCGAGCCTGGATGAGAGAAGCTGCCGGAGGTACTGCCAACCTGGAAGGCGAGCGAGGCCGAGCACATTTGGCGGCTGGACACGTGCAACTGCTGCATACGGCAGTTCGCCTACTCCATCTGTGAGCATACCAACGAGTATGAAGCGGGGTGGATGCTAACGTCTTTCGGCACTGGATGAGCACCGGGAAGCACTCCTGACCTAAAAGAGTCCAGAATTTCCATATCGTATAGATCGTTTACTGCCTTTTCAGGTCATGAGCGCTGTTTGAGCCGCTCCATACTGTAGTATTGGTGGAACCTCGGAAGGTTGGGATGCCGCCGAGGCCACTCAGAGATGACGTTTCATGGTCGCGAAGCGATCAAGCTCCCGCGATGCCTGGGAGACGCATCGAAACCCTGGGAGAAGTTATTGAAGCAATTATCACCGTGGACAACGCTGCTCAACGGATCAAGATTTGGTCAATGGGTTTTGTCGTTGACCTCCCGAAGAAAAGTCACGTGCCAGATCACTCGTTCTTTATTTCGCGCTACCAACGAATCTACAACTTCACAACAAGCACCTGCGTACGCCTTCAATCCATTCAACGCCCATTCCACTCTCCTTGGCACCTCCAAATGGTAGTGTTGGCGACAGGTCGAGATGCGTGTTAACCAACACATTTCCGGCCTCGGCTGTTTCGATATTTGAGGACCACACTGATGCACCCAGGCTCATCTTCGTGTTGTTGGCACGCTCGATAACTTCGTCCTCCGTCTTCCAGGAGAGAATGGGCACTATGGGACCTATGGCTACGAAGTCACTGTTAGACTTGCCGACCGGAAAACCGACTCACCAAATGGTTCTTCAACCACAATTCTTGAATCATCGGATGGGTTATCGATGATTGTTGGAGTGATGAAGTAGCCCTTGGACCCATGCTAATTCTTGCCGCCGACAGCAACCTTCTGTCCCTGCTTCTCAATTTCGGCGAAGAAGCCCTTGACACGCTCGCACTGCATAGAATTCTGGATGGGCCCATGTGTCACGCCTTCGCCAAAGCTGTTGTCGACCTTCACGCGGCTGGCTTGCTCGACCAACGCGTCGCAGAACTGTTCGTAGATTGATTCGTGAATATAGAGATGCTTGAGACAGAGGCAGACTTGGCCAGAGTTCATGAATGCCTATACGGCAATCTAGCGGAGAAGAGTGAGCCATCTGGTCAGAGCCTTGAGGGGTGGCGGGAACGTCATGGTACCATTGGAGCGACTTTCTCAATACTGACATCGCCACGAATAATAGCAGGATCGTTTCCGCCCCTACTTGACGTCAGCGCTGCTTCACAGTCTCACTGACTAAAGGAGAGCAAGGGAATAGCTAACAATTCAAGCGTTGCGCGTTTCAGCGTCTTACTGGCACTCTGCATGACTAACTTCCCTGTTGCGGAAGAACCCGTGAAGCTGATCTTGTCGATGCCCGGGTGGCTCGTGATCCATGGTCCAAGGCTGTCATATCCGCTCAGAGCCTGGAAGACGCCTGGTGGGAAGATATGCTGACCGAGCTCGGCGAGTTTGAGTCCGCAGTACGGAGTGTAGGGCCTACTCAGTCTAGTCAGCCCTTTTTTACATGGATATCCAGACGCATATTCGGAAGCCTGTCTAACATACGATGGCTTGACGATGACGACGTTGTCCGTTAACAGCGCAGGGGCGATCTTGCCTCACGCGAGCATGATCGGGAAATTCCAGGGCATGATAGCTCTCACTACGCCTAATGGCATGTAGCACACAACAACTCGCTTCTGATCGCTGTCTTCAACGACCTCTTCGCGCATATTCAAGGTGCAATGACCTCGGATCCAAGCAATAGCTGCATCAAGCTCTTGTGATGCTTGGGCGAGCTTCACAAAGATAAACAACATCAGCAGCAGCTCTGGTTGGGTTCAAGTCGAATATTGGGATGCGTACTGGATTCTCCTGCTCCGTCGTTTGAAGCTTCACGAATCCCTCCTTCTCCGCCTCTAGTGCATCTGCATATGCCGGAGCTTGGCCTTCCTCTTCTTGTACAATGTCTACGACCAAGACTTTAATGCATCGCGGGGCGCGTTGACTGCATCACCAAGGTCGGCCTCAGTGGCCACTGGGACATCGACATGCGGCTCCGACGTTGCGGTCTTGATACCCTGTCGATGGCTTTTGTGTCGACTGATTTGCCATTGATGATATCCTTGACCCCAAATCCCGATTGGCCAGAGATATTGCAATCCTAGTTCCAAGCCAGACTTCCAGACCGTTTCAATGACTCGCTAGAGAAAGGGATCTTCAGAGCTGCATGGAGCCCACCTTGTAAAGTCCCCGACCTACCCAATGACAGGAGCTTTGGTCCTGACGTTCTGAGAAATAAGGTGCACCTCACTAAAGTCTGGGGCTGATGAGGATCCTAGGCGATGATAGAAGCTTTCGGTGGATGGAAGACGGAGAATCGCAATTACGTATCCGTCTTATTGGGACACGAGCCAGCATAGGTCAGTAATGGGAAAAGCTGCAGGTACTTTTCCTTCCATGAATCGTCTTCATCACTTATTCGGATCGCTATCACGATGGCCTGCTAAGACTTCGGCTCTTCGCAGCTACCATACGATTTATGGTCGCCATGTGAGTTGGGAGATTAACACTGTCACAGAGAGCCTTTGGTAGAGTGTTAGAGGAACTTGCTCGTCCATTTGGGTAGTCGTCTCTGCATGATCCTCTAAGATTTGGCGTTTCACCACCCCCAAACTTTACACCCAAGATCTCGTCCCAAGCTGTTTGAATGAAGGACCTTGGTAGGTTCTAGCATCTTGTAGGACTACTTGTAGAGAGAAAAGAGCACTATTCGGACGTATGTACAAAAGCAGTGTTCGATTGACTGTACATTGCAAAGTCTGAGCACAGCTTTGCCTTCTTTCTCGGTCTACATGGTACCGCCACTCTTAACTATGCCGCGTTCCTGCTCATGTCATTTCTTATCCTGTTGTAGTCAAGTAGGCCTTCGATGCTTCCAACCGCGCTCACTGCAATATCTTTATCCCATAGATACTGGTTGGCGAATCTCATGACATCCTTTTCTGTAATCTGGCCGATAACTCGCTCGATCTCACTGGGCTCCATCCGCCGCCCAGTGGTGACGATCTGGCGACCGATGTCCTCAGCGATGGCCGTCGTTCCGTCAAGCGACAAAAGGATGGATGCCTTTAATTGTGCTTTTGCTCTTTCGGTCTCAGCTTCGGTTACATTGAAGGAGAGGCGGGACCATTCCCGGAGAGTGAAATGGACCAGGTCGTCGACATGTGTCTTGTTCTCTGTCACCAGATAGATACCCCACAGTCTAAGATAGATTAGCACAGAAATATCTTTTCCAATGTATATCGAGCACAACTCACCCAGTATCGCTATAGCTTGTCGAGAAGCTCATGAAGCTATTGGCAAGGTTGTTTGCGTTGACGAAGGTGCTGAGCTTGCTTCCAAGATATGGCGAATTGCCCATAGCACGGTCCCAGTTTCCAACAATAGCTTGTGTAACCAAAGCCGTAAAGTAGTCGTCCGACTTCCAGCTGACACCTTCAACTGCAATGGCAATGTTTGCAGTAGGGATGGTGTCATCTCTCACTCTGACTTCGGATCCAATGAAGTCTGGCTTCCTCTTTTGTTCTGCAGCAATCGCTGCCGCATATGAGGTCGGAGGAGCTGATTGCAGGCCAGAGAAGTGTTGTTCGGCAAGCTGGACGAGCTGATCATGGGGAATACCACCCGCGCTGACAAGTACCATCCGATCTGCAGTGTAGTTGGTCTTGATGTAGTCAACCAGATCTTGACGCTGAATGCTGGCTATATTCTCCTTGGGTCCTAGAATCGTTCGGCCAAGTGGCTGATGTTGGAAGGCTGTGGCATGCAGGTGATCAAAGACAACTTCTTCGAGCTGTTTGTCAACCTCCTCTTGTTCTCGTAGGATGACGCCTCTCTCTTTTTCCACGGCCGATGGTTCAAGCTTCGAATTTTGTAGGATATCAGATAGAATGTCGACCGCTTTCGGAACGTCGGAGTTGAAGGATTTGGCATAGTAGACAGTGTTCTCGCGCTGCAAAAGTGAGTGGAGTGGTTCATGATGTCCGTGCGCAAGGGCATACCGATGTGTATGCATTCAGGTGTCCCCCCATGTTCTCGATCTCGAGCTCTAGTTGATGTTGGGTGCGCTTGTTAGTGCCCTTGCAGGAGGTCAGCACCATCGATAGGAAGAGGAGTATTACAAGATGTACCTTGAAAGCCAGATGCTCTAAGAAGTGTGCAGTGCCGTTCGTCTGATCAGTCTCGGCCCGACTGCCAGCATCGATCCATACTCCGACGGTTGATGTCTGAGCCCATGGCGAATGCTCCGTTGCAATCTAGGATCAGGTTAGCTTGGGACTTGGGTTTTGCCAGAAGGTCAACATCTACCGTCAGGCCGTTTGATAGTGTTGTGCACTCTGTCCTAGCGGGTTCGACCGGAGTTGCAAAGTTTCTTTTCAATGGCTGGATCGATCGCAAGGCTTGCTTACTCCGTAAAGCTTGATTCAAGCTGAATGCAAGCCGTCGAGACGCCATTGCAGAGAAGTAAAGCGAAAAAGAGCGTGCTGGCAGAAGTTGAAAGCGAAGATTACCCCCGTTGGAGGTAACAATTGAGAGCTTTGAAGTTACGAAGCTAGCTGGCGAATCCTCAACCAATCAGAATTGTTCGCTACTGCATCCCGCATTTTCAGCACTTCCCTTCAACAGAATACAACATTAACTGAGACTTGGTAGGTCACTTTGACATTTTGGGTATCATATAGGTTGGCGACACGATTCCACTGCCAGGCGCCCTTCAGAGCTAGATGGTTGCACTTTAGAACCATCTCTCGTAATCTGACAACACAAACAGTAACCAATGACTATTGCGAATTATTGAATATACGGGCCGTCCAGTCCCAAGTTGGTACCCTCAAAATCAAAGAATGGCATCCCAAGGCCGAGGTTTGGATCGCCAAACCCAAATGAGTTCGGGTCGAATGGGTCAATATCATACGTCGGCGGCTGCCCAAGAATGTCTCGCCTCAGGGCCAAGCCATCGAGCGTGTTGGGTATCTGGGCTTTGGTCGGAGTGACCCCAAGCCCCTCATAGTGCACCTTGGAGTGAGGTGACTTCTCGCCGAGAATGTCGGCCATTTTTTCTAGGCCTTCCGCCATTTTATGAACCAAGTGTTCCTTGCCAACCTGGATAATCCTAAATAGCTGTGCAAGTCTGGCGATAGTGCTACTGAGGGTTGACGTGTTGGGAACAAGCTCGACAGAATGCTTTGTAGCGACTTTAAGCAGAAACATGCAGGCAAAAGCGATCATTCCGTGGAAGTAGTGCGGCACGCCAGCCAGTCCTTTCTGCAGGCTCTCCTCTTCAAGCAAGGAATTGACAATCGTCGTTGCAGCAGTGACAGCAGCTGACGCTGTATCCAGGAAATGCGCTGGAATGACGGGGTGCGCTTCTGAAAGGCCACGGAAGACATACGCATCAAGATATAGCTTTGCAAAGAGGTGATGGATCGAGACGCCTTTGGACGGCCAGTCACCGATAAGCTTGTGCGGATCTGGCTCGAATAAGTGTCCGTTTCAACTCAGCAGGATTGGAGAAACTCACTGTGGTAAGCGTGCCTTGCCTCCCAGTTGGCTAAGTCACGCTCAAAGCTCGCAATTTTGTCGGCTGCAGATGCTGGAAGAGCAGAAGCCGTTTCTTCCGGTCCAAAGCTCTCTCGAATCTGGTTCATTACAAATACAAGGGAGACTTGGCTTGCAATGCGTTTGTCCGCGTCGGTTGCCAGAGGCGAGGCGAGATAAGCTTCCCAGCCTATTATGCATCTCTCGTTATCGCGCATGATTGATGGTCTGCCATAAAGGATCGACAGGTGATGGTCGCAGATGTAAAGCAAATAGAGGAGCCGAAGGCCGTCCATCGCCTTTTGCAACTGCTGACTTTCATACTTGTCCGGATGCTTGGTCGCGTCCACGATTTGATCGTAGCACTGGCTAAGATAGAATTCGCTCGCACGACGAATGGCGTAACCCGACAGGGTGAAGGCTATTTCACTGAGCCAATATGACCCGATTACCAATGCCCTTAGATACTCCATGTCGATGCGACGTTCGAACATGGCATTTGCAACGAGCCTTTGGTACTCCTTGAGGCAGATCGGATACAAATGTGCTTTGGTAGTGTCATGCAAGGCCGCTACTGTCAGCACACATGCTGTCAAAGTGGGCGACCTCCTACGAAACGATTCCAGGTCGTTGTAGGCGCCAGTAAGAGACCACACATAAGGATCGAGCCTGGTCAAGTAAAAGGATGTGAGATACTCGGCGTCCTCTACACTTACCATCCCTTTAGAGATGAAATCAGTGTCCCGTAACTGCTTACAAATGCGTTCTTGTTCCTCGGGTCCTGGCTCGTGTGCACGTAAAGCTCGCATTCCAGTAATCTGGTACAGAGATTCGATCGGAACGTGTGACAGATTCTCGTTCAGCGGGGAGACCTTTGGTGAGTTGTCATAGGACGGGTCGTCCTCGTCACGTTCATTGTCCTGATCATCCTGGTCGAATAACATGACCGACTCTTCAGACATAACACGAGCAGGCGGCAATGGAGGTAGCGCCATGGACTGCAAGACTTTCTCAAGTGACGAGTATATATTTCCGATATCTTTCGTGACCGACGACTTCCATCGTGAATCTTCTGACATGAGTGTTTGAAGGCTTTTGTTGAGACGACACGACAATCCCCTTTCCTTGCAGCGCTGACAGGGTGGCTCGCCCGCCATTATACACTTGATCTTCTGTTTCCGACATGCTGCGCAAGCCTTGACTTTGCGAGAAATGGTTGGTATTCGGCGCTCGTCAGCTGCGTTCCCGTTGGTCGAGCCATGTTGCCCTCGAGCGGGACTTTCTCCATTCGGCTTCGCTACTGATCCGTCCGTGTTGCGAGATCTTTTTGGTGCAATTGGTACGGTGTCAACATCGTAGCTTCGCGCAGGTGAAACAGCAGCCGGGTATTGAGCTAGAAATGGTGAGTTGGAGGACGCGGGAGAATGCGCATTCGCATCAGACCAAGTCCGCTTGGGCATTGTCATTTGTAGCTTTTAAGGCAAGGACCACAATGACGAATTGACCAAGAGAGTCATTGTCCAGTGAGACACACGGCAACTGCGGGATGAGGCCAGATCAGGTGGTTGGTGGGTTTTCTGCGCTTTGCCTCTCACCTTCCGCCGGAGGGCTAGCTCTCAAGCCAATCACGGCCTCGGCTACGGCAGGGTATAGGGACATTTCCCAAAGTATACTTCATACACATTCAGTCAAGCAGGACCTTGCGTGCACCTCACAGGCATGTACCTCGGTAACGTATATCTTATAGGGGTGCATCTCGTAAGTATGTAGCCCATAGGCATTTACATACCTCAGAGGCGTGTACCTTATAAGCATATACCTCCGCGACGTATATCTTATTTACGAGTCTTCCTTGCGCGCAGGACACGGGTGGCGAGAATCCCTGTATTGACACTAAGGATGTTTAAAGCTTCTGGATTGTGGACGACTCGGCCGTCAGGTTGCTGAACGCCTTTGGAGCGCGCTCCGTGTGGTGAAAAGCTGCCGAAAAGACTGCCCAACGGCTAGGGTGCTGCCGAAGCCAAAGCAGTAGCTCTATATCCAAGACGGTCCCAGAGCTTACTATCTAAACTATCTACAAAAGAGGTTGGGTGAGGCGGGGAAAAGAAGCGCAGGCAATCGGATTGGCTAGCTGATCGGGTCGACAGGAACGTGATGGATAGACAAGTGATAGACAGGTCGAAACAGGCCGATGAGCCCTGGTACCCAAACAGACCGTGCAGCGTCCTAAATAGTGGTCTTTAGGACACTACGATGACGACTGAAACCAATGTGCGACAACGTCGAAACCATAGCTAGAGCTGGGACAGATGTGCTACGATGTTCTGACCCACTAGGTCCTCGTAAACGCCTTCATAGGCGCTTATCTCATAGACGTACACCTTATAAGCGTGCATCTCAGAAGCGTATGCCTTATAGAAGTATCTCTTAGCGGCATGTATCTCATAGGATTCACCTCACATATGGGCGTGTATCTCATAGGCGTACATCTCATGGGTGTATATCTTTATGGGCGTGCATCTTGTAGGTGTGCATCCCACAGGCGTGCATCTCATAGGCGTGCATCTCATAGGCGTGCATCTCATGGGGGTGCATCTCATGGGCGTACATCTCATAAGGGTGCTTTTCATAGGCGTGCACGTTATACTGTAAACGCACGCCTGGATATAAGACGCACACCTACGAGGTGCACGCTTAAGTGTAAGGCGCACACCTGTGATCATACACGGCCTAGGCGTACGGTGGGATAGGGAAAGAGCTGCAGACGTGTTGCAGTCTCATCAAGGAGCTTAAAGAAGCGCGGGCCAAAAAATAGGGGGAACTAATAGGGCTCTTTACTCAGGATCGTGGCCTATGTTCATATGTAGTGTCCTCTTCTCTTAGTCTGCGCAGCCACAATTGTCATTGCCTCAAGCAGTCCAGATCCTCTTTATTGCCTCAGTAATACCAACATCGTTGGTTTCGAACTCGTAGAAACCCACTCCCACCACTACAGTGGCCAGTCGCAGAAGCCAGTTTGCGATTTTCCTCAACGTCGGGACTTGCCAGGTTGGAAAATAATCGACCACCATGGCGCTAGATTTCAGTCAGCAAGCTGAATTTCTCCAATTCGGAAAGCATTCTCGACGTACCCGAAACCAATATGCGAGTGGATCAGTATTGAGGCACACAGCAAAGCGTCCAAAGTCGGATTGAGAGAGCCTGCAGCAAAGGGAGCCACCGTGAGAGGTATCAAGCCCACGCATAGTAGTCTTTCGAAAACCCAATGGTAGCTGCCTTCAGTAGGGTGTGGTGGTAGTACCGGCGCGGGGTCGTTGACTCCACCTTCGATTTTCTGAGGACCGGGAGGGAGGATGTTTCGTGAGGCACTTGAATGGAATGGTGCTATTCTTGGTGCAACTGATACAGTCCGAGGCTTTGGTTGTAGTGTGCGGCGGCTGTAAATCGACGTAGAGATGGGTCGGATCAATGTCAGGTTGGAGGAGGGGAGAGCAGCTGCATTGCCAGGAAAGAGTCGTCTTGTCGAGCCAGACAGAATGCTCTGCTTCAGCATTGCTGGTCGCACGAGCGATGCCATCTTTATCAAGGGGCGGTCTAGAGCGAATCAACAGAGTTGTCATTAAACTAGGACAACAACTTTAATGAAGAGAGGAAGAAGAAGCAGAGGTAACTGCGCGCCAAGTGCCAAGGCCGCACCGCCGAGTCCCCATGCCCAGACATGAGTTATGCCCGCCCAGCGAATCCGTAACAAATCTTTTGTGATTATGGCCCTGTTTGCCTCAGCGGCGCACCTACCGAGTGACGGCCGTACTACCACCACGCCGCTAAGTCTTTAGCTAAAACTTTGAGACAGTGCGAGTTGGCAAAAGCGGTCGTTACCCGAAAAGGCACCCTATCTGGGGACTTAGCACCTAAACCATCTGGGGGCGTGGCACCTAAACTTCAGACGGAAGGCAAACTATCCAGCGGCCTAACCTCTTAACTTTACAGGTCATGGCCCAGGCTCTAGTTACAACACCAAATCCAATCTTTCGGGAGCTCGAAGTGATGTCAACACACCTGCAGCTTCCACCCGTTTTCTAGACGTTGGCTTTTCCCTGATAGCGTTAATGAACATTGATAGATAGTATTCTGCATGCGCGCCAGTCCAGCGGAATATTACGGGCTTCTTTGAAGGTATTGTGGCTAGAGATAGCCGTAAAGTTGGCTATCACCATGGTACCATCGAATTCCTAGACGTCGAGAGGTCTGACGATTTAACGGCCGTCAAAACGTCGATTGTGGGCCTATTAGGTCACGTTTTGGCGCCCGTCGCACCTAGTGTGTGCTCACCTGCGAGGTGCACATCTGCAAGGTTCAGCTTTGCCTGTGAATGTGTATGACCTTTCCCAACATCTTGCCGTAATGATTGTAATGCAGCCATTTTTGTTACTCATTCCAAAGTCCCATATCTCATGCTCACTTCACTCATCCTCGTCACCATTGACATCAAACGCTGGGTCCAATGTATCCTCATCCTGTGATCGTGCGACTGCTTTCTCTATGAGCCTCAATGTCACTCTTAGTGGCAGTCCAACCACATTGTCGAAGCTGCCCTCAATCTTCTCCACAAGCACCGCTCCCGTACCTTGGATACCATATCCGCCAGCTTTGTCCACTCCCTCTCGCGTCCTCACATACGCCAATAACAGCTCATCTGTGATGGTTGGATCAAACCAGACTTTGGTCTCTTCTACATATGTCTCCAATGCATACCCTGGATCTCTCGCACTCTCTAATGGGACCATGCATGCAACAGCTGTGTAGACACGGTGCAATCCCGTATCCCGCAATGACTTCAACATCGTGATATGCTGTGCTTCGTTCCTGGGCTTTTCCAGTATCTCCCCCGAATGACTGACAACGATGGTGTCCGCAGCGACGATCAAGCCTGGTTCTCCTTTCGACTCGTTATTGATCTCCACACGGTAGACGGCTTGGGCCTTCTCTGTTGCAGTGGCAAGAACATATTCGTAGGGCGATATTGATTTTGGTAAGTTTTCGGCAAAGGTTGAAGGAATAATTTCGATGTTCGTAAGACCAATTGATGCAAGGAGTTGTTTTCGTCGTGGTGAAGCCGAAGCGAGGATCACTCGTTTGTTACGAACTAGAGCGAGAGCGGGAAGCTCGAGAGGTGGCGGGGGTCTCACGGGTATCTTGAATGGTGGCTTTGGAGGCGCTGACGCATAAGACGGTGGAGGTTCTAATGGTAGCTTCTTTTCGTCTGACATTCTAACTCGATCTATGAGATGAGATTTGGCGCAGAGGACACTGCTTTTCTCGCGGCCGGAGCCCAGTGCTTACATGGGCCGGCACAATAGAAACTAAAAATCGCGCCGACCTCACCTTTCCCGCTCACCACACCATGCCGCTTTAAGATCCACATGCAGGAACCTTTGAAAAACCGGTCAGATCAAGAAGAAGTTGCTATTAGTGATTAGTAGACTCTGTTTGATCGTCAGGATAAACGATTGGTCAACTTCGTAGGGGATTTTCCTGAAAAATTTAAGCAAACAAAATATTCTTTTCGGAGATCTCTAAAGTACTTGACACCGCAAACGACGGGGTTGAGTGCCGTTTTGTGAGATACTGGCCGAAACTCCTCAGAGGCCAGCAAAAGTTGGAAGCATGATATGGTCAGTGCCTTGGTCATCCTTGTTGCGCACAGCAAACAGTGTTCATAGTATGATTGGAAGCAACTGTGTCGTAACTATCTACCTACCAGAAGAGAAGAGGACGTTTATATGTACATTCGACCCACCCTTGCTGCCTGAGGTCGCGAGGCCGCCTTGCCACCTGGGGACCTGCCCAGCTGAACCTGTACAAACCGGCGAGTAACAACCGAAACGCGGCTTACTCGCAACAATTCTAAGAACGAAGATGGGCTCCTACTGGCGAGTTGCCGCGATGTTCATTGAGCTTAAGATTTGGACAGCTGCGGATCCCCACCTAACGGTTTGTCAATCTCTGCTAGGATTTCGTCCCAAGCAATTTTGTTTGGAGGCTAAGGGCCTGGGGCTTCAGGCAAGTTTCTATAAGCGCTTATAGTGGGATATGCTTCAAAGCAAGTCTTGGTATCATTCACCCAACAAGTTCAATACTGCTCAGGGGCTGAGTGCACTAAAGTTGGCGAACCTTGGGGCCTGTTATGACCTATAACCAAGAGCTATGGTTGATTCACTCCCTGCAAGAACATAAATGAGCGGAGGGTAGTGAAAGAGCATAATACTGAAGCTATCTAGATACAAAGATGTCTAAGATTCGAGTAGTATAATACACATCAACCAAGACTATTATATTTCCTATGGTACGATCAGACATCGTCGTTACGCCTCTTGCTCACCCCACTGGCAACATCCTCATGACTGTAGACAAGGGAAACCAATGGTCCCACCTGTCCAACATTCTGTGCTCTTGTTCATCCACAGTAGCTAGTTCCATTGGTGCACTGACACAGCTGTCCACTTGTACCGTTAAGGGTGCATTTACCGATCTCAACCCATTGGGAAGATTGAAGATCGGTGGTGTTTGCACACGCCAGCTGATGGACGAAGAATATCACACGTTAGCTGGTGTTCGTAAAACGGCGCCTTCACGACTGCTGGGACCATGAGATCAAACTTACTGATGAGTAGTAGTCTGGTGTGCAAGCTGTGGCTCCTTGCGAACATTGTTCGCCTGCCAAAGCCAGTATACATCTTCCGAAAATCTCCGCTGGAGTTGGCACCGCCCAGGCTATGCTGCTCAGTGTAACGACAAGCCCGGAAAGGAGAAGATGGAGACGCATGGTGTAGTCTATATGGACAATGGCAGATGAGGAGTACCTAGGAAAAGGACTGGTCTCTAAGAAGTATGCGCAACTAGGTAGTCGACTGGGACGAGAATGAGATTGAGCAGATTGAAGATTCTTGAAGCGAAGAGAGCACGATGCCTGGTTTAAGTACAGTGCTCTCAACAGGCTGGCCGAAAAGCCTGGCCTGGTAGGCTGGCCTGCCAGGCCGAGACCTCCTTGCCGACCTGGTCGGCCAATGTCGCGCGCGTCTGGGTTAAATATGGTGTAGATCTTGCCATATATAGTATAGGGAGGTTTATCATTGGAGGATTCCAAGTTCGTCCTCGCCTCTTCCCTAAACTTTAGGCCTGAAAATTGCCGCTCAATGTCAATCATTGGCTGTTCCTTGTCCAATCTGTTTTTGAATATCCTTCGGAAGTGCATAGCCTCCGACCCAGTCTTTCATTGCTGATCTGGCGACTAAGCTATTGATAGAGGGGAAGTTTGGTAGCTGTACGCTTGAAGCGGGCGCTCGAGCTCCTCTCGCTCCCGAATCAGGTCACGGATACGAGGGTATAGATTGACCGACAAAGGTTGTTCTCTGGTCAACTCTTGTGGCTGCCGTATGTCGATCGATCGACTCATCCTGTAGGCGGCTCGCATTAAAGCATGTTGAGGATCTCGCCCTCGAACGATCGCACGGGTGTCCGTGGTAAGGCGCTAGAGAGGTAGTGTTTGAGGAAGGTCCTTGTATCAGCGTGCTGCATGATTAAGTATCGGAGCGCATGGCTAACGTTGCCTAGAATATGTCGCTCAAGTCAGTATTCAGTGATCCCAAGAGGCCGGACGGCTACACACTTGCCGAATTTGGGAAATGACCGCCATATGAGGGAGGTTGCCTGCCGGAGAGTAGAGATGCGTAGATTTGGCTGTATGATACACTGGTAGTATACATATTGCCCCCCATTCTAAGGCCTCTTGACTAAACCATTGTGCCACCACGTCCTCAAGCACTCCCAAACGCCTCAGTTATGTCGTCACCCAGAAGGTTCCTCTCTGGTGAGATGAGCTTCTTTGCACTGCTAAAGGCTCGCTCGCATTCGCAGGATATTGCTGGACAGGTGAATATATCGAGGGCCCAGCGTTGTAATGAATAGGGTGAACGATAGTCATTATTCAGTGTTGTGTATGTTCTGTGCAGGCGCTCGACATTTCTATCCAAGGTACAAAGAGTATAGTCACGTGACACGGCTTGGCGTCTTTGACAAATTGCAAGGTAGGGAAGGGCTTCTTCTGTCTCTGGCTGACTCCACCAGGCTACAGGATCAAATCTGTCAAGGAGCCAGTCTAGAGCGAATCAATAGAGGTGTCATCAAAGCAATGTGGTGGGGTGGATACCATCCCTAGTACAGACAAACGAACACGCAGGATACGTAGCCTACATAGGTAACTAGCCAGCTACGTCGGGCAAGCAACACACCCTCTTCTCCTTCCCCTTCTTCTCTTTTGGTCATTAGAGGCGACGTCCAGCTCGGCCTGGACTTTACCGTACACGCTAGTGTGTACGGCAAAGTCCCCGTCCTCCCCCAAGAGTTGTGGCCTTCACACCAAGACAACAAATCTAAAGAAGGAAGACAAGACGGCGTAGCCAGATACAAAAAGACAACCTGTGTGCCAAGGCCGCACCGGCAAGACATGCACCAAGCCCAAGAAGCCAGTGTTCGTAACACTATCTATTATACCGACGCGGCGTGTCAGATGGAAAGAAAGAAAGACACAGTAGAGTATGCGGATCCAAAGCTAGGCACGGGCAGGCAACCAGCGAGCTTGGAGGGCCAGGTACTCCATATCACGGTTAACGTCAGAGTCGTGTTGTTAACGAGGAAGTGGTAATCGAAAGGTAGGTGATTGAGAGCAGCGTCCGGTACAGTTAGCGTGGATCGAGGTAAAACTAAAGTCGCTCATCGAGTTAAAGGGGGTAAAAGGATTAGAATACTAAGGGGGGCGGGGTAGACCAGCTGCGTGCGAGCGAGGATGGTTGGAGACGAAGGGTGATCTAGGAAGCCGCGAGTGACACTCGAAAGAAAGATAATCTGGAGTGCAACAGCAGAGGGGACGGGGACTTTATAATTGGTACAGCGGCGAGGGGATGCCACGATGTTTGATAGCGACGAGATGTCGCCTCTTTATGAAAATCGCTGTCTCACTGTGGGCTGAGTTCAAATGCGATTGCGTCAATCACCGGCTGAATGCTGACGGTGAGGAGGGCTGTCGACGGGCCTAAGTGATACTCGGTAGGGGATAAGATTGGGCTCACTCCGTCCCCCGTTGACCAAAGGTGAGCCCGAGGTGAGCCTCACCTGAGGCTCAAAGCTTCTTGAGAGAAGGTCGGACCTTTGTTCAACAACATTTGTCTTTTGCACACTATCTCATATCCAGAAATATCTACAACCATACATCTTAAGTCAGAGTGCAAGGCTCTTGACCGCCGTTCTGTCCTCACATCTACCACTACCAAGGCTCTTCTGGATGCCGGTTACAAAGCCAATGTTGAACGGAGCCCGGAGCGTATATTCGACGACTCTGAGTTCGAGGTAGTGGGCGCAACGCTCGTGCCTAAGGGTTCATGGGTTGACCATATCATAATAGGCTTGGGAGAACTGCCGGAAGATAAATTCGCCCTTAAGCATACGCACGTGCTGTTTGCGCATTGCTACAAAGGACAGGGAGGGTGGCATGATGTATTAGCCCGATTCCCGCAAGGCGGAGGTACCCTTCTAGACCTTGACTTCCTTACCGACGACTCTGGGAGAGTTGCTGCTTTCGGATATTATGCTGGCTACACTGG